>Ga0208788_1001423_pt1 | contig 11631 bp, 11 predicted proteins | sample Wag4_2014_7_11_3_FD_187363 | JGI IMG/M metagenome (GOLD analysis project Ga0208788, IMG submission 187363) | Fresh water mixed with fracking chemicals microbial communities from Ohio, USA - Utica-2 Time Series FC 2014_7_11 (SPAdes) (version 2) ... | reverse complement strand
AGGCCATGCGCCAGCAGAAAGCCGATCTCGCGCTCGAGGGAGTGTCCGTATTCGCTGGCCTGACGCTCGGCCGTCTCCACCGAGATCACGATGTCCCCGAGCGGGATGGGGAGCGGAGCCGGAGGGAGTTCATCCTCGGGATCCCATTGCGGGAAGCTCAGGACGTCGGTCGGCCGGTCCTTGCCGCGATGCTCGCGATTCAGTTCCTGGATGGAGGCGTCATCCACGAAGGTCACCGAGATCTCGGTGCGCGCGTCCTGTTCCTCGTGCCGGAGCATGCGCTCCATCACCGAGCGCCAGTGGCCCGCATCCAGGGGCCTGTCCTGCTCATCCTCGAGCCAGATGTCCAACCTTCTTGCCCTCTTGCTTGCGCTGGCCGAGTTCCTTGAGCCACTGGTCCGGGTACTCGATGCGCTGGTGGTACAGTCCCTGGGTGATGCGGATGAACGTCTGCGCGACGATCTCGAGTTCGGCCAGGGTGATCGGCGCCTCCGAGAGTTCCCCCTCGGTCAGGCGCTTCTGGATGATCCGGCGAACCGTGGCCTCGATCTGCTCGATCGTCGGGTTCTTGAGCGTCCGCATGGTGGCCTCGGTGGCATCGGCCAGCATCACGATGGCCTGCTCCCGGGTCCAGGGCCGGGGGCCCGGATAGCGGAAGCCTTCCTCGCTCACGGCATCCGGACCCTCGGCCTGCTCGGCCTGGTGCAGGAAGTAACTGACCAGGCTCTTGCCGTGATGCGTCGCGATGAAGTCGGAAATGTCCCTGGGCAGGCGGTGCTGGCGGGCCAGCTCGAGGCCTTCTTCGACGTGCGCGATGATGACCCGCGCCGACAGCCGAGGATTCAGCTTGTCGTGCATGTTCTCGATGCCGAGCTGGTTCTCGACGAAGAAGATGGGCCGCTTCGTCTTGCCGATGTCGTGGTAGTAGGCCCCCACGCGAACCAGCAGACCGTCGGCCCCGATGGCGTCGGCCGCGGCCTCGGCTAGGTTACCGACCATGATGGAGTGGTGGTACGTACCCGGCGCTTTCGTCAGGACGAGGCGCAGCAGCGGTTGCGCCGGATTGGCCAGCTCGAGCAGCTTGAACGGGGTGACGATCTCGAACAGGCCCTCCAGATAGGGTAACAGGCCCATGGCCACGATGGCCGAGAGCACCCCCGAGGTTCCGGCCGCGATCGCCGCGTGGCCCACCTCTCGCAAGGGCAACCCCGCGAGCCCCACGAGGCTGGCGGCGATCGCTCCCTGGACCAGCGCGATGTAGATCCCCGCCCGGGCCAGGTCGGCCCGGGCCCGGACCCGGTGAACCGCCAGGATAGCCGCGATGGCCCCTGCCGAGTGAAGGAGACCCATCCCGCCTGCCCACGGCTGCGTCCCCGGATGGACCCCGACGGCGAGGCTGATCAGGACCGACAGCAGGGCAGACGTGACGAAGGCCGGTCGCGTACCCAGGAACAGGGCCAGGAGGATGGCGCAGGCCCCGAGGGGAGAGGCGAAGGGGCTGACGTCCAGGACCTGCATGATCCCGCTCGCGGCGACGGTCGAGAGGATCACCAGAGCCAGGAAGTAAAAGCGACGCGATTCATGAAGGATGCGACGCTCGAACTGACGGAGGTACACCACGAAGAGCTGTCCCAGCGTCCCGAGCACCAGGGCCAGAGCCAGCAGATCGGCGAGGAGCGGGAGTCCCCAGGTGGCCTGGGGCCACCATGACGGCTGCATGCGGTAGAGCATGCCTCCCGTGCCCAGGAGGGTTCCGAGCGTCGCGAGGCGACGATGAACCTCCAGCCGGGTGGCGAATTGCCGCCAGGTCCCGGCGAGACGGTCGCGCCGTTCAGCGAGCCAGGGCGTTCGGGTCAGAATGGCCATGGGAAGCCTCGCGGTTCTCGTACGCCTGGACGATCCGGCGCACCAGGTCGTGCCGGACCACGTCGGACTGTCCCAGTCGGACGAAGGCGATGTCCGGGATGTCGCCCAGGATGCGTTCGATGCCCTGCAGGCCGGACGTCTTGCCGCGGGGCAGGTCGGTCTGGCTGGCATCGCCCGTGACTACGACCTTCGAGCCGAACCCGATGCGGGTGAGGAACATCTTCATCTGCTCGGGCGTCGTGTTCTGCGCCTCGTCCAGGATGATGAAGGCCTCGTTGAGTGTGCGCCCGCGCATGTAGGCCAGGGGGGCGATCTCCACGACGCCCCGTTCCTGGAGCTTGGCGAAGCGCTCGGCCTCCAGCAACTCGTTCATGGCGTCATAGAGGGGACGGAAGTACGGATCGACCTTGGCCATGAAGTCGCCCGGCAGGTAACCGAGGCTCTCGCCGGCCTCCACGATGGGCCGCGTCAGGATGATCCGCGTGACCAGCTTGTCGCGCAGGGCCTTGACGGCCATGGCGACAGCCAGGAAGCTTTTTCCCGTCCCGGCGGGGCCGAGGCCGAACGTGAGCGTGTGCGTCTCGATGGCCTGGACGTAACGACGCTGGTTGAAGGTGCGGGCCCGCACGGGCTTGCCCCGGTGGGTCGTGATCAGCGTGCGCGCATAGAGGTCGTGGAGGCTGACCCCCGGGTCCTGGCGGATGGCCTCGAGTGCGATCTGCAGATCGGTCGTGCCGAGCACGCCTGCATCCTGCCACGCCTCGAGTTCCTCGAACAGGCGGCGTCCCACCTCGATGGCCGGATCATCGCCCGATAGGACGAGGCGATCGCCACGAACCACGGCCTGGATCCCGAGCGCCGTCTCGACGGTTCGCAAATTCTGCTCGTTCTGGCCCACCCAGCGAAGCGCCAGGTGAGGGTCTTTCAGCGGGATCGCGATCTCCGAGGGCATGAACCAGCGCCTTCCCGGTCGAGGGTTTCGGGATCGTCTTGCCTGACCATCCCATCTCGTCATGATAACAGAAAGCGGGGGGTGGAATGCCTTCCACCCCCCGCCCGGTCGATCGGTCACCTGATCAAGAGCGACGCTTGCGAGCGGCCTCCGACTTGCGCTTGCGACGCACGCTGGGCTTCTCGTAACGTTCCCGCCGCTTGATCTCGGAGAGGATGCCAGCCTTCTGGATCTTCTTCTTGAAACGCTTGAGGGCGCTTTCGATCGACTCGCTTTCGCCGAGACGAACTTCTGCCAATGCACTCACCCCCTCACCCTGATAAATTCCTGGCGTCTGCCTGGACTCGCCATGTTAAACCAGGCCAACGGAGCTGGCAAGGATCGAGAGGATGCGTGATCGGTCGGGAGCCCGAGGTTATCCTGGCGGCCAGGTCAGCGCGCGGCCCCCGAGCACATGCCAGTGCAGGTGAAAGACCGACTGACCGCCATCGCGCCCGATGTTCGACACGACCCGGAAGCCGTCCTCGCCGAGCCCGGCTTGCGTGGCGACGCTCTGGACGGCGGCCATCAGGGGGCCAGCCTGGCCCGGATCGAGTTCGAGCAGCGAGACGACGTGGGCTTTCGGGATGACCAGCGCGTGGAACGGGGCCTGGGGCTGGATGTCCCGGAAGGCCAGGGTGTGCTCGTCCTCGTGGATCCGGTCGGCCGGGATGGTGCCGGCGACGATGCGACAGAACAGACAATCTTGCATGCGGAACCTCCTGGAATGGTGGTACCCACCGGCGTGCGGGGTCTCACGCACCCGCGGTCAGCCCCCGGTCACGCGTGCTAGCATGGGCGCATCGTCAAGAGGGCCCCGGGTGGGCCCAGGAAAGGATGGTGCGCGATGCGTGGACCCGGCGGTTTCGGGGGCATGGACTTCCAGAAGATGATGAAGCAGGCCCAGAAGATGCAGGAAGACCTCCTCAAGGCCCAGGAAGACCTGTCGCGGCAGCATGTCGAGGGTTCAGCGGGGGGCGGGGCCGTCACGGTGGTCGTCAACGGGCACAAGGACATCGTGTCCATCAAGATCCAGCCGGCCGCGGTGGATCCCGAAGACGTCGAGACGCTCGAGGACCTCGTCCTCACGGCGGTGCGGGATGCCCAGAATCGCGCGGCGGATCGCGTCCAGCAGCAGATGTCCAGCCTGACGGGCGGGCTCAATATCCCGGGCCTGGGTGGCCCCTAGGTGCTCTACACGCGTCCGCTCGCCCAGCTGATCGAGGCGCTGCAGTCGCTCCCGGGCATCGGTCCCAAGAGCGCTCAGCGTCTCGCCTTTCACCTGCTGAAGCAACCCGAGGATCAGGTCAGACGGCTGGCCCAGGCCCTGCTGGATGCGCGGACCCAGGTCAAGCACTGCTCGGTCTGCAGCAACCTCAGCGCGGTCGATCCCTGTGAACTGTGTCAGCGCACGGACCGTGACGAGCGGTTGCTGTGCGTCGTGGCCGAACCCCGGGATGTCGTTGCGCTCGAGAAGACTCGCGAGTTCCGCGGCCGGTATCATGTGCTTCAGGGGCTGCTCTCGCCGATGGACGGTATCGGTCCGGACGAGTTGAAGGTCAAGGAACTGGTCGCGCGCTTCGCACCCGGGCTGGTCGAGGAGGTCATCCTCGCCATCAACCCCACGGTGGAGGGAGAGGTGACCACGCTGTACCTCTCCCGGTTGCTCAGGCCTCTCGTTCCGCGCCTGACGCGCATCGCGTTCGGCATTCCCGTGGGATCGGACCTCGAGTTTGCAGACGAGATGACTCTCGCGCGCGCCCTCGAGGGACGCCGCGAGGTCTGAACCTGCCCTGTTCGCTCAGCGGAACACGGGAGTTCGCGCGTACAGGTGGCAGGCTTCTCGCAACGTCCAGAGCACCAGGACCGCGTCGGCGAGGTTGATCCCGACGCAAAGGAGGGCCCCGACGACGGCCCATCCATGTGCCAGCGGGCCGGGCAGGGCGCCCGCAAGGGGCGATCCTGCAGCCAGGAGCGGCAAGCTCATCGCGATCGCCTCGCGCACCGCGCACCATCCGAACCACGTGATGACCACGCTCGCGAGCACCTTGCCACCACGGCCGTGCTTGAAAAGCCTGCGGGCGTGCGCGAGGGCAGGTGGCCCCCCCGGGGCTGCCACCCGGTGAATCGCAGCCAGGGTGGCGACCGCGAGGCAGACGAGCGCCAGCCAGACGATCGCGAGGGTGAGGACACTGCCAGCACCCCAGAGGGCACCCGACGCCCAGTCCTCCGACGGGAAGCGTCCGTCCTGCTGCGCCCGGAAGAGCGACAGGGGCACCAGGGCAGCGCCGAAGAGCAGGAGTCCGCTGGCCATCAGACCCGTCAACCAGGTCAAGATGGCCACGGGGGATCGCTGCAAGCCCTCGCGCCAGGTGGATTCCGATCGCCCATCGCCGCTGGCGTCATCCACCATCACCCGGATCCATCCGCCCGTGCCGACCAGCAGCAGCGCCGCCCAGAGGGTGTTGACCAGCCAGACCGTCCAGGGCGGATCCGGTATCGCCGTGCAGGCCGCGAGGAAGGGCTCCCAGCCCCGGGTCACCAGGGACCAGAGTGCCTCGCCCTCGGCGAAGGTCTGCTGGGCCTGGACGCTGGCCTGGATACCGGCGAGGCCAAGCACCCCCCCGACCAGGGACGAGGATCCCGGTGGCACGAGGGTGGCCCAGAACGAGGGGCGCGGACCGGTCAAGCGTGCTCCCGGGGACGCATCTGCGGGAAGAGCAGCACGTCCCGGATCGAGGGGGAGTTCGTGAGCAGCATGATGAGCCGATCGATCCCGATGCCGAGGCCGCCCGTCGGGGGCATCCCATGCTCGAGAGCCGTGAGGAAGTCTTCATCGAGGCAGTGGGCCTCGTCATTGCCGGCTGCCCGTTCGAGCAACTGGGCCTCGAACCGCTCCCGCTGATCGAGGGGGTCGTTCAGCTCGCTGAAGGCATTGGCGAGTTCGCGGCCCGCGACGAAGGCCTCGAACCGCTCCGTGAGCTCGGCGTGCTCTCGGTGACGCTTGGCCAGGGGCGAGATCTCGACCGGCATGTCGAGGATGAAGGTCGGCTGGATCAGGTGGTCCGAGACCCGCGCCTCGAAGATCTCGTTGACGAGGCGGCCACGCGTGCGAAGGGCCGGGAGGGGAATGGCTTCCCGGACGCAAAATGCCACCAGGGCATCGTCATCCATGGTGGCCACATCGACCCCGGTCCGGGCCTGGATCGCCTGTTCCATCGTCAGCCTCGGCCACGGCGCCGCGAGCTCGATCGTCTCTTCGCCGTAGGGAATGCTCGTCGTGCCGAGGACCGTCCGCGCCACGTGCTCCACGAGTTGCTCCGTCAGGGTCATCATGTCGCGATAGTCCGCGTAGGCCTGGTAGATCTCGATCATCGAGAACTCGGGATTGTGGCGGGTCGAGATTCCCTCGTTCCGGAAGCTCCGGTTGAGTTCGTACACGCGCTCGAAGCCCCCGACGATCAGGCGCTTGAGGTAGAGTTCCGGCGAGATGCGCAGGTGCAGGGGCATGTCGAGCGCATTGTGGTGCGTGTTGAACGGCCGGGCTGCAGCTCCTCCGGGGATCGCATGCAGCATCGGTGTGTCCACCTCGAGGAAGCCCAGACCGTCAAGGTAAGACCGGATTTCCCGGATGATGCGGCTCCGTGTCCGGAACGTCTCGAGCACCTCGGTATTACTCATGAGGTCCAGGTAGCGCTGGCGGTACCGGGCCTCGGTGTCCGTCAAACCGTGCCATTTGTCCGGCATGGGACGGATGGCCTTGGACAGCAGGGTCCACGAGGTGACGGCCACCGAGAGTTCGCCACGCTTGGTCCGGCGGATGGTGCCCGTCGCTCCCACGAAGTCGCCGAGGTCGAGCAAACCGAGGCGTTCAAAAGCTTCATCACCCAGCGAGGCCTGGGAGATGAACAGCTGGATCTTTCCGGATTCCTCACGCAGGTCGAGGAAGCACAGTTTTCCGCTGTCGCGGCGCCCCACCAGGCGGCCCGTGACCGTCACGCGGTCCTGGGTTTCTTCTCCCGGTGCCAGATCCGCGTGTCGGATCCGGATGGCTTCGGCCGTATCGGTCCGGTGAAAGGAAGCCGGGTAGGGGTCGAGACCGGCGGCCTGGAGCTCCTGGAGCTTCTGCAGACGGACGCGCTCCTGTTCGCTGCGGGCGGTCGGATCGGGCTGGACGGAAGACGTGGTGGAATCCAAGGAGGGTCTCCGGGGCGAAGGGCGAGCCAGACGTCGGACGGCTCGCGTGGCCGCGACGGTAGCCTCATTCTAGCACGCACCCTGTGCCGCTAGTTCCAGCGGATGGTGACGCCATCGGCCACGTCCGGCGTGCCCACGCGGGTTTCCGGCGATCCTTCCGGAAACCAGTCTCCTTCCACGACGAGACTGCCCTGCGGGTCCCGGATGGTGATCCGGACCCCCGGTGACGAAGCTGCCCGTTCCTGCATGCTCTCGCGGTGAATGATCGTGACCAGGCTGTCCGGGTTCCAGACGGGGACACGCAAGCGCAGGTCGATCGTGATGGGCGGGCCGGCGCGGCGGGTCCGGACGAAGTCTGTCGAGACCAGGGGGCGGCCCGCAAACCAATCGGCACTGAACACGCCCGCCCACGGCGCAGGGGTGGCCGTGGGCGATGCGAGCAGGCGGCTTTCGAGCTGGCGGGTCAGGAGTTCGGTGGGCTTCCCCGTCAGCAACGAGGCCAGTCCTCGGGTATCGAAGCTCAGGACCATCTGACGCTCGCGATCCAGGACCCACAGGCGCTTGCCCCCATCCTCGACGAGGATGCGGGCAGCCGGTCGGGAGAGGGCCATTTCCTCGAGTGCCTGACGCGCCGGCCCTGCCAAGGCCGTGGCCGGGAGGGTGAGGATTCCCAGAGAGGCAAGTTTTTCCAGGGCCCAGGTGCTCGTCTTTCCGGCGGGGCGCTCCCATTTCAATGAGGCCAGCGTCCGGGACGGTCCATTCCCCGTCGTCTCGAGGCTCAGCCCCAGCCGGCTATAGCGAAACCGGTGGTCGGTGGCCGGACGGTCGGCCGGGCCGAGCTGGCGCTCCAGATCCCGGCGCGTGATCTGGAAGGCCGTCCCGTCAGCCCCGGTGGCAGAGCCCTCGATGCGCTTGGGCCAGTCGGTCGTGGGAGAGGGCCCGGGTGAGACGGTGACCGTGGCACCGCTCTGTGCTGATGTGGATGGTGAGGCGATCGCTCCGAAGGGATCGGGCATCCGCCGCGCGGGTGAGGCCGTCGGAGGCGAGACGGCGGACGCGGTGGTCTCGATGGCAGGCTCGGGCTGGAGCCAGCGGCGCACGGGAGACCCGTTCCACAGCCACAGGCCGCCCGCTTCCAGACCGGCCAGCGTCAGAAACAGCCCGAAGAGGCGCAGATGTCTCCGCAGGCGAGCCCGGCGGCGGGCAAGCTGCCTCAGTTTTCGCTGTTCACGCGACTTGCGCGAACGCCGCCGCCCTGCCGAACGCCTGGTGGGTTCGGCAGGGCGGCGCGAGGACACGTGTCAGGCTCAGGCGAGGCGCAGCGCGGGACCGGCGTGCTCGTAGCGGGTCAGCGATTCGACCACGGCCCGGGCGCTGCGCGTCATGGCTTCGAGGTCGCCAGCGCCCGAGATGGAGCGGCCGACACCCACCCCGCATGCACCCGTCGCATGGGCGAAGGCGACGTTCTCGGCATTCAATCCGCCCGCCAGGATGACGGGAATCTCGACCACGCGGGCGATCTCGGCCGCGTTCGCCAGGGCGCTGGTGATGGCGGTGAGGGACGCATGGATGCCGCTGCCTTCGGCCAGGCCGAGGACGCCTTCGGCCTGGATCAGGTCGGCCCCGGCGGCCTGCAGGTCCCGGGCGAGGTCAAGCTGGACGGCGAGCGGGAGGCGCCCCGAGATGGTCACGCACAGGGTGGCGCGGTCACCGATGAGGTCGCGGGTCTCGCGCGTCCAGGCCAGGATCTGGCTGGCCGTGGGGAACTGGCCGCGGCGGTACAACCCGTCGAAGTTCCCCAGTTCCACGACGTGGGCGCCGGCCTCGACGGCGCGGGCGAGTTCGGTGGGTTCGATGGCCGAGGCGAAGACGACCAGGTCCGAGGCCTCGAGGACGGCCGACACGATGGTCGGATCGGCTGCGACGTCGACGGCCTGGGCTCCGGCCGCGCCCGCCGCGCGGACGACCGCGAGCACGTGGTCGAGGTCATGGTTCTCGATTCCGGCGATCACCTTGACGAGGCGGCGGTTGACGAGAGCCTGGTTCAAGCGCGCGAGCGCGAGCGAGTTCGATGCCATGGAAGGTTCTCCTTGCGAGAGGGGGGCGAAGCGATGATAGGACGAGGGACGACCCATGTCCACGGGGGGCTCACGGTTGACTCTGGAAGAAATGGGTTCCACCGGTCCCGGACTTCTGGATGCCCGTGACCCGCTTGATCAGGATGAACAGGCGGGTCAGTTCGTCCCGATGACGTTGCGCTTGACGCTCGACCTCGCTGAAAACCGTCTGGGCTTCCCCTTCCGGATCCGGTCCGTGGATCGAGAGGAGTTCCTTGCGCCGCTGGAGGACCAGGTTGAGCTGTTCCTGGACGAATTCTCGTTCGTTGGAGATCAGCTTGTACATGTATTGCGGATTCTGGAACTCGGGAATCAGGTTGGGGGTGGTCAGGAAGGCCGCGATCAGGTACTGACGCTCTTCGGACTGCTGGGCTTTTTCTTCCTGGGACAGGGGTTGCGTGGCCCGTCGTTCGAGTCCCGGAGAGGTCTGCGACCGGCTCGGCTCATGCGGCCTGGTCGGAGCAGGCGGGATGGGCGGACGAACGGATAGGGGCGGAGGGCTGGCCGGTTCAGACCGCTTCAGCCCCACCGACTCCAGCAGCATGTTGAGCAGGCCACCCTGCTTGCGTGCCGACGTGTCTTCCATGCATCATCCCGGTCATGCAGATCCGTGCCTTGTATACCCTGCAAGGCCGTAAATGCATCCTGGGATGATGGTCAAGCGGAGCGTCAGGTGAAGAGATGCGTCAGCTTGTCATAGATCGCGGAGTTCTTGAAGAAGCGGTCGAAGAGGAGAAATCCCCCGATTCCGATGGCGCCAGCCGCCAGCGTCAGGGGCAATCCGGCGAGCCCGAGAGCGCCCAGGCCGGCGATCGCGGCTCCGCTGGCCAGCGCCGAGCCTACGCCGCCCACGACGCCCGAGGCCGTATCTCCGATGACGCCCCCGATGGCCCGGGGCGTCGTCCGTTCACCGCGGAACACCTGCACGAGATTCTCGACCGCGGAGAAGGCCGCCGAGAAGATCGCGCTCGAGCGCGCGGCCTTGCCCAGACCGGGCAGCATCTGGGCGAAGCCCTGGCGGATGGTCTGCCAGCCCCCGGGATTCCCGTTCTTGCCCAGGCCACCGAACAGGCTCTTCAGGCGCTCCCCGGCCTGACCCAGAGCCTGACGGGCCCGACCGAACAGTCCGACGTTGCCCGAGGCCTTCCCGGCCCCGGTCACGGCTGCCTCGGCAGACCGGGCAACGGCCCCGGCACCCGAAGTCGCGGCCTCGACGGACGCCACCGCAGCCTCGCTGCCCTTCACCGCGGCGCCGGCGCCTCGTCCGACCTGGGCACCCGACTCGACGACTTCGGACCCCAGCAGGGCCGCTTGGCGGACTGCCGACCCACCGGCCTCGACCCGTTGCGCCGCATCGGCGATGGTGGCCGCCTGCTCGACGATCTCGCTTCCGCCGCGTGCCACGACCTCCGCGACCCGCGCCCCGGCGCCAGCCGTCCGGACACCGCCATCGAGGATCTTCGCACCGGCCTCGACTGCCGGTGAGGCCGCTCGCGCGGCGGATCCCGGGCCGAAGGCCTCCAGGACGGCGCCGGCGCGGTTGCTCGTCCGGAGGGCCTCCTGGACCTGCGGGGTCATGGAGCGTCGGAACATCGAGAGGGCAGCTTGACCGTCCCCGTTAGCGGCGATCTCGCCGGCCTTGACGAGGCGGTTCGCGAACCGCGTCATGGTCGCGGCCTGCTCGGCCTTGCCCGTCTGACGGAGCCATTCAGCCCGGGCCAGCATCTTCTCGGCCGTCTGACCGAATGGGCCCTGGAAAGCAGCCGGTGCGAGCGACCCGTCGGCCGCACGACGCCCGAAGGCCAGGAGTGCGTCTTCGGCCTTGCCACTCAGACGCAGCGCCCCCTGGACATTTTCTCCGAACGACTTGCGGAAGAGCGCGAGCGCTTCCGTGCGATGTCCCTGGGCGGCCTGGCGAGCTGCCCCGTCGAGTCGCCGTGCAAAGGTTTCGAGCGTCCTGGCCGGGCCGGAATGTCCCGTTTGCCGCAACATCTGCGCGCGTTCCCGCATGCGCCCCGCCGCCTCGAGGAAGGAGGACTGACCCCCTCGGGGTAATCCGAATGCCGAGGTCAGATCCTCGGCACGGCTGCTCAGGCGAAGGGCTTCCTGGACCTGACCGTTCGCCAGTCCTGGCTTGACCCGCGCATGCAGCATCCGGTAAGCGCTGGCTCTCTGCCCATCCTGGTACAGCTGGCCAGCCCGGTTCATGCGGTCGGCGAACCCCTCGAGCGTTGCCGAGGGCCCGGAATGGCCCATTTCCCGGAGGAGGGAAGCGCGCTGACGAAGTCCCTGCTCGACCGCAGGAAAAGGTTCGACGGTGACCGGGAGGCGCCCGGCCGGTGGCAGGGTTCTTGGCGTGGCCGCTGCAACCTCACCTGGCGGACGGATCGGCGCCTGGGGCACGGGCGCGGCGGCTGTCGCGATGGCCGGCTTCACCGGCCCGGGGGCCAGGGTCGGGGC
>Ga0208788_1001420_pt1 | contig 11651 bp, 8 predicted proteins | sample Wag4_2014_7_11_3_FD_187363 | JGI IMG/M metagenome (GOLD analysis project Ga0208788, IMG submission 187363) | Fresh water mixed with fracking chemicals microbial communities from Ohio, USA - Utica-2 Time Series FC 2014_7_11 (SPAdes) (version 2) ... | reverse complement strand
ATACCAGATTCTGCAGATGTGAAATCAGATTATGATCAAACGGCCTCAGCGGATAATACACTACTTTTTCCTTTCTGGACAAGGATATGGCCAGCTGCATTGGCTATGTCTAAATACCTGCTGGAGGAAAATAATTGGGTAGCAAACAGGCATATATTGGAATTAGGTGCTGGAATTGGTTTGCCATCATTTACTGCTGCACAATTTGCAAAATCAGTCGTTGTTTCTGATGCTGATGCCGATGCAGTTGAGCTGCTCAACAAAAATATCCAGTCAATGAATTTGCAAAACGTGTCTGCAAGACAAGTTAACTGGAATGCTCATATTATTCCATATCCCTATATAGATACGCTCTTGCTCAGTGATGTTTGCTACGATCCTGCCCAGTATGATCAATTGGTCAGACTAATTTTATCCTACAAAGAGCAGGGAACAGATGTGCTAATAACCGCACCAAAAAGAATAAGTACAGCATCTTTTCATGCTTTATTGGCTCAATGGATCAAGCAGGCATTTATACGAAATATAAACGATGTTGAGGTAGCTCTGTTCACCTTGTAAAAAAAAGAGGCTGCCTTTTTGAGACAGCCTCTTTCAGAAAAAATGAAATCGGACAATTAGTATCCTGGATTCTGCATTGCCGTCTTTTCAGATGCACTTAAAGCTTTTCCGTTGGCTTGTATGCCGTCTAGGAAAGACTGCGGGATTGGGCGTAAAACATGGTGTTCTGCAACTTTGGCTGCAGCTTCTAAATTGAATGCCTTAGCCCTTGAAACAAGCGTTTTCGTTCTTGCCAAATCAGCCCACCTCAGGTATTCACCAGATAATTCCCTGGAACGTTCATTCAACACTAGACCAAGCATCTTGTCGTATGTACTGGTAAGTCCAAGTACTCCAAGTAAATATTCATCCTGCACTGGCAGGGCAGATGCATCAGTTATGGCAAGGCTTGTTGCTGCAGATGTGGTTACTGCAATGTTATTGGATTCATAGTATGAGTTTCCGGGAAAGAAAGAGTTGCCCACACCAGGAGATTGCAAAGATGGTGAAATCAGGGTGTTGCCACCATCCCAGTAGGCTGCACGGTTTTCACCGGATTTGTATTGGGCGCGGGTGCGCACAGCGTTGATGTAGGGTAGGGCATCATTGTAGCTTCCTGATCCGGCTTTGGCGAGCCTGATTTTGGCTTCAGCAGCCATCAAGTAGGTCTCAGCTGATCTGGCTAGGATGAAGTCCCTGTGTCCAATCATTTCATTAAGTGATGTCCGGGAGCCGTCCATATGTTTACTCAAAGGAGGGAAACTCTGACCAGCAGTGGTGAGGTCTGTATTGAGTGCACCATCAGTTGTTCTCCCGTTGGGGTAGGCTACATAAGTGGTGGGGATTGGTCTTCCTGTACCGAAAACGTCAAGGACCAGATTGGATCCAGAATTTGATTTCACGATTTTAGAAAGTGAGAATCTTGTGTCTCCGGGTTGGTTGATGACAAACATCATACCCAAATCACCTTTTATGTTGGGAGCAACAGGTTTCGCTCCATTCAAGGAGAGTTTTGTCCTGTATGATTTCCAAAACCTGGAATCATTTACCATATCAAATAAGCGATAGGTATAGTAAGTGGTGGCCAGGCGACTGAATGGTCTGTCACCAGTGATGTCCCTTGCCATTTGGTCTTGAACGTCGTAACGGGAAACCCAATATACATGTTGGGTATTTCCTGTGCCCCTATTGGTGTTCAGATCATTGGTCATTTGTGCAGAAAAAATAACTTCCGGAAGTCTCTCATTGGCAGAGTTTGGTCCTTTGTACTCCCACAGTGCACCGAAATCAGCGGCCAAAGGATGGCCCGCTATAACCTGGTCGGCATTGCTGACAACAGCAGCCAAATCTGCTGCCAAAGTAGCAGCGTTCCAGGCATTGTTGATTTCGCTTGCGCGGAAAAGGTGTGCTTTGGCCAGGAAATGCAAGGCAGCATTCTTGGTGATTTTGGCGGGAGCACCAGCTGTGGGTAACAGGTCTTTTGCTTTGGTCAAATCGGCAATAATCTGTGCATATACATCTTTAGCTGGGGCTCTGGTGAATTCAACTTTAACAGTAGATAGCGGCTCAAGCTGCAGAGGCACATCACCATATTGTGATACCAACCTCAAGTAGAGGTACGCTCTGATAAAGAGTCCTTCACCAAGTGCAGTGCTCTTGATGGCACTAGAAGCCGATGTGCTTTTCGTGGCATTGTCTATGAGCAGATTTGCGTTGCCTATGCCTGTGTAAAGTGCATCCCATTGTAAGTTAGAAGCAGCAGTATTGCCATTTACAACAGTGACAATGGAATTGAAGGTCTGGTCATAGTTGTTCCAAGGGGCATTCGATGGGTCTCCGCCAACTCTGAATTCATCGGTACCATAATTTGTTGCGCAATAAAACCACTCACCATTGGTAGGCACACTAAATGCCTGATAGTAAGCACCGGCAGCCGACTGCAAAATGCCCTGGTCTGTTTTCAAGAATTCAGTGCTCCTGTCTGTTTTCAGGGTCTCCTTCAGAAAGTCTTTCTGGCAGGCAGGTTGGGCAACAATTGCCATGGCAATTGTTGCTGTTTTGATGATATTTATATATTTCTTCATGATCTTTATTGTTAGAATGACGCGTTGATACCAATTGTGTAACCCCTGTTCCAGGTGTTGCCTACAACATCCATATCCATGAATTTGATCCTGGACATCAGCATGCCTGGGTTTTGAACCTGGAGGAATGCCCTCAAATCAGAAAGCCCCAACTTGGAAATTGATTTGCCACGTAGGTTGTAAGACATGGAAATATTCCTGATTTTGAGGAAGTCTGCGTTGAGATATCCCAGGGCTGAGAAAAATGCATCACCTGCCGCACCACCTGCGTTGAATATCGGCTTCTGAAACTCAGCGTTGGTATTGTTTTCGTTGTAATAATTAATGACTCTGTTCACACTTCTGGCAGCCTGTACTTCGCCACCATAATTATACTTGTAATTAAGCCTTCCGTATATAAATACGTCTAAGGTGAAGTTCTTGTAAGAAATTGAATTAGTCATACCTACAACCCACCTTGGACGGGTCCAGCCAATAATTTGACGATCATTGTTTGGATCAATTTTATTATCACCATTAAGATCTTGAATTCTTACACTACCGGGAGTAAAAGTGTTGCCGTTGGCATTGAACAATTTATATTGGTCAATATCACTCTTTTGCCAAAGGCCTAACGACTTATATCCATAGATTACACCAATTGGTTGGCCAATGAACCAGTTGTTGTTGATGTCATCTTGCTTTCCGTTAGATAAACTTACAATCTCATCTTTTTGCCAGGAGGCATTGAGTGTTGTGGACCAGGTAAAGTCTTTGTTCTTGATATTCACAGTAGTCAAACTGATATCAATACCTCTGTTGGCAGTCTCACCAATGTTGGCAAATGTTGTAGTGTAGCCAGTTACAGACGGTATGCTTCGACGCATAATCAGGTCCGTGGTCCTGGACTTGTAAACATCTACGGTACCGGATAGTCTCCTGTCAAAAAGTTGAAAGTCAACGCCAAGGTTGTATTGCGTGGTTTTTTCCCATCCTAGCTCCTGGTTGGCAAGTGTGGGATTGGTTATAGCACCAGGAATACTTGAATTGTTGTTGGGGTAAAAGAGTGCGAGAACTGCACCTTGTGTGGAATAGGCACCAACAGCAGAGTTTCCAGTTACACCGGCGCCAATCCTCAACTTGAGGTCATTAACCCAATTCACATTATCCATGAATTTCTCCTGATTAATCCTCCAGGCTATGGCTGCAGAAGGGAACAATGAGTATTTGTAGCCTTCTGCCAGCTGAGATGCACCATCCTGACGGGCCGAAACAGTCAACAAATACCTGTCTTTGAAACTGTAATTCAGCCTGGCCATGTATGATAACAATTGTGTTTCAACAAGATTAGATGCAGTGGTCAACTGGCCAGTTACTGCACCACTCGTTAAAGCATTCCAACGCTGGCTTTCCAAAGGTACACCATTGCCGGTTACACTTTGGCCATTCAATTTGTATGCCGTCTGACTATTCAGTAGGGTCAAGCCAAATGTGTGCTCGCCTATCGATTTGTCATAATACAAGAGATGGTCGAGCGTGTAAGAGAATCGTTTTTCGTTGTTAACAGATGCCCAGCTGGTGCTTCCCCCATTGGCAACAGACTTGGAATCTATATATGCCCCATTTTCATATTGAGAGATATCCGGACCAAAGTTCATCCTGTATCTTAAACCCTTCAGTGCAGGAATAATTGAACCGAGATTCAACTGTGTGTAAATGCTGCCGAATGTTCTGAGCGTAACGCGCTGATCGATGTTGTACAACCATTCGTCAATAACATTTTTAATGGCATTGTCTCCACCGGGGAAAAGGATCCTTTCTCCATTGGCATCATAAGGAAGCGCATAAGTGAAAATAGAACGGGATGATTCATACAATCCACCTGAAGGGCTGCCAATTGTAGCAACACCACGGCCAGATTGTCCGAATTGCTGTTGGTTGTAATTGATATTCAGGTTACTTCCCAATGAGAACCAACTGGTAGCATTGAAGTCGAGGTTTACCTTGGCAGTGTACCTATCAAAAGACTGCCCCTTGATGGTGCCCACGTTGTTCAGGTAACCAAGTGAAGCATAAGCTTTCAACTTATCAGTACCTCCGCTTACGCTGAGTAGGTTGTCTGAGGTGATGGAGTTCTGTTTTACATAGGAACCCCAATCTGTAGTGGTCACTTTTGAGCCATCCCAAGTTCCTGATGCCCATCCCTTTTCGATATTGGCCCAAGCGGTAGGGTCACTGGTGGCGCCAAAAAACACCCTATCATTTGCAATGGTTGGCTGATCTCCCCTGGGATAAGTACTGACTCCTGTTGTCTGATTCAATCCAGCATAATAATAGGCCCACCTTCTATAGGTTATGTAATCAGATGCATTGAACATTTCTCTGCTGTCGTTCAGGGTCTCAGAAGTGATGTTTGAGTTGAAGCTAACTACAATTTTTCCGGATTTGCCCTGCTTGGTGGTAACAATGATAACACCATTGGCACCTCGGGAACCGAAGATGGCTGTTGCTGACGCATCTTTCAATACGTCAATTGATTCAATGTCTTGTGGGTTCAGGTTGTCAATGCCTCCTGTAGTAAGTGGAATTCCGTCAACTACAAAGAGGGGTGAGTTTGATGCAGTAAGTGAACGTACGCCTCTGATATTGATGGAGCCAACGGTACCAGGCCTTTCATTAGAGGAGATATCCACCCCTGCAACCTTGCCCTGCATCGCCTGCACCGCATTGTTGACGGGTCTTGACTTGATGTCTTTGTTTCCGATTCCCGCTACGGAGCCTGTTACATCTTTCCTTTTGACGGTGGCATATCCCACAACCACTACTTCTTCCAACCCTTTGGTATCAATTGTCATAACAATTGCAATACTGTTGCTGGATTCTGTGTAAGCGATGTTTTGGCTGTTGTAACCGGTGAAGGATACACCTAACACACCTTTGTCTTTTACGGTAATACTGAATTTGCCCGAAGCATCTGTGATTACTGAGGTGTTTGATTTTTTGTCCTCAATAACAACGCCCTGCAAGGGCTCTTTTTGCTCGTTGGTGATAACACCTTCCAACTTACGGCCGGAAGCCTGCTGAGCCTGAACTGTCTGCAGTAAAAAGCAGACAAGTAAGGCAGCAATGCCCACCTGAAGTTTCTTGAATTTTGTTTGATTCATGTCAGTGGTTTTGATGAATTTTAAGTTTGGGTCTTTAAAATTTTATTGGTCAATTTCAGTTTTTTTTTATGATTGCAATTGTTTAATAAAAAAAATCAACGCAATCGTTCCCATTTAGAATAAAATTCAATGAATCTCATTATTTTTAGATTTTATCTTGCAGATAGTGCAGGATAGTTTGGTAATTAAATAATTTTAAATTGTTATTTACTCAATCTAGTATGAAACAATTTTTTATCCTATCAGTTTTCTTATTGCTTTTCTTGTCTATAAAGGCTCAGGAAAAGGATGATGTAAATACGCCACTTCATCTTTTGCCTGCTAATTATCCCACACCTTACAAATCTCCGGATAAGGCTGCCTTAAAGGGTGCACTGGATAAAATTTTCAATTACATAAATCAATCAACTCCGCCTGTTCTTGTCAATAAAACTACAGGTCAAATTGTGACTTCAAAAGGGGAAATAACTCCTGAAGTGGTTTTGCAGAAAGGTACTTTCAGGATTACCAGTTATGAATGGGGAGTGGTATATAGTGCGCTTATCAATGCATTTAACCAGACTGGTGATAGCATGTATGTTATGTATGTAAAAAACAGGCATGAATTCATTGCACAATGGTCTCCAGTTTTCAGGTCTATGCTCACAAATGGTAAACTGACACTGAAGGATGATTTTCCATTGCGACAGCCCGTGGCTCCTCATGCTCTTGACGATGGGGGCGCAGTTGCGGCTTCGATGATCAAGGCGCAGATGAATGGCTATGCTTCCGGATTGCGTGATCAAATTGATTTTTACCTGGATTACATTTCCAACAAAGAGTTCCGGTTCGCAGATAAAACCATTGCCCGAAAAAGGCCAATACAAAACACACTCTGGCTTGATGATCTCTACATGGCCCTGCCTGCGCTCATGCAGATGGGTAAGCTTACGGGAAAGACCGCTTATTTCGATGATGCACTCTTTCAGCTGGAATCCTACGCCTCCAAAATGTTTGTAGCAGAAAAAGGATTATTCATGCACGGATGGGTAAAAGATATGACGATTCATCCTACTTTTCACTGGGCCAGAGCAAATGGTTGGGCCCTGCTTACCATGACGGAAATTCTTGATGCGTTACCACTTTATCACCCCAAAAGAAATTTTGTGCTCTCTCTTTTCCGAAAGCATGTGGAAGGATTGGTCAAGTTTCAGGATGGAACAGGATTTTGGCATCAGCTGCTTGATAAATCAGATTCCTACCTTGAAACATCCGCAACTGCTATTTATACTTATTGTATAGCTAAGGGATGCAATGAAGGATGGTTGGATAAACTGGCTCTTGCACCTGTTGCAGCTCTGGGTTGGAATGCTGTTTCAACCAAGATAAATACTGAAGGTCAGGTGGAAGGTACCTGTGTGGGCACAGGAATGGCTTTTGATCCTGCATTCTATTACCACAGACCGGTAAGTAAATTCGCAGCCCATGGTTATGGCCCTGTGATTTATGCCGCCGCTGAAATGTACCGACTGCTGGGCAAGGGGGAGTTCAAAATAAACGACAGTGCCCTTATATTCTATCCCAACAAATAATTTATCAATACCTATTTCAGATTACTGCCTGGTCACAAACATAAGTAGGAACAATTCCTGTTGAACTGATGCGTGTAGATGCATCATCGGGGAGTGTGTTGCCCGACAAAACCAGTACGGTATCAATGCCAAACTTATTACCGCCAATGATATCGGTATGCAGGGTGTCTCCAACCATCAGGATCTCTTTTTTGCTGATGCTGCGCCTTGACCTTATCAGATCATAAGCAAACATAAACATTTGTGAGTCGGGCTTGCCAAACCGGATGAACCGTTTGCCAACGATACTCTCAATCATGGTGGCAATACCGCCAATGGCAATGGATACCCTGTTGCTGCCTGAAACGGGATAGATGCTGTCTGTATTGGCAACAATGGCAGGAATGGTTCTTTGCCTGAGGATATTGACGGTCCTGTTGATATCGCTGAACCAGTCGAACCCCTCATCATCCAACAATACCACGGCATTGACCTGGTGGATGTTGGTATCGTCAACAGCGCTTACCGGCAAGGCCTGCAACCCACTGCGTTCAATATAGTGCGCAGAATCTTCCGTGCCCAGATATGCCACGATGCCGTCGTTCACTTTCAGGTCGAGGTACTCTTTAGCCAACATACCGGAAGAAATCACGCGTTCATGGTTGATAGCAGCCAAACCAAGTTTGTGGTATGCTTCTGCCAACTGCATCGGACTCCTAGAGGCATCATTGGTTACAATGTAATACTCTCTGCCGGTTGCCTCTAGAAATTCAAAAGTTGCAATGATGCCGGGAATCAGGCCGTTGTAACTTTTCAAGACCCCAAAAGCGTCAAAGAATACTACTTTGTATGGATCCAGGATTGAGCCGAAAGGTTGTATGGTATACATGTGGTTGTTTTAGGACTGTTTTTTGGGCGTTTCTTCTTTCAGCTTCAGGTACTTGATGATCTGTTCGGGATCAAAATCTCTGTCTATAGCGGGCAGATGAATCTCCAGCGCCTCTTTTTTCAGTTTTTGTGCGTATTGCTCGGCAAAGAAATAATTACCATCCTTGATCACATAATTGAGGATGAAAAAACGGTAGCTTTCCCTTAAGAATCTGATTTCATTTGCTTTGATTGGGTTGACTTTATGATACTCTTCCAGAAACATCAGGAAACGGTCTTCCATCATTGTCTGGATATTGTATGTAAAGACAGTCCTATCCCCCACATCGGAACAAATCCTGCTAAAAAAATAAAAATCAAGTGTCCGATAACTCATCCTAAACCAGTCGTAATCCCAACGGGAATATAATTCCATCTTCTCAGAGATTGAAAAATTCCCAATATTCCAGTCGATAAAAACAGGCATGATTTCAAAGGCACCCACATTGAGTTTCAGCCTGTTTTTAAGAAATTGGTTGCAGTGATGCCTGATCAACTCAACCTGTTCTTGTCTTCCAAAGGAATCCCCATCCTGATCGAGTCTCTCAAGCAGGGCATGTATATCAGCTCGGAGTGTTTTGGAGGATTTTGGGAAATTATTGCGGATGCGCGAGCAGGCTTTGTGAAACCGGCCAATCTGCCTACCGAACATGCGGATTTGCTTTTCATCAAGCCTTTTTGGCATCCTTTTACTTACGCGTACCGGATTGTAAAAAACTACCCAGATATCTTCTTTTCCTTGTTTAGAACGAAATGTATATACCCTGTTGTTCTTGAGCAAAGATTTGCCAATAACATTTTCAAAAGGGTAGAGTAAGTTGTTGGCCATGGTATGAATAAAACGATGATCCTGTTTGAAATGGTCATACCTGCCAAATGACGAAAGCTTGGCAATAACAATATCTCCATCTTCAAAATTGATCCGATATACATGGTTGGTGGAAACCATGGCGCTGATCTCTTCTACCTTAACAATCTTCCTCGATGCATCAAATCCCTCCCAGGCCTTATGGATGATTTCATCATATCCTGTCATATCGATTATTTTATGTTGAATGCCTTCTTGCATTCAAGTGGTGGATATCCTTTACAAAAATCACATTCCTTGGATAGCCCTTTTCAGCCACTTGGATCATTGCTTCAGCCACCTGTTTCATGGTATTAAACATAAACGGGAAAAAGATTTTAAATATCGGCATCAGCCAGGCGAGGTATTTGTAAAAGCTGAGTACGTGAGCCTGACCTGCTGCTGGCTCCACAATGCCAATCCTGAAGCCGAAAGCCTGTTTGAAAGGGAGTTTCATGAGGTCGTTTTCGGTTTTGCCTTTTACCCTGGCCCAGTGCAACCTTCCCTTTTCGGAACTATCGGTTCCGCTGCCACTGACATATATGAAGGACATATTGGGATTTGATCCTGTTGCCCGGGCAAAATGCAGGGTGGTATCGTAGGTTATCCGTTCATAGTCTTTTTGATTTATCCCAACAGAGCTTATACCTGCACAGAAAAAACAGGCATCAAAGCCCTTAAACTGTACATTATCCTCTTCCAGTGAAAGAAAATCAGCGACGATATATTCTTTCAGTTTGGGATGCACTTTACCACAAGGCTTTCTGCTGACACTTAGGATTTCCGTAATTCTGTTGTCTGCCAGGCATTCCAGAAGGATGCCTTCTCCGATCATGCCTGTTGCTCCGGTGAGGATGATTTTCATCTGTTTTTTTTGGGGATCTCAAAATTAGGCCTTTTTTAGTTTGTAGGTTGTATCGATGATTCAAGTTTTGTTTTCATGAAGAGGGCTGTGATGTCATTTGATTGTGCGGGATAAACTTTAATCAAGTGAGAACGGATTACTGCCGGAGTATTGGTTTCTTTTGTATCAAGTTTTACATTTAAAATTTGGGATTCAGTATTGGGCATGTGACAATCGATGCAATTTTGTTTGAGAACTGATATTTCCAATTCATGTGTCATTTTACAAAACTTATCTGTCTCTGGCATATGGCACTCCATGCATTTTTGTGAAAACATGACAAGCTCATTCGATTGATCTTGATGTGGATCATGACATGTTGAACAGGTCATGGTTTTTACGGTTGTAAAACATTTGCTCTCCAATAGCAATCCATATTGGTTCCCATGTACATCAACTTTCTTTATTAAATTACTTTGCATTCGTGAATGATCGAGTGTATCTCCTGTAGCAAATGTTGATGCTGTGGTGAGGGTTGACTCGGAACTCGAATGGCATATTGCACACGCATCCAATTGTTGTTGATTGGAAAGATCGTGTGCATTCACGATTAAATTTTCGCCTGTGAAGCCTGGGTTTTGGGTAAAAAGGTCAACGTGATTTCCCCCAGGTCCATGACAACGTTCACAGTTGATTCCATATACAATGGATGACTTTTCAAAGCTTTCAAAGTTATGTTTGGCATCTGTTATCAGATCAGCATTGCTGCTATGGCAGCCAAGGCATTGTTGTCTGATTACTCTTCCAAAATTGGCAATACCATCTGGATAGCCGGGACTGTTTGACCAAGCATCCTCGTTGGTGTAGTAGGAGATGGGTAGTTGGAAGAGTTGATTATTGACCCAGTAGGCATAGCTCTGTCCCCTGGTTCCAGAGCCAATGACCATATCAAAGGGATAAGCTTTTACAAATTTGCTGTCATAAAAATTAACTTGGTACAATCCGGAATCTAAGTGCTTCATCAAAACACCATCATAAGCATTGAATAAATAGCTGTTTTTTCCTTCTTCAAAACTCCCTCTGATATTTTCCTTGGTGGGTGACATGGTTGAGCTTTTGTGTGATGTCTTTATAAAATCATTGTAAATATCCGAGTGACAACTTTTGCATGCACTCGATCCCACCAAATTATTATTGCCTTTTTGAATCACTTGATTTTCCAAGGCTACTTCACCGTTAAAAAAACAGGATTGGAGCAGCATAATTACTGCAGAAACGATCATAATGATATGAAATGGACTAGACTTGAAAGAGAATGAATGCAGTATGGAGCCAGAAAATGGAGTAAATTTCATGGAGGCAATTTGATTGATATGTCAGATAGAATCTTACCTGCTTCTGATGGGGGAATTTTGCAAGACTTGTCAGGCTCAATAGTATACCACAATATGACGGTTTTTATTCAGATAACCTTGTTTGTTTTGCAATAATGACTGCCGACAAGGTTATTTAACAAAGGCTGTTATGGATGATCTTGTTGAGGAAAAGGCCTATATCCACAAGGATTTCACCATGGATAAGTTGGCTCAAGCTTTGAATCTTCCCAGGTACCATGTTTATTTTTGAAAGAACAAGGTGCTTAAAGTCAAGTTCCCTGAACTGCGCAAACAACTCAGGACCCAACGTGTAAAAGAATTGAGTATTAAAATTTAGTGC
>Ga0208788_1001419_pt1 | contig 11654 bp, 7 predicted proteins | sample Wag4_2014_7_11_3_FD_187363 | JGI IMG/M metagenome (GOLD analysis project Ga0208788, IMG submission 187363) | Fresh water mixed with fracking chemicals microbial communities from Ohio, USA - Utica-2 Time Series FC 2014_7_11 (SPAdes) (version 2) ... | reverse complement strand
CATTTCCCTATATAAATGGTTGGTTGGAATTTCTTCCTTGCTTAACTTGAAAGTTCGCCGATGACCAATTCCGCTATAACCTTGACATGGTGGACCGCCGCAAACTAGGTCAATTTCCCCATGTTCTTTTTGCATTCGTGTTTTGAAGGCTGCTAAATCTTTAGGATTCTTAGTTAAAGAGAATATGTCATTGACATGATTCGCTTTTTCAGAAAGTCTGCTATTTGGTCTATTTATAAGAAAGGTCTGCATCGCATCTTCGTGCAACTCATTGACAAATACTGTTTCAAAGCCAGCCATTTCTAGGCCCAACGATAATCCGCCACAACCAGCAAACAAGTCAACAGATTTCAATTTTTTGGGGTTTGTTGGATTATCCACGAGTGTAAGTCTCCTTAACCATTGCTTCTAGATTATTTCGCACATAGTTTTAATCTGCCTAAACTATCTTTTAATTCTAAAAAAAGCCAGGTTCTCCCCAATTGAACCCGCGACAACTAATGACCTATCTAGGAATAGATTGAAAGATTCACATGCTGTTTCTGGTATTAAACTGCAGGCGTAGCAAGAGGACAATCTGGTCACAACTTCATCATCCTCCCTGATTTCACTACCCTCGGTACAAACTGGATCATTTGAGCACCATTCAGCTTCACGAAGCGCTTGTTCAATGACTTGCTCGAGAAATCCGGGGTTACCCATTCTCACCAAACCTCCAAGAGTTCCCTCCGAATCTCCAGAGGATGTATAGATCAACACGCCAGACATCTTCTGAGAACCACTACCCACATAAATACGCTCCTTTAAAGAAGCTTGGCTATAGCCGCAAAAGAAAACCAGTTGCTTAAGAAGTAAGTGAGTAAATGTATGTATTAGTGCATATCGAGGGGAAAGTTGGACTGACTGAAAGGAGTCCGAAAAAGAAGTATGAGTAAATGCGGAAACACGTTCTTTCACGCTTGGTCTTTGTTCCCATTCCTGAAGTTTTTCTTCTGAGAATTGAAGGAAAATTCCCTCACCTCTGTTTTGCTTTGCGGGTAGCCAAGAATCATTCGAATTCTGGTCCGCTACATTTAAGAAAAGCATTTTTCTGCCATCTTGAAACTTCATCGTTGGATCGGATTGGTATCGACTGAATCCCCAAAGTGCGCTAGTCTCGACAAGAGTTGGAACAAGTTTTATGGAATCAAAATATTGGGCAATATCTGGCGCATATGATTGCTCAGGAATCTGAATGCGCAACCTATCATTATCAAGTGGTTTCTGAAAAAGTTCATACTCCATTTGTAGATAGGCTTCTCTTGATTGATCAGACTTCGCGAATTGATGCGAATCAGTTTCACCATAAACATCTTTAAATGCATCAACAATTTGTTGTTTTGAATATTTCTTTAATGCATTACCGTAGTTTTTATCAAGATCAAACGCCAATTCTGCTGCCTTAATTGCATCTCCAGCACCTAAAATTTTGGCTGCGTTCATGTTTGATCTTGACAATATCTCGATTAATTCTGCTGGAACACTGTTGGTACCCGTGGGGATATACAGAGAAGTTTCTATCAGCGAAAAGTACAAATTCGAAGATCCTCGGAATGAACCTCGAACATCTTGACTACAGTTTTCTTGCGCCAATCTTCCAGCTCCAAGCCAAGGGCGATTGCCTGTACAGAAGTATGTTTCTCCCTTTTCCAAATTAGTGCTTAAGTATGTTCGTCCATCATTGTTATCTTTACTTATAAATTCCAAATTTCTAGATGATTTGCAAGAGTCACAGTAAACTCGAGTACTTTGTGGATTGGCATTTCCAGAAGGAGCGAAACGCAAAATGCCATTACAGGAAGGGTTTACAGATCTGTGCGCCCATTCTTTCCAAGGAAAGTCATCAAGGTGTCCACTCCGACACATAACTACATAAGGAACTTGAAACATGTTCGGTTGCCTTAGACCTCGCTGCACGTGAAGTGGGTCTGGGCACTTTATAGCGCCAGCAATATCTAACTCTCTTTGCACCATTCCTCGGCAGTATTTGCAAAAATACCAAGTTGGAAATCTTAGAACTGGGATGCGAGGGTCAGGTGGGCGACCTCTTGTAAATCTTGGCCCATCGGACTTAACTGTTGGAGGCCCATATAAACGTTTGATACCTAATCGCTTTGAAAGCCTCCAATCATCAATGAGGTAATTCTCTTTCGATGAGGAAATCTCATCAGGGAACCAGTAATCAAGACCTCCAATGATAATGCTTGTTCCGTCTGGCAATACGGTCATGGCGCCTACTCCAAATGGTGTGATTAACTGTTCGCGCCTTAACTGATTGTTGTATGAAGCCATTAACCAATCACCTCATCGAGTTGTGCAAGTCTGTAACGCCTGGAGATTTCTAATTCAACACTTGCGTCAACACTTCTCATTGAAACTGGAATTGACCAACGATATCCAGAAATATCTTTATCCTCTGTTGGTGCGATCAACAGTCCGTTTAGTGAACCTTCCTGAGTTCCCCATTCATCACCACGATACACGGTCCATTCAGTTAGGATTAAATCAGTTTCTTTTTCTAAAAATTTTAAATCATCTACAGATAGATGCATTTTTCTGGCGCGAAACTTGATCTTCTCTAGAATATCCAGAACTAATTGGGTATCAACATTCTTGGGTGCGATATTCACTGGGCATTTCATTCTTATATACGCAACAACAGCCCCTCTTAACGCGCGGGAAATTACTGGAGATGCGAAAGGAGTAACACTTGTTGGTTCAACTTGAGCATAGAGTTTTTCATGGTACGAACGGAAATGCTCGTAATGCGATAAATCCCTAGGCCGGTTTGAGGTATAGATGGTGACTACCATTCCGGGTTTTACACTCCACTCACGTCCTACGCGACCAGACACTTGAATATACTGTGATGTAGATTTTGGCTGGCTAACAATAGTCATGAGAGAAAGTCTTGGAATATCAATACCAACTTCAATTATATTTGACGCCAGACAAGCATCCCAAATTCCTCTTTGGCTTGGATCGGAAATACCTTTGTATTTCTGTTCAAGCTCACTCAAAATTTTTGGTAATTCATGACTTTGACGTCGGCTAGTCAACTCGTTAATGGTGTTTAAGTGCCTTGACTCAGCTCCGTATCTTCTTTTCATATCGAGCAGGTAATTAGGAATATCGCTCTGAAAAAGCGAAACGGTGTTAGACAGTTCTCGAATACTGTTGAAAAACCATAAATTAGTCCACCATGGGTCTCGCTCTTCATCAGAATTTAACTCCATTGGTGCTTGTGCGAGTGCTGCCCCAACCCTTACTTGAGCGCTTTGGACAGACCCTAACCCTGGTGCATTAATTCCAACGTACATTCGACCTTGAACGAGTTTCCCATTTTTTCTTGCCCAAACCGCGAAGAATGAATCTGCGGCATCTAAGCCAGGTGGTGGAAATAGAGAGACTTTCTTTCTTCCATAAATCGCCTCGGCCTGTGCTTTAAACCTTCGAACAGTTGCGGTTGAAGAAATTATCTTAGGAAGAACCTTTCGATTATCGATCGTAGCTGTACAAAGATCTTCAATAACCCCCTCATAAAGTCCAACCATAGAGCCGAGTGGTCCAGAAATTAAATGAAACTCATCCTGAATAATCAATTCGGGAGGCGACACGATTTGCGCACCATTTTCATCAATTCCAAAAATACTTCTGGCACCTTCTTGCCAACTCATTTGTGCGAATTTATCAACAGTACCAATAATAAGAGTTGGAGGTTTACTATAAATCTCTTCATCTATAACACTAAGTGGAAGTTTAGAAGCAAAATCACAACGGGAATCGGGGCAGAAAAAACGGAATTCTCTTGGAGAGGTTGTCATCACCTTGTAACCGGCAGTGTGGTACTCATCATTTGAAGAAACATCATTTTTTACAGGCCCAAGCTTGCACCCGCACCATGGGCATTTCAAAAGTAAGAAGGGATTTACCGCTCTATCTCCACGCTTTCTAAGATCAGGAAGTGCATCAATTGCTTTTTGATGTGAATTTGGTGTTACTGCACCGCCGAGCCAAGCGCCTATAGAAAATTCTCCAGAACCAAGTTGCTCAATATCTCGCCTTCGAATAATCTCCAAAGCGCAGATTAAAGCTGCAGCACGAATAAACTGCTGCGTTGTTAGAAGCCGTAGTGTGTATCTCATTAATACAACGGTGCCAGAATTTTCTGGATTTCTAAGTCTTCTTAGTAAAATTGTGAAGGCAGATACACCCAAATAAGCCTCAGTCTTGCCGCCTCCTGTAGGAAAAAAGATTAGGTCTACAAGGTCCCTATCATCACTATTTGGATTCGCAATAGATTCTAGGACTGAAAGGAAAAAAGCAATTTGGAATGGCCGCCAAATTCCTCCTTGCTTAGGTATTTCTTGTGAAGGGTATGTATCCGGAACAGCCACTCTTCCGTTAAACACAACCTTTCTCTCAGGCAGCCTTGAATGGTACTGCTGCAGAAGCATTGCTTCGTTAGCTAAACGATAGGCTTCGTACACCTGTTCATCTGTTTCTAAAAGCATCAGTCCCGATTTCATTCTCTTTAATGCCGCCTTACATTCTGCAATATTCAAAGCAGCGGAGCGCTTGTAATTATTTTGAATAAGTTCGTCAAGTAAAGACTCTTTTTCTCGCTCAAGGATCCATTTTTCATACTCACTGATTAAACTATTTAAAATTGATACAGCTAGAGCTTTTTCAGAGAGCTTAGACTGGGTGCGCATATCAATTTCTACCTCGACACCGTTTGCAAATGAGATACTTGGGGTAATGCTGGGTGATTCAAAAACTGGCAGTGGAGTTAGATTAAGTTCGTCGGTCTTCAAGCCCGCTTCCCTACTCCAGTTGATACCAATGTTATGACCAATTGCAAAGGTCGGATAATTTCTGTAAAGAAGTAATGCGCTTTCATCATCAACATCCATATCAAAATCTCTGAGAGCTTCTGGATATGGAATAAAACTACCATTGGCATTTGAAGCTAATTTAATTGCAGTTTGGTAAAGTGTATTCTCATCCTTTACTTTACTGGATCTATTTACGAATGAAACCGTACAAAGATAACGATCAGCTGAAAGTCTTCTTGCAAGCACAGACACATCAATCATCAGCTCCTTCCCCGAAAATGAAATTTTCTCAAGTTTGATCAATTTTCTCTTATCGGAAAATCTCAAGTCGCTTTCATTTAACTCAAACACTTGGTTGAAATCTTCTCTCACATACCAGATGTACTCTCGTTGCTTAGTAGAGTTATTTGTTTGAGTTACGTCTATTGAGTCTGATGATTTTCTGGTATCGCTTATGATTACAGTGAAAGGTCTGTAGGTGCCACCTTGAATAGTTAACAGAATTTTTCCGTTAACTTGAGATTCAAAGAAAAAACTGGCTCCTAGACTTCGTGGGTTTAACCAGGCTCGGTTTGATTTAACTTCAAGATCTAAACTGTCGCGAACCTCATCCGCAGATGCGGGTGATTTGTCCGAGAGATTATCTATCTCACCGATAGAAATATCTGGATTGTTTATCAAATCTTCGTCTATGAATGTTTCGTTTGGCTTTGCAACTTGTTCTACCTTGGACTTAACTGGTTCCAGAACTCCAGATCCATATCGATCACGAGGTTTAATTGGCAAGATCTCCTGCCCGGTGGCTGCACAAACCCATGGTCCGACACTTCCCTCACGGGAAAGAAATGGCACCGGTTGAGTACTTATATCGAGCTTCTTCTCAGAAATTTTAGGGCCAATTATCTCTTGCTCTAGAAATTCGAAGACTTGTTTGCGGCTTTGATAAGACAAATCAACTTCCTCCTTCGAGCAATTCAGTCATGAATTTGTGAGCCAAATTGTTTGCCAATATAACCAGTCTATCCGTTGCTCGGGTTAGACCTACATAAAGAAGGTCATCTCGATTCTTCCAAAAACTTAATTGTTCCAAATCTAACAAGAACACGCACGGACTCTCCAAACCTTTAAATTTAGAGATACTAGTAAAACTGATTTTTCCGGGTTTTCTTCCGCCAACAACGAATTTTGATGCATATTTTGATTCAGCAAATATGTTCTGTGGTTCTGCAATTTCTTGTGGTGAAAGAATCGCAATATCATCGAGACCAAAACCAAATTTTTTGCAGTCCTCAATCATATTGTCCAATATCGGAATCATGTCCTGTTCCGGGTTTATTTGTATCAACAGAGGATCCGGATGACTTTCATTTCTTAGAAATGAATTCCACTTAGGTTTTTTTGGCAGTAAGCCTTCGGCGAAATGTCCTATTTGAATAACATTACGACAATTTCGCGTTAATGTGAAAACTGTGACATCCCGAATCTCAGCTTTAACATATGCAATTGAATCTTCTTGGGCATAAATTTTTTGGGCTTCAAGGTCACCAAAGGCAAACCATTTTCCATTACTCAAACCACTTTGAACGCTCTCCTCTAATAACGGACGAAAATTACTATTCAAAACATCTTGGGCTTCATCGATGATAATGACTTCAAATTTATCTTCGTAAGAAACTTTCAATTCTTTAAAACTGATTTCTTTTACAGCCTCAAGATTATTGGAAGATAAATTCATATTTCCAGTGCGCGCAATTTTGAGCGCATAAGCATCAATTGTAGATACCATTACAGTTGTGTCTCTAAGTTGGTCAGAAAGCTCGTCGGCGAGAAGTTTATTAAAGCAAAATACTCCCACTTTTGTATCTTGTGCATTAAACCTACGGGCAAGTTCAACCGCTAGAACACTTTTTCCGGTACCCGCTGCACCTTTTATTATTGCAGCATCATTATCCAAGGCGATATCCAGAGCGATGAATTGATCTTCAGCAAATTTTAACAATTCCTTCCGTCGTTCTGATCTGAACATCTTTTCGCTCATGGCAAAATCAAAATCTGGTCTCAAGATCTGAACGGCGGCTTCAATTGAGTTGGAATTTAATAAAGAACCATTTACTTTAGATATTCCTAGTTTATTCCCAAGATGCTTTACCCCTAATTTCAATGAAGTTAGCAAAGCTCCTGCAACGTCATCTAGATCAACACTGTTGAGAACCTGCCAATCTTGAAATTCCATTTGTGTCGTTTTGGGAAACTCTATCTCCGTAAACCAACACACATTGAGAAATGGTATCTGGCTAAAAATTGGATTTAACTCGACTAAATGTTTACGAATGCTGTACATAGCTGTTTCACTCTGCTTGAAAGGACTTTCGTGTAGCACTTCCTCTCGACCGAAATACCAAGAACCTTGTTTTACTTTGATTTCCTGATGCGCTTTCACTTCAATAATAACAATTCCTAAATTAGGTATCAGGACAACAAAATCAGCTTCGCCCTTCGTTTTACTTATATGGCGAGAAATGTGGAGAGAATGGAGTACAACCCAACCATTAGTATTTGAACTGTCACTTAGATATGTGAACAACTTACGCTCGCCTGGTGATTGTGTAATACAATAATTTGGGTACATCTTTGCCACTAATTCACCACCTTTTGAAGTTGCTTTACTGCTGTTTCCGGTACTTCAAAAATGTCATTGCCTATTGAAAGACACACAAACGCACCTAATTTTGCAATTTCAGGAGTCTCCCCTAGGTCAACAATAAGAAATCCTTTTTCGTGAATTGTTTGTAAATTGGCATTTTCAAATTTTTCTTTCAGCATTTTTCTCAGTCGCATAGCAGCCACTAGGTGCAATCGCCGTAAAGCATTCATTGCGTTCATCGTCTCGGTTGGTTGTATAGACAGATATGTCAAGATTTTTTTAAAATAGTCATCACTTTCAGGTCTAATATTGTTTTTAAAACTTTTCCATTCACCTATCCATGGATTCTTTATGCCTAGATCCTTTAATTGTTTTATTACGAGCTGAGAGCCTAAAGTTGAAATGCGAAGCTTTAAAGCATTTTTCCATGCCATTTGCAGATTTCTATATTCTTGTGCTGCCTGCCCTCCAATTGCATTAGCCATTTCAAAAATTGAATCGGAATCTGATTTACCCACTCGAAGCAGAATTACAGATCCAATTACAATTGAACCAATTGGCATTCGTTGAACTCGACTTCCAAAATCTGCTTGCATATCTATACTATCTATCGCACCCTCCTTTGTAGGTAGAAAAACAACATTGTTTCCAGCAAGAAGATAGGCACGACAAGGAAATACTTCTTCATCTGGATTTGATTTGTCCATTTGGGTGTAGACATTTTTTGCTATGGAACGCAGTTGCCGAGAAGCAATCTCAATTGAAGGTTCCAAGAAATGTGAAACATCCACAGCATCTTTGGTGTCCGAAGTTACAGAATGAACTACCTCTATCTGAATTGGCTTTAAGGCTAGATTACTCAAGGCTGTTCCAATTGAATCTTGCTCCGGTACCCATGAGAAGCCCAGCAAAGTTGTCCCATGCTCTGAGAAAAGACTTGTAAAAATACTTGGTGAGTAGTCCAGAATATTGCCAACAACAATTAATTTATCCATAGGGTACTTCTTGTGTAGCGCACCAAAACCAGTATCAACTACCACATCCAATATCAAGTTAACTTCTAGTAATTTAATAAATGGCACCACTAAATCTTCTTGACGAAGAATCACAACAATATTTTTTGCGCCTTGATTCTTGCTCTCGTATATGAGTTTCAATAAATTGGAATTTAGTGTGGATTCTTCAGAACGTATAATTGCATTTCCGTTTTCAATAATACTTCGACAGATTTTTCGAATTTCATCACCTAGATTTGAATATAGGCCATTTAATTTCACGAGCCCGTCAGCCAAGTAAACTTTAGCTGGATGGGTTATTGTAAATTCTGCAGGTTGATTTCTGAGCCGCCAGTCAGCTCTCCTTAAGTTTGACAGGGCATCATCCCAGTCAGGAGATACGTCCAACCATTCACGCATTTCTGAATTCAATTTTCTTACTTCGCGTGAAAAAGTGCGGAGTAATCCGTCTTCAATGGCTAAGTGCTTAATTGGTAAATCTGCATCTTTATACAAGCTATTCAATCTTTTAAGTCTAGACATTTATGGGCACCTCAAATGAGATAAGTTCGATTCCTGAGCACAGAATTTCTGAATTTATTTTGCGACTAAGCGGGTTGCTATATTCAAACTTTTGCTTTATTGCCAGTTCTGTAGCGAGTAGTTGTCTATCATCACGACCAAAAATCGAAAAAATGATTTTTGAATTTGTGTTTTCAATTTGAGCCAAAATTGCTGCACCAGAAGTAAGAATTGAGACATCAGCGTCAAGTTCGGCAGCGCTCAGTTCAGATTTCAATTTTAACCAGGCCAACTCTTCGGATTCGGAAGAATTCAAAACGATTGACCATCCCGATCCAGGTTGTCGAGTGGCAATCGGATGTATTGCATCTTTAACTCTTAACGGATTTGAATTTCTTTGGCTAGAAAATTCCCATTCAAATTCATCTTCAATGATTTTAGATGTGGAACGGATATCGAGAAGTGCCCTGTGAATCGGAACTGACGAAGATGTTAACCAAGTTAGAAGACTTGATGAATCCTTGGTCATTTCAGATTTACGTTCAAATATTTGAGGGTTGCCTGCCTCAGAGGGGATTAGAAAAATTTTTTGGATAAACTTTGCGGCTATCCATCTGGAACCGATCTCTATTTTTGGAGTTTTATCATCAAGGGAAATAGTTTTTACTTGTCCAGTGACTTTTTGCTGACCAGCAATTCCACTTTCTATTGAGACTCTCATCCCCACTTTAAGTTGGTGTATGGAGATTTCATCGAAGTTTGCCGTCTTTTCAATTCGTTCTATTTCAGCTGCTAGTGATCCCAGAGCAATTGCCGCCAGCCCGCCATCAATATCAGGTAATGAAATTACGAAATTCTCAGAAACTGTGCTTTCTAGATTTCTCGTGGAGCAAACTGCATAGGAAAACTGAGTAAGACTTGAAAACCAGAGTGGCACTCCAGGCCATTTGTCGCCATCCAATACAAGGTCGTATTCGCCGAAATCTATTTCCATGGGTCAAACCCTAAGTGAGAAAACTGACAAGCCGAGACCATCTGGAAACTATACTTATTCTGCTTATGCATGCTCCGACTGGGTAGTTTTCCATATTTATAACCTACTCACGTCCTGTGTGATTCTTAAGAGTTGGCAGTGAAGGCGTTTCTGTATTTACTTGTTTTAAGAAGTAATTCTTAGAAACATCTAATACCTGCCACTCTCGATCAACCTCTGCCCACTTATCAAGGTGAATATCATTGGCAAACAACTCTGCCTCATCAGAATCTCTGGCTTGCATGATTATCTGAAAATCTATGGTTAATCTTCCTGTAACTCGATATCTATTCTCTTTTGGCTCCATGGCAAGATCGTGCCCCCCACCACTGACAGTCACCAGCCCTATACTTTTGCTAGGTCAAGAACTAAGCGTTAAGCCCTTTAGCTTGCTTAGTACCAACCGCGCCTCACTGCGCACGGTGGTTCTAAAGGAGGACCTGCTGATGATGAAAGACACCATCAGATGAAGCAGGAGGTTAAAAATGAGTTCAATAATCCTTACCGGAATTTCACATGGAAAACATCAATTCTCACTTACCTATCCAGAGGTTAAGGGGGTAGTTGTTTGTATGGCGCAATGCAAATGCGGATATGAGGTTGAAATCATTAACTTTAGAAATTATGGCGGTACTAAAGACCTACAAATGAAGTGGGAGAAACATATTGGGACTTGGAAGGGGTGGGTTTAAGAGTTCGCTGGCCTATCCTTGTATTTTTCTTCTGCCTCAGCCATAGCTTTATTTAACATATCCCAGTTAGCAGACTCAGCTTCCGCATCTTCGCGATCGCCATAAATCTCTTGCCATTGTTTATATACCTCTTGAGTAATCCGCAATTTTTCAGATCTTGGAATTGCCATTTATTGCCCCTTCTTTAATCACTCCGTCGTTACTTTGAATTAAACCAATCCGAATTGAACTTTAATTGTGTCTATCTGCTTTTGCTCTGACGAAGTTATCTTGCCATCACTTAAAGCTATCTTTTCTAAACCGGTGATGTACTCGGTATGAATTTTGCGAACCTGTTCAGCTCCAAGTCCACCTGCACCCGCTACTTTGGACAGCTGCTTAGCTTCTTCACCAGTAATTTTCCCATCACTTAGGCACTGGGTTAGAAGTTCTGTGTAACGTAAAGTAACCTCACTTGAGCTCTCCTGACCAGATTCTGGCAATTTACGTATCATGTTAGCAAGCCAACCGGCTTCACCCTTTTTTAAATTTGATACCCGAGTTTTAATTTTAAAACTTTTTGTTGGTGCTTCAAATTCTGTTGGCAGGGTATTGAACCTCAATGGCCCAGACTTTTTAAGCAAAATTGGGAGAAGTTTTGCAAGTAATCTGACATCCCCTAAGGCGGTATGGGAATCCTCCTCAGGAATGCCGAAGAACTCAAGGACTGTCGCTAATTTAAAATTTGGCAGGTCCACTACCTGTCTTGCCAACCAAAGCGTATCCACACATGGAATGGTTTTAATCCCTTTTCCAATCCGGGCAAACTCTGCACCAAGGAAACCATCTTCAAATGCGGCATGGTGTGCAACAACAATTGAATTGGATAGACGAGATAGTAATTCTGGTGCA
>Ga0208788_1001415_pt1 | contig 11675 bp, 11 predicted proteins | sample Wag4_2014_7_11_3_FD_187363 | JGI IMG/M metagenome (GOLD analysis project Ga0208788, IMG submission 187363) | Fresh water mixed with fracking chemicals microbial communities from Ohio, USA - Utica-2 Time Series FC 2014_7_11 (SPAdes) (version 2) ... | reverse complement strand
TCAGCCCGCCGAATCCGCGATCGTGCGCAGGAGCTCCGCATGCAGTGCGGGTGACGCCGCGATCGCGCTGCCGCCCCGCACATCGACACGGCCCGCGAAGTCGGTGAACACGCCGCCCGCTTCCGCAAGCGTGGCGCGCGCTTCCGCGATACCCGCTACATCCAAAGCACCCAGCAAAAGCCGCGGATCGGCCTTGGCTTGCTGCAAAGCACCCAGCGCCTGCACCAGTTCTTCCAGCGGTGCCAGATCGCGAGCCCAGGCTTCGTGCTTCAGCGCCGCCGCATCATGCGCGGGCGCCGCGAGCAAGGCCGGGCGCAAGGCAAGCACGCCCTCCGCCGCCTTCGGTCCAGCCTCCGCGCCAAGCGCCGCTCCCGCAGCAGCAAAGGCACGAATCCAGCCGGGCAAACGCCCCAGCAGCCGATCCGCATCGGCGGGGCCGATATCGGCCATCACGCCCCGCCAGGGGCTTTGCGCGCCACCATCCGCCGCATAGCCGGCTAGCAGCTTGATCGCATCGCGGCGCGCTTCAATCGCCGCGCTATCCCATTCCGCGACATTCACGGAAAAATCCGGCGCCGCAACACCGCGTTGCCGCAGCGCCACCAGCGCGCCAATAACCTGATGCAGCGCCATGCCCGAAGTGCCAACCGTTCCGCGCATCGCCGCCGCATGGCGATTGATCCGCCCGCGCAGCGACCCCAGGCGGCGCACCACCGCATCGCGTTCCGGCTTGGGTGGCATGGGCAGGGAAAGTGTCGCGCGCAATTCATCCAGCACTGCGCGCTTCGATTGCTTTTCCGAATGCAATTCCAGGCAGGCGGCGCCAAGGCCAATACTCTCCAGCCGGCGCTTCACCACTTCAAGCGCGGCGAGCTTCTCAGCCACAAACAAGACGCTTCGACCATCCAGCACCGCCTGGGCGATGATATTGCTGATGGTCTGGCTTTTGCCGGTGCCGGGCGGGCCCTGGATCACCACATGCCCACCGCGCCTGACGGCTTCCGCCGCCAAAGCCTGGCTGCCATCCACATCCATCACATGATCCAGCCGCTCCACCGGGATTTCCACATCCACATCGGCGTCATCGGCAAAAACCGGCGGGATGGATAGCGCCTCACCACCCACCAGCGCGCGCACCATGGGGTGATCGGCAAGGCCTGGATTTTCCTCAGGTCCAAGGTCGCGCCACATCAGAAACTTGGCGAAGGAGAACAGCCCAAGCGCCAGCGCATCCGCATCCACGCGCCAATGCGCGCGTTCTGCCACCAGAGCCGCGATACTCTCCGCCCAAGCGGTCGGCGTATAGGCCTCAGCATCGAAATCCGGCAGCGCAGTCTTGAAATTCACCTTCAGCATTTCGCGGAGCGACAGATTCTCCGCGATGTCGCCAACCGCGCCGCGCAGCTTGAAGTTCTGCGAAACCCCTTCGCGTTCGAGTGCCACCGGCAGCAGCGCCAGCGGCGCGCGGCGTTCGGTCTCGGGTGTCGCGGGATCGCGCCAGATCAGCGCGCCAAGCGCCAGGTACAGCGTGGGCACGCCGGTTTCCTCGCGGGCCGTGCGTGCATCCTGCATGATGTCTCGCAGCCGGCGCACCAGATCAGCGGGCGGCAATTGCACCCGCAGCTTGTCATCGCGCTGATAGTCTTCCCGCGCCGCATCAGCCTTGGCGGTGCCAACACCTTCCGCCTTCGCCTTGGTGCTGCGCGCGCGGCGCGGTTTGCCAGGCTTGGCTTCCTCAGGCGTCGCTTCAGATGCGGTGGCTGAGGCTTCAAAGCCAAAGGCGCGGCCCGCTTGCAGCGCACCAAGCACGAAATCCGCATCCTCATCATCAAGGATCATGACGCCACGAGACGCACCCGGCTTCGGCAGGGATAGCAGGCGGTTGCGCGTGGAAAGGTCCAAAAGCCCCCGGCGGGCTTCTTCCAGCGCGGCGCGCAGATCCGTCATGCGATTATTTTTTCCGGAAGGCGAAGGTGATCAGCAGCACGCAGCCAACCAGCGCCAGAATGGCCAGCATGCCTTGCACCACTTCGAAGTTCGGCGAGTCAGGGTGGATGAAAATGGACGCAGCCGCGGCGCCTATCATCATCAGGGTTTGCAGTATCCATTCCATCCAAGCGCCCCTTGCCTCTTGGCTGCGGCGGGTGCCTCAACCGAGCGTTAGTCTGGCATATCCGGGGGGCCAGTCGAAGGGTGATTTTCAGGGGCCTGGCTGCGGGTTCGGCAGGATACGATTTTCCAGTATCTCGATACGGGAAAGGGATGCCTTGAGCAGCGAAATCAGCTCCGCCACTTGCTGTTCGCGCAGCAGGTCCAGCTTTTCATGCAGCAGGCTGATTTCGGCTTCCGCGCGGATATTCACCTGGTAATCGGCGATGGACCGGATGCGATCGACATCCGCCTGTCGGTTCTGGCTCATCATGATGATGGGCGCCGTATAGGCCGCCTGGAAGGATAGCATCAGGTTCAGCAGGATGAAGGGAAAGGGGTCCCAGGCATTGCTGCCAGAAGCTGCATTGGCGACCAGCCAAGCCAGCAATAGCCCGGATTGGATCAGGATGAAGCGCCAGGACCCGACGATTGCCGCCATCAGGTCGGAAAGCCTTTCGCCGAGTGTCAGCGGCGGCGCCGGACCCTCACCACGCCGCCTTTTCCGCGCGCGTGACAGGGCTGTTCGCAAATGGGTGTGACGGCGGTGATGATGATGTTCAGGCTGCTCGGCCATGCAGAATTCCCCTGCAAAGCCGACATTCTGCGCCCATCATGCGCAAAAGGGCATGCGGAATATCAACTCCGCCCGTAAGTATCCTCAAAGCGCACGATGTCATCCTCGCCGAGGTAGGAGCCGGATTGCACTTCAATCAACGTTAGTGGGATTTTGCCGGGGTTTTCCATACGATGGATGCAGCCGAGCGGCAGATAGACGCTTTCATTCTCCCGCAGCATGATTTCTTCCCCGTCACGCCGCACAATGGCAGTGCCGGAGACGACCACCCAATGCTCCGCGCGATGAAAGTGCTTTTGCAGGGAAAGCTTGGCGCCGGGGCGAACTTCGATCTTCTTGACCTGGAAACGATCCCCCATGATCAAGCCTTCATAATGGCCCCAGGGGCGATAGGCGCGGCGATGTTCGGTCGCTTCCTTGGCGCCGCGCGCCTTCAACTGGTCCACCAGCTTTTTCACATCCTGCGCATGGTCGCGATGCATGGCGAGCACGGCATCATCTGTCACCACCACCACAGCGTTTTCCAGCCCGATCACGCCGGTCAGGATGGTTTCACTGCGAACATAGCAATTCTTGGCATCCACCAATTCAACCGGCCCAAGCGTGGCATTGCCCGCCGCATCCTTCGGCTGAATTTCCCACAGCGCGGCCCAGGAACCGATATCGGACCAACCGATGGAAGCCGGCACCACGGCGGCTTTTTGCGTGCGTTCCATCACCGCGTAATCAATGCTGATGGATGGTGTTGCGGTGAAGGCCGCCGCTTCAAGGCGGATGAAATCCCCATCACGCGCAGCGCCAGCAACGGCAGCGCGCACGCCCTTCAGCACCTCAGGCGCATGGGCTTCAAGTTCCGTCAGCATGGTCGCGGCAGAGGCGACAAACATGCCGGAATTCCACAAATGACGGCCGGTTTTGAGGAATTCCGCTGCGCGCGCCGCATCGGGCTTCTCCACAAAGCGCGCGATGCGCTGCACACCTTGGCTGCCCGGTAAGGCATCACCGGCTTCGATATAGCCATAGCCGGTCTCGGGCGCGGTGGGCTGCATGCCGAAGGTGACAATGGCCCCCGCTTGCGCCGCCGCGGCGGCCTTGGCCAGCGCTGTTTGCAGCGCCGCCACATCACCAATCGCGGCATCAGCGGCCATGAACCACAGCACCGCGCCAGCTGCGGTTTCCTCAGCAATCAGGGCAGCAGCGGCGATGGCGGGCGCGCTATTGCGGCCAACCGGTTCCAGCACGATGGATGCCCCCTTATCGCGCAATTGTTCGGCCACCAGAAAGCGATGCGCTTCATTGCAGACCACCATCGGCGGCAGGAAGCCAGCGCCCGAACCCCGCGCGGCGGTTTCCGCCAGCATGGTTTTGTCCGAAGCGAGCGGCCAGAATTGCTTAGGATAGCTTTCGCGGGACAGCGGCCATAGCCGCGTGCCGGTGCCGCCGGACAGGATCACGGGCAGGATCAGGGGGGAATTGGCGTTCATGGGCAATCATCGCTCCGCATTCGGCCGCGCTTAGGGGCAAATCGGGGCAAAGCCAAGGCAGCGGCTTTGGGCGTTTCCCGGCGCGGGCTTCCGGTATAGGGTCCGCCCGTCAATCAAGTGCGAAAGATGCCCTGCCTTGGATCAGCCTATCCCCCTGCCCGTTCCGGAAGGCTTCGTCCCGCGCCCTGCTGGCGGGCCGTTTCTGGAACCGATTGGCCCCATCATGATCCGGCGGGATCACGGGCCGCTTGCCTTTGGGCTGCGCATCGAAAAACGCCACTGCAACAGCAAGGACATGGCCCATGGCGGCATGTTGGCGACCTTCGCGGATCTGGCACTTGGGATTGGCGGCTTCAATCTGGCCGGGGTGACGGGGTTCTTCACCACCATCAGCCTGAATTCGGACTACCTGGCGCCGGCGCTGCTTGGCACCTGGCTGCAATGCGAACCGGTGCTGCTGCGCCGCACCCGCACGCTGGTCTTCGCGCAAGGGGTCTGCCTCGCGGATGGTAAGCCTGTTCTGCGCGCCAGCGGGGTTTTCGCCCTGCCGCGGGAGGCAGCGCCTCAGCCCCCCAGCGGCTGATAAAGCCCCGCCGCCCGCGCGGCTTGCGTCGCCAGCGCCACCATCAGCGCGAAATTTGGCATGGGCACACCCAAATCCCGTCCCAACTGCAAGGGCGCGGTGAACAGCGCGTCAATTTCCATCGGTCGGCCCAGTTCAAGGTCTTGCAGGATGGAAGGCTTATGCGCGGTCTCCCCAAAACGGCGCATCCGCACCTCTCCCGGCACCTTCAGATCATGGCCAAGCGCGCGGGCCAGCGCCGTGCCTTCATCGGAAATCCGCACACCGGCTTCGAAGATTGCCGGATCAGCCAGTGTTGCCTTCATATCCTGACGCGAAAGCAGGCATAGCGGCCCGACCACCATATTGCCAAGCAGCTTGCCCCAAATGCGATGGCGGATGTTCCCAACCGCTTCGGTCGGCATGCCGCCCGCACTCAGCAGCGCGGCCAGCGCCTGCGCGCGTGGAGAAATCGCCCCAACGGGTTCCCCCAAATACAGTTTGAGATCGGCGTGTTCCGAGCTGACGATGCCAGGCGCCACCACCGCACTCGCGGCATAGATCACGCCGCCAATGGCGCGCTCAACGCCCACGGCGCGCCGCAGCGCGTCATTGGGGTCCAGCACGGGCAGGCGCTTGCCTTCCAGGGCACCGCCAATGCCATCGAAATACCACCAGGGAATGCCATTCATGATGAAGGCAACAGGCGTATCGGGCCCGAGCAAAGGCGTGATCCCCGACGCCACCGCCGGCAAGGCAGGCGCTTTCACCGTGACCAGCACGGCATCCACCGGGCCAATCGCGGCAGCGTGTTCCGCCGCCTGCACTGGATAGGTCTGATCGCCTTCGGCGGTGCGCAGTGTGATCCCCCGCGCCTGCATCGCGGCCAGATGGGCGCCGCGGGCAATCACGCTTACCTCAGCGCCGGCGGCGGCCAAGCGCGCCGCCAGATGCGCGCCAATGGCGCCCGCGCCATAGACGCAAATGCGCTTCACGGCGCGTGGTCGCGCAGCTGCGCGCAGATGGCAGCGCCGGCAGCGACAAGCTGCTCCACCATCCGCGCGCCATGCGTGGCATTGGCCCCGCGCGGATCAGGCGCGGCAACCCCGCCAGGCGCCACTTCCTCCACCCACATCGGCACGGCGAATTCCACGCCATGGGCGCGGATGGCACCAAAGCCCGTTGGCGGCACACCAAGATAAGGCCCTGTCGCATCACGTGGCCGCGCTGCTCCCGGCCGGCAGAGTTCCGGCTTCAGCGCCATGGTGACGGAAGCGACAGGATCGCCACCATGGCCGAAGGTGATGGGCTGCCCGCCCAATTCACCATGCAGCTTGCCCGCTTCCCGCCAGAGATGCAGTGCCGGAATGATCACGCCATGCCGGTGGCGCATCGTGCGCGCGGCGGCATCGGCAGGGGCGATGGTGCCGGCATGACCGTTCACGATCATGATACGCCGCGTGCCGATTCTGATGAAGGCTTCTGCCATTTCCTCGATCACTGCTGTAAGCGTCGCAACCGTTAGCGTGATGCCGCCGGCGACACCGGCGAAGAAATCCTCGCCACCAAAGGGAATGGCCGGTGCCACCAGCGCATCCGCGCCCTTGGCGTGAGCGGCGGCAGCAATGCGGCAGGCGATTTCCTCGGCCACTAGGTAATCGCCCATCGGCAAGGCAGGGCCATGGGTTTCAAGGCTCCCCATGGGCAGGATCGCCACGGCGCCTGCGGCGAAGCGGGAAGCAACTTCCGGCGCGGTCAGTTCCGCGATGCGATGCGCGCTCATGCCAGCAAATCCAGCGCGGCGCGCGACAGGGCCTGCACCCCAAGCCCGATGCAACGCTCATCCGGTTGGTAGAAGGCATTGTGCAGCCGGTCATCGCGCCCTGGCTGGCCAGAACCGATGCGCAGCTGGAAGGAAGGGGCCACCGCGGCGAATTCCGCGAAATCCTCAGCGCCCATGGAAGCCTCGCCTTCATTGATCACATCGCCCATTTGCCGACGCACGGCGGCCAGCACAGGGTCCAGCACGCGATCATCATTCACGAGCGGCGGCACCTTGCGGACGTAATTCATGTCCGTCTTCACCCGCATGGAAACGCCAATGCCTTCCGCAAGCCGCCGCAGCGCCGCTTCGGCGATATCGCGCGATTCATGATGCAGCGTGCGCACCGTGCCCTTCAGATGCACGCGTTCGGGGATGATGTTGTAGGTGGTGCCGCCCACAAATTGCCCAATGGTCACCACCGCCGGATGCAGCGGCTTGATTTCCCGGCTGACCACGGTTTGCGCTTCCTGCACAAAGGCCGCTGCCGCCACAATCGGGTCTATCGCCGCGTAAGGGTGCGCGGCATGGCCGGATTTGCCCTGGATGATCAGGTCAAACCGGTCAGATGCCGCCAGGCAGGCGCCGCGCACATAACCGAAACTGCCGACTGGCATATCGGGGTGATTGTGAAAGCCAATAGCCATATCCACGCCATCAGCGGCACCATCGGCGATCATGGCGGCCGCGCCTTCCAGCACTTCCTCTGCCGGCTGGAAGATCAGCCTGACGGTGCCGGCGAGCTGGGGCGCGAGGTCCTTCAACACCGCCGCCACGCCAAGAAGGGTGGAGGTGTGGATATCATGGCCGCAGGCATGCATTTGCCCGGCGATTTCGCTGGCGAAGGGCAGCGCCGTTTCCTCATGGATCGGCAGCGCATCCATATCGGCGCGGATCGCGAGTGTGGGGCCGGGGCGCCCACCCTTGATCTCGGCGACCACCCCCGTGCGGCCCACACCAGTGCGCGGTGTCAGGCCAAGGCGGGAAAGCTCGGCGGCCACAATCCCTGCGGTGCGCGTTTCCTGAAAGGCCAGTTCTGGATGGGTATGAATATCGCGCCGGATTTCGATCAGGCGCGGGGCCACAGCCTCGGTCGCTTCCCGGATGCGGGTTTCGGGGTCATTCGGCAGGTGGTCACCTTGCGGCATGGGGGTTTTCCTGTTGCGGGCTTGGGTTTCCAGGCGATGATTGGCCCAGGTATCGCCTAAGGCAAGGCTTGCGCACCCCTCGCTTGCCGAGGCTTCGCTGCCATGCAATAAAAACCCTATAAAAAATGGGGGTCAACGGATGAGGAGCGTTGCACGCCGCAGCGTTGTTGTGGGCATCGGCGCGTCGCCGCTTTTGGCGATGGCGTCGCACGCACAAGGCGCTTGGCCATCTCAGTCGATCCGCCTCGTGGTGCCATTCGCACCTGGCGGGACAACAGATCTGGTCGCGCGGCTGATTGCCGCCGGCCTTCAGGACAAGCTTGGCGTTTCGATAGTGGTCGACAACCGGGCGGGTGCCGGCGCCACGCTTGGCACCGAAACTGTCGCCCGCGCCGCGCCCGATGGCCACACGCTGATCATGTCCAATATCGCGAGCCATGCCATCAGCCCGGCGGTTTATGGCAGCAAGGTGCGCTATGATCCGGTGAAGGATTTCGCCCACATCGCCCTGGTGGTGAGCAACCCGACCGTTTGGGTCGCCAATCCGCGCGCGGGCATTCGTACCATGGCCGATGTGGTGGCGCGGGCCAAAAGCGCGGGTGGTTTGCAAGTGGCGACCTCCGGCGCTGGGTCATCCAATCATTTGCTGGTCGTACAAATGAGCCGCCAGATCGGCACGGAAATCACCCATGTGCCCTTCCGGGGTGCGGGGCCGGCCATGCAGGCCGTGATTGCAGGTCAGGTGCCGATGATGTCTGACAGCCTGCCCTCCGCGTCCGCCCATATCAAGCAAGGGTCAGTGGTGGCGGTAGGCATGTGTTCAGCGGTGCGGCACCCATCCTTCCCGGATGTACCGACCTTCCGGGAACAGGGCTTTCCCCTGGAATCGGATTCCTGGTTCGGGCTTTCCGCGCCGGCGGGCACGCCAGCGCCGATCATTGAACGGTTGAACCGCGAAGTGCTTGGCCTGCTGCAAACCGCCGAGATCAGGAATCGCTTTGCGGAGCTTGGCGGCACGCCGGGAACCTATTCGGCAGAAGATTACAACAGCTTCATCATGAGGGAGGTGGCCAAATGGGCGCCCCTGGTGCAGGCTGCAGGGGCTACGGCAGATTGACTAGTTCGCAACAGGGGCCGCAAGGCTCGGGGGCAGGGCTGACCCAAAGGGTCACTAGGGGTGGAAAACGAGGATGAAACTTAACACGAAAGACTTGCTTTCGGCGGGGCTTTTCATTGCCTTTGCTGCCATCGGCCTTTGGCTGAATTCGGATCATAATCTTGGGTCAGCCCGGCGCATGGGGCCGGGTTACATGCCCATGCTGACCTTCTGGCTGCTGATTGGCCTTGGGTCTTTCGTTCTCGCCAATGGCCTGTTCAACGGGCCTGATCCGCTGGCAAAGTGGTCATCCGCTGAAATCGGCTTCCTGATCGCCGGCGCTTTCGCCGGTGTGGCAGCCGGTATGATCGCGGCGCGGATACCGGGTTTTCCTTCTTCTGGGTGGAACTCGCTTGGCATCGGGCTATTTGTGGGATGCCTTGTCGCAGCCGTTCCGCCCGGATGGCGCGCGCTATTCCTGCCGAGTGCTGCTTTCACTCTGTTTGGTCTGGTGCTGGAAACGCTCGGCATCATGGTTGCCATCACAGTCACGGTGATTTGCGCTGCTCTCGCCGATAGGGAACATCTGGAACGGCCCTTGGGCGTTGCCGGTCTTTGCATCTTCCTTTGCGTTCTGTGCTGGGCGATTTTCATCTGGTATCTTGACATTCGCGTAGCCCTTTGGCCGCAGATCTAACCGGGAAGGCATCGCAAAATGGATCTTTTTGCCAACCTTGCGCAGGGCTTCGGCGTTGCGCTCACCTTCAATAACCTGCTTTTCTGCCTGATCGGTTGCATTATCGGCACCGCGATTGGCGTTTTGCCGGGTATTGGCCCAGTGGCCACAATTTCACTGCTGCTGCCGATCACCTTCGGTCAGCCGGCCACGACCGCCATCATCATGCTGGCGGGTATTTATTATGGCGCCCAATATGGCGGTTCCACCACAGCAATTTTGCTGAATTTACCAGGTGAAGTGAGTTCAGTTGTCACAACCCTTGAAGGCTACAAGATGGCCCGCCGCGGGCGCGCGGGCGCGGCACTGACCATTGCGGCGCTGGCGTCCTTTTTCGCTGGGTGTGTTGCAACCATCTTAGTGGCGGCCTCCGGGCCCCTGCTCACTTCCGTCGCGCTCTCCTTCGGGCCGGCGGATTACTTCTCGCTCATGTTGCTTGGCCTGATTATCTCGGCCGTGTTGGCTCAAGGCTCTGTGGTCAAGTCGATAGGTATGGTGGTATTTGGTGTCTCGCTTGGTTTGGTCGGCACCGATGTGCAAACAGGCCAACAGCGCTTCACCTTCGGTATCCCTGAGCTTTCCGATGGTGTGGGCTTTGTGTCCATCGCCATGGGCATGTTCGGCATTGCCGAGATCATCCTGAATCTGGAAAAGCCCGAAGCACGCACTGTCATGACCGGCAAGGTCGGCAGCCTGATGATGACGCGCGAGGAAGTCAGGCGTTCCATCCCCTCAGTTCTCCGAGGCACCTCTGTCGGCAGCATGCTCGGCATTCTACCCGGCGGTGGTGCGGCCCTTTCTTCCTTTGCTTCCTACATGATGGAACGCAAGATCTCCAAGGGTCGGCATGAATTCGGCACCGGCGCCATTGAAGGTGTTGCGGGTCCGGAGGCCGCCAATAACGCGGCTTCGCAAACCTCCTTCATTCCGCTTCTCACGCTTGGCATTCCGGCCAATGCGGTCATGGCGCTGATGGTGGGCGCGCTGATCATTCAGGGCATCCAACCCGGTCCACGGATGGTGGAAGCGCAGCCTGACCTGTTCTGGGGTCTGATTGCCTCCATGTGGCTTGGCAACCTCATGCTGCTGGTCATCAACCTGCCAATGATTGGGCTTTGGGTGAAGCTGCTGGCGGTGCCGTATCGCCACATGTATCCCTCGATCCTGATCTTCTGTGCCATTGGGGTCTATTCGCTGCAGAATAACGTGTTCGATGTGTATCAGACCGTGTTCTTCGGCTTGTTCGGCTACCTCTGCTCCAAGCTGCGCTTGGAACCGGCGCCGATGCTGATCGGCTTCGTGTTGGGGCCGATGATGGAAGAACATCTGCGCCGCGCCATGCTGCTGTCGCGCGGTGACCCGATGGTGTTTGTCCAGCGCCCGATCAGCGCCACCATGCTGGCGATTGGCGCCATCGCTTTGATTGCGATGCTGATGCCCAATATCCGCCGCAGCAAGGACAAGGCGTTGCAGGAATAACGGCTGCCGCCTCTCAGTAACGCCGGCCCCGCGAAGGTAGGGCCGGCGTTTTTCTTTGGAAGTTCCCCTTGGCGCGTTTCTGGGTTAACCCAGCCTCGCTTCTTGGTGTTTTAAGGACTTGGATCATGCCCCCGCTTTCCGCCCGCCTTTCCCCGGCCTTGCAGGTAGTGACGGCCGCTGTGCAAAAGGCAGGTCGCCGGCTGCTGCGCGATTTTGGTGAGGTGGAGCAGCTTCAGGTCAGCGTGAAGGGGCCATCGGATTTCGTCTCCACCGCCGATCTGCGCGCCGAACAGACGTTGCGTGAGGAACTCTCAAAAGCCCGCCCCGGCTTTGCCTTTCTGATGGAAGAATCGGGCGCCTCGGGCGGCGATGATTGGGAATGGCGCTGGGTGGTGGACCCCCTGGATGGCACGACCAATTTCCTGCATGGCATTCCCCATTGGGCGATCAGCGTGGGCGTTGAAAAGCGCATCACCGCCGATAAGACCGAGCTTGTCGCCGGCGTGGTCTATAACCCTGCATCGGATGAGATGTTCTGGGCCGAAAAGGGTGTGGGCGCCTTCCTGAATGACAAACGCCTGCGGGTTTCTGGCCGCAAGGACATGCGCGAAGCGCTGTTTGCG
>Ga0208788_1001413_pt1 | contig 11686 bp, 8 predicted proteins | sample Wag4_2014_7_11_3_FD_187363 | JGI IMG/M metagenome (GOLD analysis project Ga0208788, IMG submission 187363) | Fresh water mixed with fracking chemicals microbial communities from Ohio, USA - Utica-2 Time Series FC 2014_7_11 (SPAdes) (version 2) ... | reverse complement strand
GTGGTAGCTCTTCGTTTGTTGTAACTAATCCTGGAAACTTAGGTCCAGCAGAGTACATGGTTATTGCAGGTGGCGGTGGTGGTGGTGCTCTCGGCGGCGGTGGTGGTGCTGGAGGTTATTTGACAGGCACTGTAGTTCTCGCTGCACAAACCTATCCAATCGTGGTAGGTCTAGGCGGAACTGGCGCAGACGCTAGTGGTATTGGACAAAACGGTGGCAACAGTTCAGCTTTCGGTGTAACAGCTATCGGCGGCGGCGGTGCAGGTTCTCACGCTGGTGGATTTAGCTCTACTGGAGGTCAAGCTGGTGGCTCTGGCGGTGGCGGTGGCGACAACGGAGATGCTGGTGGTACTGGCGGTGCTGGTACAGCTGGACAAGGTTTTGCAGGTGCAAGAGGTATCCCAGGAATTCCTGGATCAGAAAGAAAAGGCGGTGGCGGTGGTGGATCAGCCAGCACTGGTACCGAAGGCGCTTCACTAGGTTGGGGCGGTAATGGTCAAGGCAACGCGATTCTTGGAACTATGTATCACTGGGCAGCTGGAGGCGGCGCTGGTGGATACACTTCTACCACAGGTGGTAGAGGAGGCTACGGTGGTGGCGGTGGCGGCTCTGTAAACAGCGGAACTGCTGGTCCTGGAGGCGCCGGTGCTTGGCAAGGTTCAGGTGGTAATGGATCTGTGGGAGATAGCCGAGATGGCGGAACTGCTGCTGCAAACAGCGGTTCAGGCGGTGGAGGAAACTCTTGGAGTGATCCAAGCAACGCTAGAACTGGTGCAACGGGAATTGTAGTTGTCCGTTATCCAATTTCAATCACAGGACTAATTTAGGAGATATAGATGCCAATTAACATTACAGCCGCTGGTGCAGCAGGCACTCACTCCTTTAGAAAAGTTAGTGTCAATTCTGTTGACAATTACATCTACTTCAAAGACGCCAACATCCCTGCGTCTATTGTAGATGGCACAAGCTATATTTACAATGATGGTGTAGGTAGTGTTGATGGTATTTCAGAAGGAGCTCTTGTATACGCGGAGATAGTAAGTAACTCCGTGTTAAAACTAAGAGATGCTTCTGATGTTGAAGTAAACATTACAGGTTCTGCTGCTGGTACTATTACCCTTAATACCCCTGTTGTCTATGACACAAAACTCAATATTGGCGCATCAACTGCGTCAAATCAAGCTGTCAAATACTACACAAGTGGAACCCCTCTTACGGGTCTAACTAGTGGTAATACATATTTCTTAAAGAACGTTGAAGCGGGCTTTACGGGAACACAGGCTCTATACACCATAGCAAGTAACGCCCATACATTTACAACAGCAGGAGTAACAGGTCGAGTAGGCCCAACAATTGCTCAATTGAGATCTGCTTACACAGGAGCCACTGCTTGGTCTGGAACATATCTACAACAGGGTGCTTTCCAAGGCTATCAAGACTGGACTGTGCCAATCTCTGGTATCTATCAATTCACCGTGTCTGGCGCTTCTGGCTACAATGGCTCTGGTTCTGGCGGAGTAGGTAGAGGCGCAACAGTTCAAGGCAGAGTTGCTTTGACTAAAGGTGAAATTATCACCATCGCTGTTGGACAGGTCGGTGAAGCGCCTTCAGCCGGTGGAATTTACGGTGGTTCCGGTGGAGGAACGTTCGTTGTTCGTAAAACTGGAAACGAGCCTTTGTTTGTTGCTGGTGGTGGTTCTGCTGAAGCTAACGCAACAATAGGACGAGATGGTGTTCTCACAGAACTAGGAGGGGCTGGTTCAGGCGGTGCGTCTGGAGCTCTTGCTGGTTCAGGTGGTGTTTCAACTGGTGGACGCTCTGCCGCTGGAGGCGGATTCTCATCACGCGGTGGAAACTCAACGGTGGGCGAAACTGGTGGCGGAGGCTTCAATGACGGCCTAACAGCCGCAGACAACGGCGCTCGTACTGGTGGTAATGGTGGATTTGGCGGTGGAGGAACATCCGACGCGCAGTCCGCGGGTCAGTCAGGCGGCGCCGGTGGTTACTCTGGAGGAGCTGGAGCTAGAAACTTTACTGCACAAGCAGTAGGAGGCGGCGGTGGTTCGTACATAACACCTACTGCAACAAACGTAGCAACATCGACTGGACAATACAACAGTTCTTCAAGTTTCAATGGTGTTGCAATTACAAACCTTGCCTCATACAACACTGGTGAAGGTTCCGTTGCAATGTCTATCGTTTCTACATTTACAACTGGTAATGAAGTCTACCCTACCGCTGCAGACGCAGAAGCAGGCACAAACAAGATTGCGATCGAGCCAGCAGGAAGTTCTTACCACGCTATTGTCCCAGTTAACTTTGACATTCAGAACGACAGAATCCACAGTGCATCAGCTCACGGTTTATCTTCTGGAGAGGCTGTTGTTCTAAACTTCAATGGAACAGCTCCACTTGGAATTACAAATGGAACTATTTATTACATCAACAAGGTAAATAACTGGACATATAGTCTTAGCACGACGCCAAGCCCGAGCTTTACAACAATTAACCTAACAACACCTTCATCCCGTGAGACGTCCACGTCTTCAACGCTAAGCAAGGTAGTTGTCAACACCTCAACTGATACACTAACGATCAACAACCACGGCTTCCTGGTTGATCAACCAATCAAGTATGATGTTGGCGGTGGAACAGCAATTGAGCCTCTACAAGATCAGGCAACATACTTCATTGCCGAGGTGATAAACGCAAATCAGATCAAACTAAAGGTATCACTAAACGCTCCGCTACCAATCAACTTTACAGCAGCTGGAACTGGAACAGACCACAGCTTTATCTTCTTAACTGTAGATCCTGCTGAAAACACTTTGTATATTCCAAACCATGGACTTGTGTCTGGCCAGGCTGTTCGCTACTCCAATGGTGGCGGAACAACCATTCCAGGTCTAACAAACAACGCAACCTACTACATCATCAAGGTAGACAACTCGATTGTACGACTTGCCACTAATAAGGCACTAACAACTATTGCAAACATCACTGGAGCTGGAACTGGCACACAGTCACTAGTTATTACCTCGCTTGATTACACAAACAACATCATCACAGTTCCAGGACACGGCTTCCTTCAAGGTGAGCTTGTGCAGTATGACTCACGCGGACAAACAGTAGTTTCAGGTCTAACAACTGCGACACCATACTACGTGATCTTTATTGACCAGGACAACATCAAGCTTGCAACAACTCCAGAGAACGCAGTAGCTGGAACAGCTGTTGACATCACTGACACGCCCGCAGGTGTTGGACGACACACGCTACAGTCACTGAGCCAGACACCTGACGGCGTCTACACGATCACCTCTGTTCCAACTACTAACACATTTACTGTTGAAGCACGAGGATTAGTCCCGGTTATCACTAAGACGTTCAACCCTCGTTCGACAATCGATCTAAACCTGAGCTCATTCTTCATTCCATCACACGGTTTTACGACTGGAACCACGGTAACTTATTCGCAAGGAGATGCTGCAACTGACATCTCAGGGCTTGTAGATAACACTGACTACTATGTAGTTACAATCAACCGTGACTACATTCGATTAGCTACTTCAGCAGAAAATGCCGCAGCTGGTATTACGCTTACAGTAACTGACTTTGGAACTGGTGTGGGCCACAGCTTCACCTCTACACAGATCAACGGAAACGTCACTGGTGGTGGTACAGTAACCATTGCTGCAGGATCAGTTCTTGTAAACGGTACTGGTACACAGTTCTCAAAGATCCTTAAGGTAGGAGACCGCTTCCGCATCTTCCCACCGAACACCACGTTAACTAAGACATTTGCCGCTGCTGATGTAAACACAACAACAAACCGCATTGTGTTTGGATCTGCTCACGGCTTTACAACAGGCGACAGCGTGAAGTTCTCAGCAGGTGGCGGTGTATCACCTAGCCCTCTTGTCAACGAGTACTACTACTTTGTACGCAGCGCAAGTTCAACGGAGATCACACTTCACAACTCTGCGTCAGACGCGAGCGGAAACACAGGAGCTCTTGACTTTACAACACAGGGAACAGGCTCAGCGTTCACGCTAACAAGAACAGCGCCAGTTGGCCCAATCATCCGTCGTATTGCTGCTATCGGCTCTGACACACAGATCACAGTTGACCGTCCTTACGCAAGTGCGTATAGTGCAGTAAGTTATTCTTACCCGACGTTCGTCTACGTTCGCCCTGAAGGATATTCTTTGCACCGTCCATTTGATGGTGGCGTCGAGATGTCTGTAGGTACAGGTACATCACTTGGCCAGATTGTTCGCCAAACACGTAAGTACTTCCGTTACCAGTCAGGTAAGGGCCTACAAACTTCTTGCGGTATTAACTTCAAGCCATCAATTGATCTAGAGTCAATGGAACGATTTAGCTCAACAACAGTCACATGCACAACGCGACGTCCGCACGGATTGATCTCTGGTCTATTCGTTGTAATCAGTCAGGCAGAGGACTCACAGGGAGTGCCAAGCACAATCTACAATGGAACCTTCCAAGTAACTGTCCCAGATGGTTCTCTTACAACATTCCGCATTACACCAGCAGTCACTGTCCCAGAGGGTGCCGAGGCTAAGGCATACGGCTTCCCGCAGTTCTACGTCCGCGAATGGGCAAACGGCGCTATTCGCACTGGTATGTTTGACTTCCAGAACGGTATGTTCTTTGAGTTTGATGGTCAGGAAATCTACGCTGTTCGTCGCTCTTCAACGCAACAGATGGCTGGAACAGTTGCTGCTCAGCAAGGTTCAGAACTTATCTTTGGAACAGGTACAAAGTTTGGTGCGCAGCTTGACGTCGGTGACTATGTTGTTATGCGCGGCCAGTCATACCGCGTAACTCAGATTGATTCTGATACACGTATGTCAGTTCGCCCAGAGTACAAAGGTTCATCTGGCACAGAGAAGGAATTTAACCCAACTGGTGTAGTAAACACTACCGCAGACACCTTTACGATTATTGGTCACGGTTTCTCTGATCTTCTACCAGTCACTTACAACTCTATTGACGGCGAGGCGATCGGTGGTCTAATTAACGGACGCACGTACTACGTTGATCTTGTTGACAACAACAACTTTAAGCTTCTTGCCTCACCTGATGCAGAAACCAACGTTAACCTATCAAGCCTAGGAACAACAACAGTACACTCATTCACACCTGCTAAGTCAGGTATCATCGTGACAAAGACAGTTGATACCCGCGTTGCGCAAGGCGACTGGTCAATTGATCCTTGCGATGGTTCAGGTCCTACAGGGTATAACCTAGATCTATCACGTATTCAGATGGCGTATATCGACTACTCTTGGTACGGCGCTGGTAAGATCCGCTTTGGATTTAAGACTAGTGATGGTCAGGTTCAGTATGTTCATGAGTTTGTTCACAACAACAACTTATACGAATCATACTTCCGCTCTGGTAACCTACCAGCACGCTACGAGGTAGTTACCTACGACAACCCTACCTACATTCCGTTCCTGTTCCACTGGGGTACCTCGGTAATGATGGATGGTCGCTTTGATGATGACAACGCGTACCTGTTCACAGCAGCAAGTCAGACTCTTGATGTTGAAGGCACAACCGCAAAGTCATTCGCAGCTACAGGTATCAACTTCTCAAACGACTTGATGACAGTGCAGACTCACGGATTTAGATCTAACGACATCGTGCAATTCGAGTCTATTGGCGCTAATGGTCTACGTGGTGATAACGCCCAGCATCCTGCCACTGCCATCGTTGGGGCTAACACGCTACCTACGCTAACAAACGGAGTGCTATACCGTGTTCTTGTGAACTCAGCAAACTTGATTCACTTGATTCCAAACGATGCACCACCTATCGTAAGCGTTGCAACAGCCGCACGCGCAAGCACAACCGTAACAATTGTCACAGCAACTAATCACGGTTTATCAAGTGGTGACTACGTTGGCATCTACGGACTTGACAACCCCAACCTGCTAAGTGCAAATGGTGCGTACACGATTACAGTAACGAACGCAACAACGTTCACGTACACATCCGCTGGAACCGCTCAGACAGCAGTCGCACAGACAGGCGGAGTTGTATCTGAGGTCATCAACTTTACAGGCCAAGGCAACACTCAGTACACCTACTTCCTGTATCCAAATGGCTCACTAAACAATACATCTGGTCCAAACTACCAGCCTTTGATTTCACTACGCTTGAGCCCATCGGTATCGTCTGGTCTTACAGGTAAGCTTGGTGATCGTGACGTTATCAACCGAATGCAGCTACGTTTGAAAGAAGTCGGTATCTCCTCAACACAGCTTGTTGAAGTAAAGCTTCTTCTTAATCCACGTTTGAACAACCTAAACTTCCAAGGCGTAGATTCACCTTCGCTAGTTCAGATTGTTGAGCACACGGCGGCTGACACAGTCTCTGGTGGAGTTCAGGTTTACAACTTTAAAGGCGCCGGCGGTGTGAGCGGTCAAGAAGGCTCTACTAGCGTTGACGTTTCTAGCTTGTTTGAGCTTTCAAACTCAATCCTTGGTGGAGACTCAATCTACCCTGACGGTCCTGATATTGTAACAATCGCTGTTTCTCGTCTTACAGGAAACGACACACTAACATCCGCTAAGCTTACATGGACTGAAGCACAAGCATAGGAGACGACAAATGCCAATTACACGACTGGGAATTGTCAACCCCGCTGCTAACACTGACTCTTCACTTGTAAACTTCACTGGTGCTCATCTTGTGTCAGTCGTTGCAGCCAACAAGGCAAGCGTTGCTACACCTATCACAAAGGTAACAATATGGGTTGTACCTGCAAACGCAGAAACAACCACGCAGTATGCGTACATATGTTCAAACTTAATAATTGCAGTAGGGCAGTCCTTCGAGACCTTTAGGTTTGCAGTAAATGCTGGCGACACTCTTTATGTTCGCTCTAGCACAAACACGGCTTCGTTTTCATGCAGCGGCATTCCGCAGGATGACGGTATTTTACCTGTCAACCTCGCACAGACTTTTACAAACAAGGTCATACGTGGCACAGACAACACTGTCTATCTAGACGCTGGAACAACCGCCGAGCGTCGCACTTCTGCAGAAACAGGCTATGTTAGATTTAACACAGAGACCGAGGCCGTTGAGGTTAAGACTACTTCCGGCTGGGAGCGTGTAGGTTCAGACGATCTTTACACACCTACAACAAGCGCAGACTGGGATTCAGTCCCGACCACTGTTGCTGACGCTTTAGATGAACTAGCCTCACGACTACGAGCATTGGAGTAATGACATGGCGGTAAAAAGACTTGGGGCTACTACTCCAGCAGCCAATAGCAGTGTTGTACTTGCTACAGCTGACGTTACGTGCGTCGCGTCTGTCATTGTGGCTAACACCGGCGGAGTCGAGCTCAGTGCAACAATATACGTCGAGCCTGTAGAATCACCAGGTTCTGTAAACGCAAGAGCTTACATTGTAAATAGCCTAACTGTTGGCGTTGGCCAGTCTTTTGAAACTTTTAGATTTGCAATGCAGGTTGGCGACAAAATCTACGTTGCTGCAAGTACTGCAACTGCTGCATTTTCAGCAACTGCTGCTTATGAGCAAGAAGGCCGCGCAAACTTAACATATGCGGCAACAGCTCCAGGTTTCCCAGAAGTTGGTGACATCTGGATCGACAGTACATCAGACGATGTTAACGTTTATACAGGTTCATCTTTTCGCACTGTTTCAAGCATCGCGCCTGTTGGTCCAACAGGACCAGCAGGGCTAGCTGGTCCGCAAGGTGTTACTGGTCCAACAGGACCGCAAGGATCTGGTGTAAGCGTTCTTGGCACGTATTTAGATTTGCCATCTCTTCAGTCTGATAATCCGACTGGCAACATCGGCGATGCGTATCTTGTTGGCACAGACCTTTACATCTGGTCTGATCTTAATTCCGAGTGGGCAAATGCTGGCACATTTGTCGGTGACACGGGTCCTACGGGTCCTACGGGTCCAGGAATAACAGGCCCAACGGGTGCAACTGGACCAACTGGTGTTGAAGGTCCAACCGGACCATCAGGTGGACCAACAGGTCCAACAGGACCGACAGGAGCAACGGGACCAACGGGAGTTACAGGTCCTATCGGCGCGACAGGCGCAGCTTCAACTGTAACTGGTCCAACTGGTCCAACTGGACCAACAGGACCAAGTGTTACAGGACCAACTGGACCGCTAGGGCCAACAGGGCCTGAAGGTGCGTGGTCAACTGCACAGGCAATCTCAACAAAGTCAGCAAACTACACGCTTGACACCGCAGATGCAGGCTACCTGCTAAAATGCACAAGCGGATCAGCAACACAGATTCTTATTCCAACAAACGCTGCCGAGGCATTTAGCATCGGTCAACGCGTTGACGTTCTTCAGTACGGCGCAGGGCAGGTAACAGTTGCGCCAGACACTGGTGTGACACTACGTGCGACACCGACTGCAAAACTACGTGCGCAATACTCAACTGCGTCAGTTGTAAAAATTGGTACTGATGAGTGGCTGCTTGTCGGCGACCTAGCGTTAGATTAAAAGATGCCTCTTAGTCTTGGTGTTGTATCAGGTGCAGGTTATCTAAAGAACCCTGCAGAACCTTTCCTTCTTGGTTACAGAACTAACTGGGTAGAAAATCCAGCATTTGAGGTAGACACAGCAGGTTGGTCTGCCGTTGCTGGCGCCACTCTTAGTCGTGACACAGTAAACTATCGTAGTGGTGTTGCGTCACTAAAGGTTGTCAATTCTTCTGCCTCAGCGGCGCAATACTCAAACCTACCTCTTGTTGCTGGTAGCGGCTTCTACACAATCAGTGCGTATGTAAAGCTAGAAACTGGCGCAACAACTGCAAACTACTCAATTCGTCAACTGCAATATGAAAACATCGGTGGACCAACAGTTGCATCTGGAAACCTTGGAATCCAAAGCCTATCGGTAACTGGAAACTGGGTACGACTTTCAGGCACAATCACCAAGGCAGCCACAGCAAACTTCCTTAATTTCCGTATCGTGACCGCATCTACCACAAGCGGAGATATCTTCTACGTTGACGACGTCATGGTTGAAAAAGGCGATACCGCGGGAACATACTTTGATGGAGACACCGGCTTTTGGACAGGAACTGCCCACGATAGTTTTAGTGGATCTACACCATATTAGGACTTCTATAGTATAGGATATGTTACGTAAGACACCAACGAAGAAAGGTACGCAATGACCGAGAAAGATAGCTTAGAAGAACTAGTAAATAACATGGAAACCCGCTGCTTCACATATGAAGTAAAGATGGTTATTCAGATATTTGCGCGTACTGAGGCTGAAGCAAAAGAAAAACTAGATCGTGATGGCGGGTACATTAGCCAGCGCAAGGTTAGACTAAAAGACACAGTTCAAGTTTACAGTGGAGATACAGAAGAATCCACAGATCCAGAGACAAAGTCAGAAGAAGTAGACACAGACAAAGCTTAACACAAGACCTGGGAGAGACATATGAAGGTAGCGATATACACAATTGCACTCAATGAGTTGCAGTTTGTTCAGCCGTGGTATGAGTCTGCAAAGGAAGCTGACTATCTTTTGATAGCAGATACTGGCTCCACTGACGGCACCATTGAGGCAGCCAAGAATCTTGGTATCAACGTTGTTGACGTCGTAGTAAAGCCTTGGCGTTTTGACATGGCGCGCAACGCGTCGCTTGCTGCACTACCTGCTGACATTGACTATTGCATTGCGTTAGACATGGACGAGGTGCTGCTCCCGGGATGGCGAGAAGAGCTCGAGAAGGCCCATAGAGAGGGTTGGACGCGTCCGCGTTACGAATATACCTGGTCATGGAACGCAGACGGCTCACCGGGACTAATCTATGGTGGAGACAAGATCCACAAGCGTTTTGGCTATCGCTGGAAGCACCCGGTTCACGAGGTTCTTACAACCTACGGTGACACGCAACAGACTGAAGGTTGGACTGGTCTAAAGATCCACCACCACGCCGATAACACTAAGCCACGTTCACAGTATCTTCCACTGTTAAAGTTTGCAGTTGATGAGGATCCCCACGATGACCGCAACGCGTTCTACTACGCACGCGAGTTGTATTTCTATAACCGTTGGGACGAAGCGGCAATCGAGTTTAAGCGTCACCTAGCTCTTCCACGTGCAGTTTGGCCGCCAGAGCGAGCAGCCTCGATGCGCTACCTCGCAAAGATCGAGCAGGGCAAGACAGAGTATTGGTGCGAGCGCGCAATTGAACAGTCACCTGGACGCCGCGAACCGCACGTTGATCTTGCAAAGTACTACTACTCTACAAGCGACTGGGAAAAGTGCTACGCTGCAGCTCATGCAGCATTAGCAATTAAGGAACGCCCGCTTGAGTATCTTAACGAGGCCGAGTCGTGGGGATATACTCCACACGACATGTTGGCAATTGCCGCGTTTCGTCTAGGCAAGTTTGACGAGGCGTTAGAACACGGTCGTATTGCAGTTGATCTTGCACCAGAGGAAGAAAAGACTAGGCTTTCTTCAAATCTTTCTTTTTACGTCGCTGCTCAGCCCGAAGCTTCTTCTTAGCTTTCTCGCGAGCTTGACGCTCTAAGCGCTCAACTCGATCTACGTGGTATGCATCAACTGCGTTAGCGCTTGTTCGTGAGCGCCAGGTAAAGTCACATGCGGTGCAATGAACAAGACGCATGGTTGCCCAACGTCCACCACCAGGAACAGGAACAGTTAGCGTTTCAAGCTTATTTGGTCGTGCCATGCAATATGGGCACTGTGGATAACGTTGACGACGAGACTCCTGTCCGTTCCATGAAACGCTAAGCGCGCGACGCATCTCACCTTCATCGCGTCCACCCCAGATTCCCCAGATCTGACGATTCTCTAGAGCCCACTTTAAACAGTCCTTGCGAACAGGGCACTCGAAACATAAGTTCTTTGCTTGATACTTCTCAGCGGGCACCGTTGAGAAAAAGTAATCGCGAATTTCTTCATTTTGTGGCTGTGCGCAAACCGCGCCTTTTTGCCAACTTAGATCAGTATGTTTTGTCAAATTAAGACCTCAACCCACGTAACCGGGGTTAGGTCATCTACCAAGTCTCCGTGCTCGGTTTCTCCGTCTTCATCACAGTAGTACAGCTCAGTTGATCCGTCAACTGTACCTGCGTAACCCTGTGTAATGACTCCGTTGTCGATGGCGCCAAACCCTTCACCTAACGAGACAGCGGATCCGTCTCGCTGTAGCGCCGACGCAAGAGCGCGTCGGACTACCTCGTGTTCAACGTCAACGTGTTCATCTGTATAGAACACAACGGAGGTTTGGCCAGCAGGCTCAAAGCCTTCACCGGTCCATTCACGCCACAGGGTTTCACCTGCTCTAGAGTCTCGCACAGATACATTGTATATCGAGTTGTACTCAAAGCGAACAAGGTAGGGCGGTAATTTCCTATAATTTTGGCCCATGGAAACTATCAGGACAGGTCGTGAAAGTGTCTCTACGGGCGTCTGAGAGCCTCGCTTTTTGGCCTAAAAGGCCAAACTACATGTTGTTATAGGTACCGAGGTATAAGTTGCCGTTTGCGTCAGGCCATAGGTACTGGTAGTACGGAGGGCGCTCGCCTGGGTCTTCTGCCCAGCCAAACTGTGAATACCAGGCGTAGTCCTTGCGCAGCAGTGATACACGGTGTGTTGCCGCTA
>Ga0208788_1001411_pt1 | contig 11692 bp, 9 predicted proteins | sample Wag4_2014_7_11_3_FD_187363 | JGI IMG/M metagenome (GOLD analysis project Ga0208788, IMG submission 187363) | Fresh water mixed with fracking chemicals microbial communities from Ohio, USA - Utica-2 Time Series FC 2014_7_11 (SPAdes) (version 2) ... | reverse complement strand
GCATTGCCGTTGGGTCTTTGACCTCGGCAAATGCGGGGATCGAAGCCTGCGCGGTGCCGTAATACTTGATGGCCATGTACATGGCCAGTTGGTAGGCCGTTTTCAGAGCCAGTTGGGCATTGCGCAAATCGCCCTCGGCACCGTGGGCGGTGTCGTTGCCCTGGATGCGCAGGAAGTTGATCTGGTGTACCAGGGGCTTGCTGACGCAATCAACAAACACCGGGTTTTTCACCAGGTCGTAGAAGCTCGACTGCGGCATGCGCGGCAGCAGCTCTTCCTTGTAGATGGCTTTGGTCAGTTCTTCGGCAAAGCTGCGCAGACGGGTGAGCGCGCTGCCCGGATCGATGTGCAGTACAGCCTCGGCAAGACCGGCGAGGTTAGCAAGCAGCTCGTTGCCGGGGCGGAGGAACTCGAAGTTGACTGATTTCATAAAGGCGATTCTGTCCATGTCGGCCCTATAGCGAGGACCGTGCCAGTTTTATTCGATGCCGTATTTGTCCATCCAGTTGCTCAGCGTTTGCTGGCTTTTGAGGCCTAGCAGGCTGGCCGCCCGGGTCTTGTTATTGCCGGTAAGCGTCAGCGCTTTACGCAGATAATGCCCTGCTACCTCAGCAATTACCTGTTGTAGATCAATACCTTGGGTAACATCCATGGCCAATACATCAGCCTGCGCTTGCGGCAGCTTGAACAGTGCCTGCTCGATATCGTGGGCAGTAATCAAATCACCCTGACACCAGAGCGCTGCGCGCAACAGGGTGGATTGCAGCTCACGAACGTTGCCACGCCAGGGATGCTGAAGGATAAGATTTTTTGCTTCTGCGGAAATTTTCTTATCGCCGAGACTGGTGTCCTGGCTGGCAATACCTGCCAGCAGCGCTTCGGACAGCAACAGCAGATCCCCTTCGCGCTCTCTAAGCGGCGGCAGGTGCAGTACGCCCACAGCAATGCGGTAGAACAGGTCTTCACGGAAGCGCCCCTGGGCGACTTCCTGCATCAGGTTGCGGTGGGTGGCGGTAATCAGCCGCACATCGACCTTGAGCTCTTGATTAGAGCCGACTGGGGTGAAGGTGCCTTCCTGCAGTACACGCAGCAGTCGCACCTGTACATCCGGCGTCAGCTCACCGAACTCATCGAGAAACAGCGTGCCGCCGTGAGCCTGCTGGAACACCCCAGGCCGATCGGCAATCGCGCCAGTGAATGCGCCCTTCTTGTGGCCAAACAGGGTGGAATCGATCAGCTCCGGCACGATGGCACCGCAGTTCACCGCAACAAAGGGCGCTGCACAGCGTGGGCCGGCGTTGTGAATGGCGCGGGCAAACAACTCTTTGCCGGTGCCGGTTTCACCGTAGATCAGCACCGGCACCTGCTTCGCCGCGAGTATTTGCGCCTGCGCCTTGAGCACCAGCATGCGCTCGCTCTGCGTCACGATGCTGTCGAAGGCTGCATCCACAGGGGCATCCAGCCCGGCGAGCTGAACCAGCTTGTCGGTGCTGATGGTATTGGCGGCCGGCACATACTCGGCCGCGATCTCGAAAGGCACTTCGACTTGCTGAACGCCTTGCTCAAGCGAGGACTGGAAGAAGGTCGCCGGATAGCGCGTTTTGCTCAGCAGAATCCACACCGCTTGCATGGCCGGCGTGCCGGGGCTGAGAAGAATGGAGAGCTGGTTTGCGGGAGTATTGAGGCGCTTTAAATGCTGACTGGCGGCCTGGTAGATCTCGCTGAAATGAACGGGGGAAGACAAGGAAACGTAATGCGCAGTGATGGGTACATCGACCTGTTTGCGCAGCCAGTTCAGATAGGGTTCAACGCGTTCGGAGGGGTATGAGCAAATCAGCTCGACACAATCAAAAGACACCGTGCTCAGGGTCGCCAGGATCGGGCCTGCCTCAGCACCTGCAACTGCCTTTAGATCATTCCCGCCAACCCAGCTGGCCAATACGCGCTGCTTATTTACCACTGTCCCTGCACTCCCGGCCTCCCTCTTGCCCATCAGCGGGCAGGAGAAAAAATGTGCTCTAGTTCGCGGCTTGGATAGTAAACCAATCCTTCAACCCGGGTCTTTAACTGCCTGCACGCCGCCCCTTGGCAGCAAGCATCGTTTACGGATGAACCGGAGGTGAGTGGTTGATATGGCCAATAGCGACCTGATTCTCTACAGCACGGAAGACGGCCTGGCGCAGGTCACATTGCGGGAAATGGAGAGTCAGGTCTGGTTGACGCAGTTGGAAATGGCCGAGCTGTATCAGACCAGCAAGCCTATCCAGGCCATCATCGCTGATGGGGGAGCAGGCTGAAGCGGCAGCAGTAAACCCGAAGATTACGACTGCCGCCGATGGCAAGGACTACCTGCCCCACCTGTAGGCCCTGCCCATGATCATCGCCGTGGGCTATCGCGTACGCTCAGCGTGCGGCAAGCAGTTTCCAGCCGAACCCTGAGTGAGTACCTGCAGAAAAGCCTCGTGATGGACGACGCCCGACGCTGTTACTGTTTCGATGAACTGTTCAAGCGTACCCGACCACACAAAAATGCCGCCCCCTCACGGGTGCGGCATTGTTCGTTGCAGCGCTCGGATCAGCTCAGCGCATCACGGCTGTGCACGCCGTCGACCAGACGCTGAATGCCCAGCGGGTTGGCGTTCTGCAGCGCCTCCGGCAGGACCTCGTCCGGGTAGTTCTGGTAGCAGACCGGACGCAGGAAGCGGTGGATCGCCAGGGTGCCGACCGACGTACCGCGAGCATCGGAAGTAGCCGGGTACGGGCCGCCATGCACCATGGCGTCGCAGACTTCCATGCCAGTCGGGTAGCCATTGAGCAGCACACGGCCCGCTTTGACTTCCAGCAGCGGCAGCAGGTCGCGGAAGGCGATGAGGTCGTCACGCTCGGCGATCAGGGTCGCGGTCAGCTGGCCGTGCATGCTTTGCAGCGCGCGGGTCAGCTCGGCGCTGTCGGCGACTTCGACGACGATGGTGGTCGGGCCGAAGACTTCTTCCTGCAGCAGGTGGTCGCCTTCGAGCAGCATGCTCACGTCAGCCTTGAACAGCTGCGGCTGCGCCTAGTTGCCGGCCTGCTCGTTGCCCGCCAGGTGGCTGACTTTTGCATGGCCTTTGAGCTGCGTGACGCCGCTGGTGTAGCTGCGCAGGGTGCCGGCGTTGAGCATGGTCTGCGCCGGTTGCGCGCCGATGGCATCGGCCAGACCGGCGACGAACTCGCTGAACTCGGCGCTGCGAATGCCGATGATCAGGCCAGGATTGGTACAGAACTGGCCGCAGCCCAGCACTACGGAGGCGGCCAGCTCCTTGGCCACGGTGACGCCACGCGCTTGCAGGGCGCCCGGCAGGACGATCACCGGGTTGACGCTGGACATCTCGGCGAATACCGGGATCGGCTGCGGACGGGCAGCGGTCATGTCGCACAGGGCGCGACCACCTTTCAGCGAGCCGGTGAAACCAACGGCCTGGATGGCCGGGTGCTTGACCAGGATCTCGCCGACGCCGCCACCAAAGATCATGTTGAACACGCCCTTGGGCATGCCGGTTTTCTCGGCTGCGCGAATCACTGCGTCGGCCACGCACTCAGCGGTGGCCATATGGCCGCTGTGCGCCTTGAACACCACCGGGCAACCGGCGGCCAGCGCAGAGGCGGTATCGCCACCCGCGGTGGAGAAGGCCAGCGGGAAGTTGCTGGCACCGAACACGGCAACCGGGCCAACACCGATCTGGTACTGACGCAGATCCGGGCGTGGCAGCGGCTGGCGATCCGGCAGGGCGCGGTCGATGCGCGCACCGTAGAAGTCACCACGACGCAGCACCTTGGCGAACAGGCGCATCTGACCACTTGTACGACCACGCTCACCCTGGATGCGGGCAGCTGGCAGGGCGGTTTCGCGGCAGACCAGGGCGACGAAGTCATCACCGAGGGCATCGATTTCGTCGGCGATGGCCTCGAGGAACTCGGCACGACGCACGGCCGACAGGTTGCGGTAGGTCGGGTAAGCGGCGGCAGCAGCCTGGGCGGCCGCGTCGACTTCTTCCGGTGTGGCCTGGATAAAGGTGTACGGCAGCGCTTCACCGCTGCTGGCGTCGAGGCTTTTGTGCTCGACGGTGCCGGCGGCGCGGCGCTCACCGCCGATGTAATTGTGGCCAGTCAGACTCAGCATGGCGTTCTCCTGTCAGTGCATGGCGGGCAAGGCGCCATCGGGACAATGAATGAGACCCGGCGGCAAAGCCGGGATGCACAATCACCTGCGCAGTTGTAGGACGTATGATAAGTGATAACATATCTATTTGTCCTCGGATACGTACGCTTGAAGCAAAGTAAGTTGCAATGCCTTGCAGACTGAACCAGGAAATCGGCCAAGCGACATGGTGCGGATTGGGCAAAAGCCCACGGACGCTATGGGAAAATTCCATGTGTGTTTGATGCGCGCGGTATGGTGCAAAAAACCGGTAGCCGGACGCTGGCCTGAACGATCACGACGCGGTGTGCGCCCCGGTATTGATGCAGTGGCTGTGGTTGCGCGGCCATGCGCTCTGCTGGCGCGGAGGCTCTCAGGCACATGCCCTCGGGCTATCGATCAGCAGCCGAGACGGGTCAACGATTGCTCAGGCCTGGACATCTGCGGCTTCGTCCAGACCCGGGCGAGCAGGCGCTCTGGCCACCTCCAGGCGATCACGACCGCGTTGCTTGGCCTGGTAGAGCAGCTTGTCGACGCTATTGAGGAAATCCAGCGGTCGATCATGGGCACCCGGCACGATGGTGCCCACGCCGAGGCTGATGGTGAGCAGCGACGACACGGCGGAGCGCGCGTGAGCGATGCGCTGCTGGCGCACCTGCTGGCGGCAGCGCTCGGCAATATGCCGGGCGGCGGCCTCATCGGTCTCCGGCAGTACCAGCACGAACTCCTCGCCACCGAAGCGGCCGACGAAATCCCGTGGCCGGCTGGCTGCGCGACTCAGCGCCTGACCGACACTTTTCAGGCAGTCATCGCCCTGGACGTGGCCGTAATGGTCATTGAACTGCTTGAAGTGATCGATATCCAGCAGGATCAGCGACAGCGGCTGGCGGGTGCGCTGGGCATTGGCCCATTCGGTGGCCAGCACCGTATCGAACATGCGCCGGTTGGCCACACCAGTGAGGCCGTCCTTGTAGGAGTACTCCTCCAGCTGCTTCTGCAGGGTCAGCAACTGTTCCTCGGTCTTCTTGCGCTCGCTGATGTCGAACATGAAGCCGATCAGCGCGTCCACCTCGCCGTTATCATCGCGCACCACATGCACCACGTCGCGAATCCACACGTAGTCGCCGGCGGCGGTCAGCGCACGGTAGTCGGCCTCATGATCGACACTGTTCTGCGACTGCGCGATGCAGAATTGCACCACTTTCTCGCGGTCGTCCGGGTGCATGCGCGTCGCCCAGTCTTCGGCACTGACCCAACTGGCCTGCGACCAGCCCAGCAGCGTTTCGATCTGCGGGCCGATATAGGCGAAGGTCATGGTCTTCCAGTCGATCTTCCAGGGGATCGCCCGGGTCGACTCCAGAAGAGTCTTGTACACTGCCTGATCAGTTGCTGCGCTCATGTCCACTACCTCTGCCCGCCCTGCGCTTCGTTATAGCGCAAAGGCGGGTGGAGGGTGGTGCAATCCTTACTCGTCCGCTTGCAAACCCGCATACAGACGCGTCAGTTCGTTGAGCTGGCGAAACAGCGAATCGGTGATCACGGTGATCACGGTGGGCACGGAGGACTGGGTGTTGTGCAGGTCGATGCCCTTGAGGGTGAAACCCCAGTGAGCGCGAGCACGGCGTTGTGCGGCGGCGATTTCCTCATTGGGCGTACCGCGCGCCTCCAGCTCGCCGAGGATGGTCTCGAAGTCGCTGACGGCCTTGTCCATCTTCGCATCAATGTCCGGCGCCGCGACTTTCCACGACTTGAGCATGTAGAGCATGGCGATGCGCTGGGTCTGTACACGGGCCCAACCCGTGCGGTTGACCGCTGCGCCCATTTCGCCCAGATGCCTGGCCATCTCATCACTGACAGTCTGAGTCTGCTGCAACAGGGTTTCGCTGGTGCTGAAAATGGCTGCCGCCTGGGCGTGATCGGGCTTGGCCTCGATCTGCTGGCGATAGGTGGCCCAGGTGGCATCGACCTGAGCCAGGGCAGCCTTGATAGACGGGTTGGGCGCGTAGGCGTTGAGTGCCTTCTGGCTGGCATCGAAGCGCTCGACGGTTTCCTGCAACTGACGCTGAGCGGCATCGACACGCACATCCGCCCCCAGCATCAGGTAGTTCTTGACCATGCGCAGGCTCAGCGAACGCTGCAGGCCGGCCATGTTCATGGCTTAGGAATCGCTCAACTGCGCCAGGCTGGGCATGCTTACCAGCGTGCTACAGGCGAGCAGAAAAATAGACAGATACTTCTTCAAAACGTCGATACTCCAAAATTCGAGGACGAGGCAATGCACCACAGGCCGGCGCCTGCAGTGACGGGTAAACCCTTGAATGCGGGATTTTTATTGGAATGCGGAGGGGCAGTTTCGGCAGGGATGAATACCCGGCTACTGCGCAAGGGGCGCAATAGTAGCTGCTAAAACGCCATCATTCTGTGCGGACAGTCATGCTCGTCGCATACCGTATTGCTGTGTCAGGGCGGTGCACGACCCTATCAGGCCCAACCTTCAAGGCGCATGGTGGCGCGCACCAGGCGCTGCTCTTCCTGCTCGATCTCCTGCAGATTGTCGCGAATGCTGTTGATATGGTCGCGAGCGGCGCGCTGCGCCTGTTCCGGCAGGCGTTCGATTACCGCGTGATACAGCCGTGAATGCTGGCGGTCGATCTGCCGCTTCTGCGCCGGGCGGTGGTAGAGGTTGTTCACCGAGGCGAATACGGTGCTGAGCATCAGGTCGGTCAGCGATTGCAGGGTATGCACCAGCACCGGATTGTGCGAGGCCTCGCAGATGGCCAGGTGGAAGGCATGATCGAGGCGTGCGTGTTCGCGCGGGTCAACCGGGCTGTCCTGGGCATGGGCGGCGAGCATTTCCTCGTAACGTCGGGTCAGCAGGACGAAATCCGCCTCGGTGCCTCGCAGCGCCGCCAGGCGCGCCGATTCGCCTTCGAGCAGGCCGCGTACTTCCAGCAGGTCATACAGGGTGCGCGGCTGCGAGTTGAACAGATGCATCAGCGGGCTGGCGTCGCGCTCGCCACTGAGCTTGGCCACCCGTGAGTCGCGACCCTGGGCGGTGTCGATGATGCCGCGACCGCGCAACACCTTGAGGCCTTCGCGCAGCGCAGAACGGGAGATGCCCAGCTTTTCGCACAGGCGCCGTTCCGACGGCAGTGGCTGGCCCACCTTGAGTACGCCGTCGACGATCAGCCGCTCGATGCGCTCGGCCACCACGTCACTCACCTGGCGTCGTGCAGCACCCTGATTCGTATTCATTTTCAGCCCTCCAATAACTGGTCGTACCAGTTTTCGCAGGCACATTCACTTGCGTTCGAAGCCAGTGCCCAGGCCTTAAAGCATAAGTCTTTTGTCTGGATCGCGGTGAAAGACTGACGAAAGAAACTGGTCATACCAGCACAAGCAAAGATGGACGGAAAAATACAGACGGCCTAAACATGCAGACCAAGGTCTGCAGCATGACCGCCAATAACAACATCGTCCACGATTGAGCCTGCCATGAGCATTCTGTACGACGAGCGCGTCGACGGCGCGCTACCCAAGGTCGACAAGGCCGCCTTGCTGGCCGAGCTGCGCCAGCGCCTGCCCGACCTTGACATCCTGCATACCCAGGAAGACCTCAAGCCTTACGAGTGCGATGGCCTCTCCGCCTATCGCACCACACCCATGCTGGTGGTACTGCCAGAGCGCATCGAGCAGGTGCAGCAGTTGCTCAAGCTCTGCCATGCCCGTGGCGTACCGGTGGTGGCGCGCGGCGCCGGTACCGGTCTGTCCGGCGGCGCACTGCCGCTGGAGCAGGGCATCCTGCTGGTGATGGCGCGCTTCAACCAGATTCTCGAGATCAACCGCGAAGGCCGCTTCGCCCGCGTGCAGCCCGGCGTGCGCAACCTGGCGATCTCCCAGGCCGCCGCGCCCTTCGACCTGTATTACGCCCCCGACCCGTCCTCGCAGATCGCCTGCTCCATCGGCGGCAACGTCGCCGAAAATGCCGGTGGCGTGCACTGCCTGAAGTACGGCCTGACCGTGCATAACCTGCTCAAGGTCGACATCCTCACCGTCGAAGGCGAGTTCATGACCCTCGGCAGCGATGCCCTGGATGCACCGGGTTTCGACCTGCTGGCGCTGTTCACCGGCTCCGAGGGCATGCTTGGCATCGTCACCGAGGTGACGGTCAAGCTGCTGCCCAAGCCGCAGGTGGCCAAGGTGCTGCTGGCGGCTTTCGACTCAGTGGAAAAGGCCGGCCGCGCGGTCGGTGACATCATCGCCGCCGGTATCATCCCCGGCGGCCTGGAGATGATGGACAATCTGGCGATCCGTGCCGCCGAAGACTTCATCCACGCCGGCTACCCGGTGGAGGCCGAAGCCATTCTGCTCTGCGAGCTGGACGGCGTGGAGGCCGACGTCGCCGACGACTGCGAGCGCGTGCGTGAGGTGCTGGAAAAGGCCGGCGCCACCGAAGTGCGCCTGGCCCGCGACGAGGCCGAGCGGGTGAAATTCTGGGCCGGGCGCAAGAACGCCTTCCCCGCGGTCGGGCGCATCTCGCCGGACTACTACTGCATGGACGGCACCATCCCGCGTCGCGAGCTACCCGGCGTACTGCGCGGCATCGCCGAGCTGTCCGAAGAGTACGGACTGCGCGTGGCCAACGTGTTCCACGCCGGCGACGGCAACATGCACCCGCTGATCCTCTTCGATGCCAACGTACCCGGCGAGCTGGAACGCGCCGAGGCCATCGGCGGCAAGATCCTCGAACTTTGCGTCAAGGTCGGTGGCAGCATCACCGGCGAGCACGGCGTCGGCCGCGAGAAGATCAACCAGATGTGCGCGCAGTTCAACAGCGACGAGATCACCCTGTTCCACGCCGTGAAGGCAGCGTTCGACCCAAGCGGCCTGCTCAACCCAGGCAAGAACATCCCCACCCTGCACCGCTGCGCCGAGTTCGGCGCCATGCATGTGCATCACGGCCAACTGCCCTTCCCGGAACTGGAGCGCTTCTGATGTCGCATGATTTCGATGCCAGCGCCGCGTTGCTGGAACAAGTCAACTACGCGCTGAACAGTGCCACCCCGCTGCGCATCCAGGGCAGCGGTAGCAAGGCCCATCTGGGTCGTGTCACCACGGGCGAAGTGCTGGATACCCGCCTGCATCGCGGCATCGTCAGCTATGACCCCACCGAGCTGGTACTCACCGCCCGCGCCGGCACGCCGCTCAGCGAGATCGAGGCAGCGCTGGAAGCCAACAACCAGATGCTGCCCTGCGAGCCGCCGCACCTGGGCGATGGCGCCACATTGGGCGGCATGGTCGCCACCGGGCTGTCCGGCCCGCGCCGGCCCTGGGCCGGTTCGGTGCGCGACCAGGTGCTCGGCACTCGCGTGATCACCGGCCAGGGCAAGCTGCTGCGCTTCGGCGGCGAGGTGATGAAGAACGTCGCCGGCTACGACCTGTCGCGCCTGATGGCCGGCAGCTTCGGCTGCCTCGGCCTGCTCGCCGAGGTGTCGATCAAGGTGCTGCCCAAACCGCGCCAGGTACTCAGCCTGCGCCTGCAAATGGACGCCCTGCATGCCCTGAACAAGCTCGCCGAATGGGGCCAGCAGCCGCTGCCGATCAGCGCCGCCAGCCACGACGGCGCGGCGCTGCACCTGCGCCTGGAGGGTGGCGAAGGCTCGGTTCAGGCCGCGCGCCAACGCCTTGGTGGCGAAGAGATCGACAACGGCTACTGGCATGATCTGCGCGAACAGCGCCTACCGTTCTTCGCTGGCGAGGGCACCCTGTGGCGCCTGTCGCTGCCGGCCAACAGTGGTCTGCTCGACCTGCCCGGTCGCCAGATGATCGACTGGGGCGGCGCGCAACGCTGGCTGATAACCGACGCCGATGGCGAGCTGATCCAGCGCGTGACGGCCAAGCTCGGCGGCCACGCCACCTGCTTCGCTGCCGGCCAGGCGCAACCTTTCCAGCCGCTGGCCGCACCGCTGCTGCGCTACCAGCGCCAGCTGAAGAACCAGCTCGACCCCCAGGGTATTTTCAACCCTGGCCGCATGTACGCCGAGGTATAAGACGTGCAGACCAATTTGAGTGAACAGGCCAAACGCCTGCCGCGCGCCGAGGAAGCCGAACGCATCTTGCGCTCCTGCGTGCACTGTGGCTTCTGTAATGCCACCTGCCCGACCTATCAGTTGCTCGGCGACGAGCTCGACGGCCCGCGCGGGCGTATCTACCTGATCAAGCAGATGCTCGAAGGCAACGAAGTCACGGCCAAGACCCAGGAGCACCTGGATCGCTGTCTGACCTGTCGTAACTGCGAGACCACCTGCCCGTCCGGCGTGCAGTACCACAACCTGCTGGATATCGGCCGCGAAGTGGTCGAGCAGGCGGTGCCGCGGCCACTGAACGAACGCCTGCTGCGTCAGGGACTGCGCGCCGTGGTGCCACGACCGGCGCTGTTCAAGACGCTGACCCAGACTGGCCTGGCCCTGCGCCCGCTGCTGCCGGCCGCGCTCAAGGCCAAGCTGCCACGCGAAATTCGCCCGGCCAAACCACGCCCGACGCAGCAACACACGCGCCGCGTGTTGATGCTCGAAGGTTGCGTGCAGCCGGGGCTGTCGCCCAACACCAACGCCGCCACCGCGCGCGTGCTCGATCGTCTAGGCATCAGTGTCACGCCAATCCGCGAGGCCGGCTGCTGCGGCGCCGTCGACTATCACCTCAACGCTCAGGAGGCCGGCCTGCAACGCGCCCGGCAGAACATCGACGCCTGGTGGCCGGCCATCGAGGCCGGCACCGAAGCCATCGTGCAGACCGCCAGCGGCTGCGGCGCCTTCGTCAAGGACTACGGCCATCTGCTCGCCAGCGACCCAGCCTATGCGAGCAAGGCGGCGCGGGTCAGTGCCCTGGCCAAGGATTTGGTCGAGGTGCTGCAAAGCGAGCCACTGGAGCAGTTGCAGGTACGCGCCGAGCAGCGCCTGGCCTTCCATTGCCCCTGCACCCTGCAGCATGCACAGAAGCTCGGCGGCGCTGTTGAAGGCGTGCTGACGCGCCTCGGTTTCGGCCTCACTGCCGTGCCGGACAGCCATCTGTGCTGCGGCTCGGCCGGCACCTATTCGCTGACCCAGCCGGTGTTGTCACGCCAGCTGCGCGACAACAAGCTCAATGCCCTGGAAAGCGGCAAACCGGACGCCATCGTCACCGCCAATATCGGTTGCCAGACCCATCTGGACGGCGCCGGACGTACGCCGGTAAGACACTGGATCGAAATAGTCGAAGAGGCCATGCACTGATCGCCGTAGCCCAATTCGGGACAACGAACGCCGCAAATCCCGGATTGCATCCGGGCTATGAAACCACGTATATGAGGTATGCCATGCAACATAAAGCCGTACTCAGCCAGAACGAAGTCGCCCAGATCCTTCAGGCAGCCCGCAGCGAAGCGCAGCAACAGGGCTGGGCTGTAGCCATCGCCGTGGTCGACGACGGCGGTCACCCGCTGGCCCTGGAACGCCTCGACGGCTGCGCGCCGATCGG
>Ga0208788_1001410_pt1 | contig 11694 bp, 11 predicted proteins | sample Wag4_2014_7_11_3_FD_187363 | JGI IMG/M metagenome (GOLD analysis project Ga0208788, IMG submission 187363) | Fresh water mixed with fracking chemicals microbial communities from Ohio, USA - Utica-2 Time Series FC 2014_7_11 (SPAdes) (version 2) ... | reverse complement strand
ACCCGGGGCCGGATCATGGACGTGCTGGGCAACCCGATCGACGAAGCCGGCCCCATCGGTGAAGAAGAGCAGTGGGAAATCCACCGCGCTGCACCGAGCTATGCCGAGCAAGCCGGTGGCAATGACCTGCTGGAAACCGGGATCAAGGTTATTGACCTGGTCTGCCCGTTCGCCAAGGGTGGTAAGGTCGGTCTGTTCGGTGGCGCCGGTGTCGGCAAGACCGTGAACATGATGGAACTGATCCGTAACATCGCCATCGAGCACAGCGGTTATTCCGTGTTCGCCGGTGTAGGTGAGCGTACTCGTGAGGGTAACGACTTCTACCACGAGATGAAGGACTCCAACGTTCTCGACAAGGTAGCCCTGGTCTACGGTCAGATGAACGAGCCACCAGGCAACCGTCTGCGCGTCGCGCTGACCGGTCTGACCATGGCCGAGAAGTTCCGTGACGAAGGCCGTGACGTTCTGCTGTTCGTCGACAACATCTACCGTTACACCCTGGCCGGTACCGAAGTATCCGCACTGCTCGGCCGTATGCCGTCGGCAGTAGGTTACCAGCCGACCCTGGCCGAAGAGATGGGCGTTCTGCAGGAGCGTATTACCTCCACCAAGAAAGGCTCCATTACCTCGATCCAGGCCGTCTACGTACCTGCGGACGACCTGACCGACCCGAGCCCGGCGACCACCTTCGCCCACTTGGACGCCACCGTCGTACTGAGCCGTGACATCGCTTCCCTGGGTATCTACCCGGCCGTTGACCCGCTGGACTCCACCAGCCGTCAGCTGGATCCGAACGTGATCGGCCAGGAGCACTACGAGACCGCTCGTGGCGTTCAGTATGTTCTGCAGCGCTACAAGGAGCTGAAGGACATCATCGCGATCCTGGGTATGGACGAACTGTCCGAAGACGACAAGCTGCTGGTAGCGCGCGCTCGTAAGATCCAGCGCTTCCTGTCCCAGCCGTTCTTCGTGGCTGAAGTCTTCACCGGTGCCCCGGGCAAGTACGTGTCCCTGAAGGACACCATTGCCGGCTTCAGCGGCATTCTCAAAGGCGATTACGACCACCTGCCGGAACAAGCGTTCTACATGGTAGGCGGCATCGACGAAGCCATCGAGAAAGCCAAGAAACTGTAAGTAATGGGTGCGCCCTCCAGAGGGCGTCCGCGCCGGAGCGGGCAGCAGCCCGATCCGGCCTCTCAACCGAGGCATTGTTATGGCTATGTCAGTCCACTGCGATATCGTCAGTGCGGAAGAAGAGCTGTTCTCGGGGCTGGTGGAAATGGTCATCGCCCACGGTCACCTCGGTGACCTGGGTATCCTGCCGGGCCACACCCCGCTGCTGACCGATCTCAAGCCGGGTCCGGTGCGAGTGATCAAGCAGGGTGGCACCGAGGAGGTGTTCTACATCTCCGGTGGCTTCCTGGAGGTTCAGCCGAGCATGGTGAAGGTACTTGCCGACACCGCTGTTCGCGCCGGCGACCTGGATGAAGCCGCCGCCATCGAGGCGCGCAAGGCGGCCGAGAAGGCGCTGAGCGAAAAGGGCACCGAGTTCGACTACGGCAGTGCGGCAGCACGCCTGGCCGAGGCAGCTGCCCAGCTGCGCACCATCGAAGAAATGCGCAAGAAGTTCGGCGGCCGCATCCGCTGATCGCGTATCGCGGTATCACGTAAAGGGGCGACTTAGGTCGCCCCTTTACGTTTCTGGCAAAATAGCGCTTTCTTCGCGCGGCCCTCTGGCCGCGGCCAACTCTTGCCCAGCAAGGAGCTTTCTATGAGTCTGGATATCGTCATTCTTGCCGCTGGCCAGGGCACGCGCATGCGTTCGGCGCTGCCCAAGGTACTGCACCCGGTCGCCGACAAACCCATGCTCGGGCATGTCATCGACACCGCACGCAGCCTGCAGCCGCAGAGCATCCAGGTGGTGATCGGGCATGGCGCCGACACCGTGCGCGAGCGCCTGGCCGCCGATGACCTGAATTTCGTCATCCAGGCCGAGCAGCTGGGTACCGGCCATGCCGTGGCTCAGGCTCTGCCACAGCTCAGCGCCGAGCGCGTGCTGATTCTCTATGGCGACGTGCCGCTAATCGAGCCTGCCACCCTGCAGCGCCTGCTGGCCCTGGTCAGCGATGATCAGTTGGGCCTGCTCACCGTCGAGCTGGCTGACCCGACCGGTTACGGCCGTATCGTCCGTGATGAGGCCGGCGTGGTGCAGGCCATCGTCGAGCACAAGGACGCCAGCGACGCGCAGCGGCAGATCCGCGAAGGCAATACCGGCATCCTCGCCGTACCGGGCAAGCGCCTGGCCGACTGGCTGGGGCGTCTGTCCAACAGCAACGCCCAGGGCGAGTACTACCTGACCGACGTGATCGCCATGGCCGTTGCCGATGGCCTGACCGTGGCCACCGAGCGTGCCGCCGACGAGATGGAAGTGCTGGGTGCCAATGACCGCATTCAGCTCGCGCAGCTCGAATGCCATTACCAGCAGCGGATGGCCCGCCGCCTGATGGCCCAGGGCGTCACCCTGCGCGATCCGCATCGTTTCGATGTGCGTGGCGAAGTCAGCATTGGCCGCGACGTGACCATCGACATCAACGTCATCCTCGAAGGCAAGGTGGTGATCGAGGACGATGTGCAGATCGGCCCCAACTGCGTGATCAAGGACTCGGTGCTGCGCAAGGGCGCCATCGTCAAGGCCAACAGCCACCTGGAAGGTGCCGAGATGGGCGAGGGCGCCGACTGTGGTCCGTTCGCCCGCCTGCGTCCCGGCACCAAACTGGGCGCCAAGGCTCATGTGGGTAACTTCGTCGAGCTGAAGAACGCCGTGCTGGGGCAGGGCGCCAAGGCCGGCCACCTGAGCTATCTGGGCGATGCCGAGATCGGTGCGCGCACCAATATCGGCGCCGGCACTATCACCTGTAACTACGACGGTGCCAACAAGTTCCGCACCATTATGGGCGAGGACGTATTCATCGGCTCCAACAGTGCCCTTGTGGCGCCTGTCACGCTGGGCGACCGTGCGACCACGGGTGCCGGTTCGGTAGTGACCAGCGATGTGCCGGCCGATATGCTGGCAGTGGGTCGGGCCAAGCAGCGCAATATAGAAGGCTGGAAGCGCCCCACCAAGAAGTGAACCCGATCGGGTCTGGGTGACCGGGCCTGTGGATAACCTGCCGGAGACAGTCCTGTATGCTCGGTGTGACGGATTACGCTGCCTTCGTGGTGGCCTTCATCATTCTTCTGGCCATTCCCGGGCCGGGTAACCTGGCCTTGATTCTCTCCACGGGCAAGGGAGGCATTCGCGGTGGTCTGGCCTCGACTTTCGGCATCATCTTTGGTGATCAAGTGTTGCTGTGGTTGGCGGTAGCCGGTGTCGCCGCGCTACTCAAGGCCTATCCGGCAGCCTTCCATCTGGTGCAATGGCTTGGCGCCGGCTATCTGGTCTACCTCGGCCTGCGCATGATCCTGGCCAAGCCGGGGGCGGCGCCGACACTGGAGATCAAGCCGCGCCAGTACCTCTGGCAAACCCTGGTGATCACGGTCTTCAACCCCAAGGCCATCATTTTCTATATTGCCTTCTTCCCGCTGTTCATCGATCCGCAGCGGCATCAGGGCTTGATTACGTTCGGTTTCATGGCCGTGACCATCATGGCGCTGACCTTTCTCTACGGCTTGCTCGTCGTACTGCTGACGCACTTTCTCGCCGAGCGCATGCGCTCCAACCCGCGTATCGCCCGTGGTCTCGAGAAGCTGGCGGGGCTGTGCCTGGTCGGCTTCGGGGTCAAACTGACATTGAACTGATCGACGGACGCTTGCGGGCTTTTCGATCATATGTTTTGATTCGCGCCATTATCTTTCGAATCGAAACTTAAGCATGTCGAAGCGCAACACGCCGCAACGTCGTCACACCATCCTCGCCTTGCTCGCCGAGCAGGGCGAAGTGAGCGTGGACGCCCTGGCCCAGCACTTCGCCACCAGCGAAGTGACCATTCGCAAGGACCTCGCCGCTCTTGAAAAGAACGGCCTGCTGCTGCGTCGCTACGGCGGCGCGGTGCCGGTGCCGCAGGAGCTGATCAGCGAGCCGACGCAGCCCATTTCTCCCTACAAGCAGGCGATTGCCCGTGCCGGCGTGGCGCGCATCCGCGAACACGCACGCATCATCATCGACAGCGGCACCACCACGGCGGCGATGATCCCGCAGCTTGGCTACAAGCCCGGGCTGGTGGTGATGACCAACTCGCTCAATGTGGCCAACGCCCTGCGCGAACTCGAACACGAGCCGGTGCTGCTGATGACCGGCGGTACCTGGGATCCGCACTCGGAATCCTTCCAGGGCCAGGTGGCCGAACAGGTGCTGCGTTCTTACGACTTCGACCAACTGTTCATTGGCGCCGACGGCATCGACCTGGAGCGTGGTACCACCACCTTCAACGAGCTGCTCGGTCTGTCGCGGGTGATGGCCGAGGTGGCTCGCGAAGTCATCGTCATGGTCGAGAGCGACAAGATCGGCCGGCGCATTCCCAATCTGGAACTGCCCTGGAGCAGCCTCCACACCCTGATTACCGACGAGCGCCTGGATACCCAGGCCGCCGAACAGATACGCGCGCGTGGCATCCAGCTGATCCTCGCGCCGCTGGAAAACTAAGGAGAGCCCCATGTGTGGAATCGTAGGCGCCATCGCCGAGCGCAATATCACCCCTGTACTGGTCGAAGGCCTCAAGCGCCTGGAATACCGCGGTTACGACAGCGCCGGTGTAGCGCTGCTGACCGAGCAGGGTGCACTGGATCGCCGTCGCCGGGTCGGCAAGGTCAGCGAACTGCAGGCTGCGCTGGACGCCGAGCCGCTGGCCGGGCGTCTGGGCATCGCCCACACTCGCTGGGCCACCCACGGTGCGCCGAGCGAGCGTAATGCTCACCCACACTTCTCCGGCCAGGATCTGGCCGTGGTGCACAACGGCATCATCGAGAACCACGAAGCGCTGCGTGAGCGCCTCAAGGGCCTGGGCTATGTCTTCAGCTCCGATACCGACACCGAAACCATCGTCCACCTGCTCGAGCACAAGCTGCAGCAGTTCGGCGACCTTGCGGCCGCGCTCAAGGCTGCAATCCCGGAACTGCACGGCGCATACGGCCTGGCCGTGATCAGTGCCAAACAGCCGGATCGTCTGCTCGCTGCGCGCAGTGGCAGCCCGCTGGTGATCGGTCTCGGTCTGGGGGAAAACTTCCTCGCCTCCGACCAGTTGGCCCTGCGCCAGGTCACTGACCGTTTCATGTATCTGGAAGAAGGCGATATCGCCGAAATCCGCCGTGACAGTGTGCAGATCTGGGACGCCGCCGGTCAGCCGGTGCTGCGTCAAGCCGTGCAGTACCACGAAGGTGCCGAAGCCGCCGACAAGGGCGAGTACCGCCACTTCATGCTCAAGGAAATCCACGAGCAACCGAAGGTGGTGCAACGCACCCTGGAAAGCCGTCTGGGCAGCGATCATGTACTGGTGCAGGCCTTCGGCGCGCAGGCGGCCGAGCTGTTCGCCAAGGTGAAGAACGTGCAGATCGTTGCCTGCGGTACCAGCTACCACGCTGGTATGGTCGCCCGTTACTGGTTGGAAGAGCTGGCTGGCATTCCCTGCCAGGTCGAGGTGGCCAGCGAATTTCGTTACCGCAAGGTGGTGGTGCAGCCGGACACCCTGTTCGTCAGCGTCTCGCAGTCCGGCGAAACCGCCGACACCCTGGCCGCGTTGCGTAATGCCAAGGAGAAGGCGCCGGGGCAGGGCGGCTACCTGGCCAGCCTGGTGATCTGTAACGTCGGCACCAGCTCGCTGGTACGCGAATCCGACCTGTGCCTGCTGACCCAGGCCGGCCCGGAAATCGGCGTGGCTTCGACCAAGGCCTTCACTACCCAGCTGGTCGGCCTGATGCTGCTGACCCTGTCCCTCGGCCAGGTGCACGGCACCCTGGACAAGGCGCTGGAAGCGCAACTGGTCGACGAACTGCGTCGCCTGCCGACCCGTCTGGGCGAAGCCCTGGCCATGGACAAGACCGTGGAGAAAATCTCCGAACTGTTCGCCGAGAAGCACCACAGCCTGTTCCTCGGCCGTGGCGCGCAATATCCGGTGGCCATGGAAGGGGCACTCAAGCTCAAGGAAATCTCCTACATCCACGCCGAGGCGTACCCGGCTGGTGAGCTCAAGCACGGCCCGCTGGCGTTGGTCGACGCCGATATGCCGGTGGTGACCGTGGCGCCTAACAACGAGCTGCTGGAAAAGCTCAAATCCAACCTGCAGGAAGTGCGTGCGCGTGGTGGCGAGCTGATCGTCTTCGCCGACCAGCAGGCTGGCATGAGCAACGGCGAGGGCACTCATGTGGTGGCAATGCCGCATATCCATGACCTGCTAGCGCCGATCCTCTACACCGTGCCGCTGCAACTGCTGTCGTACTACGTCGCCGTGCTCAAGGGCACCGACGTCGACCAGCCGCGTAATCTGGCCAAGAGCGTCACGGTCGAATAAGGCCACCGGCGAAGAAAAGCCCGTTGTGGGATGCAAATAAAGTTTCATCCGTACAAATAAAGTATCATCCTTACAAATAAAGTTTCATCCTAAGCCTGTATCCGCTATGTTGAGGTCATCGACACGGTGGATGCAGGCTTTTTCATGTCTGGAACATTCAAGGGCCTGACCCAGGCACAGATTGATAGAAGGCTCAAGGAGGGGCGTGGCCAAGGCCAGGGACGGGACTACAAGCCGTTCATCTACACCAGGGATGTGTCCTCGTTGGGGCGCTCCCACCGCCTGCCTGGCAGCAAGACCCGGCGTCTGCACCATCTTTTATCCGATCTTGAACTGGCCATTTTCCTGACCTTGGATCGGTCTCCCCAGGTCACTGATATCCGTGAGCAGTTCCCGATGCGGGCCGAAGATACGGTGCGCATCGCCGAGGAACTTGGCCTTGCTCACGGTCGCTACAAAGGAATCCCTCAGGTTCTGACCAGCGATTTCCTGGTGGATTTTGATGACCCCCAGCGCCCATCCGTCGCGATCCAGGCCAAGTACAGTGCCGATCTGCAGAAGCCGGAAGTCATCGAGAGACTTGAACTTGAAAGGCGCTACTGGCAGGAAAAAGGGATTCCCTGGTTCATCATCACGGAGCGCGAGGTATCCAGAGAGGCATTTGCCAATATCCAATGGCTCTATCCGGCCCATGCTGAAGACGACATTGCACAGGATGATCTCGCACACTATCAGCAGCTGTTTTTGCTCGAGTTTCAGCGTCACCCAGACCGGAAGCTGACCGCCATTGCCCAGGAAATGGATACTTCCGGCCAACTGGAGGCTGGTCAAGCACTCTATTGGCTACGCCAGCTGCTGGCTCGGCACTGGTTTCTCTTCGATCTTGACACCCCTTACCGCGTGCTGAAGCCGAAGGATCTAGCTGCCAACCCTCATCAGATTCATCAGGAGCTGATCAGTGTTGTCCGTTAATCAGGTGTTCCGTATGGGAGAGCTCCGAAAGCGCCTGCTCTGGTCCGGTACCGAGCAGGCTGTCTGGATTGATATCGATTTGGACACGGCGCTGCCCGAATCGATATCGGTTGCAGAGCTGGAGCGTCTGATTATTGAGGGTGAGCTGGAGAGCATTGGCGATCCCTTCGAGGAGACGGTCCTTCGGGAGGTGGAGGCAGGCTCCCCTGACCAGCTGAAACGTGATGAGGCGTGGGCGATGCTGGCGGATTATATGCACGATCCCCAGCTTTTCGTGCGGCGCCCCAGAGGGCTCATTGTCGGAAGCATCATGCAACGCCATGGTGTCACCAAACAGACGGTGTACAGATTACTGAGGCGCTACTGGCAACGAGGCATGTGTAGGAACGCCCTCTTGCCGGACTATGTCAACTCGGGTGCCCGTGGCAAGCGCCGAAGGCCGAACAGAGCCAAGCTGGGCAGGCCAAGAGTGGTGATGGCGGGGAAAGGGCGTAATGTCACGCCGGATATCGAGCGCATTTTTCGCCGGGTCATCGAGGAACGCTTGCTCAAGGAAAAACATCCGTCCATTCCTGATGCCTACGCCTCCGGGCTGAACCTGCTCCGTGCTGTTCAGCCGGAGCTGCCGACCTCCGAACTGCCTACATTGGGGCAGTTCCGGTACTTCTATGGGCGCGAATATCATTTCACCGACACCTTGCCGCGCAGGATGTCCGCAGTGGACTTTGCCAAGGACTTCCGGCCGCTCAACAGCACATCGACGACTGAGACCCTGGGTCCAGGATACCGTTACCAAATAGATGCCACCATCGCAGATATTTATCTGGTTTCAGAGCATGACCGCAGCCTTATCGTCGGCAGGCCTGTCGTTTACATGGTGCTCGACGTGTTCAGCCGCATGGTCGTTGGTATGTACGTCGGATTCGAGGGGCCCTCCTGGGTCAGTGCCATGGTGGCATTGGCCAACACGGTCGCCGACAAGGTCGAGTATTGTCGCCAGTATGGTTTGGAGATCGATGCCAGCGATTGGCCGGTCAAGGGTTTGCCGGATGTGATACTGGCCGATAAGGGCGAACTGAACGGCACCAAGGTTGAGGCATTTTCCCAAGCCTTCGGCGTCCGCATCGAGAACGCACCGGCCAGGCGAGGTGATGCCAAGGGCATCGTCGAGCGCTATTTTCGAACGGTGCAGGAGCGTTTCAAGCCTTACGCCAGCGGTGTGGTCGAGGACACTACCAGCCGGAAGCGAGGTGGCCACGACTACAGGCTTGATGCCAGTCTGACCTTGCCCGAATTCACGAAAATCATCATTGCCGGCATCCTCCACCACAACAATTTCCACACCCTGAGCAAATACGACAGGGCTGCGGGAATGCCGGGCGATCTGCCGGCGATTCCAGTCATGCTGTGGAACTGGGGCTTGGCCAGCTTGACCGGTCGGTTGTGTGGGCGCTGGTGGTTCTGACACTTTATTCCACTGGATCTGACCCACTCGCGCTGGAGGTGCTGATCCACCCATTCCAGTGATTGTGATCCACCATGCTGATGATTCTGACCCACCCTCAAGCGCTAAACTATCCACTTCCCCTTCCTCGTAGGTCGCCGCAATTGATTGAAGAAGGCAGTCAAAATGCTTATGCCGATCTCGGGTGTGCAGATGCCGAGCTAATGCGGCGAAAAGCCATGCTCGTCGTGCGAATCGGTGATGCTATCTCTGCCAAGGCGCTGGGACTGGATCAGGCGTCGGCAGTGACAGGAGTTGAGGCATCTTGCCTGGAGGCCTGGCTAAAGGGGGATTTCAGACATACCGGCGAGGCCGTGCTGAATACCTGCTTGCGTCACCTAGAGATGCAGGCTCAGTGACTCATTCATTTTCGCGGGCGCGAAAATAGCGAAGGGGGCATTGCCCCCTTCGTTGTCGATCACTGCGCCTTGGCAGCCTGCTTGCGCAAGGACTCGCCCTTGAGCCCGATACGGTGTGAGCGGTGGACAATGCGATCCAGGATGGCCTCGGCCAATGTGGCGTCGTTGAACATGCTGTGCCAGTGCTCAGTAGGGAATTGGCTGGTGATGATCAGCGAGCCGGTCTGCATGCGCTGATCGACAATATCCAGCAAGGTATACCCCACCGTGGGTTCTACCGGAGCCAGACCGAAGTCATCAAGGATAAGCAGGTGGACTTTGCTCAAGGCTGTTCGGTACTTGGGCAGAGAGCCATCGCCAATGGCGATTTGCAGCTCTTCATAGAGTTTCGAGGCGCTTTTATAGATCACAGAGTAGCCCTGTCGGCAGGCCTGGCTACCAAATGCGCAGGCGAGCCAACTCTTACCTGTGCCGGTGGCTCCGGTCAGCAGCAGGTTCTGTTGCTGACCAATCCAGGAGCATCCCGCCAGACCGGCGATCACTTGCTTATCCAGACCGCGACTGCTGCGGTAATCCACATCTTCCAGGTGCGCGGCATAGCGCAACTTCGCCTGCTTCAGTAGGCGAGACAGCTTGCGGTTCTCGCGTTCGCTGAGTTCACGATCCACCATCAGGCCCAAGCGGTCATCGAAGGGCAGTTCCTGCATGCGCGGTTGCTCAAGCTGGTCGCGGTAAGCCTTGGCCATAGGCGTGGATCGGCAGCGGCTGGAGCGCGGGCTGCTCCACCTCGACGAATAGGCTGTGCCGACTGCTGCCAGGCTGGCGTTTGAACGGGCGTTGATTGAATGCCGGCAGCAACTCCAGGATGGCCTGATTGAGTTCTGCCAAGCTGAAGAAACGGCGGTGGCGCAGGGCCGCCAGCAGCCAGCGTTGAACCAGCTTCACCCCGGCCTCTACTTTGCCTTTGTCTTTGGGTCTACGCGGGCGGGCCGGCAGGATAATGGCCTGGTAATGGTGGGCCAGTTGCTGATAGATCAGGTTGAGCTGGACTTCATCCTTGCCGTGCTTGATCACAGCTGCCTTGAGGTTGTCGGGAACCAGTAGGCGGGGCACACCCGCGAAGAAATTGAAGGCCTGCACATGGCAGTGCATCCAGTCCTCGATCCGCTGACTCCACACGGCGCAGGCGAAGGTGTAGCTGGAGTAGCCCAGTACGCCGACAAAGATTTGCGCCAGGCGAGGTTCTGATTGGCCGTCCAGATAGATCGGTATGGTCTTGCCGGAGAAGTCCAAAAACAGCTTGTCGCCAGGCTGATGCAGCTGACGCATTGCCAATGGTTGCTGCTGCACAAAGCTGCGATAGCTTGCAGTGAACTGTGAATAGGCGATGCCGTCTGGCTCGGTAGCCCGCCACTCACGCCATAGCAGTTCCAGGGTGACGCTGGGGTTACGCATTTCCGCATGCACCCAGTTCCAGTCAGGGCAGGCTTTCAAGCGGAAGCCGTTGAACGGCTTGATACCCAAGCGTTCATAAAGTTGCTCGTCGCTCCACCCAGCTAATTGATCCACATCGAGATCGATGCTTTCCAAGTGGCGGCACAAACGCTTGAGACTGTTGCGCGAAAGCCCAGTGCTATGAGCGATTTCGCGTGTCGATAGACGTGTGCCATAGTGCAGGCGCACTGCCTCGCGCAGCAGGCGCGGTTCAATCCTGACTCTCATCCATACTCCTTCGTGCCCCGTGGGTGGGGCGCTGAACGGCAGGCAGTACCTGCCCCTCGGCCTTGACAGCCGATAGAAGGACGCTGAGAATCCACAAGCGTTGAAGGTGCTTATGTCATCTAGAAAAAGGCTCGGAGTTGCTGCTCCGGGCCTTTTTTGCGTCCACAGTTTTTGTTGCCCGCATGACCTAATCGATAGCGTGATGTCCTGTAGCGTTTCTGGGCCTTAGTGGTCGTAGCTGCCGGATACACCAGCCTGTGCGGCCAGCCACCGCTCGACCTCCTGCTTGAGGAACAAACGGCGGCGGCCGACGCGGAACGAAGGCGGCATCGGCAGGCCCATGCTCAGCCGGTTGCGGGCCGTATGCTCAGAAATCCTGAGAATCTGGCTCACCTCCATGAGTGTCATCGTCTCCACCGTCATCCCCTTGCCTGCACTGCAATATCCCGATAGCGCATGCTAGGCAGTTGGTGGATGCCCAACTACTAGCCAGATTGGACACTTGATTGCGGATTCCACGGTCATCTGGCCACCCATTCCATGAGCATCTGACCACCGATTCCACGGTGATCCGGCCACCCATTCCACGCGCATCCGGCCACTGATTCCACGGCCATCCGGCCACTCAACCGGG
>Ga0208788_1001408_pt1 | contig 11695 bp, 10 predicted proteins | sample Wag4_2014_7_11_3_FD_187363 | JGI IMG/M metagenome (GOLD analysis project Ga0208788, IMG submission 187363) | Fresh water mixed with fracking chemicals microbial communities from Ohio, USA - Utica-2 Time Series FC 2014_7_11 (SPAdes) (version 2) ... | reverse complement strand
TCCGCGACGCTCGGCAGCGTGCTGTCTCAGGCTGCGGTTGCTTCGATAACTGCAACCGGAGGCATACTGCTTTTGGGAACAGGATTGCGCGTGCTTCAGATTCGCATGGTCTCGGTTGCAGATCTATTGCCAGCTTTGGTTTTTGCTCCGGTGATCACTTTGGTGCTGGCAACTACCCTCGGCCAGTAATTCGATCAACATCTCCCAGGATGGCATCGAACTCCGCCTCGGTCATCAATCCCAACTGACTAGCTGATTGCTTCACGGAGAGCTTGTGCTCCTGAGCGTGCTTTGCGATCAGCGAAGCTGCCTCGTAACCCAGGGTTGGTGCTAGCGCTGTCACTAGTCCGATTGAGTTCTCAACCGTGTACTTGAGGTATTCAACATTCGCAGTAATGCCGTCGATGCAGAAGTCAGCCAGGATCTGGCAGGCCTTACGAAGGTAAACCAAGTTCATCATCAAGGACCTTGCGATGATTGGCTCAAAGGCATTGAGCTGCAGCTGTCCGGCCTCAGACGCCATGGTCACCGTCAGGTCATTTCCGATTACCTGGAATGCAATCTGGTTCACGGCCTCTGGAATAACCGGGTTCACCTTGCCAGGCATGATCGAAGAGCCGGCTTGCCTTGCAGGCAAGTTGATCTCGCCAAAACCAGCTCGTGGTCCGGAGGAAAGAAGCCTTAGGTCATTCGAGATTTTCGACATCTTGGTGGCGAGGCGCTTCAGCACGCTGGAGATTGAGATGAAGACTCCGGTGTCGCTGGTTGCCTCGATAAGGTTCTCAGCCAACCTAAACGGGTGCTCACAAATCTCACTCAGGATATCCACCACCAACTCGGCATAACCGTCTGGGGTGTTCAACCTGGTTCCGATTGCGGTGCCGCCAAGATTTAGTTCGCTCAGTAGCGGAATGATTTCCCGAAGACGGCTTTGGTCCTCACCCAGAGTCAGCGACCAGGCGGTGAACTCCTGGCCCAGGGTCATCGGCACGGCGTCTTGCAGCTGAGTGCGGCCCATCTTGATTACGTCTTTGAATTCCAGTGCCTTGGCATCGATGGATTTACGCAGGTACTCAACCTGCTTCATCAGAGCAAGGCTCTCAATAATTAGTGAGACCTTGATGGCGGTTGGGTAAACATCGTTTGTCGACTGCGATGCATTCACATGGTTCAGCGGGTGGATCTTGTCGTATTCACCCTTGGTGAAACCGGCAATCTCCAACGCTCGGTTGGCGATCACCTCGTTGGCATTCATGTTGGTAGAGGTTCCGGCACCGCCTTGAATGGCGTCAACCGTAAACTCACCATCCCATAGTCCATCTCGCACCTCAATCGATGCCTTGATGATTGGGTCGGCAATCTCCTGCGGGATCACATCGAGTTCAAGATTTGCCTTAGCCGACGCCTCCTTGATAAAACCAAGGCCTCGCACCAATGAGCGGTAGTGCCCGATGGGCACACCGGTTATTGGGAAGTTTTCAATGGCTCTTAGGGTATGAATTCCCCAGTACGCGTTGGCGGGGATTTCGCGCTCCCCAAGAAGATCGTGCTCTAACCTCGTTGTCATCACACGCTCTAGTATCTCGCAAAACCCAAAGTGCCGCTCGGGGGCAAGCCGATGAGAGGTTGAGCCGAGATGAAACTAGAGATGATTACCCACATCGCAACGAGTGAAGCGATGTCCTGGCCAACCTCAAGAATTTTGCCCTCTAGAGCCGACCACGGGACTCGAACCCGTAACCCCCGCATTACAAGTGCGGTGCGCTACCAATTGCGCCAGGTCGGCTTGTTGCCCACAAAGTTTATCGGCGTTTAGGGGGTTTTGTCCCAAGGTGACTTGTCAGACTGATTGTTGCCTAGTCCTGAACCTCAGCCTTGTTCTTCTTGGCGTCTACTGCTGTTGCGGCGAGCGACCAGATTGTGGTGATGATCAAGGTCACCAAAATCACCATCAGGGACAGCTCGGTTGGAATCTCAGGAATGGCCTTCACTGGTTCGCCGCCATTGATGAAAGGCAGCTCGTTCTTGTGAAGGGCGTGGATAACCAGCTTGAAACCGATCCAGGCCAAAATTGCCGAGAGTCCGATGCCGAGGTACTTCAACCTCTCCATCAAACCGCCCAATAGGAAGTAGAGCTGTCGAAGGCCGAGTAGCGCAAACACGTTTGCTACGAAGACGATGTAAGGCTCTTCGGTTAGTCCGTAGATGGCAGGGATGCTGTCAAGCGCGAACAGCAGGTCGGTAAATCCAATCGCCACCATAACTAGCAAAAGTGGTGTCGCGTAGCGCTTGCCATTTTGAATGATGGTCATCTTCGCACCGTGGTACTCGTCGGTGGTTCGCATGTGCTTTTGCAAGTACTGGATTAGTTTGCCGCCGGCAAACTCTTCATGCTCGGGTTCTTTCAAACCATTGAAGGTGTCCTTCATAATCTTCACCGCGGTGAGCAAGAGGAATGCTCCGAAGGCATAGAAAGCCCAGCTGAAATTCTCGATGAAAGTTGCACCCAGCAGGATAAAGATGAACCTTAGAACCAGGGCAATCGCGATTCCGATTAGTAGGGCCTGGCTACGAAGTGCCCTTGGCACAGCGAATTGGGTAAAGATGACTAGGAAAACAAATACGTTGTCAACCGACAGTGACTTCTCGGTGATGAAACCAGCTAGGTACTCCTGGCCAAACTGCGGGCCCCAGACCCAGCCAATCACGAAGGTGAACAGCAGTCCCAACGTGATGTAGATCGAGCTTTGGATCGCTGACTCCTTGAAGGAGGGGTCATGAGGATTGCGTGCCTGGTAGATAAAATCCGCCACCAAAATTGTGGTCAGAATACCAATGGTGAGTCCCCAGACCCATAGCTCTACGTTCAAGATGTCCTCATCTGTCGAGACGGCAAGTGTGCCCAATTGTAGAAGTTTTTTTCTAGCAAAATGAAGCAAGTGTCCGGTTGGAAGCTGTGAGTTTGCCTAAAGAATTCTTAGGTAACAGATATCGCCACGCAGGTCAGGCCAAGTTGAATTTCAACCGGGCAGAGCCCGGTAGAAATCGTAGATCTAAGCTGACTTACTCCGCAGACGCAGTCTGCACGAACTGAGCAAAGATCTCTGGCGATACCAGCTCGTCTCCGGTTGCCCAAGTGAACTTGTTGCCGTTCACCAAGACTGTTGGAGTGCCAGTTACCTGAACACCCTGCTGAGGGGTGTTTAGCACGGTCTGAGTGTGCTGCTCGATGTAATCGGCAAAGCTCTTGTTCTGGATGCAGCCCTTAACCTCAGTTGTGCCAGCTCCAGAGGTTTGTGCGACCTCGAACAGCTCGTTGTCATCGAGACCTTCCTGACCTTCGGCAGGCTGGTTGATCATGAGGTTTGAGTGCATGTCGAAAAAGCTGTCCGGCACAAAGTTTGCGACGCAGAATGCAGCGTTTGCTGCTCTAGAGGAGTACTCGTTTAGCGATGCGCGGTCTAGGAAGGAAATTGGTCGAATCTCCAAGGTGGCGGCACCGGTGTCAACCCAGGAACGAAGCTGGGCGGAGTTTGGAAGATCGAATGCCTGGCAAATTGGGCACTGGTAGTCAACGTAGACAACAATCTCAGGTGCCTTGGTCTCGGATGCCTCTGGGGTCGGGGTCTTCTCCGCGGTGAAAGCCTGAAGTCCAACACCAATCTTTAGTCCACCGAACTCGCTGAGGTTCTTTGGGGCATCCTCAACCACTGGAGCGGCTACCTTGTTTGCGGATTCGATCGCAATGACCGCTGCCACGCCACCAACGATGCCTAGCGCCACAAGGACCACGGAGATCTGGACCACAAGCTTGGAGCGCTTGGCCTTTTTCTGGTTCTGCTCGCGAAGTGCCTTCGCCTTCTGGCGGGCTGCGTCACGCTGCTCTGAGCGAGTTGGCTTGTGGTTCGAAGTCATGGTTTCCTACTTTTATTCGGTATCAGCTTGGTTACGAAGCCTAATAAGTGTAACCGAGGTGCGATACTTGTGAGGCTGCTTCATTGGGAGCAGCGTCCATTCACGAAGGATCGTCCGGCACGTACCGCCGGTGAAGGAGAACATCATGGCATCAGTGTCATTTCGCAATGCAACCCGCCTATACCCAGGTGGAACCAAGCCAGCAGTAGACAAGTTGAACCTAGAGGTTAGAGACGGCGAGTTTCTAGTTCTAGTTGGTCCTTCTGGCTGTGGAAAATCAACCTCGCTGCGCATGCTTGCCGGCCTAGAAGAGGTAAACGAAGGTGGCATCTTCATTGGTGACCGCGAGGTTACCGATGTGCCACCAAAGGATCGCGACATCGCGATGGTTTTCCAGAACTACGCCCTCTACCCACACATGACCGTGGCAGAGAACATGGGATTCGCCCTAAAGATTGCTGGCGTCAACAAGGAAGAGCGTGCCGCACGCGTACTTGAGGCAGCCAAGCTTTTGGACCTAGAGCCATACCTAAACCGCAAGCCAAAGGCACTTTCCGGTGGACAGCGTCAGCGCGTAGCCATGGGCCGCGCCATCGTTCGTCAGCCACAGGTATTCCTAATGGATGAGCCGCTATCGAACCTTGACGCCAAGCTTCGTGTTCAGACCCGTACCCAGATCGCTTCGCTTCAGCGTCGCTTGGGTGTAACCACTGTTTACGTTACCCACGACCAGGTTGAGGCTATGACCATGGGTGACCGCGTAGCCGTTCTAAAGGATGGACTACTGCAGCAGGTAGACACTCCTCGTAACCTTTACGACCGCCCATCCAACGTTTTCGTAGCAGGATTCATCGGCTCCCCAGCCATGAACCTAATCCAGCTACCAATCATCGACGGTGGCGTTCAGTTCGGTGACGCAGTGCTCCCAATTGACCGCGACATCCTTGCCAAGGCATCGGGTAACCGCGTAACCGTTGGTATCCGCCCAGAGAAGCTATCTCCTTCGGCTCATGGCCTAGAGGTAGATGTGGACGTCGTTGAAGAGCTAGGTTCGGACGGTTACCTATACGGTCGCGTTCACCTAGACGGACAGGAGCACAACGTAGTTGTGCGCGTTGACCCAATCGACCACCCACGCGCTGGAGACCGTATCCACCTGCAGGCAGATGCCTCAGCTGTGCACGTCTTTGACGCAGAGAGCGGCGAGCGCCTTAACTAAGGCCCAATGCCAAATCAACTAAACATCACGGCTGCCACGGCAGAACCAGCACTTCTGGATCTGCCGTGGCATTTGCCGTTGGAGGACTGGCCCAAAGAAAACATTGCGGCTCTCCCCAAGGGCCTATCACGTCACACCGTAAGGTTCGCTCACCTCGGCGATCACGTGATTGCCATCAAAGAGACACTGTTTGAACTTGCCAAGCGCGAGTATGAAATGCTCCGCAGGTTAGAAAAACTAGATATTCCCTGCGTTGAGCCATTCGCCATCATCAACAACCGCACCGATTCCAATGGCGAAGAACTCCCTGCGGTTTTGATTACCCGACACTTGAAGTTTTCCCTTCCATACCGTGCGATGTGGTCGCAGGGGCTGAGGGAGCAGACCGCCAAGCGTCTGGTGGATGCCCTGGCACTACTGTTGGTCCGCCTTCACCTGGTGGGCTTTTTCTGGGGCGATGTATCGCTCTCCAACACACTGTTTAGGCGTGACGCTGGAAAGTTTGCCGCCTACCTTGTGGATGCGGAAACCGGGCAGCTGTATGACTCCCGACTATCCAACGGTCAGCGTGAGAATGATCTTGAAATTGCGCGCGTAAACATCGCCGGCGAACTTATGGACCTGATTGCCTCCGGTAAGGCAGCTAACGAAATAGATGCCAACCAGATCAGCCAACGCATCGTGGACAAGTACCACGAGCTCTGGAAAGAGCTAACCGCGACCGAGGTGTTCGATCTATCTGAGCGCTGGAGAATCTCAAGAAGAGTTCAACGACTAAACGACCTCGGCTTTGACATCGAAGAGCTCAGCATGATCCAAGAGGACGACGGCACCAAGGTTCGCATTCAGCCCAAGGTGGTGGACGCCGGCCACCACGCCAGAAGGCTGCTACTGCTAACCGGGTTGGATGTTGAAGAGAACCAGGCTCGCAGGCTACTAAACGACATCGACGAGTATCGTCTTGCTCACAAGCGCCCCGGTGCCGATGAGGAAGTTTTGGCTCACGAATGGCTGAGCGAGATTTATGAACCTGTTGTAGGCGCGATCCCGAGCGAATACACCGGCAAGCTAGAACCAGCCGAGGTCTTCCACGAGGTGCTAGAACACCGCTGGTACATGTCTGAAAATGCCGGATCCGATGTATCGCTTTTAGATGCGGTGCGCAGCTATGTTTCCGAGGTGCTTTCCAAGCGCCGAGATGAAGAAGCGCTTATTGGGTCCCCTACAACCGAGAACATCACCCTGGCCGAAGCCATCCCCTCTGGACTCATCGTCGTCGCAGACGATGATGAAGAGGGTGACTGGAGAGATCGGGTCTAAGAGCGCATGCTCGAAATCTGGTAGAGCGCAACCGATGCCGCAATACCTGCGTTTAGTGACTCCGTAGCTGCGGTAATTGGAATCGAAACCACCTGGTCGCAGTTCTCCTGCACCAAGCGCGATAGCCCCTTACCCTCAGAACCAACCACTACCAACAGTGGCTTGTCTGCCAAGGTGAATTCCGGAAGCATGACATCGCCATCGCCGTCTAGGCCGATTACGAAGACTCCGCGCTGCTTGTATTCCTTGATGGTCTGGTTCAAGTTCGATGCCAAGGCAACCGGCATGCGAGCTGCAGCACCGGCGCTGGTCTTCCAAGCGGCCGCTGTCACACCAACACTGCGACGCTGTGGCAGCACTACTCCGTGACCACCAAAGGCCGCGATCGAGCGAATGATCGCTCCGAGGTTTCTTGGGTCGGTAACGCCATCCAGTGCCACCAGTAGCGGTAACTGACCGGTCGATAGTGCTCGGTCCAAAAGCTCCATTGGGTGCTTGTAGTTGTATGGCGGAACCTGAAGCGCAATGCCCTGGTGAACGCTGTCGCCACCGGTCATGCGATCAATCTCGGCGCGAGTTACCTCAGACAGTGGAATGCCGCGACCGTTGGCGATTGCCATCGCTTCCTTGACGCGATCGTCCATCTCGATGCGCTGAGCAACAAATAGCGCGGTGGCAGGGATCTTGGCCTTCAGTGCCTCAACCACGGAGTTACGACCGGAAAGTACCTCGCCGGAAATCGCGCGAGCACCCATGCCAGAGCGACCAGCAACAAACTCACCCTTGCGGCTAGATCTTGCCTCGGTCTTTGGCTTTACTCCGGCAGCGGCAGCCTTCTTGGCCTTGTATGCCTTGTGGTATGGGCGGTCCTCCGCCTTAGGGGTAGGACCGCGACCCTCTAGGGCTTGACGGCCGTGACCGCCGGTGCCCTTGACGGCACCCTTTTTACCCTTGGCCGCTCCCGGCCTTCCGATTTTTGCCATTAGTTAAGACTCCAGTGTGTTTGGTTTTGTGAATCCGAAAGCTCGATACCGGCTGCGGAAAGTTGTTCTCTGATGCGATCGGCGGTGGCGTAGTCCTTTGCATCGCGAGCTCGATCACGCTCGACGATCAGTGCCTGCACCAATGAATCAAGTGCTTGGTGTTCTTGCGAAACTTGAGACTCCCACTGAGATGGGGCAAGACCCAATACCTCCAGCATCAAGGTGACCTGGTCACGCTTCTGTGAGGCTTCACGCAAGCGCTGCTCGTCCAGGTCTGAATTACCCGAGCGCACCAGCTCGTGAACTACCGCGAGCGCCGCTGGGACATTGAAATCGTCATTCATCTCGGTCGCAAATTCCTGCGGGATCGAAACAGCTGCGTCCGGGGCACTAAACCTGGTGGGAGCAAGCTCTCTCGCGGCACGTTCCAAGAATCCCAAGATTCGACCAAGGGCTGCATCAGCCTCCGCCAACACGCTCGGCTGGTAGTCCAGTGCCGAGCGGTAGTGAGCGGAACTTAGGTAGTAGCGCACAGTCTGAGCACTTGCCAAAGCAAAGAGGTCATTCGAGTAAACCGAGTTACCGAGCGACTTACTCATCTTCTGACCCATGACGGTTACCAGGCCGTTGTGGACCCAGTAGTTGGCAAATTGATGTCCAGCTGCAGCCGACTGGGCAAGTTCGTTTTCGTGGTGCGGGAAGCGAAGATCCAAACCACCACCGTGGATATCAAAGTGGGTGCCCAGGTAGTGACTTGCCATGGCAGAGCACTCAATGTGCCAACCCGGTCTTCCGCGACCAAACTCAGAATCCCAAGCTGCCGTCTCAGGCTCGGAAGGTTTTGCAGCCTTCCAAAGTGCAAAGTCCTGAGCCCGTTTCTTGTCTGCCGAAGCCTCTTGGCCCTCCATGTCCTCCGGGGACTGGTGAGTTAGCTCGCCATAGCTAGGCCAGCTAGCGGTGTCGAAGTAAACATTGTTGCTGCCATCCAAAGCTCGGTAGCCGTGACCACGCTCAATCAAGGTGGCAATCAACTGCAGCATCTGCGGGATGTGGCCGGTAGCGCGAGGCTCATAGGAAGGAGCTTGAATACCCAACCGTCTGAAATCGGCTGCAAATGACAGCTCGTTTGCATAGGCCAGTGACCACCAGTCTTGCTTTTGCTCCACTGCCTTTTCGAGCACCTTGTCATCGATGTCGGTGACATTTCTAACCAGCGTTACATTCAGCCCAAGGTGAGTTAGCCACCTAGCCATCACGTCATATGAAAGAGCAGATCGTAGGTGACCGATGTGCGCGGTTGACTGCACCGTCGGTCCGCATACGTAGATACCGACCTGACCAGCGTGGTTGGGAGTAAAGTCCCGCAACTCACCAGTCTTGGTATCAAAAATCTTCATGTCCAAAGCCTAACCAAGCACCTTCAACAACGCCGTTGCAACCGCTGCAACACCCTTAGAATCCGCGAGGAAGCCCAGCCCATCGGTGGTAGTTGCGCCGACCGAAACCCGAGCCCCAACCACCTGACTCAAACGCGTCTCCAGTTCAGCTCGTCTAGGACCAATCTTTGGTTTATCCGCAACCACCTGGACGGCAACGTTCTCAACTGCGAAGCCCTTGGCGGCAATTAGCTTTAGGGTCTCGGCGATAAACACCTCACCACTGGCACCGGCAAATTCCGGGCGATCAACACCGAAGTTTGAGCCGATATCCCCAAGGCCCGCCGCAGAAAGCAGAGCGTCAACGATGGCGTGGGCAATCGAATCGCCATCCGAGTGACCCTCGAGCTTTGGAAGCTCAGGCCAGTTCAAGCAACCCAATACCAATTCACCCGAGTCGGAAAACTTGTGTGCATCGGTTCCGATGCCGGTAGCCCTGGTGCCAAAGTCCTGACGCGCTCTGTCTAAATCAGACCCGGTGGTCAACTTAAAGGCACCGGCTTCGCCCGGTACCGACTCAATGGCAAAGCCAAGCGATTGCATTAGAGCGGCATCGTCGGTGAAATCTGCCGATGCGTTTGCAAGTGCAGCCCTTAAAGATGAGGTTTTGAAGCCCTGTGGAGTTTGCGACAACCGCAAAGTGTTGCGGTCCTCGCTACCAACAATGGCTGACCCCGAAACTCGCTTGACGGTATCCGATATCGGAACAACCGGAATCACCACGTCCGCAGTTGAAAGCGCTTCAGCAACCGAAGTGAAAAGGTCAGCGGTTGCAAAGCAACGTGCTGCGTCATGAATCAGGACAAATTCTTCGGTAACCAGAGCGACGCCGTTAGCGACCGAACCCTGCCTGGATGTGCCGCCTGGGGCGATAGAGAACTCCCCCTCGTAATTGGCCCGAACCTGCATTTCGAATTCCGGGATGTGATCCTCGTGGGCAACCACGACCAACTGGGCTGGATTGAATATTTGAATTGCAGTTAGAGCGTGCTCGAGCAGTGATTTACCACCGACTTCAACAAGTGCCTTGGGAATCCCCGCACCGAGTCGCTCGCCGTTGCCGGCGGCAACTAAAACCACCGCAACGTTCATGATTTAGCTGGCCAATACCTTATCGAGCTCGGCGGAAGCCTTTACCTCGTCGACCTTGCGCGCCAGCGCGAGTTCCGAGATCAAAATCTGACGAGCCTTGGCAAGCATGCGCTTCTCACCAGCGGATAGACCGCGGTCCTGATCGCGACGCCACAGGTCGCGAACCACCTCGGAAACCTTAACCACGTCACCAGAAGCTAGCTTCTCAAGGTTTGCCTTGTAGCGACGAGACCAGTTGGTTGGCTCCTCTACGAACTCTGCACGCAGCACGTCGAAGACCTGCTGTACGCCCTTCTTATCGATGACATCGCGAACACCAACCTCGGTAACGCTGTCTTCTGGGACCTGGATGATTAGTTCTTGGCTTGGGCGATCTGGAGCCGGCTCAGAGCCAGACTCGAGCTTTGAGCCCTGCACCACTACTCGAAGAGTTAGATATTTCTTGGTTTCACCGCGAATGGTCTTCTCAGAAACTTCGATAATTTCGGCAGCTCCGTGGTGTGGGTAGACAACGGTTTCGCCAACTTCAAATTTCATACGCTTCTTTCGGCTCCAAAACCGCAAGTTTACCACAGAAGCCGTCTAATTCCTAGGCTAGACTTGGTGCAATACGTCCTTTGGAGAGCTTCGTGAACGTAAAGAAAATCGTTTCTTTGTCCTTTGTGGCCCTGGCCACTGTGTCTCTGGCCGGCTGCTCGTTGTCCAACAACATTGAGTCGCTCAGGCCATATGCACCAAGCGACGGTGTTCAGGTTGACGCTCAGTCCCTAAAGGCCCGCAACGTGCTGCTGATCCAGGGCAAGAGCGGCAACGCGGTTCTAATCGGCTCTTTCGTGAACTCTTCCCAGGAAGACCTGATGGCGAGCGTTCAGACCAAGGACTCTGCTGGTCAGGACATTCGCGTTGAGTTTGCGGTCAAGGCTGGAACCAAGTTTGACCTCGGTTACAACGGCACCGAGCCAGTTACCTTCAAGCTAAACGGCATGCCTGGACAGGTGCACGAGGTGGCAGTATCCGGTGGCGGAGACCCTTATGTTCTAAATGTTCCAGTGATGGACGGTTCACTCGAGGAATACCGCGAGTACGCCGAATCTCTGGACTAAATCTCGAACTTATAACCCAGTCCACGAACCGTCACCAGGTGGCGCGGACGAGCAGGATCCTCTTCAATTTTTGAGCGAATTCGCTTTACGTGGACATCCAAAGTCTTGGTGTCGCCGAAGTAATTTGAACCCCAAACTCGATCAATAATCTGACCTCGGGTAAGCACGCGATTGACGTTCTCCATCAGAAGCTCAAGCAGCTCGAATTCCTTCAGTGGAATCTGAATCTTGTCGCCGTTTACGGTCACGACATGTCGCTCGATGTCCATCACAACCGGACCGGCCTTCAATAGGCCGTGCTCTGCTGCCTGAGGTTCGGCACCTCGGCGCAACACCGCCTTCATGCGGGCTAGTAGCTCCCTGGTTGAGTAGGGCTTGGTGACGTAGTCGTCGGCACCAATTTCCAGTCCGACCACCTTGTCAATCTCAGTGTCCTTTGCGGTCACCATGATTACGGGAACGCTGCTCTCTGCTCTAATTGCCCGGCAAACTTCGTTGCCGGAGAGTCCTGGAAGCATGAGGTCCAAAAGCACAATGTCGGCTCCGTGACTGCGGAAAACATCAAGGGCTGAGGTGCCGTCTTCCGCCTCCACCACGTCGTATCCCTCGCGCTGCAGTAGGAATACC
>Ga0208788_1001406_pt1 | contig 11701 bp, 15 predicted proteins | sample Wag4_2014_7_11_3_FD_187363 | JGI IMG/M metagenome (GOLD analysis project Ga0208788, IMG submission 187363) | Fresh water mixed with fracking chemicals microbial communities from Ohio, USA - Utica-2 Time Series FC 2014_7_11 (SPAdes) (version 2) ... | reverse complement strand
AATCATTACTTAGCTGCCTCAACTTCTAGGTCTGCGATGAAGCGGTCAACTGAAGCACGTGCGCGAGCATCGTCAGTTAGGGATTCCCCTACGACTTTGCCAGCCAGTGTTAAGGCCAATTCACTTACATCGCGACGTAGCGATGCCATGGCTTGAGATCGCTCAGCTTCAATTTGAGCTTGAGCGCGCTCGGTTACTGATGCGGCAGCTGCTGCTGCTTCACCACGAGCACTTTCAATCATGGCTGTTTTTTCAGCTTGCGCTTCAGCTCGGATGTTTGCAGCTTCACCTCGGGCGTCAGCTAGTTGAGCGCGATATTGCTCGAGCATGGCCGCAGCCTCTGCTTGCGAGTTTTCTGCGCGCGCTAGCCCACCTTCAATTGCGTCAGCACGGTCTTCAAGCGTCTTGCTGATTGCAGGAAATGCAAACTTTGCAAGCGCGAAGAAAACAATGGCGAACGCAAGTGTTCCGATAATCAATTCATCTAGCGGCAAGCGCAGGATGTTGACTTCAGATTCAGCAGCGATGATGTTAAACACGGTAGGTTAAACCTCGATTTGAATTAAGCACCAAAAACGAATGGGACAACGAAGCCGATTAGAGCAAGGGCTTCAGTTAGCGCGAAGCCAAGAATCATGTTCTGGCGGATAACGCCGTAAGCCTCTGGCTGACGTGCAATAGCTTGCACACCGTTACCGAAGATGATTCCGATACCAACGCCTGGACCGATAGCTGCAAGGCCGTAGCCAATTGAACCGATCGAGCCGGTTACTTCTGCTAGCACTGACATAACTTATTCCTTCTGTCGAGAGTTACTGGCTTGTCCAGTAACTCAGGTTTACTTTCTGTCTTGCAAGTTCCAATCGATTTCTCGATCGGAAAATCTTAATGTTCTGCGTGTAACGATCCACCAATGTAAACGGCAGTCAGTAGCGTGAAGATGAATGCCTGCAGTCCTTGAATGAACATTTCAAATCCAGTTAGCACGACAGTAACTCCGAATGAAGTTACTGAGCCAAGTACGCCGATGATGGATGGGGAAAGTAAGTAGTAAGCCGCCAAAGTGAAGGTAGTTAGCAACAAGTGACCAGCAAACATGTTGGCGAACAAACGAATTGCCTGAGTAACTGGACGAGTAACTACTAGCTGCAGCAATTCAAGTGGCGCGAGTAGCACATACATGGCCTTTGGCACACCAGGTGGGAACATCGCGCTGGTAAAGAATTTGATTGGGCCTTGATGCTTCATGCCGATATACATGTAGGTGCCATAAACCATAAGAGTTAGTGAAACTGGGAATGCCAAACTCGACATGATTGGGAACTGTGCACCTGGGATAACACCCATCAAGTTCGAAATCCAAACGAAGAAGAAAAGCGAGCCAAGGAAAGGTACGAAGCGATCGCCGTCCTTACCAATAACTTCACGAGCAATCTGGTCACGAACGAATAAGTAAGCCTGCTCGCCTAGTGACTGCAATTTGCCCGGAACCATTTTGCGAGGTCGAGCTGCTGCTAAGAAAAAGGTAGCCACGATCAAAGAAACCAAAGCTGCAAGGATTGAAGTTTTGCCTATTACAAAATCCATGCCGAAAATATTTAAGGTTGTGTAAGGCTCAAGGAAAAAGATTTCAGCATTTGGTGCAGGAAAACCGCAACCTGAATTCAGGTGTGGTGTTACGGGACATGAACTGTCGCCGCTTAACTTAACTACACTCATTGCTGGTCTTTCCTCCGGTCACTCGTAGTGGTGTTTCGATCCATTGCCGAAACGCGTGCGTAGGTGAGGTAGAGCGCTAAAAAAATTCCAAGAATCGATCCAGCGGCAATGAAAACATTTTGGTGTCCGAACTTTTGTCCTAGAAACCAACCAAGTCCGCCGTACAGCAACAGCCCGGCAGTTAAGTTACTAACTGAACGCCAGGCCATATCCGATGTTTCGCGGTTGTCGTTGCTGTTGGGGAATTCAGCTCCGTCTGCCTTCATTGCTTCGCCAGATTATCAGGTAAATCTCGGGGCGCAGAACTGACCCCTGACTTTGCGAATAATTTCACAAGGTCACAAATCTTTAGGTTCAGAAGTGTCAATCGGTCGAATATCTGGGCCTGATCCTGGCTCGACATAAAGCACTTTTGCCGTAGCAAAAGCCCAGGTTTCGGCAACTAACCAAACTACTGTGCAAGAGACAATGGTTGCGGCAAACACCTTGGTATCAAAGGCTTCAGTGTCCTTGAAGATAAGCAATAGGACAAATAACACGGCCACTTTGATTAAGTAGAGTAGCAAAGCCATAGAAGTAGCAATACCTGGATTTGTCCGGATGACCTTATCTAGAGCCAGCTGTCCGATTGAGAAGAAAGCCACCACAAGTAGCGTCCCGAATACTCCGGCAATTAGTCCTTTGGTGCCGCTGGAAATAAATCCAGTAATTGTGGCTAAGGTTCCCACTATCAAAGTAGGTAAGGCGGCTCGAAGAATAAGTCGTTGGCTTGTCATGGCAATAAGTCTCTCATTTAGTAACTGGGTAGTTATTAGCGGTACCTAATTGATTGCAGATCAGGTTCTTGCTCGTGTTCGGGTTCTTGGAGGGTTGAGCACCCAACTAGCAAGTGCGACCACACCTAATCCTGCCCCTAATCCAGTAATCCAAACCGGAACAAATGCAGTACTTACTGCGCCAAATGCCAGTAACCCAGTGAAGGCAGTCATGATCAATACCGCTCGCTCTTGCCCGTGGCCCAATTTAAGAAGTCGGTGATGTAAGTGCTCTTTATCTGGTGAAAACGGGGATCGACCTTTTCGAGTCCGTCGCACAACAGCCAACAAGAGATCTAGTAGTGGCACAGCCAAAATTGAAAGTGGCAAAACGATCGGTAAGAAAGCTGGGAGTAAAGTCCCGCCGCTTAGTCCGCCCGGATCTACTTGACCGGTAAGCATGATCGATGATGCAGCCATCAACAACCCGATCAGCATAGAGCCGGTATCCCCCATAAAAACTTTTGCTCGATACCAATTGTGTGGCAGGAATCCCGCACACATTCCAATTAATGATGCTGAAACTAATGTGGCCAATGCGGCGCGCTGGTAACCGTTGGCCACTGAAAGAAAATACGAATAAGCAAAGAATGCCCCTGCCCCAACCAAAACGATGCTGGCAGCAAGTCCGTCTAGTCCATCAACCATGTTTACTGCATTGATACTTACCAAAACCACTAAAACCGTGAGTAGCACTGAAGTGGTCGGATCAAGAATGAATGTGCCGCGAATTGGCAACCAAACTAATGTGACGCCCTGCATTGCCATAGTTCCAGCAGCCAAAATCTGCCCAACGAGTTTGGTGGGTGCATCCAATCCGAACTTGTCATCGATTACGCCTAAGGCAACGATGATCAGGCAACCAATGATCAATGCGTAAATCTGACTGCGATCATTAAATATTGTTGACATTAAGGGCAGTTGACTTGCCAGAATTATGGCAACCCCAAGACCTGCCAGCATGGCCAAGCCGCCCCAACGTGGCGTCGGAAAAATATGGACATCGCGATCTCTGACGTCGGCCATTGCGCCATAACGAATCGCTAAGGCTCGCGCGGATGGTGTTAGTAAATATGTGACAGCAGCTGCAGCCGCTAGACACAATAAATACTCACGCATATAGAAAGGTTAGACCCCAGTTGTTGCTATGGACGCGGGTATGCCGGGAACTTCGCAGTTAGATCTAGTACTTCTGCCTTAATTTCCGCATGAACCGCAGGATTATCAGACTTAACTGCGCGACCGATCATGGATGCAATCGTGGCCATTTCAGGAACACCCATACCTTGTGTTGTAAGTGATGGAGTACCTACGCGAATACCTGAGGTTACGGCCGCTGGCTTTGGATCGTACGGAATTGAATTCTTGTTCAAAACAATTCCAGAAGCACCAGTACGCTGCTCAGCATCTTTACCTGAGACATCAATTCCCTGGAGATCTAGCAGAGCTAAGTGAGTATCCGTGCCACCTGTTACCGGGCGCATGCCTTCTGCTGCTAAACCTGCCGTTAGTGCCTGAGCATTTACAATTACATCTTTTGCATACTTCTGGTATTCCGGAGTTGCGCATTCTTTAAGTGCAACTGCCTTGGCTGCAACCACGTGCATCATTGGTCCACCCTGCATCATTGGGAATACAGCCTTATCGATTGCTGCTGCATATTGCTCTTTACACAAAATCATTCCGGAGCGTGGTCCACGCAAAACCTTGTGAGTCGTGAAGGTAACAACGTCTGCGTAAGGAACTGGAGATGGAATAGCTTTACCGGCAATTAGACCAATGATGTGAGCTGCGTCGACATGCATAATCGCGCCCACTTCATCTGCAATTTCTCGAATCGCTTTGAAGTCAATCAGGCGAGGAATTGCAGAACCACCAGCAATAATCATCTTTGGCTTATGTTCACGAGCTAAATCGCGCATTTGATCGTAATCAATGTTTTCGGTGCCTTCAGCAACACCATAGTGAACGGCATTGAACCACTTACCTGAATAAGAAACGCCTGCGCCGTGGGTTAAGTGACCACCATGCGGCAGTGCCATTGCAAGGTAGGTGTCACCTGGTTGCAAGAATGCGCCAAAGACCGCAATGTTTGCACTCGCGCCTGAGTGGGGTTGCAAGTTTGCATGGTCAGCATCAAACAAAGATTTTGCACGTTCAATACCAATAGTCTCGGCAACGTCAACGACTTCGCAACCACCGTAATAGCGCTTGCCTGGGTAACCTTCCGCGTACTTATTACTTAGCGTCGAACCTAGTGCTGCCAAAACCGCTGGTGAAGTGTAATTCTCGGATGCAATCAACTGAATACCAGTGCGCAAGCGCTTTAATTCATCCAACAGAATGTTTGCAATTTCTGGATCGGTTGCGTTTAGCTCGTCAAACTCAGCTCCGAAAAAAGTATTGCTCATGATTTTCACCTTTAACGTTATGACCGCTGGCGCGCGGTCTCTCAATCCTAGGGGTTGGTTTACTGGGACGCAGATGCGTCAATAATCGAAGGCACTACTTCGCGCAGCTGCCCCAAAGTCAGTAGCCCGGATCGGACCAGGCGAAGATTGTCAGTTGTCGCGTCGATAACCGTTGAAATTCTTGGAATCAATGCCCCACCATCTAAATAGACGTCAACCAGATCCGAAAGTGCTGCTTGTGCCTGTTCCACAGTCTGGACCGAGACTTCACCAGCCAGTTGTGCGCCAGTCATTACAGCCGGACCAATTCCAGATAAGACAGCCTGAGCCACATCATGATGTGGAACTCGCACTGCCAATGCCGAACCTGCCTGGCCAATGTTCCAAGCCAATGAATCTTGCGCGGCGGTTAGCAATGTAAGTGGACCAGGCCAAATCGCACTTGCCAAGTCATTTGCAAGTGTAGAAAAGTTTGCCACGCCCCGAATGGTTTCAATAGTGCCAGCTGCGATTGGAAGCGCAATTTCTGAAGTTTGTTTCTTTGCGTTGCGCAATTTAGTAATTGCTTGATCATTAAAGGCATCGCAAATCACTGCATAGGAAGTATCGGTAGGAATAACTGCCAGTCCGCCATCTTTAACGGCAGAGACCGCAGCTTCGATTGCTCTCTGAACATCCGCCTGCGATGTCTGCTTATCGACTTTGAATACTTCTGACATATAACTATCTTCCTACGCCCGCATTAGTTGCTCTGATTGCGGTGGTAAATCTTGGAAGTTTGTTGTAATCGAGGTTATCTTTTACCTTGCTCCAGATATCTGGCATCTCGTTGAACAATGCCGGCATACTTTCGCCTTGGACATCAGCGTGTTCCATACCAACAAACCCACCAATCTTTAACAAGTCCGCCGCAACCAATACAACTTCACGTGCAACATCAAGTCCATCCACGCCACTAAAGAGTGCAATTGCTGGATCGTGGTCTCGCGCTTCGGGATCGCGCGGAATCATTTCGCTTGGAATGTAAGGCGGGTTAGAAACTACTGCATCTACTTGTCCAGAAAGTTCACTCAGCAAGGTGCGGTCCCCTGCATTTCCATGATGCAAAACAACATGTGAATCGACGGCTTCAAGTTTTTCGGCATGATCAACAACATTGTGAGTTAGCCAATTAAAGGCATCATCGGATATCTCTACTGCATGAACTGTAGTTCCAGGAACTTCCAGGGCTAACGACAGTGCGATAGCTCCGCTCCCCGAACAAAGATCAACAGCAATCCGGGGCGAATCCAAATTTTTCAAATGATTAATTGCGGCATCAACAAGTAATTCAGTTTCTGGCCTTGGCACAAATACCCCCGGACCAACGGCAAGTTCTAAGTGCCTGAAATATGCAACGCCAGTTAGATGTTGAAGTGGGACTCGGTTTGCTCGTCTTGCTATCAGATTTTCGAAATCAATAGCTTGGTCATCGGTTAGGTCTGCAATTGTTGTCAATTGAGTTCTCTCAACTCCAACTACGTGAGCCAGTAGCAACTCAGCATCTACCTGCGGACTTGAAACTTGGGCTTGTGTCAGCAAGGCCACTGCCTTAGCTATCGCTGCCTTAAGGTCGTTAGGCATTAACTACTTCTGAGTCTTGAAGTGTGCAACCAAGGCGTTAGCGTGACCATGTCCCATTTCGTATTCAGATTTCAAGAATGCAACCAGTTCCATATGCTTTTCAAGCTTGGCTTTTTTGAGGATTTTCATCCATTCATCTATCTTCTTTCCGTAATTCTTTTCGATTGACGGAAAGTACGAAGCCGGTCCCTTAACTGGTTCAGCCATTATTAGTCTCCTAACGTCGCAAGTCGTTCCTTGGTGTCAGCTTCGATACAGGCACCGATTACTGGATCCAAGTCACCGTTCATTACTGCGTCAAGATTATTGCTCTTAAAACCAACTCGGTGATCTGCTAACCGGTTTTCTGGGAAGTTATAAGTGCGGATTCGCTCCGAGCGATCCACAGTTCGGACCTGACTCTTGCGGGCATCAGATGCCGCAGCCATAGCAGCTTCCTGCGCAGCAGCCAACATACGAGCACGAAGAATTCGCATCGCAGATTCTTTATTTTGAAGCTGTGATTTTTCGTTCTGACAGGAAACTACGATTCCAGTTGGAACGTGCGTGATGCGAACCGCAGAGTCAGTGGTATTAACACTCTGGCCACCAGGTCCGGATGACCGGAATACGTCAATCCGCAAATCATTTGGATCGATAGTGACATCGACTTCTTCAGCTTCTGGCAGCACCAAGACGCCGGCAGCCGAAGTGTGAATGCGACCCTGTGATTCAGTTACTGGCACGCGTTGCACTCGGTGCACGCCACCTTCAAACTTTAAGTTTGCAAACGGTGCATCTTCAGGGGCAACTACACCTTTTGATTTAACTGCGATAGCAATATCTTTATAGCCACCCATGTCAGATTCTTCAGCTTCAAGAACTTGGGTAGCCCAACCGCGCTTTTCAGCAAACTTCAAATACATTCGCATTAAGTCACCAGCAAACAATGCCGACTCTTCACCGCCTGCACCTGCTTTGATTTCAAGAATTACATCGTTGCCATCCATCGGATCTCGTGGAATCAACATTTCTTGAAGTTTCTCTGCAGCAGTGTCACGAGCAATTGCCATCTCTTCGGCTTCAGCCAAGAATGCGGCATCTTCGTCGCCCATTTCGCGTGCGGCAATTTCATCCTCGCGAAGTTGAATCCACTCACGATACTTAGCGACTACTGGCTTTAGTTCGGCGTGACGCTTACCAATCCGGCGTGCTTCATTTGGATTGCTATGTGTTGCAGGATCGCTGAGTTTTACCTCGAGTTCATCTAACTCGGTAACCATTGCTTCAACTTTGTTGAAGTCTTGTGCCATCAGATGTCCTTAGATAGGTCGTGCCAAAAAGTTATACAGAGATAAAAAATGAGGCGCTGTCATCGTCCGAAGACAACGACAACACCTCATTTAGAAAGCTAGGACTGCTTACCGAAGCGCTTCTCGAACTTGGCAACACGGCCACCAGTATCAAGAATCTTTTGCTTGCCGGTGTAGAACGGGTGGCAAGCGCTGCATACGTCAGCGTGGATCGTTCCACTCTTTTGAGTGCTACGAGTTGTGAATGTATTTCCGCAACCACAAGTAACTGTGGTGTCTACGTACTCTGGATGAATGCCAGTCTGCACGGATTTCTCCTTATTAATACTGTGATCGGGTCGTAGGCTCGGATGCCTTACGTGAACCGACCAACCCCTTGATTCTGCCAGTTTTCGGGGATTCTCACAAAACGCCTAGGTAATGGCTCAAGTTCAAGGAATCCGACCCGTGGGAATAGCCTAAGTTTCATGTTTACCCGCCAAGATGCCCTCGACCTAGATGCCAAGGATCCACTGGCAAAGTACCGCGATCGATTCGTTTTCACAGATCCCGATGTTTGTTATTTAGACGGCAATTCACTTGGCCGGCTTCCTAAATCAACTGTAGAAACGATCAACAAGTTCTTGATTGAAGGCTGGGGATCCAAGGTCGTCGACGGTTGGGGCGAATGGATCGATAAAGCAGAAACTACTGGCGACTTAATTGGCCGAGCAGCACTTGGCGCAGCCGCTGGGCAAACCTTAGCAATGGACACCACAAGCGTTAACTTCTATCGTCTGGTTCGCGCAGCAATTTCAGCGCGACCTGGACGCAAAACCATCATCACTGATGAGGCGAACTTCCCAACTGATCGATACATCATGCAAGGAATTGCCGAAGAGCTTGACTTAAATCTTGTGGTGATTCCAAATGACTTACAGGAACATTCCACTGGTGAGACGTTTAGTGATGAATTGGTTACGCCAGAGATTCTCAAGCCTTACTTAGATGATGACGTCGCTCTTGTCACGATTTCAGTGGTCGCCTACCGATCCGGCGCACTTCATAACATCAAGGAACTTACTGATTTGGTTCGTGCCAGTGGAGCACTGATGGTGTGGGATGCCAGCCATGCTGTTGGCGCTGTCGATATGCAGTTTGATCGTGACGGCGTAGATCTAGCTATTGGTTGCACATATAAATACGGCAACTCCGGACCAGGCTCCCCTGCTTGGTTGTATGTGAGTAAGCGGATTCAATCTGAGTTGCGCATGCCAATTCAAGGTTGGTTTGCCCAGCGCAACCAGTTCTTGATGGGTTCGGCATTTGATCAGATTGAAGGAATGCGCGGATTCCAAATTGCTAGTCCTTCAATCATTGGTTTGCTTTGTATTGATGAAGGTTTCGGCATGATCGAAGATGCAACAATTGCGCAAATCAATGCCAAGGCTTCAAACGGCACGGAAATGATGATTGAACTTTTTGATCAGTGGTTAGCTCCACTCGGATACGAACTAGTTACTCCACGAGATTCTAAACTTCGTGGCGGGCACATCAGCATTTATCACCCCGATGCTGCCCAAATTGCTCGCGGGTTACGTGATGAAATGAAAGTGATTCCGGACTATCGAGCGCCGAACAGTATTCGTCTTGCAATATCCCCGCTGCCAACTTCCTACGTTGAAGTTTTTGATGGCTTTGAACGCATTCGGGATTACTCCCAATCCGGAAAATATAAAGGGTTAGACCTGCGTAACGTAAAAGTTTCTTGATTCAAAGGGCTACCATTTAATTATGAGTAACCAAATTGAAACCACAATTACTATCCAACTAGATAATCGCGACCGCATATCCGTATTACTGCGCATCTTCTTGGTAGTTCCAATTGCTATCTTTGTTTCCGCCTTTACGGCCTGGTCCGGTTCCAGTGAGGCTTCAGCTTTTTTGTCGGGGCTTTTGTTCTTGCCAGTTTTGCTAGCCCTTGTCTTTCGGGGAATTTATCCTTCCTATGCATTGGCTTTCAATAAGTCACTTCTATCTCTCTCGACTCGTGTGACTGCCTATATTTTGGTCCTTAACGATAACTACCCATCAATTGAAGAAAGTGATGATGTAACAATCACATTCCCCGAAATTGATGGTGGCGCAAAACTAAATCGTTATTTGCCACTCGTTAAGTGGCTACTTGCCGTGCCACTTTACTTAGTTGGCCTGGTTTATACGCTTTACGGTATTGCGGTATTGATCTTCACTTGGTTCACCATCTTGTTCACTGGAAAAATGCCTGTTTTCAGCGGTGAAGTTCTATTGGGAGTAACCAAATACTGGAACCGGGTTTATGGATATGCCTTCTTGCTAGTTACAGATGAGTACCCAAGCTTTAGCCTTTAAGCACTAACTACTTGGGTCTACTGCCAAGACTCTAAGTGCATTAGCTATCGTTTCGATCTTGGCTTGCATTGTTGTTAAGCCCAATTCAAATGTGACTGCTGTCGCTTCAGGAAATGTCGAGTTAACCCAGATGGTAAAAGTGCCAGTGTAGGTATTAGTTGGTGAGCCTGATTTTTCTCCTGGAATACATTCGGACTTGAATCCCGTTAATTGCGACAAACGGTCACTGATCGTTGCAGTTCGTTCTGGTGGGCAATCTATTTGTGCATACGGTTGATGAAATACCACTATTCGGGTTGGCTTTATTGACTCAACGGCGCTCATTAATGCCAAGGTTTCAGGTTCACTTGCCGGACTTGGGCCACTGTATGTGCGTGCCGTTGGATCTGAAGCTGCCCATCTGATTGGGAAATTGCGATTGATGTCGACTTCATTGGCGTTGCGCCTGGTTGCTATCGCTGCGCCATCTGGATTGCCATCGCGGATCAACCAGATATTGCTGTTTGCTGGTGCGCCCGATTTTGCCAACTCATCAATTACTCGCCTGCCGTCAGGTTCATCCCCGTGGATGGTTCCGATGACCAGCAAAGTATTTGCTGCTTCGGGGTTGGATCCATTCAATTGGCAAGCTTCAATCAAAACACCTTGAACCGAGGTTCCGATAGTTAAGGTCTTGTAGCAGCCAGGTTTTTGCTCTGGGGCTGAGGAATAAATGGGGGTTTGCCAAATTTGAAAAGCCAAAACTCCAGCGATAACTGCAATGGCAAGCAATGCGCCTTCGATAACTATTAGCCAAAGTTTCATTCGCACGAGATGAATCTATCCGATTGAACCTACCAACCTGTGAAAGCAGCAACCATTTCATCAGTTACCAGGCCTGCTTTGGCGTCGGCAATGGCTTGCGTGATTATTTGGACACCTTGTTCTATTTCATGCGCCTGAATTGTCAGTGGCGGCGTTACTTCCAATACATTTGCGCCAACGTAATAGACAACTACGCCAAGTTCCCACGCGCGATACACCGTTTTACGGGCGAGATCATGGTTTCGATTATTGGTAACTCGGTCAGTAACTAGGTCAATGCCAATCGCAAGGCCATGACCACGAACATCTCCAACTACATCAGATAGGTCTAGTTCAATTACCTTTTGGTCAAAGAGTTCTCGAATTCTTTTACCCGCAGTTTCCGCTTGGCTTGTTAGGTCTTGGGAAATAATCACTTCGAGCGCTGCGATCCCAGCTGCCACACAAATTGGGTTACCTGCTGCAGTCATCAAAGCAGATCCAGTTGGGCCATCAAGAATTCTTGCTGGCCCAACCGCTGCCGATAACGGCAAGCCACCACCTATCATCTTGCCGAAAGTCACAATGTCAGGCACGACGCCATCGCGTTGAAATGCGTGCAGTAATCCAGTTCGGCCAAGCCCAACTTTTACTTCATCACAGATAAACAAAACTTCATATTCTTTGC
>Ga0208788_1001404_pt1 | contig 11706 bp, 10 predicted proteins | sample Wag4_2014_7_11_3_FD_187363 | JGI IMG/M metagenome (GOLD analysis project Ga0208788, IMG submission 187363) | Fresh water mixed with fracking chemicals microbial communities from Ohio, USA - Utica-2 Time Series FC 2014_7_11 (SPAdes) (version 2) ... | reverse complement strand
AGATTAGATGAAAACTTTGATGGAAACTTTACTATTACAGCTACTACTTCTAACACTATTAGCTACGATTTACCTAATGTTAGAAACATACCTTCCACTACAGTATCTGGAGGATTGCTCACTACAGGAAGTAAATTAGTCTATGGAACTTACGGACCATACGCAGCTAACTCTGATTTAGGAATAGTTGTAGGGACAAATGAGACTAGCAATCTTTACCAAGATACTCAGTACCTACGAGGTTATGAGCTTAAGAGCGTTGGAGAAATTTTAGAAGACTACTCGAACAACATCAACGGCTTTGAGTATCGCATTGACTGTGACTACGATTTAACCACTGCATCATTTACAAGAACTTTTACCCTTCTTAACATTGAAAACCCTAATCCTTTAGAAGATACTTCTAGAGATTTAACGGACGCAGAGCGTCTTGGATATAACCAAGTTGTCTTCGAGTATCCAGGCAGTATCTCTACATTTACAGTAGAAGAGAGTGCAGAGGATTCTGCAACTCGTTTCTTTGTAGAAGGAAATATTTCTGACTTATCCGACGCAGCGAGTCAGCCATACGCAGCTGCTGCAGACATTTCCCTACTTAATAATCCTTTTGGTAAGAGCTGGCCTCTATTAGATCAAGTTGAAGTTGTAAATAACACTGGAGATGAAGATGTTCTTTACCAGTATGCTCAAGAGTATCTTTATGAATCTAAGCCTCCTATCGGAGAGTTTAAGTTAACTGTCAATGGATCCCTAACTCCCGTTATCGGAAGCTATAACCCAGGAGATTGGTGCTCACTTATTATTGACGATCCGTTTGTTTTAGCTCGTCTTGCAGATGATCAAGAACCACGAGATGACATTATTGTTAGAAAAATTGCATCATTTAAGGTTTCAGTTCCAGACAACCCTGCTTTTCCAGAGACTGTAGATCTAGAACTTATTACAGACTGGAAAGTAGATTCTGCTGGAGAGCAAGCAGGTCTTACTAGAAACGTAGAAGGAGACTAGTTGTGGCTACTCGTCGTAGATCACGAAGAAAAAGCATCTCTGGAAATATTACCGACGTTCAAAAAAGAATTAGGTATTTAGAGACTCGACCTTCCGCTACCCGTCTTGCATCTAAAGCTGTTGCAACTAGAAACCTTGCTCTAAGAGCGGTAGAAGAAGATATCGTTGCTGATAACGCAATTGTTAGAAGAGCTATTGCAGCATCTGCCGTCGGTACTGGACAAATTGAGCAGGACTCCATTACAAACTCTCTTATTGCTACTAACGCAGTAAATTCAGACTCAATTGAAGCAGGGGCAGTGGGAACTACTGAACTTGCTCCTGACTCAGTTACCAATGACAAAATTGCTACAGATGCTGTTAATTCAGATTCAATCTTAGCTGGATCTGTTGGAAATACAGAACTTGCTGGAAACATAACAGATGACAAAATATCTGGAATGTCTGCTTCTAAACTAATTGGTCAAGTGCAAGACAGTCAAATTAATTCTTTATCTGCTTCCAAAGTCACAGGGACTCTTTCTACAGCTAATATTCCAAGTTTAGACACTTCAAAAATAACCTCTGGTACCTTTGATCTTGCAAGAATTCCAGCAATTACGGCGGATAGAGTTCCAGATTTAGATGCCTCAAAAGTTACTTCTGGAACATTTAATGTTCTTAGAATTCCAAATTTAGACGCATCTAAGATTGATTCGGGGACATTTAACGTTCTTAGAATTCCTAACATAAGCGCTACTAAAATTGATTCTGGAACTTTTACTCTTGACAGAATCCCAACAATAACAACTGCAAAAATAGGCGATCTTCAAGTAACTAATGCAAAAATAGCAGATAGTGCTGTTACAGCAGGAAAAATAGCAACTAGCTCTTATGGAGCAATTGTTACTGGAGGGCTAGAAGCTGGCACTGGAATGGTAAAGTCTTTTGCAGGTGGTGGACAACCTGTTCGAATTATAGGAAATATAGGTTCTGGTAACAATCAGGTAGCCGCAGGAAACCATGTTCACGGACAGAATGGATACTCTGCTGCTGGGTCTACTGGAGTAGCTTCACACACGCACCCTATATCTCTTTCTGGCAGTGCTTCTGGAGGTGGTCACAACGGGCATAGCTCTGGAACTGGAACCCACACTCACAGTATTACACTTAATGGAACTACTCAATCTAACACTTCAACATTAAAACTTAAAAAAGAAATTTCAGATTATCAATTTGACACAAAAAAACTTTTAAATTTACAGTTAAAAAGATATAAATACAAAAATCAAGTTAGATATCTTCAAGATGATTTAAATAGAGAATGGATGTATGGCTATATTGCTGAAGAAGTTCTTGAAAATGGTATAGAAGAAATAGTTGGATACGATGAAAATAAAGAGCCAGCTAGCCTTCATTATGGTCTTTTATCGACTCTTGTTTTAGAGTTAGTTAAAGAGCAACAGAAAGAGATAGATTTATTAAAAGAAGAGCTACGACAATTAGAAGAGCTTGAGCATGGCAACCCGTCGTAGAGTACGCAGGAAAAGCATTTCTGGAAATCTTACAGATATCCAAAAGAGAATTAGATATCTAGAAACAAGACCCTCTGCCTCACGTCTTGCCTCTAAAGTTGTATCTACTCGTAATTTGGCATTAAGAGCTGTAGAAGAAGATTTAGTTGCCGATAATGCCATAGTCAGACGATCTATTGCTGCTTCAGCTGTTGGTACCGCTCAGATTGAACAGGATTCGATTACAAATGCTCTTATTGCCACCAATGCCGTTAACTCTGACTCTATTGCCCCTGAAGCAGTAGGCACTCCTGAACTTGCCGATGACTCCGTTAACAACGATAAAATTGCAACTGATGCCGTAAACAGTGATTCAATTTTAGGTGGTTCTATAGGTAATACAGAACTATCAGGGGGTATTGCTGACAGCAAAATATCTGGAATGTCATCTTCAAAACTAATTGGTGATGTTGAAGATAGTCAGATTAGCTCTCTTTCTGCTTCTAAAGTAAGTGGAGTTTTAGATACAGACAATATCCCTGAATTAGCTACTTCTAAAATTACCTCTGGTGTTTTTAATATAGATAGAATTCCAGACATTACAGCAGATAGAATGCCAAATTTAGATACTTCTAAATTTACAACTGGAGAGTTTGATGATTTAAGAATTCCAAATTTAGCTGCATCAAAAATTACAGCTAGTGAGTTTGCTGACGCTAGAATTCCTAATCTAGCTGCTTCTAAAATTACATCTGACACTTTTAATATTGCTAGAATTCCAACAATAAATACAGCAAAAATAGAAAATGTTGCAGTAACAAATGCAAAGCTAGCAGAAAATTCTGGTGCAAATGCAATTACTTCAACTAAATTAGCAAATTATTCGCAAGGGGTAATTGTAGATGGTGGGTTAGTTGTTTCAACTGGTTTAACAAAAACTCTTGTTGCGGGACCAGCTCCGATTGGAGGAAGGCTACCTTCAATAGTTAACTTTAACAGAGGTTCTTCTACGGGTCAAGTTGCTGCAGGAAACCATGTTCACGGGTCTGGAGGGTACTCAAGCGTAGGTGGCACTGGAGTCGCTTCACACACTCACTCTGTTTCTATTGCATCAGCCCTTCCTATTGTATACACAGGTGGAACTCACGGTGGACACACAACTCCTCTTACTAATACAGGTGGACACCAACACTCTCAGCCGTCCTATAGCGGAACAGCTACTTCAAACACATCAACATTAAAACTTAAAAAAGACATATCAAATTATGAAATGTATGACGTAAAAAACCTTTTAAATTTGCAATTAAAAAGATATAAATACAAAAATGAAGTTAGATACTTGCAGGAAAGTGTTAATAGAGATTGGATGTATGGTTATATTGCTGAAGAGGTTGAAGATCTTGGTTTTAAAGAATTAGTCGGGTATGATGAAAAAGGAAAACCCGCTTCTCTAAATTACGGTCTTCTCTCTACACTAATCCTAGAACTCGTCAAGGTGCAACAGACTGAGATACACTTAATCAAAGAAAAGATTAAGAGACAAAGGAGAAAATATGATAAGTTATCAAGTTAGTTATGTAGAGGGGTCAAGACCTTCTATTAAGAAAATTTTTACTGCATCTTCTGGTGAAGAGTTTACTACACCTATAAACTTTGAAAATACTGAAGACAAAGAAGCCGTATCAGCTGAATTAATATATGAACATCTTGATAATTGCATTAAATATATTCAAGATAAATCTACAGATTTAAAAGTTATTCCGTTAAACGAGCCAGTAGGTGCAGAGCCTTGGCCAGCCATCGGTTGGTTTGAACTTTTATGGGCAAATAATGAAATTTGTTTGTGGTGGAATTACATCTACTTTAAAGAAGAGCAGCCAAATGCAATTAATGTAGATATAGGAGATCATCCTCACGACGGAACAGAGGACCACACTCACGACCCAGAAACTGGAGAAGAAATTCCAAATGCATGAAGTTAAAGATGGCTCAAGAACGCTGCAGTTCAACGGGCGTCTTTTAGGGGAATCCTCTTCTTTTAGACGTGGCTCGACACGCTGGATTGAGTTTAAGCTTTACAAAACAGAAAATGGGTCCTATATTCTTTCTAGAATAGGTGTATCTATAGTTTTTCACTCCCCAACCTGTTCTCTTGTTAAAAGATACGGGCTAAAGGAAGGGTCAGTAGATGAGCTTAGAGACGATTCTATTCCTTGTGAAGAATGCAATCCTTCATACGATATGCCTATTGTTTTCCCTGAAACAGACAGAAATTGGGCTCAGGTAAGCGAGGATCCAGAGCCAGTATTGGACGCCCTTTACAAATATGACTCTGGTGGTGCAAGATACCTTACTAACGTAGCGCAAAGGTTACTTGAAAGAGCAGCCCTGAATGACGAAAAAATAGATTCTATCTATAGAATCGAGATGATTCCTTAAGAAGTTAGGAAAGAATGAGCGACAAAGAAGTGACGAACGGACTAGGCGACGTAAAACTGAACCTTGTAGATTCTGTTGAAAAAGCACAGGAATTTATTTCATGGCTCAGCGAAAGACGACCTTATAACGCTATTGCAATTGACACCGAAACTGGTGAGCTGCCTGGCGGTAAACGAGAAGATGCATTATCTCCTTGGCATGGAAAATTACGTCTTGTTCAAGTTGGAGATGGTTTAACTGGTTGGTCTATTCCTTGGGACGAATGGTCTGGTGTTTTCTACGAAGCAATGGATAAGTTTGATGGACCTGTTGTTTGTCACAACATTGCATTCGAAGCTCGCTGGTTTGATATTCAATCTCGATGGAAAATTCCATGGGAGCGCTCACATGACACAATGATCATGGCTCATATTATTAATCCTCTTGGCTCTGGTGCTCTAAAACCTCTTTCTGCTCTTTATGTTGACGGCAAAGCTGTTGCAATGCAAGAAAGTCTTGACCAAGGGCTTATCGAGAATGGTTGGACTTGGGGAACTGTTCCAACTAATTACGAGCCTTACTGGGTTTACGGTGCGCTAGATACAGTTTTAACTATGCGCTTATGGGAACAGTTTTATCAAAAGTGCGGTCCACAAGGTCCTTACAATCGTGCTTACGAGCTAGAGATGGCTACACGCAAGATTGTTACTCGCATGGAGCTTAATGGTGCTCGTATCGATCTTGACTATTCAAAGAAAAAATTTGATGAACTTATTCAGTACTCAGACTCTGTAAAGAGTTGGGCATCGAACGCTTATGGTGGAGTAAGTATTACTAGCAATGTTCAATTAGTTCGTTTGCTAGAAAGCTTAGGAGCAGATATCACCGAAACAACTCCATCAGGAGCAAAGTCTGCCAGCAAGGACCAGCTTCAACTTCTTATCATCAATGGAAATAACGATGTTAAGAATCTTGCTGAGAATGTGCTTAAGCAAAGAAAAGCAGACAAACTAGCCAATACTTACTTTTCTAACTTTATGGAAAAGTCTATTGACGGCATTGTTCATCCTTCTGTAAAGACTTTAGGTGCTCGCACATCTCGTATGTCAATTACAGATCCAGCGCTTCAAACTCTTCCTAAGGGAGATGACACTGTTCGCACAGCGTTTATTCCTAGAGAAGAAGGAAATGTAATTATTACTTCCGACTTGGATCAGGTTGAGTTCCGTATGTTTGCATCTCTATCTGAAGATGAAAACCTTATATCGCTATTCCACAAGGCAGATGCAACTGGCTCAGATCCCTTTACCGAGATTGGTCGTCAGGTTTATCAAGAACCAGATATGCAAAAGTCTGACAAGCGCCGTAACCTCATCAAGGGCGTTGTCTACGGACGACTTTACGGCGCAGGTGTAGCAAAGCAAGCGCTAACTGCTGGAGTGCCAGAAGCACAGATGCGTTCTGTATCTGACTCTTTTGATGCTAACTATCCAGGAATGGCTGTATTTCAAAGGCAGATTGATCATATTGGGCAAACTCGTTTGCGTAATGAAGGTCAAGGTTATGTACACACTTGGACTGGTCGTCGTATTCCTTGCGATGAAGATCGCACATACACTCTTGTTAATTATCTAATTCAAGGTGGAGCTGCTGAGGTATTTAAATCAAATCTTGTAAAGCTTGACCAAGCGGATTTGACCGACTACCTTATTGTTCCAGTACACGATGAAATTGTTCTTGAAGCTCCACGCAAAGATGCTGAAGAGATTAAACAACTGGTTCGTCAATGTATGACAACTACCGAAGGTTGGGCAGTACCCCTAACTGCTGATGTTGACGGTCCTCTAGAGAATTGGGGTCAGAAGTACCGATGAAATATGTTCTTTCTATTGATCCAGGCAAAGCAAGTGGAGTAGCTTTATTGTCTTGGGATGGCGCAGATGGTAATCCAAATATTTTGTTATCAAAAGAAGTACAACCAGAAGAGTTTGCTATTCCAGTAGAGACACTACTTAACTCTTATAGAAACGAAGACTCGCTTTCAGTAGTGTGTGAAAGGTTTACTATCAATGCCCAAACTGTTCGTAACTCTCAGGCTCCCTACAGCCTTGAGCAGATTGGCGTTCTTAAACATCTATGTCGTACAAACATGTATGACCCAGAACGCATAATCTTTCAGTCCCCAGCAGATGCCAAAGCCATGTTCCCAAACGAGGCTCTAAAGAAGGTAGGGGCTTGGCATGTAGGGGGCGAAGGACACGCAAATGACGCAATCCGACACGCCTTATTGAGATTGGTTAAAACTGGCTGGAAGCCAAGAGTTCTGCTAGACTAATATGCGGTAAGATAAACTTCTTCAAAAAAGTTTTACAACCGCATATGACATAATGACAGGGAAAAGAGGATAAGTTGTCCGTAATAGCCGAAGTAGATGCCGATAAAAAGCATATCCTTCTAACTACCGACTGGCGCTTTAAAGAGCTCTGTAAGAGCCTTCCAGGAGCCTCCTGGAGCCCCAAGGATCAGGTTTGGAGAGCTCCCCTTAGTTGGACAACCTGTCTTGCTCTACGCTCTACATTCCGTGATGGATTGACTATTGGACCCAACCTCAATGAGTGGGCTACAAATGAATTAAACACCCGTATTGGCCCATCAAACGCCCTCAGAGAGCTTGAGAGCGCAGATGGAGACGAAGACCTATTCCCGCATCAAAGAGCAGGAGTTCAGTTCCTTAAAACGGCTCGTAGGGCTTTGTTGGCTGATGAGCCCGGACTAGGAAAAACAGCCCAAGCCATTCGTGCTCTTAAGGCTATCCAAGACTCTGGAGAAGAAGTCTTCCCAGCTCTAATTGTCTGCCCTAACACTTTAAAGAAGAACTGGGCTCGTGAGTTTGCAAGATGGTGGCCGGGAGTTAAGACTCAGGTTATTAAGGGAACAGCTAGTCAGCGTAAGAAGCAATTCGAGTCTGGTGCTGATGTTTATATTATTAATTGGGAGTCGCTACGCTCTCATTCACGTCTTTCTGGTTATGGATCCATTGCTTTAGTTCACTGCAAGGCTTGTGGTGGTCTCAATGAATCTGTTACAGAGACACGTTGCGAAGTTCATCCTAGAGAACTTAACAAGATTGATTTTAAAGCTGTAGTTGCAGACGAGATTCACAGATCTAAAGATCCAAAATCAAAGCAGAGCCGTGCTCTTTGGTCTGCCACTGGAGATGCAGATATTCGTTTTGCACTTACTGGTACCCCAATTGCTAACAATGTTGTTGATCTTTGGGCAATACTTCACTGGCTGTCTCCAAAAGATTGGCCAAGCAAAACAAAGTGGATTGATCGAATGATTGACATCATGCTCAATGCATTTGGTGGAATGATGGTTATTGGTGTCAAACCAATGATGCAAGACGAATTCTATAAATCTGTAAACCCTGTTATGCGTCGTATGCTTAAAAAGGTTGTACTTCCACATCTACCTCCAGTATTAAATGAACGTAGAGATGTTGAGATGTCACCTAAGCAGAAGAAAGCTTATGAACAGATGCGTGACACGATGATTGCTGAACTTGAATCTGGAGATGCTCTTACAGCTCCAAGCATTCTGACTCAGACAACTCGACTACTTCAGTTTGCAAGTTCTTATGCAGATATGGTTGTTGATGAATCTACTGGTGAGATGAAAGCCATTTTGTCAGAGCCATCCTGTAAGGTCGATGCTCTTATGGATGATATTAGTAATGGCGATTTTGGCGATGACTCTGTCGCTGTCTGTGCAGTCTCTAGACAGCTTATTGAACTTTTAAGTGCTGCAATGACTAAAGCAAAGATTCCTCATGGGCTTATTACTGGTGCTCAAAATGAAGATGAGCGTCAAAAGGCAGTAGATGATTTTCAAGAAGGTCGCATCAAATGGATTCTTTTTACTGCACAGGCTGGTGGTGTAGGAATTACCTTGACTACAGCCCGTCGCTTAGTTATGCTTCAAAGGCCGTGGTCACTAGTTGATCACAAGCAAGCTTTAGATCGTGTACACCGTATTGGAAGCGAGATCCACGATTCGATTTTAATTATGGACTATGTAACTGAAGGGACTCTTGAAGAACGAGTTCTTCAGGTTTTAGAAACAAAGTCTGACAACTTCGAACAAATTGTTCGAGATAAAGATCAACTGATGAAGTTGCTTAAAGACGATAAGGCAGGGTTACTATGAGCGATGTTATAAGACTTTCTAACTCAGAACTCCAAACATTTAAAGATTGTCGACGTAAGTGGTGGCTCACCTACTACCGACGTTTGCAACCTAAGTACAAAGACATGACTGGAGCTCTTGCATTCGGTAGCCGTATCCACGCAGCTTTAGATGCCCACTATGCAGAAGGTCGACCTCTTATTACTGCCCACGCAGAACTAGTTGAGGCAGATCGCCAGTTACTACTTGCAGATTTTCAAGATACTCATCAGCTTGAACAAGAAGCTGAGATGGGTCGCATCATGCTCGAAGGTTATGAGCAGTGGGTGGAAGAGAATGGAATTGATGCTGAACTAGAAGTTATCTCTACAGAAGAGCAGATTATTGCTCCACTATTTAATGGTGAAGTAGAACTTCAAGGAAAGCTTGATATGCGTGTTCGTCGCAAGGCTGACGGAGTCCGTATGTTCCGTGACTTTAAAACTGTTGGTGGCTCTCTTAGCGACTTTGCAAACCTTGCTCCTATGAACGAGCAGGTTTTAACCTACATGCTTCTTGAATCTACAAAGAAAGATGAAGCAGAGCGCTCAGAAGGTGGCATTTTTACAATGCTAAAGAAAGTAAAGCGCACAGCAAATGCTCGTCCTCCTTTCTACGATCAAATTGAAGTTCGACATAACATCTTTACAATGCGTTCTTTTTGGAATCGCATTCACGGAACTATTGCTGATCTGATGAATGTAAGGAAAGCTCTTGACACGGGAGCAGAACCATCATATGTTGCATACCCACGACCAACTCGTGATTGCAAATGGAAGTGCCAATTTTTCGCTATATGCCCAATGTTCGACGACGGAAGCGCTGCCGAGCAAGCACTTAGCGATTCATATGAGGTCGCAGACCCATATGCGTACTACGAATCAACCGAGAAAAAAGGAAGCGAGTGACGATGAGCGAAATTCAACGCTCTCTTACTGTAATGGTGTACGGAGAGAGCAAGGTTGGTAAATCAAGTCTTGCTGTCACCGCACCTTACCCACGACTCATGCTTGACGTTGAAGGCGGTCACAGGTTCTTGCCTATCGTCGTTAAGTATTGGGATCCACTGCGTGAGGAACCACCTCTAGCAGATGGAACATGGGACACTGTTGTAGTTACAGTTCGTGATTACGACACTGTTCTAAAAACATACCAATGGCTTCAACTTGGAAAGCATCATTTCAAGAGTCTGATTATTGACTCTGTATCTGAGCTTCAAGTGAAGTGCTTGGAGAACATTGCTGGTGTTAATCAAATGACACAGCAGCAATGGGGAGAGTTGCTACGTCACATGGGCGGTCTCTTACGAGATCTTCGTGACCTAACAATGCATCCAACCAATCCGTTAGAAGCGGTAGTTCTAACTGCAATGGCTCGTATTGATAAGGATGGTCGTTATCGTCCGTACTTACAAGGACAGCTAGCAATTCAGGCTCCTTACTTCTACGACATTCTGGGAGCAATTACCGTTGAAGAACGGATGAATCCAGATCCAACTCAACCTCCATACAAAGTTCGTCGTATGTATGTTGAGCGCACTAATTCATACGAAGCTGGCGAGCGTGTCCAAGGACGCCTCGGTAAAGTCGTAGAACAACAAGACATGTCAATTGAGCGAATGCTCGACATTGTTTTTGGACCAAAACAAGCAGCGGCAGCTGAAACAACTACAAAGGAAGAAGGCACTCAGTGAGTTCACGCAATTGGGCAGACCTCATTAAAGACGCTGGTGATTCGGGTAATTACGAACCGCTACCAGACGGCGATTACGATCTCGTAGTCGTTGAAGCCACTGCGACAACATCGCAATCTGGCAAAACCATGTTCAAAGTAAAGGCGCAGGTTGAGGGCGGAGCTCACAACAAGCGTCTTGTATGGGACAACTTAGTTGTCTCACCAGATTCTCCAGCAGCGCTGGGAATCCTATTCAAGAAGTTCCACGCCATGGGAATTGGTCGTGGATACTTCGATAACAACCCAACCAATGCTCAAATTGAGCAAGCACTTATGGGTCGTCGATTCCGTGCACAGATTGGTAGCCGTCTATATAACGGCGCTAAGAAGAACGAAATCAAGAATTACTACCCAAGCGCACAGACAGTTGCTGCAATGAATGGCGAGACAGCCGCTCCTGCACCTGCAACTGCTGCTGCACCTGCTCCAGCTCCTGCACCAGCGCCAGCACCTGCTGCCGCTCCTGCTCCTGCTGCAGCTCCAGCATCACCGTTCTAAAGCTGGTTTTGCTAGGTTGCTACCCAACGATTTTTGTTGGGTCAATTTAGTAATCCAAGAGAGAGAGAAGAAATGAAAATACTAGTTACTGGATGCACAGCATCTCAGTCGTCCCATAACGCAATAAGTCGTTATCCGACCTTTACTGGTCTTATTCATGATGCTTTTGTTGAATTAGGGCATGAAGTTTTTCTTACAAAGCCACATCTGTCGTACTCAAAAGAGTTTTTAGATCGTTTTGATTTAATATTTGTCGGTCTAGCTTCTCCATCAAATCTATCTGCTCACTACTCATACGGAGCTTTTGCTTTGGCTAATAAGGCAAGAG
>Ga0208788_1001402_pt1 | contig 11708 bp, 8 predicted proteins | sample Wag4_2014_7_11_3_FD_187363 | JGI IMG/M metagenome (GOLD analysis project Ga0208788, IMG submission 187363) | Fresh water mixed with fracking chemicals microbial communities from Ohio, USA - Utica-2 Time Series FC 2014_7_11 (SPAdes) (version 2) ... | reverse complement strand
GCCTTTACTGTGCGATCCCGCTCATGTGGGGCGCGGTTGCGTGCTCGGAAGGTCCCGAAGCGGGTTCGCGCCCCATGGCCGCCCCCTCAGCCGCAGGTGAGGTGTCTCCCGCTGACGTCGCCCTGGTGCGCGAACTCATCGAGGTATCGACGCCGCTCAAGGAAACGGTGACCTCGGATGTCACCGACCAGCGCTTCATCCGCCGGCTCGAGTTGATCGCCGAGCTGTCCACCAAGGGGCCCGCAGTCGGTAAGCACGCGCTGGCCGAGCTCCAGCGGCGCACCGATCCGGTGCAGGATGTGGAGTACGCCCTGCTGCGTGTCGCTGCCAAGTGCGATCCCGACGGTACCTCTGACCTCTTGGCGACCTTGGTGACAGAGTTCGGGCCGTCGATGTTCTTGCGCACCGAGGCCACGCTGCTCCTGGGCGAGGTCAATCCGCAGCGCGCGCTCGAGGTCCTGCAGCCGTGGATCGGCAATGCGCGTCCGGGGCGCACCTTGCCGCCGCAGGAGTTCCTCGTGAAGGCGTGGGTGGATGCCTGTGATGGCGCGGGGCGCTCCCCGTTGCCGGAGCTGTGCAATGTGTCGACCGACATCCTGCTTGATGGTGCTTCGCGCGTGCGGGCCATCAAGGAGCTGGGACGTCGACCGGATCCAGCCGGTGAACGCGCCTTGCGCACGGTGCTGACCGAATCGACCGGGGACGGCTACTTGCGCCGCAAGGCGGCACAGGCGCTGCGCGACACCTTGCCCAAGGAGGGTGCCTGCACTCTGTTCCGCGAGGTGGCCGACCGCGAAGCGGATCCCAACATGTTGCGCTTCCTGATCGACCTGCTCGAACAGCATTGCGAGGAGTGAGCCATGCTCATCGACACGCACGCGCATCTGTTTTGGCGCGATTTTGAAGGCGATTTCAGCGCCGTGCTGGAGCGCGCTCGCGCTGCGGGTGTCGAGCACCTCGTCTTGGTGGGCACGGATGTGCGCACCAGCTTGCAGGCCGTCGAGATGGCCGCGCTCCATCCGGAGTTCTCCCCTACCGCAGGTGTGCACCCGCATGACGCAGCCGGCTTTGACGAAGCCGCGCGCGCCACGATTCGCGAGCTGTGCCAGCGCGAGCAAGTGCTCGCCGTAGGCGAAAGCGGGCTCGATTGGTTCAAAGAGTACTCCCCGCGTGCAGCGCAGCTGGAGGCCTTTGCCTGGCATGCGCAGCTGTCAAAAGAACTGGACAAGCCGCTCATCGTGCACTGTCGCGATGCGTTTGAAGCATGCTTCGATGTGATCGCTGCGACTGGCGTGCAGCGCGGCGTGTTTCATTGCTTCACCGGTGGCCCACGCGAAGCTGCGCGCGCCGTAGAGCTGGGATTTCACCTGTCGTTCTCGGGCGTGGTCACCTATCCGAAGAACATTGAGTTGCGCGCTGCCGCCGCCGCCGCACCGCCCGAGCGCATCTTGATCGAGACCGATTGCCCCTTCTTGCCGCCGCAAAGTGCTCGCGGTCGACGCAATGAGCCGGCACTCTTGCGCGAAACCGCCGAGTGCCTGGCGCAGTTGCGCGGCAGCACGCTGGCCGAGCTGGCGGCGCTGACCAGCGCCAACGCACGCGCGCTGTTCCGCTTGCCGTCCTGACAAAAGGGCGGGAGCGCCGCTCGTCGCGACGCTCCCGCAATGTCAGGCTGCCTGTACGGCTAACTCACTGGACGGGCGTCCAGATCGTGTTGTCCGTGCCGCCGGCGGTGCCGATGCGCAGGCTGCTGGCCATATCGCCGGCAGTCTGGAAGGCCTCGTCGAAGCCGGGCGTGTTCGTCGTGCCGTTGTACGGCGTCGCATTGCGGTTCTGGCACTGGAGGAGGTCACCCTCTTGGTTGATGAAGAACACGCGGTTGCCCGTGCCTTCCACATCCATCGGCCACGCGTAGCAGGCCCACATGATCTCGCAGTTGTCCGAGTCCGGGAAGTTGGCGGCATCCGCGCCACCGTTGGCCGCTTCCGCGACACCCGGGGTCACGCCACCGGCGGTCGCGCCGGGCAGCCACAACTGGAAGTAGTAACCCGAACGCGACACATAGCCGTTCGCATCCACATTGCCGAAGGCCGAGGCCAACACGGCCGGGCTCAACTCGTCGGTGCCAACCACACCAGCGGCCGGGGCGCCAGCGTTGCTGGTGCGCATCGGCACGGTGCCCGCCATTTCGGCGAAGTAGCCGTACTCACCGCCGCCGTCGGCGTCGGAGTCAATCGCGCCCGAGCTCTGCAGGGTGGCCTGCGAGGAGCTGATGGAGCGCAGTGTGGAGATGGCGGCCGCTTCGTTAGCGGAGAGGCGCGCGCTCATGAGCTTCGGAATGGCGATGGAGGCGATGATGGCAATGATGGCCACAACGATCATCAGCTCGATCAGCGTGAAGCCCGAGTTCTTGCGATTACGAATCATTGTACTGTGTTTGTCCCTTGTCCCTCTTTCCCTCGCGCAGTCCTCAGGGGCTGCCGCGGCGGCCCCTCTTCCCACGTACTAGCCGTGGAAAGCCCGAGGGGCTCACACGGCCTATGTCGTCTGGCCGGGGAGCCCCCCTTGAGCGAATCTGTGCGGAATTCGGCTCGAATCAGCCGCCACCCAGTTTCGAGACCACATCCAGGATAGGCAGGAACACGGCCAGCACCACGCCGCCCACGATCACGCCCATGGCGGTGATCAGGATCGGTTCGATCATGCTGGTCAGCGACTTCACAGCGGCCTTGACCTGCTGGTCGTAGAACTCGGCGATCTTCTCGAGCAGCGTGTCGAGGCTGCCAGTGCGCTCGCCGATGGCGATCATCCGCACCACCATCGGCGGGAAGACCGGCGACTTGGCCAACGGCTCTGACAACAAGTTGCCCGAGCGCACGCTGTCGCGGCTATCGAGCACGGCCTTCTCGACTGTCTTGTTGCCCGAGGTCGAGGCCACGATGTCAAGCGTGCCCATGATCGGCACACCCGAGCGCACCAATGTCGCGAATGTCTTCGAGAAGCGCGCGAGCGCGAGCTTTTGCATCAACGGTCCGAAGACGGGCGCCTTCAACACAAAACGATCCCATGTGCGCGTGCCTGCATCGGTGCGCTTCCACGCCACGAAGCCCGCCGCCAGCGCGGCCACGCCACCGAACCAGATGGCCCAGTTCTCTTTCAGTGACTCCGAAAGTTCCAGCGTGAAGGTCGTGATGCCGGGCAAGTCGGCGTCCATCGATTCGTAGACCTGACGGAAACCGGGCACGATGAAGAGCATCAAGAACAGAGTGATGCCGATCACAAGGCACAGCGAGATGACCGGGTAGGTCATCGCGGCTTTGATCTCGCGTTTGAGCTGTTCGCTTTCTTCTTGGTACTCGGCCAAGCGCTCCAAGATCGTGTCCATCTGGCCCGAAGCTTCGCCGGCGCGCACCATCGAGACATAGAGTTGATCGAAGACCTTGGGACAGCGTTCCATCGCCGACGAAAGGTCGTTGCCGGCGCGCACCTCGGCCACGAGTGTGTCGCAGACCTTCTTCATGCCGGGCGTTTCCGCCTGATCTGCCAGCACTTCCAGCGACTCGAGCAACGCGAGACCCGAACCCACCATGGTCGAGAGCTGTCGCGTAAAAATGACACGCTCCACGGCGCTGGCTGTGGCCTTGGGCTGAAACAGTGAGCCACCGCCCAGGCGCGCAGTTCCACGCGCAAAGGAGCTAGTCTCATCGAGCTTCAGCACGACGAGATTCTTGCGCCGCAACTCGCCAACGGCCCCGCCGCGATCCGTGGCTTCCACCACGCCTTCCACGGTCTTGCCGCCAGAGTCTTTAGCTGCGTACTTGTAGGTTGCCATGAGTGTCGTGTGCCTTAGTCGTCGAGCGTGGTGTTGAGGACTTCTTGCAGCGAGGTGCGACCACGCGCTGCGTTGAGCAAGCCAACGCGGCGCAAAGTCAACATCCCGCTCTTGATCGCTTGTTTCTTGATGTCGTGGACATTCGCGCCTTCAACGACCATGCGTCGAATGGCTTCATCCAAGAGCAAAGTCTCGAGAATCGCGAAGCGGCCTTTGTAGCCAGCGGTGCAGCGTCCGCAGCCCTTGTCATCGGGCTGCCACAGCGATACACCGGCTGCGACTTCCTCGGGCAAGTAGCCGACGCGCAGCAGCTCCTTTTCGGGAAGTGTCAAGGGTTTGCGACACCCCTCACACAGCTTGCGGGCAAGGCGTTGGGCTCCAATCAGCAGCAACGAGCTCGACACCATGAACGGGTCGATGCCCATGTCCACCAAACGCGTGATGGTGCCTGCAGCATCATTCGTGTGCAGCGTCGACAGCACCAAGTGACCGGTCAACGCGGCCTTGACGGCGATGTCCGCTGTTTCCTTGTCGCGGATTTCGCCGACCAGAATCACATCAGGGTCCTGGCGCAAGATCGAACGCAACGCACCCGCGAAGGTGAGTCCACGCTTGGGGTTCACCGGCACTTGGTTGATGCCGTCCATGCGGTACTCGACGGGATCCTCCACCGTGACCACATTGATGTCCGGTGTCGCGACCTCGTGCAGACAGGAGTACAAAGTGGTCGACTTACCCGAGCCAGTAGGTCCCGTGACGAGCACCATCCCGTACGGCGCATTGATCGCGGTACGGATGTGCTCCAAGGAGCGCGGCTCGTAGCCCATCGTCTCGAGCTTGAGCGCTAGGTTGCCGCCGTCGAGAATACGCATGACGGCCTTCTCGCCACCGACCACCGGCAGGATCGAGAGACGGAAGTCGATCGTGCGACCTTCCCAACGCACTTGAAACTTGCCGTCCTGCGGCTGGAAGCGCTCGGCAATGTCGAGCTGCGCCATGATCTTCAAGCGTGAAATGACGGCCGACAGAATCGAGCGCGGCGGCGTCATGATCTGGCGCATCGCGCCATCGATGCGGATGCGCACGCGCACGAACTTGTCGCCGGGCTCGACATGGATGTCGCTCGCGCGCCCCTTGAGCGCGGTCTGCAAGATCACATTGACGAGCTTGACCGCCGGGGCATCGTCACCAGCCCCGATCGAGGCTTCGATGTCGTCCGGCTGGTCCTCTACGGCGACCTCTACATCAGCGCCCTTGCCGCCGACTTCGTCAAGCAAACTTTCCACCTGCTTGGCGCCGGTTTGAAAGGCCTTCTCTTGCGCGCGCTTGATCGCCAGCGGATGGGACAGCACATGGCGCACATGGCAACCGCAGCGACGGCGCAAGTCATCCAGCAACAGCACATCGAACGGATCACCGATCGCAACCGTCAGCACTTCGCCGTTTTTGGACAACGGCAGCACACCGAACTCGAGACAAGTCTCTTGCGACAGAGCTTCGAGCGCAGCCTTGTCCGGTTGCGCTCGTGACAAGTCCACCGGCGGCACGCTCGAGGCGCGCCCCAAGGCTTCGAGCAAGGCGCCCTCGCCCAAACGACCGCGTTCGACCAACGCTTCTAAAGGCGAAGCGCCAGAGTCCTTGACACTTGACCAATCGGCCTCAGCCACGACGCCCGCATCGACGAGTACGCGGCGGATCTTGCCGGAGACGCGCACAGCCATCACGCCGCTCCACGCACCAGCGTGCGCAGCTCACTGGGGTCGGAGACATAGGTTTCGGCCACGGCTTGCGACACCTTGCCGCGTCGCACTAGGTCCGCCAAAGATGCACTCATCGTGCGCATTCCCATGCGACCACCCGTCTGCAGATGCGAGTAGATCTGATGGCCTTTGCCGTCGCGGACCAAGGCGCGGATACCCGGAGTAGCCAGCATCACTTCCGCAGACAGCGAACGACCGCGACCATTCTGGTTCGGCAGCAGCTGCTGGCAGAAGACCGCTTCCAATGTGAAGGACAACTGCGTGCGCACTTGAGCCTGCTGTGTGGCAGGAAACACATCGATGATGCGGTTGATCGTTTGCACGGCATCCGAAGTGTGGAGCGTGCCAAAGGTCAGGTGACCAGTCTCAGCAAGCGTGAGTGCTGCTTCGATCGTCTCGTGGTCACGCAACTCACCTACCAACACATAGTCAGGGTCTTGGCGCAGCACACTCTTCAGCGCGCGCGAGAACCCATGCGTGTCCGCTCCCACTTCGCGCTGCGTCACGACACAGTTCTTGTGGCGGTGCGTGAACTCGACGGGATCTTCGATGGTCACGATGTGGCCCGCTTGGGTGCGGTTGATGTGATCGATCATCGAAGCCAAGGTGGTCGACTTGCCCGAACCTGTAGCGCCGGTCACGAGCACCAGTCCTGAGTTCAAGTTGCAGATGCGTTCGCACACATCGCGCGGTAGACCCAAGTCCTCAAAGGTGGGCACATGCTGCGGAATGGTGCGCAAGACACAGGCTACGGCACCTTGCTGATGAAAAACATTGGCGCGGAACCGGCCTTGTCCATCAAGACCAAACGAACAATCCAACTCAAGATCACGATCCAAGCGCGCAATCTGCTCGGAGTTCAGCACACTGGTAGCTAGACGACGCGTGTCCTCTGGAGACAAGGGCGGATGTTCCACCGGCACCAGCACGCCGTCGATGCGCAAACGCGGCGGACTTCCAGCGCTAATATGCAAGTCGGAGCCGCGCTGCTGCAGCAGCAGCGTCAGCAATTGTTCCATAGTGATCATGCGTGCGTGTGCCTCGCTGAGATCTATCGGCGCGAAGTCCACGCCGACTGCACACAGCACCGCAGTCTCTGCCGACCGGAAAAAACTTCCCAAAGCAAACAGCCCGCGCGATCTCGCGATCGCACGGGCTGTTCTTGTCGGATCTTGCTAGTTCAGCTGCCAGACTTCATGACGACAATCTCGACGCGGCGGTTCTTCGCCTTGCCCGCGTCCTTGTCGTTGGCTGCGATCGGGTCGTATTGACCATGACCAGCGACCACACACTTGCCGTCGGCGATCTCGCAATCCGAGACCAAGAACTCCAACACAGCCATGGCGCGCATCACCGACAACTCGCGGTTGCTGCCGAACTTCGACTTCTTGATCGGATCCGCATCGGTGTGGCCTTCGATGGAGTACTTCATGCTCGGGTACTCCTTCTTCAGCGTCGAGGCGACCTTCTTCAGAGCCTTCTTGCCCTCATCCGACAAGGTGGCTTGACCAGCGGGGAAGGTGATCGTGCTCGGCACCGAGATGACCATGTTGCCATCGCGCATGCCGTAGCTGACGCCGACTTCATCCAACTCGGGGAAGCTCTGTGCCGGTTGCGGAGCAGCGGCTTCACGCGGTGCAGAAGCTTCGGCCAACTGACCATTGGCTTGGTCGAGGCTCGACTTCAGCGTTTGCACTTGAGCCTTGAGCTGCGCGCGATCTTCGTTCAAGCGACGAATCTGCGCGTCCTTTTCATCCAATGCGGCCTTGTACTGTTGCGGGCTGGTGCATGCGGCCGCGGACAGGAGTGCCAGCGCGGCGAGTGCGGTGTTGAGAGTCTTCATCAGGTGTGCGTCCCCGTAGTTCATGGTGTACGACTGCGCGCTCGGCCACTCCGCCCTCACAGCGGAACAAACGGCCAATGCGCGAGCACATCCTTCCAAGCTACGAGCACGATTCCAAGACCAAGCGCAAGGTAAGGACCAAACGGCAAGTAGCGACCAGCGACGCGCGCCACGCGCAGTGTCCATCCGAAGCTGTCTTTGCGGCCCAAGCGCGCTGCCCGGCGACGCAGGAAGCACGCGAAACGGACCATGTTCAACACACCCGCCACCGAAGCCACCAAGCTCGCCACGATCAGAGCCACCAGCGCTCCGCCTGGCCCGACCACCCCCCCACCAGCGGCAAGGAGTTTCACATCACCGAAGCCCATGGCATCACGGCCATAGAGACGACTCCCAACCCAACCAATCGCCAACAGCACGCCTCCACCTGCTGCCAAGCCCAGCAACGAGGTCGACAAGGCCGCCATGCGCAGGCCAAAGCCCTCCGCAACCATCCAATTGACGACCGGCGAGGTGGCGTGCAGGTCCGGCAACAGGAACGAAACCACCGGCGCTAGCACCATTCCGCCGATCGACACCTCGTCGGGGATCTCAAAGCGCTCGAAGTCGATCGCCGTCGCCACCAACAGTCCGGAGAACACCACGCACCACACCAAGGTGATCCATGACAACGGTGCGGGGGCCAGCGCAGCAGAGCTGGCCCACAGCGCGGCATTGGCAGCCTCGATCAGAGGGTAGCGCCAATGGATCGACGCCCGACAATGCCGGCACTTCGCGCCTTGCACCAGCCAACTGAGGAGCGGGATGTTCTCCTTCCACGACAAGGTCGTGCGGCATTTCGGACAACGCGAGCGGGCCGGCTTGGACACCGTCTCATTGGGATTCGGCAGGCGGTGCACGACCACATTGAGAAACGACCCCACGAAGAGACCAAACAGCCCCACGATGCCGATCCACGCCTCGCGCGGCAGCACCTCGACCATGTCCGCGATTTGCACCACTGCTTCGCTCACTGTTGTTCCCTAACTGACAAGTTTTCTAGCTCACTGCTGCTCTTCGAAGGCCGCTTCGACCCTATCGACCCACGGCGGGTCCCACACGCCACCTGGTTGCACAGTGAGTTCGATTTGGAGCTGCAACGGCCCGGGAGGCGTGACGAAGCGCGGATCTAGGCGTGCCGGTTGGCCTGCCCCCAGACCAATCCACCGCACACGCCATGTCCCGCCACTGCCAGGCCGCGTGTAGAGGCCAGTGCCGCGCGGCGTGGCGCTGCTGCCGAAGGCATTGCCCCACAACCATTCTCGCACCACACCGCGCTGTGGAATGAGGCCAGAGCGCACCACCCAGGTCAGCGGCTGGCGCAACGGATTCAGCAGCGGCTCATCAAGCACCAGCCACTCGGGCACCGAGGCGATGACGCCCGCGCCTCCGCCGTCCCCGAGGCGCAGAATTTGGTCTTCGCCGCCGGCCTGCACCTCGCCGCTGATCCGAATCATGCCGCCCGCCACCAACAGCAGCGGCGTGGACACGGCAATGCGGCCCTCCACAATCAGATCGCCTCCCGCGACCAAGATGGTCCAGTTCGACGTAGGGGCCGCTGGCGCCGCCTGCAATGCCTCCAACCACGCGGACAAGCTCAGCGTCGTGTCTGGGGTCCCCATGCGAGCGGGATCCACCAACGCACCTGCACCCGCTTGGCGCATAAGCGTACCCGCAACGCGCAAGCTGCCTTGGCTGCGCAACACCACAGGACCCGCTTGCGAAGCCAAACGCGTCGTTACACCAGCGGGCTGCAGCAGGCGCACGCTGTGGAGGTCGGCGGATGCGGCACTTTCCGTCAGCACCAGCTCTCCTGCTCGGCCGTCGCCAGCCGCAGCGGGGAAGCGCACCGTCACACGCCCATCGCCACGCCATGCAGCTGTGCCATCGGCCTCCACCGCAACGGGCGAACGCAAACGTGTATCGAGGAAGTCCTCCGCGACCAAGTTGCGCGGCCCCTCCCAACCACGCTCGAGAACCGTGACCGCCACAGCGGAGACGGCGCGATCCCACACCGGACGACCGCTGGTGTCGAGCGGTCGCGTATCGCGCACCTCCAGCGTGACGAGCGGCAGCGGCAATCCAAAGGGCGCACAGCTGAGGCGCGCGTTCATGCGCGGCGCGAGTGTCCGTGGCACCAAGCGCAAGCTGTAGCGCCCTGGCACCAACGGTGACAGCGGCGTGAGCTCCAGCAGAGCCGCGCGGGGTTCGCGCCGCCAAGCATCCGCATCTCCGACCAAACGCGCCTTGTTAGGCCGTGCACGCACCGCAGCGCGTGCCGCGTTCTCCAACACACGGGCGCGAACTGCAATCGTGCGGCCGATGTCGTCGGCGAGCTCATAGTTCGCATCGACAATCGTGGAAGGATCCAAAGGCGCGTCGCAGTCGAGGTAGATCGAATCGAGCGGCCCCATCAACCAGCGACCATCGGGAGACGGCCCAGGAAAGAAGCGTAACGGGCGCGGGCGCTCTTCCAAACGCGGCCTGAATGCGCGGCGATCATCGCCCGGCTGAACGGTGCGCAACGACAAGCGCATCGAGGACACCAGTGGTGCACCGTCGACGGAGCGCACACCATCAAGCGCAGGAAAACCCACTACGCGCAACTCGTACTCAGTAGCAGGCGCGAAGCCGCCATCCACCAAACTGGCGGCCAATACCGGAGCTGGTTCGAAGCGCACCTGCGCGCCTTCCACGACAATGCGGCCTCGCGCAGTTCGACCGGCAGCGTCCACAACTTGCACCGACGCATGTGTGACCGAGGTGGGATCCACAGGCGCCGAGAAATGCAGCACCAGCTCTTCGTCCAGATACACGCCCAGCGGATTTTCAGGGCGTACTTGCAACAAACGCAGGGTCTGTGGCTCCGGCTGTGCCGGCTGGCCACAGGCTCCCAACACACCAGCCAATACGCTCGCCAAAGAGCGGATGACAGCGTTCACTTGGCGCGACCTAGGCAACGACCACAGCACCATGGTGCTCACTCCAGCACGCGCAAGCGTCGCGATCAATGAGAGCAGCGCATGGAGGGTTGAACAAAGACCTGCGGCCCGCGCCGCTGTAAGGCGACACGGGCCGCAGGCCGCGACATTTTGCTGATGGGCTCTGCTTCTGGAATCAGAAGCGGAACGGCAAGCGCAGGAACTGCAGCGCAGGAATCGGCGTGGTAGCCGACAGGTCGGTGCCATCAGCACCAATGTCGAAGGCCACGCGGAAGCGCACGAAGCGTAGTCCGTTGTTGCCAGGCAGGCTGTTCAGCGTGCTCACATCCTTGACCCACGCCGAGGCAGCAGCTTCATCCGGAGTGCCCAACACGGTCGCCGGAGCAGCTTGGAACTCGATGGTGATGTCAGCCGTCGTCGGCAGGCGATTGACGGTGCCATCGGTCTGCACTTCAAAGAAGCGCGGACGCAGGCTGTAGCTGTCACCAGCGGCAGCACCAGCCAGCGGCGTACCGCTGCCCGCAACCACAACAGCGATCGTGCCATCCGAGATGCTGGCCGACGCGACTGTGTGCTTCACGCCGTCCACTTCGAGTTCGAAGAAGCGCAGCAGCGACGGGTTGCGCACATAGATGTCGTTCGAGCCGACAAAGCTGTTCGGATCGAGGTACAGCGTGCGGCCGTCCGCCGCCACATACGGGACCACCGGTTGGGCATTCAGCGTCCCGGTCACCAGTGCCGAGATCGGGCTAACCGTGGCATTCGTGCCCGAGCCAGTGCGCAGGATCTTGCCGGTCGTGGTGTTGGTGCCACCGAAGGTGAACGCCACACCATCCGTGGTCCCTGTAGGCGACACATTCGTAGCGCCTAAGCTGAACCACCCCGACTGGGCCTTCGAAATGCGACCGAAAGCCGGCAGCAGACGCGACCACAACAACGGGTTGTTGTTCGGCGTCGTGCCTACGATTTGGCCTACCGCAGGCGGGCGGATGCACTGCGACAAGGAGACCGCGCCACCCGGGGGCACGATGTCCGAGAGGCTGTTAACGTGCAACTGAATCAAGCCCGGTCCACCATCACCGCCGGTGCCTACCAAGCATTGGCAGCCCGTATCGAAGAAGGTGCCGAACTGCGTGGATGCGTTGCCAGTCACGGCGCAGGGCGGAGTCGTACCGTAGGCACGACGCTCCTCCACGCTGCCGTGGATGAGCAGGTCTTGGTTGGCGCCAGACTCCGTGCCGTAGGGACCGGCACCGCCTTGACCACCAGCACCTTCACCACCTTGACCAGCA
>Ga0208788_1001401_pt1 | contig 11714 bp, 10 predicted proteins | sample Wag4_2014_7_11_3_FD_187363 | JGI IMG/M metagenome (GOLD analysis project Ga0208788, IMG submission 187363) | Fresh water mixed with fracking chemicals microbial communities from Ohio, USA - Utica-2 Time Series FC 2014_7_11 (SPAdes) (version 2) ... | reverse complement strand
GTCCGGGTGTACATGCCCGGCCGCTGTTTGACTGGCTCGAGTCCTTTTAGGACCCGAATCGAGGATTCGTTATAGCTACTCTTGGCCACAAAAATATTTTTAAAAAAAAGTTATCCCCAGTGGGTGTGGAAAACCTGGGGAAATGTTTCAGAAAGATCACCAGTCATGGGCGTCAGGCTGGTTTGGTCATTTTTTGACCACCACACCCCACTCAACTTGACACCCTTTTTTTTGCTGTTCTCGATGCCCTCTTTTGACTAAGAAATGGGGCGATCCGAAATCAGAACACCATCCGCATCGGCCAGACACCACTCGCCTGGACGAACCATCACGCCGGCCATGTCGAGCACCACATCACGGTGTCCCTGGCCCGTGCGCAGACAGCGCCGGGGATGCGTGGCGATGGCCCAAATGCCCACCTGACAGTCAATCATCTCGGCCACGTCTCGAACACAGCCGTGAATCAATACGCCCGCCCAACCATTGCGCTCGGCCAACTGAGCCAGGTTGCCGCCAACCAGGGCACAACGGTCACTGCCACCGCCATCGACCACCAGAATGCGTCCCTGACCGGGAGTCTCCAGCGTCTCACGGACCATGGCGTTGTCCTCGAAGACCTTCATGGTCACGATGGGGCCGGACATCACCTCGGCACCGCCGTAATTTTGGAAAACTGGGGGCAGCACCCTTAGGCCGCCAGAGAGAAGACGGTCCTCAGAGGCATCACAGACGTCGGTCGTTGCTGGTGGCTTAGCGGACTGTCGGGCTGATCCCGCTGATCCCCTATGGCCCTGACCGCCTTGGCCGGCCTGAGGCCCTCTGGATCGTCCATCCGGTTGATGTTTCATGTTCATCCCACTCCCCTGCTCGCAATAGACCCAAAGTATGCCTGACCCAGCGACCCGACCCGGGAGCCACCCCAAGAGCTACCAACCCGCTGGGGCTTTGCGTTGGATCAACAAGTCTTTGTTCGAGCGTCGGTTTTTCTAGAAAAGGAGGCCACAATAAGGCCCCATATGAGCTCACTCTTCGAATCCCTCTCCACCGGGCAGGTCGCCGTCCTGCTGGGCATCCTGGTTGGCCTGATGTTTGGTGCCTTGGCCCAGCAGAGCCGCTTCTGTCTGCGGTCAGCCTGTATTGAGTTCTGGCGCAACAAGCCATCGGCCAAGTTCGCCATCTGGCTCTTCACCTTTTCCACGGCCCTGCTGCTCACCCAATGGATGATCCAGACCGGTCACTTGAACACTGGCAGCATTCGCCAACTCGCATCCACCGGCTCCATGAGCGGGGCCATCGTTGGTGGAACCTTGTTTGGCATCGGCATGATTCTGGCCAGGGGTTGTGCCAGTCGTCTGTTGGTGCTGTCTGGCACGGGTAACCAGCGTGCCCTGATTGCGGGCCTGATTGTGACCGTGGTCTCGCAGGCCTCGTTGCGTGGCGTGCTCTCTCCCCTTCGCGAGGACATCTCAACATGGTGGTTGGTAGATGCCAGTCAACGCAATCTCGCTCTGTTCCTGCCCTCATGGGCGCCCATGTCCCTGGCCGTTGTCCTGTTCCTCGCGGCGATCTGGCTGGCCATTCGCTCCACTCAGAAGGAAACCCGCTGGCATCAAGTCGCAGCCATTGGCGTGGGGGCCTCGGTGGCGCTGGGCTGGGGCCTAACGGCCTGGCATGCGAGCTGGTCGTTCGATGTGGTGCCCATCAAGAGCGTGAGCTTTACAGGGCCCTCAGCCGACACCCTCATGGGACTGATCAATGAGCCAACTCTACCGCTCTCATTTGACATTGGCATTGTTATGGGCGTCTTTGCCGGCGCTTTTATTGCCTCAGTCTTGTCGGGCGAATTCAAACTACAGGTCTTTACCAGTGAGACCGGCCTGTCGCGCTACATCGTTGGTGCAGTGCTGATGGGCTTTGGTGGCATGCTGGCGGGTGGATGCGCGGTTGGAGCCGGTGTAACGGGCGGCGCCGTGATGGCGCTCACCGCCTGGGTGGCCCTGCTCTTCATGTGGCTCGCGGCTGGGCTAACCGATGCCCTGGTCGACAAGAAAAAAGAATTGGCGGCCGGGCACTAAGGCCAGCCCAAAGATCAGGCGCAGCGCTAGGCGATCGCCAGACTGCCAGGGCCAACCAAGGCCAGCACCACGCCCGTCGTCAGTTGTGAGCGCAGGCGCAGCCAATCCTGCGGCAGCCCCAGGCTACGGTAGTGCATGCTGTCAAACACAAAGACAGCGCCATAGGCCAGAGCCAGACCCAAGAGCCGATAACCTCCTGGCAAGAAAAACAGACCACAGCCCACCAGCGCGGGCAAGACGCCAAAGATCAGAAGCTTCTTGCGAAGATCTGACGCCAGATCTGGTGTGGCCATCGCCAGGCCCCAATGAACGGCGCCCAAGAAAGCCAGAACGGCCACCGCGTAGACCGATAATCCGACAAAGGCGAAGTTGCGCAGGTTGGCATCCGGAGAAAACAAGACCGCAACGCTCAGACCATAGAAGGGAATCAATCCCCCAAAGCCCAGGATTCTCATCAAAGGCATTTGTCCGTGCAGGTCATTGCTTGCCACCATGGTCTAGATTCCCTTACTGTTATCGGAGCCTGAATATGCCATGACCGCACGACCTATGTCATCGCCAAACCAACCATCCGCAACACTTGAACTGAGGAGCCTGCCAGGCCCCTTCAAGGCGCTCGTTTTGGGTGCCTCTGGCACCATAGGGTCGGCCTTTGTTGAAGTCCTGAGTCACATGCCCAGCTGCACTCAGGTGGTGGGTCTTCACCGATCCTCATCACCGGCCATCGACCTGGAACAGGAGGACACCCTTCGGCACGCCGCCCATTCGCTGGCCGACCAAGGACCCTTTGCGCTCATTCTGGATACCACCGGCGCATTGACCATTGATGGCGTGGGCCCCGAGAAAAGTCTCTCGCAGTGCAAGCCGCAGGTCTTGGCCAAGAGTTTTGCCATCAATGCGATTGGTCGAGCGCTGGTGCTCAAGCACTTCTCACCACTGCTGCCCAAACACGGCCGATCTCTGTTTGGGGTCTTGTCCGCCCGGGTGGGCAGCATCGAGGACAACCGACTGGGGGGCTGGTATGGCTACCGGGCAAGCAAAGCGGCTGGCAACATGATTCTGCAAAACGCAGCCATTGAGATTCACCGCACCAAGCCAGAAGTGGTGTTCGCCGCTCTGCAACCGGGCACCGTGGATTCTCCTCTGTCGGCTCAATTCAGCAAAGGCCATCCGCTCACCAGGCCATGCGATGCAGCAGTTGGCCTGCTCATGGCCCTAGACCGACTTCACGCCAAGGGCAGTGCCTGGTTTGTCGACTTTCGAGGTGACGAAATCCCCTGGTAAAGCCTAAGGCACCCCCCAACCCTAGGGTATTCCAGAGGCTATAGCCGGCATAAGTACAAACAATTGGTCACAGAATCTTCATGTAAATAATCTATGGTCAGGACTCAATGTCCACCCGTCCTCGATAAGGAGACTTACATGAACGATATGACCCAATGTCCCGTCATGCATGGTGGCAACACCTCTGGCACGACGACCAACATGGAGTGGTGGCCCACCACCCTGAACCTGGACATCCTTCACCAGCACGACACCAAGACCAACCCACTCAAGGGCTTCAACTACCGTGAGGAAGTCAAGAAGCTCGACGTTGCAGCTGTCAAAAAGGACCTCACTGCACTGATGACCGACAGCCAGCCCTGGTGGCCCGCTGACTGGGGTCACTACGGTGGCCTGATGATTCGTCTGGCCTGGCACGCAGCCGGCACCTACCGTATCGCCGACGGCCGTGGCGGCGCGGGCACGGGTGCCCAGCGATTTGCCCCCCTGAACTCCTGGCCTGACAACGGCAACCTGGACAAGGGTCGTCGTCTGCTGTGGCCCATCAAGAAGAAGTACGGCAACAAGCTGTCTTGGGCTGACCTGTTTATTCTCGCCGGTAACGTGGCCTACGAGTCCATGGGTCTGAAGACCTACGGCTTTAGCTTTGGTCGCGAAGACATCTGGCATCCCGAGAAGGACATCTACTGGGGCTCCGAAAAGGAGTGGCTGGCAGCCGATCGCTACGAGGGCGAGGGCGCTGACCGCGCAACGCTCGAGAACCCGCTGGCTGCCGTGCAGATGGGCCTGATCTACGTGAACCCCGAAGGCGTTGGAGGCAAGCCCGACCCCGCCCGTACCGCCCACGACGTTCGTGTGACCTTCGCCCGCATGGCCATGAACGACGAAGAGACCGTTGCACTGACAGCCGGTGGCCATACCGTTGGTAAGGCCCACGGCAACGGCAGTGCCGCCAACCTCGGCCCCAACCCCGAGGGTGAAGATCTGGAAGCCCAAGGCTTTGGCTGGCTCAACAAAAAAGGCCGTGGCATTGGTCGTGACACCGTTACCAGCGGCATCGAAGGCGCCTGGACCACCCACCCCACCAAGTGGGACAACGGCTACTTCCACCTGTTGCTCAACTACGAGTGGCAGCTCACCAAGAGCCCGGCCGGGGCCAACCAGTGGGAGCCCATCAACATCAAGCCAGAAGACATGCCGGTTGACGTGGAGGACCCCTCGATCAAGGTCAAGCCCATGATGACCGACGCCGACATGGCCATGAAGGTGGACCCCGAGTACCGCAAGATCTCCGAGAAGTTCTACAAAGATCCTGCCTACTTCTCTGAAGTCTTTGCCCGCGCTTGGTTCAAGCTGACCCACCGCGACATGGGACCAAAGACCCGCTACATCGGACCTGAGGTACCAAAAGAGGACCTGATCTGGCAAGACCCCATCCCGGCCGGCAACGCCAAGTACGACGTGGCTGCCGTAAAAGCCAAGATCGCTGCCAGTGGTCTGAGCATTGCCGAGATGGTCTCCACCGCCTGGGACAGCGCCCGCACCTTCCGCGGCTCTGACTTCCGTGGCGGCGCCAACGGTGCCCGCATCCGGCTGGCTCCTCAGAGGGACTGGGAAGGCAACGAACCCGCCCGTCTGTCCAAGGTACTGGCCAAGCTTGAGGCCATTGCCAAAGAGACCGGCGCTAGCGTGGCCGACGTCATTGTGCTGGCTGGTAACGTTGGCATCGAGCAGGCTGCCAAGGCAGGTGGTTACAACATCACCGTGCCCTTTGCCCCTGGCCGCGGTGATGCCACGCAAGAGCAGACCGATGCCGAGTCCTTCGCCGTCCTGGAGCCTTTGGCTGATGGCTTCCGCAACTGGCAAAAGAAGCACTACGTGGTCAAGCCCGAGGAAATGCTGCTCGACCGTGCACAGCTCATGGGCCTGTCGGCCTCCGAGATGACTGTGCTCATCGGCGGCATGCGAGTCCTGGGTACCAACCACGGCGGCAGCAAGCACGGTGTCTTTACCGACCGCGCTGGCGTGCTGAGCAACGACTTCTTTGTCAACCTGACCGACATGTCCTACAGCTGGAAGCCCACCGGCCGCAACAGCTACGACATCGTCGATCGCAAGTCTGGTGCAGCCAAGTTCACCGCCACCCGCGTGGACCTGGTCTTTGGATCTAACTCGATCCTGCGTGCCTACGCCGAGCTCTATGCTCAGGACGACAATAAAGAGAAGTTCGTCAATGACTTCGTGGCCGCCTGGGCCAAGGTCATGAACGCCGATCGCTACGATCTGGTGAAGTAAGACCCCGGGGAGGTCTCCCTGAAGCCCGGCCAGAGCGATCTGGTCGGGCTTTTTATTTGACGAATGCCAGAAAATTGCCAAGACTCCAAGGCTTCATGAGCAAGATTCGAAACCTGGTTCTCATTCTGGGAGACCAACTCGACCACCAGAGCACAGCCCTGTCGGGATTCGACAGCCATCATGACGTGATCTGGATGGCCGAGGTCGCCCAGGAATCTGAGCATGTGCCCTCCTCCAAAATCCGGACGGCTCTCTTTCTGAGTGCCATGCGGCACTTTGCCAAGGCGCAGCGAGAGTTGGGCAGAGCGGTTCACTACGTCACGCTGGATGACCCCGACAACAGCCAGACCCTGGCCGGCGAACTGGGGCGGACCCTGAAGACGTTTTCTCCAGAACAAGTGCTGATGACCGAGCCGGGCGACTACCGGGTCCTTAAGGCCATCGAGCAGTGCGCAGCCGACCGGGGCTGCACCCTTCGCGTGCTCGCCGACAGCCACTTTGTAACGACGCTTGATGAGTTCAGAGCCCACGCCAAAGGCCGGAAGCAACTACGGCTGGAGTACTTCTACCGAGAAGTTCGTCACAAGACTGGTCTGCTCATGCAGGGCTCGGAGCCTGTCGGTGGGCAGTGGAATTTCGATGAAGACAACCGAGGGGCGTTCAGCAGGGAGGGCCCTGGCCTTGTGCCACGACCTGCGCAGTTTGCCCCCGATGAGATCACCCAGGACGTGATCGGTCTGGTGGACTCCCGGTTCAAGGGGCATGTTGGGGACCTGAGCCACTTCAACTGGCCGGTCAGTCGAGCCCAGGGGTTAGAAGCCCTGCAGGCTTTTATCCGAGAAAGGCTGCCCCTCTTTGGTCGCTACCAAGATGCCATGTGGTCTGGCCAGGCCTGGCTCTATCACTCACACCTGTCTTCTAGCCTAAATCTCAAACTCATCAGCCCACTCGAGGTCGCCCAGGCGGCTGAGCAGGCCTACCAGCGTGGGGATGTTCCCATCGAGGCCGCTGAGGGCTTTATCCGCCAGGTCATTGGGTGGCGAGAGTACGTTCGGGGCCTCTACTGGCTGAAGATGCCGGGCTATGCAGACCTCAATGAACTGGCTGCGGACCAGCCACTGCCTTCGCTCTATTGGACCGGTCAGACGGACATGGCCTGTATGCGAGATGCCCTGGACCACACCCTGCATTTCGGCTACTCACATCACATTCAGCGACTGATGGTCACCGGCCTATATGCCCTGCTCTTTGGCGTAAGGCCTCGAGCCATTCATGAGTGGTACTTGTCGGTCTATGTGGATGCGGTGGAGTGGGTGGAACTGCCCAACACACTGGGCATGAGCCAATTTGCCGACGGCGGCCAGATGGCCAGCAAGCCCTATGCGGCCAGCGGGGCCTACATCGATCGCATGAGCAACCACTGCAACGGCTGCCGCTACAAACCAAAAGAAAAGTTAGGCCCCTCGGCCTGCCCTTTCACCACGCTGTATTGGGATTTCTTAATCCGGCACAAAGACCGACTGGCCAAGAACCCAAGAATGGTCATGCAGATCAAAAACGTCAATCGACTGGACCAAGCCACGCAAGGCCAGATCAGCCTGCAGGCCAACGAGCATCGAGCGTCTGTCCTCGCTGGCTCATAAAAAAAGGGGCACGCGTGCCCCCTTTAGGTTGTCGAGCGGAGTGACTTAAAACTCGTCTTTGACTGAGGTTAGACCCAGTGCGTCCCAGTCGAGCATGCCGCCACGGTAGTAATAGATCTTGTCGGCGGGAAAGCCATCGCGGGTCATGGCCCGAATGGCCATAGGGCTCTGGGGACAGGCTGGTCCGTTACAAAAAGCATAGACCTTCTTGGCCTTGGCACAATTCCACTTGGCACCGGTCTTGGTGCAGCCCAACTCGTTCATCCGAGAGGCGACCTCGGTGTAGGGAATACCAACGGAGCCAGGGATGGTGCCCTTGACGCGGTCATTGGTATCCCGCATGTCCAACACGATAGAGCCGGCGTCACCAAGGGCAGCGATAACCTCAATCTCGGCCACGGGATGAACACCCTTGACGGGAACCATGGGCTGCATGACGCCGCCGTTCTTGCCACAGGCGGTCATCTTGCGGGTGATGGTGACGGGACCCTTGGCGTTCTTGATGGTGATCTGCTCGGGCTGACCATCCAGAATCTTCAGGGGAGTACCAACGGAGATGGTGGCGGCCTGCGCAAAGGCCCATTGGCTCACCAGCAGGCCGGCTAGGCCCACCACTACGGACATCATCTTTTTCAAAACAAGTCTCCTCAGACTGGGGTGTAAAGTTCGACCATGGTTCTTTGCCAGCGGTCTGGTGATGAATCGATATTGAGATTAATGCGTTTACAGAACCCCACTTTGATCTTTGTCAAAAATCCAAGCCTACTGGCAAACCTAGCCCTGGCGCTGGGTGTTCACCTGGCCATCTTGCTGGTGGTACTGGTGCTGACTGGACAGTTGGTATGGCCAAAAGCCAAGCCACCAGCCCTCGACCCGCTCAAAATCGAGGTCATTCGTCTCGCGCCCTCGACGCCGCCCAGCCAACCCTCCCCCGGACCAGCCAGCAAGGCCGCCCCGCCGGCACCCACCGCCGAGGATTGGGCCTTGGCCTCGACCTACACCCTTAAGAACAGCAAGCGTTACCGCAACACCTGGGGACAGCAGGTTCGCAGCATGATGGGCACGGCTGTAGAGGGCCCCGACCAGGGTGCGGTGCGGTTTGCCATTGAGATTGCGCCAGACGGCAGAATCGCCAAATTGCAGACCATCTGGTCTACCTCGGACAAAGCCGAGCAACTGGCCCGTCAGGCGATTGCCAACCTGCCGCAACTGCCCCCCACCCCAACCGGACAGCCACTGGTCTTTGAGAAGACCATTTCATTTCAGCCCTTTGACGATGGCTGGCCACCGATCTATAAGTTTGATTGTCTGCCCGATCCACCGCGTTACAGCAACCCGTTCGGCTGGGATGGGCGGTCGGCTTTTGTCGCAAAGCCACCACCAGCAAGACCGGACCCGAATCAGCCCGTGCCAACCGAGTGCCCGGACGCGCCAGAAGATTCCCTAGAGGCCGAGGCCGCCGACATGCAACGGCAGTTCGACCTGTGGGAATCCAGCCGACTCAAGACTCACCCCCGGTAGACCACTGGGCCCAGGTCAGCGCTGGTCGCTGCTGTCTTTGGGCTTGAAGGGGAAGGCCGTTCCGGCATGCCCCGGCTTGGCCGGAATGCGCAGAGACAAGACCATGGTCACAGCCAGCGTCAGGACGGTAAAGCCCAGAGACCAGGCGATGGGGATCTTGTAGAGGTCGATCAGTAGCATCTTGGTGCCGATGAAGACCAAGACAATGGCCAGGCCGTATGACAGCAAGTGAAAACGCTCGTGCATGCCTGCCAGCAAGAAGTACATGGCGCGCAGTCCCAGGATCGCAAAGACGTTCGAGGTCAGCACGACGAAGGGATCCGTGGTGATGGCAAAGATGGCTGGTATAGAGTCCACCGCAAAGACCAGGTCCACAAAACCAATCAGCAAAATCACCACAAATAAGGGGGTGGCCATCTTCACGCCGTTGACCACCGTGAAGAACTTCTCGCCATCGTAGTCAGGCGAGATCTTCATGCGACCACGAATCCATTTGAGTGCCGGGTTGTTCTCCAGGTCGGGCTCCTGACCTGCCGCCCACCACATCTTGACACCCGTGATCACCAGGAAGGCACCGAAGACATACATCACCCAATGAAACTTCACGATGAGCCAGGCACCCACCAGGATCATGACAGCCCGCAGAACCAGCGCCCCCAGAATGCCAAACATCAGGACCCGCTTTTGAAACTCTGCTGGCACCGCAAAATAGGTAAACAGCATCAGGAAGACAAAGATGTTGTCGACAGCCAGTGCCTTTTCGACCACATAGCCGGTGATGAACTCCAGGGCCTTGGCATCAGCCAGCGCCTTGGCCGTGACGTCATCGCCCAGGCCTCCCAGGTGCCACCAGAGCCAACCAACAAACAGAAAGGAGACAGCCACCCAGATCAGAGACCAGATGGTGGCCTCTTTCATGGTGACGGCATGAGCACCCTGCTTGTTCAGGGCCAGGAAATCAATCGCCAAGGCGATCAAGACGAATAGGACGAATAACGTCCACAGCAACGGCGTACCGATGGAGATCATGTGAGAAGCCTCTCTATCCAGACTGGCCAGATCTGGTGGTGTATTGAAAACTCCTCGCTAGTCTTGTTCCCCGTGCTAAGTGACGGTTGGCGGTACCGAGCGATGGTGGGGCCACCACCAGGCGCTGTATTGACGATATCGCCGCACGGCTAAAAATGGCCGTGTGAACTACTCCCTTTGAGAGGCACCCGTATTTTAGGGAAAAACTTCCAAGTAAAGCGATGGACTAGGGGCATTAACCAGAAAAAGCTTATGAAATTTAGGGCTTGGTCATCTTGCACTCTAGCCAGCAAGCTTTGGTCTTCTTTTTAGGAGCTCGACTCATGACACACCCCTCTCAACATCACCTCGTTTTTCAAAAGGCCAGCAAGGCACTGGCAACACTGGGATTTCTTCTGGCCATGGGCCCAGCCTTTGCGTTTGGCCCATTGATCTCTGCCGGTTCGCTGAAGGCATCCCTCGAAAAAGGCGAGGTCAAAGTCTTGGACATTCGGGAGGCCAAGGGGGCACCAGAAGCACCCAACTACGATGCCGGTCACATTCCAGGATCCCTGTCTGCCCCCTACTCGCAATTCAGAGGCGACAAATCCAATCCGGGGCGTCCTGTCCCGGAGCCCAAACTGTCGGCGGTCGTCTCAGCCCTTGGCCTGACGCCTGAGACCAAGGTCGTGATTGCGAACCGAGGAACCGATCCAACCGACTTTGGCGCAGCTGCCAGGGTCTACTGGACGTTGAAGGTCGCAGGCTTCAAACACCTGGCTGTCCTCGATGGGGGTCTCAAGGCCTGGAGCGCCAGTGGTCAGCCTCTTGCCACAGACAAACCCAAAATCAATCCTACCCAGATCAATGTTCAATATGATCAGTCGGCCATCGTCGACATCCAGGAAGTCGCCAAGTTGACCGACTCAACGAGCTCAAATCGTCCCAAATTGATTGACGCCCGTCCGGCTGGCTTCTTCAAAGGTGACGTTCGCCATGATGCCGCCAGCCGATATGGCACCCTGCCCACCGCCACCAATCTAAGCCATGACCAGTGGTTCACACCCAAGACCGGGCAGCTCAAAACAAAGGCAGAGATTGAAACCATCGCTAAGGCGGCTGGACTGGTCCAAGACCAGGAGACGGTCTCGTTTTGCAACACCGGACATTGGGCCGCTACCAACTGGTTCATCTTGTCCGAGGTCCTGGGTCAAAAGGGTGCGAAGATGTTTCCAGAGTCGATGGTGGCCTGGAGTCAGACCAGCCAGCCTCTTCAGAACGATCCCGGCCGAGTGGGAACCCTTTGGCGGGATATCAAGAGGGCTTTTTAGAGCCCTGACAGTCGAAATTGGTTATAGTCAGATCACTGTTTTCAAACACACGGCTCGCAATTGAACCCCCTCGCTCGCATCATCCTGACTGTTTTCTTGATGATCAGCCTGCCTCTCCAAGGGCAGGCTGCGGCCGCATCTAACTGTCATGCCACGATGGCACAGGAGCACCTCACCCAGTTTTCAGGGCATATAAGCGATCAAAATTCCCGACATGATCACCAAGAGGCTCATCAAAAAGCCCAGCACCATGCCCACGAATCGGCGGCCCCCGACGGTGTGACCGACAACCAGGCCATCCCGGCCACATCAAAAGTAGCCAAAGCCAGTTGCTCGGTCTGCAATGGTTTCTGCACCATGCCATTGGGACTGATGTACCCGACGGTCCACCAAGCCCTAGACTTCGATTCTCCAAAAGGTATCGTTGTCACAGCAAGGCCCCACGCCAGCGTTTACCTGGACGGTTTACTAAGACCACCCCGCTTCTGATTTCTCTCGGTACGTTAGATCCCGGGGCCACAGGGTTCCCGTAGGTTTAGTCCTGATCGATCACCAGG
>Ga0208788_1001398_pt1 | contig 11734 bp, 8 predicted proteins | sample Wag4_2014_7_11_3_FD_187363 | JGI IMG/M metagenome (GOLD analysis project Ga0208788, IMG submission 187363) | Fresh water mixed with fracking chemicals microbial communities from Ohio, USA - Utica-2 Time Series FC 2014_7_11 (SPAdes) (version 2) ... | reverse complement strand
TCTTCACGCGCCATTTCCAGCGTCAAGTCAAAAGGGAATCCATATGTGTCGTGCAATTTAAAGACTTCTTCGCCAGGAAGTACTGACTTTTTAGATTTCTTTAACTCAGATGAAGCCAAATCAAAGATCTGAGTGCCACTCTTCAATGTTTGAAGGAATGATTCTTCTTCAGAAACAGAAACAGCCAAGATTCGCTTCTTATCCGTGATCAATTCTGGATACTGTGGACCCATCGCTCCAATGGCTGCAACAGTTAGCTCAGACATTATTGGATCATTGGTTCCGAGTAGGCGCATATTGCGGATGGTGCGACGCATCATTCGGCGTAAAACATAACCGCGGCCTTCATTACCGGGGGTAACTCCATCACCGATCAACATTGCCGATGTTCGAGCATGGTCTGCGATAACGCGAAGTGCTACATCTGACTTTTCAGATGAACCGTACTTAACCCCGGTTAACTCCATCGCCTTGCTCAAAATCTGCATCGTTGTATCGATTTCGTAAATATTCTCTACACCTTGTAACAGTGCAGCCGTGCGCTCTAGACCAAGTCCGGTGTCAATGCTCTTCGCTGGAAGCTCACCCAAAATTGGATAACTATCTTTACCGCCACCGGCTCCACGTTCGTTCTGCATGAAGACCAGGTTCCAAATTTCCAAATAGCGATTTTCATCAGCTATTGGCCCACCATCTTTACCGTAGGCGGGACCACGATCGAAATAAATCTCAGAGCAAGGCCCACACGGCCCTGGAACGCCCATCGACCAGAAGTTATCTGCCATATCGCGACGTTGAATTCGTTCTTTAGGAATGCCGATCTTCTTATGCCAGATATCTGCAGCTTCATCATCGGTCAGGTAAACAGTTACCCATAATTTATCTTCAGGAAAACCATAACCACCATCAGCGATTGGTCTAGTTAAGAGATCCCAGGCAAGTGCAATCGCACCCTCTTTGAAGTAATCACCAAACGAGAAGTTTCCACACATTTGGAAGAACGAGGCATGTCGGGTCGTCTTGCCAACTTCATCGATATCTAAGGTACGAACACATTTTTGAACGGAGGTTGCGCGCTTGTACGGTGGAGTGACCTCGCCGAGAAAATATGGCTTAAAGGGAACCATTCCGGCATTTACCAGGAGGAGGTTTGGATCGTCAGCGATCAAAGATGCTGAGGGAACAACGGTATGGGTTAAACCTTCGCGGTTATCGCTTTCGAAAAAGCGCAGCCAGCGGGAACGTATCTCGGCGGATTCCACGTTTGGAGATCACTCAGCCTTCTTCTTCTTTTTTGAGCGAGATTTACTCATGCCAGCAGCGCTAATCAGCGCGCCCGCGACCTTTACGGCAGGTCCACTCTTATCCATAAAACCGGTTGTTGCATCTGCAACTTTCGTCGTTACATCTTCTACGTTCTTAGTGATGCGCGCAAAACTTTCTAGCGGGCTATTTACCAACTCAACGGTGCGGGTTGACTCATGGATCAGCGGAGCAGTCTCATCGGTGAGAGTTTTAAGTGACGCCTTGGCTTCATCAATGAAACGCCCGACCCTAATTACCGCATATGAAATGGCGATGGCGATTACAAGTAGTGAGCATGCTGCAATTATCGTTGCAACTCCGCCTGGACCAGTAACCATCTCTACCCTCACTTACTTCTACTAGCGCTTCTGCTAATGCTCAACTAATAATCGCTAGCCTACCTGAGATAGCCGTTACTTCTGGCTTTCTACCTTTGCAGCCCCATCAATTCCACTCTCTTTGCGCTGTGCAGGAGTAATTGGCGTTGGCGCCCCAGTAAGCGGATCTCCCCCACTTGCCGTCTTTGGGAAGGCGATAACTTCTCGAATCGAGTCGCTGCCTGTGAGGAGTGCACAAACGCGATCCAGACCAAGTGCGATTCCACCGTGCGGAGGCGGTCCGTAATTGAATGCTTCTAGTAAGAAGCCAAATTTGCTCATCGCTTCTTCATCGCTTAAGCCAATTACGTTAAAGACATCTTTTTGAATATGACGATCGTGGATACGAATCGATCCACCACCGAGTTCGGTGCCGTTGAGAACTATGTCGTATGCATATGCCAATGCATTTGACGGATCAGATGCAAATGTCTTAGAAAACTCTGGCTTTGGACCAGTAAAAGGATGATGCACAGCTGTCCAACCACCGTTGTCAGTTGGTTCGAACATAGGTGCATCCACAACCCAAAGGAATTCCCATGCACCATCTGCAATTAAATTGCAGCGCTTGCCAATTTCTAAACGCACTGCGCCGAGAAGTGAAAGTGATGCTGAACGCTCGCCCGCCGCAAAGAAGATTGCATCTCCTGGCTTTGCGCCAGCGGCCGAAACGATTCCGGCAGTTTCCTTCTCAGAAATGTTCTTTGAAACCGGTCCGCCCAGCGTTCCATCTTCATGAACCAGGATGTAGGCAAGACCCTTTGCACCGCGCGCCTTCGCCCAATCTTGCCAAGCATCTAGTTCGCGACGTGGTGAAGATGCACCCCCTGGCATAACAACGCTGCCCACGTAAGGTGCTTGGAATACACGGAATTCTGTATCTTTGAAAAATTCAGTTTGCTCAATCAACTGCAAACCAAAACGAAGATCTGGTTTATCCGAGCCATAGTTCTGCATCGCATCGGCGTAGGTCATGTGGCGAATCGGAGTTGGAATATCGTAACCAACCGCTTCTTTCCAGATCTTTACCAAGAGTTTCTCGGCAACTGCCAAGATATCTGCTTGATCTATGAAAGACATTTCTATATCTAGTTGAGTAAATTCTGGTTGACGATCAGCGCGGAAATCTTCATCGCGGAAACAGCGCGCAATCTGGTAATAACGTTCCATGCCAGCAACCATCAAGAGTTGCTTAAATAGCTGTGGAGATTGTGGGAGCGCATACCAACTACCTGGTTGGAGGCGAACTGGAACTAAAAAGTCACGTGCACCTTCGGGGGTGCTGCGAGTTAGATAAGGGGTTTCAATCTCCAAGAAATCAAGATCTTCCATCACTCGACGAATAGTTGAAGTCACCTTTGAACGCAAGCGCATATTTGCTGCTGGTTTTTCGCGACGCAGATCTAAGTAGCGATATTTAAGGCGTACTTCCTCCGAAATCTCTGCATCGTTTCCACTATCAACAGGAAAGGGAAGCGCAGCGCTCTCACTTAAGACAACAATGTCATCGCCCATGACTTCTATCGCGCCGGTTGGGTTAGAAGAATTTGCATTTCCTTCAGGGCGCAGAACGACTTCACCCTTGATCTGTAGACACCATTCGGCGCGAAGGGATCCTGCCAGCGCCTCATCGCGAATAACAACCTGAACTGAACCTGTTGCATCACGTAGATCGATAAAGGCGACTCCACCATGATCGCGGCGGCGAGCTACCCAACCAGCCAGGCTAACTGTCTGACCAGCATGGCTTGCACGCAGAGCGCCAGCATCGTGAGTACGTAACATTTAAAAAGCCACCTTTAAGTATTGAACAGCGTTGATCAGATGTCCTCGAGTAGAACGCTCTGTAATTGGTCAATCTTAACCGATCTCGTACTGCCATCGCTCATGCGTTTGAGTTCAACGCTGCCTGAGGCAAGTTCGCTATCGCCTAAAACGATTACGAATCGAGAACCGCTCTTATCTGCCGCCTTCATTGCCCCCTTTAAGGCGCGATCGCCAAAAGCTATCTCGGTACGAATACCTGCACCACGTAATTCTGCGGCGATAGTTAGCGATGCGCTCTTCTGGCTTTCGCCGAGAGGAATAATGAAGAGATCTGAGGAGAATTGATTTTCAACTAGAACTCCTTCTGCTTGTGCTGCAAGAAGTGCGCGATCAACACCAAGTCCAAATCCAATTCCAGAGAGCGCTTGTCCACCAAGAATCTCCATGAGGCCGTCATAGCGACCACCGCCACCAATTCCGGATTGCGCGCCAAGTCCTTCATGAATGAATTCAAAAGTTGTTCCGGTGTAGTAATCCAAACCACGAACCATCCTAGGATTAACAATGTATTGGATTCCTAGTTGATCGAGATAACCCTTAACCGCTTTAAAGTTTTCTGCAGATGATTCAGAGAGATAGTCAAGAAGCAATGGGGCACCTGCCATCGCCGCCTTCATCTCTGGACGCTTATCGTCAAAGAGACGAAGCGGATTGATGGCAGCGCGAGTAGCCGTTGCTTCATCGAGATCTAACTTGGAGATAAATTTAAGTAAATCAACGCGATGCGCAGAACGTGATTGGGCATCTCCAAGAGAAGTAATCTCCAATCGGTAATTCTTTAGACCCAAAGATTTGAAGCCTTGATCGGCGATTGCAATTACTTCAGCATCAATCGCTGGATCATCTAAACCAATAGCTTCAATTCCGACTTGATAGAACTGGCGATAGCGCCCAGCTTGCGGACGTTCGGCACGGAAGAATGCTCCGGAGTACCAAACTTTCACTGGCAGTTGTCCACGATCTAGCCCCTTCTCGATCACTGCGCGCATGACACCAGCAGTTCCTTCAGGGCGAAGAGTTATGGAGCGTCCACCGCGATCTTCAAAGGTGTACATCTCCTTCGAAACAACATCAGTGGATTCGCCAACTCCGCGAGAGAAGAGAGAAGTATCTTCAAAGACTGGTAACTCCATCAATTGATATCCGGCTAATTTTGCAGGAGCGATGAGCGATTCACGGACCCATTCGAAGGCAGCCGAAAGCGGGGGTGCATATTCGCTTACCCCTTTTGGCGCCTGGATCTTCTCGTACTTCATACTCGCAATTCTTTCAGATAAGGATTATTTTTTCGCTCGAATTTAATAGTCGTTTCTGGTCCGTGGCCGGGTAACACTCTGAAATCGTCATCAAGCGTGAGTACCCGCGTCTTAAGCGTCTTGATCATCGCTTCATGCGACCCTGACGGCAGATCAGTGCGACCAATAGATCCTGCAAATAAGACATCTCCCGATAGCAGAATTTGATCGTTGATCGAAAACATCACACTTCCACGAGTATGCCCAGGTGAATGAATCGCGTTGATGTTCATTCCAAGAAGATCAATTTGGTCACCATGTCTTAAGTTCTTTACTTCATTCGGTTCTACGAACTCCATTGCATTTAGCGTTTCAATAAATTCGGCGCCATGTGCACCTTGTGGCTTAAGTAGAAGATCTCGATCTTCGCCATGAATATATGCAGGGATGTCATAGCCGTCAGCAAGTGGCTTAACTGAAAATGTATGGTCGAGATGTCCATGGGTGATTAAAGCCGCAACTGGCTTTAATCCATGTTGCGCAACAAGTGCTGTGATCTCATGGGAAATATCTGGCATTCCTGGATCAACAATGATGCACTCTTGCCCCGCCGCTGGTGCGATAACCCAACAATTGGTGGCAAACATTGGGGCCACAAAGGAGGTAACAAACATCGCCTGACCCCTATCTCCCGCGCAAAATAGGCGCGAACTTTCCCCGATAAGTAAGACAGGGTACCTTTTATCTCCGCAAGACCTCATCCACACACTCAAACAACGAAGGCGAAAACGCCGACGCGCTGAAAGGGAAGAACAATGACCGAGCAAATTAATCCAGGATCAATCAACGTCACACCAGCAAATGCGAGTGCAGCATCTGCGTTAATTGGAGATCCATCAAAGTTCGGTCGTGTTGCAGATGATGGCACCGTTTATGTGCGTACCTCAGAAGGTGAAAAAGCTGTTGGCTCATATCCAGGCAAAACCGCCGAAGAAGCGTTGCAGTATTTCGTAAGAAAATTTGAAGCCCTCGCCTCTGAGGTCGCTCTAACCGCAGCCCGCATCAAAAGCGGTGCAATGGTTCCTGACGATGCTTACGAGGCTGTTAAGAAGTTGCGTCAACAAGTGCGCGAGTTAAATGGTGTTGGCGATCTTGCTGCGCTAGCAGCATCAGTTGAGCAAATTGAGCCGCTAATCGAAGGCCACCGCGAAGCCTACGAAGCCAAGAAAGTCGCGGAAGCCGCGGCAAAGGCTGCACGTCGCGAACAAGTTTTAGTCGAGAAAGAGAAGATTGTCGCTGAAGCTGAATCGCTAGCCCTCTCTGAAAATTGGAAGGTCACTGGCGATCGCCTCAAAACTCTCCTCGAAGAGTGGAAATCCGCGCCTCGCTTAGATAAGAAAGTTGATGGCGAACTTTGGAAACGCTTTTCTGCATCACGAAATAAGTTTGATAAGCGTCGCAGAACTCACTTTGCAACGCTAGAAGAGACAACCGCCAAAGTCTCTGCCACCAAGAAGTCACTTGTTGAACAGGCTTCAAAACTTGCTACTTCGACAGATTGGGTTGCCACAGCACGCGCTTTCAAGTCTCTAATGGATCAGTGGAAAGCAGCTGGTCGCGGCAAGCCAAGTGAAGATGCAAAACTTTGGGCGAAGTTCAAAGCATCACAAGATCAATTCTTTACCGCTAAGAACGCCGACCTCGAAAAGCGCGAAGTATCAATGGTTGCAAACCTTGCTAAGCGCGAAGAGTTAATTGTTCAGATCGAAGCGCTTCTTCCATTTACTGATGTCAAGGCTGCGAAGAGCTCATTCCGCGAACTCTCTCGCGCATGGGAGAAAATCGGTATCACTCACCGCGATAAGCGAGCAGCGCTGGATGCACGAGTTGCGAAGGTTGAGGAAGCGATCAAATCCGCAGAAGCTGAGATCTGGCGCAAGACTGATCCGGCTGCAAAGGCCCGCGCCGCAGATGTGGTTAGGCAATTAGCGGATTCAATCGCAAATTACGAGAAGATCGCCGCGAAATCTACCGCTGCAGGTAATGCGAAGAAGGCTCAAGAAGCGCTTGATTCAGCAGCTGCTCGTAAGGTTTGGTTAGCAGAGGCCGAGAAGTCTCTCGCTGAATTTAACTAGCCTTAAATTCTCCATTATCTTTTCGTCAGTTGCGATAGACGTCATAGACGCCTTCGACAGCGCGTACTGCAGCTAAGACAGAATCAAGATGCGTTGCATCTGCCATCTCAAAAGTGAACTTGCTGATCGCAGTTCGATCTTTAGAGGTATTTACTGCAGCGCTCAAAATATTTACATGCTGTTCAGATAGCGCTCTCGTTACATCCGCCAAGAGTCTTGATCTATCTAGCGCTTCTACTTGAATGTTAACCAGGAAGACGCTTCCGGCGCCTTCAAGCCAACGAACTTTCGCGATTCGTTCCCCTTGGTTAAGCTGTAAATCAGCGGCGTTAATGCAATCATCGCGATGAACCGAGATGCCGCTTCCTTTAGTAATAAATCCGATAATTCCATCGCCAGGTACTGGTGTGCAGCAACGCGCCAACTTCACCAAGACATCTCCGACACCCTCAACTTCGATGGCGCTACTGGAGCGTCTTATTGAATGCGATCCTGTTGGAATAGTTTCAATCGTTGGTTCTGGATGTGAATCCTCAACGCCTAGAGAAACAACCAACTTTTCAATGATTGAGGCAGCAGAAACATGGCCGTCACCAACCGCGCTATAGAGCGCAGAAATATCTGGGTAACGAAGCTCATGCGCCAACTCGAGGAGAGAATGCCCAGCAAAAATTTTCTGAAGTGGAAGCCCGGCCTTACGCATTTGACGAGCAATCGATTCACGTCCTGCATCAATGGCTTCTTCGCGCCGTTCCTTGCTGAAATGTGCCTTGATCTTTGATCGTGCTCGCGGTGATTTTACAAAGTTAAGCCAATCGCGCGAAGGTCCCGCATTCTCGCTTTTGTTGGTAACGATCTCGATGACATCGCCGTTAACTAAGCGGGTATCAAGGGGAACTAAACGACCATTAACTTTCGCGCCTGCACATTTGCTTCCCACATCTGTGTGCACTGAATATGCAAAGTCAACGGGAGTTGATCCACCAGGAAGAGCAATCACGCTCCCCTTTGGCGTAAATACGAATACCTCAGGGCTACCCAAATCAAAACGTAGCGCTTCTAGGAATTCTGATGGATCTTCAGTTTCTTTCTGCCATTCATGCAACTGGCGCAGCCAAAGCATCTCTGGTGAAGTGTTCTTCGATTCATTTCCTTGCTTGTACTTCCAATGGGCGGCGATACCGAACTCCGCACGAGAGTGCATCTCGAAGGTTCTAATCTGAATCTCAATCGCTTTTCCATTTGGACCGATGACCGTTGTGTGTAACGATTGGTAGAGATTGAACTTAGGCATTGCAATATAATCTTTAAATCGACCAGGAACTGGCGACCAGCGAGCGTGTATTGATCCAAGTACCGCATAACAATCTTTAACATCATTAACTAAGACTCGAATACCGACTAAGTCGTAAATGTCATTGAAATCGCGGCCTCGCACCACCATTTTCTGGTACACACTGAAGTAATGCTTTTTGCGTCCTGTGACCGTTGCTGTTATCGAATCTCTTTCGAGATCGCTCTGAACCGCATCAATTACCTCTTGTGAAAGAGCGTCTCGTGAAGGCGACCGCTCAGCCACTAACCTAGAAATCTCCTCAAACTTCTTGGGCTCGAGAACTTCAAAAGAGAGATCTTCTAACTCCCACTTGATCGCATTCATACCCAGACGATGCGCCAATGGAGCGTAAATATCTAAGGTTTCACGCGCCTTACGTTCGGCGCTCTCAGGGTTAACAAACTTCCAAGTGCGGGCATTGTGCAAACGATCTGCAAGTTTTATAACAAGAACACGAATGTCTCGAGACATCGCAACAACCATTTTGCGAACAGTTTCGGCTTCTGCAGTTGGTCCGTAGGTTAATTTATCTAACTTGGTTACACCATCTACAAGATTCGCAATCTCGTCACCGAATTCAGCACGTAATTGCGCTAACGAATAAGGCGTATCTTCTACCGTGTCGTGAAGTAGCGAGGCGATTATCGTGGTGTCATTTAAACCGAGTTCTGCCAAGATCTGGGAAACCGCTACCGGGTGAGTTATGTACTCCTCACCAGATTTGCGAAGTTGTCCCTCATGAGCGCTCTTGGCAACTTCAAAAGCCCGCTCAACATCAGAGAGCCGGCTAGATGGATGGCTCTCTTTTAGCGTTGCTAATAGTGGTGCAACTAGAGCATTCAAAAGCTACGCCTTACTTGCGGCCTTTGCGCTTAGGTTGGTTGCGCGGACCTTTACCCGTGCTTGGACGAATCGCTGGACGTTCGCTCTTTGCAGCAACTGAAGTCGAACCAGTATCTGCTCCTCCACGTGCGGCAACGCGCTTGGCAAGTGCCTGCATCGCTGGCTCTTTCTCGCGTAGTGAAGCAAGAAGAGGAGGCGCAATAAAGATCGAAGAATAAGTTCCTACTGCTAATCCGATAAAGAGCGCTAGAGATAGATCCTTGAGAGTTCCTGCTCCAAGAAGTCCTGCACCAACAAAGAGAATTGCACCAACTGGCAGAAGGGCAATCAAGGAAGTATTGGCAGAGCGAACAATTGTCTGATTGACAGCCAAGTTAGCTGCTTGAGAAAAGGTAAACTTACCAACGGCAGCAACTGACTTTGTGTTCTCTCGCACCTTATCGAAGACAACAACTGTGTCATAGAGCGAGTAACCAAGGATCGTCAAGAAACCAATGACCGTTGCGGGCGTAACATCAAATCCCACGAATGCATAGATTCCAACGGTGATGAAAACGTCGTGGACAACTGCAACGATTGCAGAGATCGCCATCTTTGGCTCAAAGATCATCGTTAAGAAGATCATGATTACGATCAAAAATGCTACGAGTCCGTAAAGTGCCTTTTTCGTAATCTCTTTACCCCATGAAGGACCAACGAGCTGAGTATCGATAGATTCGATTGACACGTTGAAGGCAACGGAGAGAGCTGACTCGACAGCAGCTGATTGAGCTGCAGATAGCGCACCTGTTTGAATCTTTATCTTATCGTCACCAATTTTTTGAACGATGATCTCGCCTGGTAGATCAATCGGTGCCATTGCATCACGAGCTTGCTGAATAGTAGTACCCGTCTTATTAACGGTGTATGAAGATCCACCTTTGAATTCGATACCTAGATGTAGCCCTTGGATAAAGAGCGCACCGATAGAGAGAAGAATGAATACTGCCGAGACGGAGTACCAACGGCGACGATTGCCGATGATGTTAAATGAAGTCTCTCCTGAATAAAGCCGACCACCAAGACCTGAAAGTTTTGCCATGGCTTATGCCTCCATTACTGAATCAGATGTCGTTGGGACCGTTTTAGTTGATTTCATTCCGATGCTTCTAGGCGATAGACCTGAGAGGCGATGACCGGATGAGAAGAACTTCATTCCGGCAAGAAGAGTGACCATCGGCTTGGTGAAGAAGAAGACGATAATCAGATCCACGAGGGTGGTAAGTCCCAAGGTGAATGCAAACCCACGAACTCCGCCTACGGCAAAGAAGTAGAGCAACGCTGCGGCGATCAGAGAAACCGCATCGGCTACCAAAATAGTGTGGCGCGCCTTGGCCCAACCGCTTTCAACTGCAGAGCGAATTGAGCGACCTTCGCGAACTTCATCGCGAATACGTTCGAAGTAAACGATAAACGAGTCTGCTGTTACACCGATCGCGGTAATCGCTCCAGCAATGCCTGCCAGCGTTAGAGTAAAGCCGATTGTTTCGCCTAGAACGAGGAAGAGTAAGTAAACAATTGCAGCCGCTATCGCGAGTGAACCTACAACCACTATTCCAAGTCCACGGTAGTAGAGAAGTGAGTAGAGCAGCACCAAACCAAGACCGAGCGCACCAGCTAATAGACCAGCGTTTAGCTGATCGGCACCAAGTGTTGGAGAGACTTGCTGTACTTCACCGCGGTCAAATGCCAGAGGAAGTGCGCCGTACTTTAGAACATTTGATAGATCCTGCGCCTCTACCTGTGAGAACGAGCCCGTGATCTGCGCGTTGCCTGATGGAATAGCCTCATTGATACGTGGAGCTGAAACAACTAGACCGTCGAGAACAATTGCAACTTGGTTAAGTGGTGATGGCAATGAAGTTACGCGACTGGTAAGAGCGCCAAATGCCTTTGTGCCATCGCCATTAAAAGTAAGTGAAACAAACCAGGCTAAACCTTGTTGTGGGTCATAACCTGCTTCGGCAGATGAAACCTGAGTTCCGAGCACTTCTGCAGGCGCGAGAATGTACTTAACTCCCCCATCGCGTGAACAAGAGACGATTGTTTCTGCTGGGCTATCTGCGCCAGTTCCTTCGCGGTTCGCTGGGTTCGTGCAATCAAGTGCCGCGTACTTGGCATTTAGCTCTGGACTTACACCTGCTGCAGGTGTTGCTGCAGTAGCGGTGTCGGCCAGCGTTGGCGCACCAGAACCTTCTGCAAGAACCTGCCGGAATCGAAGTTCCGCTGTCTGACCTACAAGATCAACCACGCGTCGTCCGCTATCTCCTGGAACATTGATCACAATCTGACGATTAGTACCGCTACCTTGCGCCGTAACTTCACTTTCAGCCACACCGACTGAGTCAACGCGTTGGCGAATAATGTTAACTGCCTGATCAATCGCTTCCGAAGTAATCTTGTTGGCATCATTAGATGCGCGCGGTTGTAGCGTGACGCTAGTTCCACCGCGCAGATCGAGGCCTAACCGAACTGATGAAACGCCTTGGATGAAGGTCGTAGCGAGCAGACCAAAGATTATTAAGGCGAGGATCAGGAGGGCGCGCCCTGGGCGGGCAGAACTCTTCACAGTTTTAGTAGGTGTGGACATAAGAGCAGAGTCTAGGCGTTAGGCGCAGGCGTGTCGAAAAGGGTTGC
>Ga0208788_1001397_pt1 | contig 11736 bp, 10 predicted proteins | sample Wag4_2014_7_11_3_FD_187363 | JGI IMG/M metagenome (GOLD analysis project Ga0208788, IMG submission 187363) | Fresh water mixed with fracking chemicals microbial communities from Ohio, USA - Utica-2 Time Series FC 2014_7_11 (SPAdes) (version 2) ... | reverse complement strand
GTTTGATGTGCATGACTCGTATGAATACTTTTAACGAAGAAGACGAAGTAACAGTCACTCCATTAAGAGCTTTCCCTGTAATTAAAGATTTAGTAACCGATGTTTCCTTTAACTACATAAAAGCTCGCCAAGTTCCAGCATTTAAAGGCCCTGAAAACCTAAAACCAGGTGAGTACCGCATGCAACAAGTTGATGTGGAAAGAAGTCAAGAATTTAGAAAATGTATTGAATGCTTCCTATGCCAAGATGTTTGCCACGTGGTGCGTGACCATGAAGAAAACAAAGAAAGCTTTGCAGGTCCAAGATTCTTTATTCGCCTGGCAGAATTAGATATGCATCCATTAGATGAATTAGATAGAAAAAAAGAAGCGCAAGAAAAGCATGGTTTAGGAATGTGTAACATCACCAAGTGCTGTACCGAAGTTTGTCCAGAACACATCAAAATCACTGACAATGCAATTATTCCGATGAAAGAACGCGTTGTTGATACTAAATATGATCCATTGGTTTGGTTGGGTAAAACAATTACCCGCCGCAAATAATTAAAGCTTAAAAACCAACTTTTTCATAAACACTCTTCAAAGTTGCTGAAGCTACTTTCTCAGCCTTTTGGGCACCTTCACTCATTAGAGAATTAAGTTGTTTTTCTTCCCCAAGTAGAGCCAAAGTTTTTTCTCTAAATGGTTTAACAATCTTTTCTACGACTAATTCGCCTGTAAATGTCTTTAAATCCCCATAACCTTTATTGGCAAATTGTGCTTCAATAGCTGACATCTCTTCATTGGTTACAGCCTTAATTATGTTTAAGAGATTTGAAACACCTGGTTTATTTGCTGGATCATATTTAATTTCTTTACCACTGTCTGTCATTGCAGTCTTAAATTTCTTCATCACAGCATCTGGTTCATCCATGATAAATACACAACCTTGGGGAGAAGATTTACTCATTTTGGCAGTTGGGTCTTGTAAATCAAGAATCTTGGCTGATTCTTTAACAATGAATGCTTCAGGAACAACAAATGTTTGGCCAAATTGATTATTAAATCTAACCGCTAAATCTCTAGTTAATTCCAAATGTTGTCTTTGATCTTCGCCAACTGGAACACTTTGTGCTTGGTAAAGCAAAATATCTGCTGCCTGCAAAATTGGGTAGGTAAACAAACCAACTGATGATCTTTCTTGACCACCTTTTTGGGTTTTGTCTTTAAATTGTGTCATTCGTCCTGCTTCACCAAAACCAGTAAAACAACTCAAGACCCAAGCAAGTTGAGCATGTTGTGGAACTTGGCTTTGAACAAAAACTGTACTTTTCTTAGTATCAATTCCAACAGCTAACAATTGAGCAAAAGACGAAAGTGTTCTTTTCTTTAAAACTTTAGGATCAAATTCTGAAGTTATTGCATGTAAATCTACAACGGTATAAAAACATTCGTGGGTATCTTGCATTTGAACCCATTGACGAAGTGCCCCAAAATAATTACCAATATGAAATGAATCAGCAGTGGGTTGAATTCCCGATAAAACACGTGACTTAGCCATAGAACTCATTGTCCACCATTATTGCTTGATTCAGGCTCAATTCGACTAACTCGTACTCGTGCAATTCGTCGCACATCCATGCTCAATATTTCAAACACGCATTGTTCAGCGATTACAGATTTGCCAACGGCAGGAAGTGTTCCAAGTTTGGAAATAACAAAACCAGCTACGGTTTCATACGGTCCTTGAGTCAGATGAATGTGAGTTGAGTCAGCAAAATCATCAAGGTTCATCAATCCATCTACTTCAACCTCGCCATGAAAATCTAGTTCGCTTACTTCACTTTCTGGTTCATCATCTTCATGCCTAATATCACCAATTAGTTCTTCAACCAAATCATCTAAAGTAACAATTCCAGCTGTTCCGCCGTATTCGTCAGCGACGATCAATAAATGTTGATTACCATTTCGCATCTGAGCAAGGGCACTTAATACTGATGTAGTTCCGGGAATTGATTCCACAGCAATTGCAATATCTCTTAATTGTTTACTTGATTTACGAGCTTCTAAAGAAAGCAATTGTCTTACGTGCACAAATCCGACAACTTCATCTGCTGTTTTGTTCATCACCGGATATTTTGTATGGGGAAGTTTTTCAACAACAAGTGCTGCATCAGGAATTGTTGATTCGGCATCAAGAAATTCAACTTCAGTACGAGGAGTCATAACTTCTTTAATTTCGCGATCATCTGCTTCAAACACATCGTCAATTAGTGCGCGTTCGTTATCACTAAGTTCTTCGTGTCCAGCCACTAAATCTCTTAAGTCTTCGCCACTTAATTCTTGACGACTAGCACTTGGATCTCCCCCAAGTAATCTCACAATTAGATTTGTGGAGCGACCCAATAACCATATAAATGGTCTAGTAATTCTTGCTAGAAAATCAATTGGATAGGCAGCAAAAAGTGCCCAGCTTTCAGAATTTTGTAACGCTAATCTCTTAGGAACAAGCTCGCCTAAGACAAGTGAGAAATATGCAATAAAAAGAGTTATCAAAATAAAGGCAATTACAGAAACAAAAGATTCAGGAAAAACTAAATCTAAAATAGGTGATAACACAGGAGTTAAACTAGAAGCTCCAAAACCTGCGCCAATAAAGCCTGCAACAGTCACACCCACCTGAACTGAAGCTAAAAATCTATTTGGGTGATCATGTAATTCTTTTAAGAGTTTTCCGCGTCGACCTTTTGTTTCAGCAATTCTTTTAACTTGTGATTCACGAAGTGAAACAAGTGCAATTTCTGCAGCAGCAAAGAATCCACCGACAAGGATGAAAGCTAGGACAATAAGGGCACTAACCCAAGTACTCATATGTTAAAGATGCTACTCAATCAGTTGATTTTGATTAAAGGCTTGAGTCTAATTGGCGCTTAATTCCAGCCAAATAATCCTCAGTTGTTGCCCAAGCGTGATCTCTACTGATCAAGCGAGCTAAGTCCTTGGTCATTAATCCTGATTCAACAGTCTTGATACATGCATCTTCTAGCGTTCTAGCAAAAGCAGTTAATTCTTTATTGTTATCTAACTTACCTCTATGAACTAAACCGCCAGTCCAAGCAAAAATTGATGCAATTGGATTTGTGGAAGTTGGTTCACCTTTTTGGTGTTTACGGTAATGGCGTGTAACTGTTCCGTGAGCTGCTTCTGATTCAACAGTTTTACCATCTGGAGTCATTAACACACTTGTCATAAGTCCAAGAGATCCAAAACCTTGAGCAACAGTATCACTTTGTACATCGCCGTCATAATTCTTACAAGCCCAGACGTAGCCGCCTTCCCACTTCAAGGCAGTTGCCACCATGTCATCGATTAGGCGATGTTCATAGGTTAATCCTTTTGCTTCAAATTCAGTTTTAAACTCTTTTTCATATATTTCTTGGAAGATATCTTTGAATCGACCATCGTATGCTTTCAAAATGGTGTTCTTAGTTGACAAATAAACTGGATAATTTCTAATTAATCCATAATTTAGTGAAGCTCTAGCAAAGTCTTTGATGCTGTCATCAAAGTTATACATTCCCATAGCCACACCGGAACCATTAAAATCTGCTACTTGAAATTCCATTGGTTTAGAACCATCTGCGGGTTGGAAAGTCATTGTTACTTTTCCAGGACCAGGAACTACAAAGTCTGTTGCTTTGTATTGATCTCCATGAGCATGACGGCCAATAACTATTGGCTTGGTCCATGAAGGAACTAGTCGAGGAATATTGCTAATGATGATTGGTTCACGAAAAATTACGCCACCTAAAATATTTCGAATAGTTCCATTAGGTGATTTCCACATCTTTTTTAAACCAAATTCTTTAACTCTTGCTTCATCTGGAGTGATAGTTGCGCACTTGACGCCTACTCCGTGTTTCTTGATCGCATTTGCTGAGTCAATTGTTACTTGATCATCTGTTTTATCACGATTTTCAATACTTAAGTCGTAATATTCAAGGTTGACGTCTAAGTAAGGCAAAATTAATTCTTCTTTGATGAATTGCCAAATGATGCGAGTCATTTCATCGCCATCAAGTTCAACTACAGGATTTGCTACCTTAATTTTTGCCATTTTAACCTTTTTCTTTACAGATCTTTAACGTCAGCTTGTTTTGCTCTAACTGCTTCGGCAGCAGTTTTTAATGCAGTTGTTTCCTCTGGAGTTAATTTAGTTTCCACAACTTTATTGATTCCTTTTGAACCAATTTCTGCTTCTACCCCTAAATACACTCCACTAATTCCATATTCACCATCAACCCATGCACACACTGGCATAACTTGACCTGAGTTTGTTGCAACTGCTTTTGCCATTTGTGCAGCAGCAGCTGAAGGTGCATAGTATGCAGAACCAGTTTTTAACAGTGCCACAACTTCTGCGCCACCATTTCTAGTTCTATCTACTAATGCATCAATATCTTCTTTAGACAAAACTTCACTTAATGCTTTGCCTTTCACACTTGATTGGCTTGGTACTGGAACCATAGTTTCACCATGAGATCCAAGAGTTAAAGTCTTAACATCACTTACATTTGATCCTGTTTTTTCTGCAACAAAGTTTGTAAATCTTGCAGTATCAAGCATTCCGGCTTGTCCCATTACTCGGTTTTTTGGAAAACCAGTCGCAAGTTGTGCAAGAGCTGTCATTTCATCTAGTGGATTTGAAACCACAATTACTACTGAATCTGGTGCATGCTTAGCAATATTTTCTGAAACTTGTCGCACAATTTTTGCGTTTGTTTCAATTAAATCCATACGGCTCATGCCTGGTTTTCTTGGTAAACCTGCAGTGATCACAACAATGCTGCAACCTTTGATTGCGTCGTAACCTGAACCATCTAATCCGGTAGTTTGGCCAACGATTTTTGTTTCAAAGTTTTGAATTGGTCTGGATTGATTCATATCTAAAGCAAGACCTTCAGCTTTACCTTCAAGAACATCAGTTAGAACGACTGTGTCAAAAATGTCATATTCTGCTAAACGCATGGCAGTGGTTGAACCGTAAAAACCGGCTCCGATTACTGCAACTTTGCCTGATCTGGCCATTTAGATTTCAGATCCTTTCAAATCAAAATTAAGGTAAATATCTATTTCTTCAGTTCAAATTCTAGTCAAATACCAAAACTTGGGGCTAAGAGGGCACAACTATCGAAAGAATTAAAAGGAAAACAGAAAAACTGCCTAAAACCAAAACGTCCACCCATTTAGTTCTTACATACAGCCAACCTAAAGTGAATCTAGGAAGTGACGCACGTAACACCGCTGCCACTGATACGCCCAGAGAAAAAACTAGAGCACCGACTCGAAAATTTATTTGAGTTGCTAAAACAATTCCAACCAAAGTTATAACCAATGGAATTAAAGTCGGCCATTGTCGACGAATTAATTTTTGCCAACGTCCTGATTGTTTAGGATTTTCGTTTGTTGAAACTGCGCGTAAACCTCTTGATTCAGAATTTGATTGAGGAGTAGTTGCGCTCATAAATGTAAGTTTACCTTAAATCACTTGCAAGATAGACAGCCAAGAGCATGAGACCTGCACCACTTATGAGCGCCCAGCCCACATTTATGTTCGCATTTGGCAATATGACGTCAAGTGCAATTGATGTGATCAGTTGCCCAGCAACACTTGCTAAACCAAAAAGTAAAACACCTAAAGTTCTAATTGTTGCTGCAGCTAAAAACACTACGACTGCTCCAAGAAAACCTGCAGTATAAAGCCACCATTGATTAGGCCAGGTATTCCAACTTTTACCAAATAAATTCATAACAAAAAGTGTGATGCAAACAGTAATCATTGACATGGGAAAGTTAATGAAAGCTGATACTTGAGAATTAGCCGCTTTGGTAACGCGACCATTTAAAGCAAATTGAACAGTTACTGCCACACCTGCCATGACCACTGCAACTATTGGAATCCATAGAATTTTTCCTTGAAAATCTGTCACAGAGAGTAAAACTGCTGCGATCCCTATAACTGCTGCAATAGATCTTTTAGGAGTTATCTTTTTTCTAGATCCTGAACTTAATCCAAATCTATCTACAACAATTCCGCTCATATTTTGTGAAGCAACTAGAACTACTGTAAATAGTCCTGTTCCGATAATGCTAACCGTGCTTGAAGCAGTTGAAATATAAATTGCTCCGGCGACTCCACCCAACAATTGCCATTTGGCAAACTTTCCTGAAACCACATCTTGAAAAAGTTTCTTACATTTTCTTCTTACTTCTGGATTTAAGAGAAAAAGTCCAGTAAAGATTGTGCCACCAATATTTGAAATTAACGCTGCCATGATTCCATCGTTTAATTCATGAGCTAACTGGCCACTAATTCCTGCTTGCAAAGTTGCGGCAACCCCTGCAACGAAAGCAAGAGTAATGGAAATAGGAACGCTTGCTTTTTCAATGAGAAAAATGTCTAACCCCTGTTAGATACATTGTGATGCCAGCTTTTTGGGCCACAGCAATTACTTCGGCATCATTTTTTGAACCACCTGGATGAACAACTGCCTTAATTCCAGCATTAATTAAAATTTCTAAAGCATCAGCAAATGGGAAGTAAGCATCAGATGCTGCCACACTTGATTTAGCTCTTTCAATTCCTGCTCTATTAACTGCAAGTTGTGCTGCATCAACTCTGTTTACTTGGCCCATGCCAACTCCGACCAAGCCACCATTTTTTGCTAAGACAATTGCATTTGATTTAGGAGCACGTACACAGCGCCAAGCAAATTCTAAATCTGCTAATACTTCATCACTTGGTTTAGTTCCTGAAACTAATTTCCATTCATCAGGATCATCACCTTTTGCTTCAACATCATCAACTGTTTGCATTAACACTCCACCAGAAATTGTGCGCCATTCAACTCTGTGACCCATGTGTGGACCTGCTAATTGCAAGATTCTTAAGTTTGGTTTTGTTTTTAAAACTGCTAAAGCATCTTCGTCATAAGAAGGAGCAACGATTACTTCTGTAAATACTTCGTTAATTAATAGAGCAGATTGTTTATCCACTTTTCGATTAGTGGCAACCACTCCGCCATAAGCAGAAACTTTGTCTGCATCTAATGCTTTCTGGTAAGCAGTTGCTATGTCTTTGCCAATTGCTATTCCGCAAGGATTTGCGTGTTTGATAATGGCTACGCAAGGTTCAACGTGATCAAAAACTGCAGCTCTGGCGCTATCTGCATCCACGTAATTGTTGTAAGACATTTCTTTTCCGGCTAATTGTTTTGCATGTGCAATGCCTTTTTCAGAACTAATTCCTCTATAAAGAGCAGCTGATTGATGTGGATTTTCTCCGTAACGAAGAATTTCAGATCTAGTAAAGGAAGCACCCACCCAAGTAGGTGAATCTTGTTCCGGGGTTGTTTTTCTAGACATCCAGCGTGCAATCAATGTGTCATAAGTTGCAGTGTGTGCAAAAGCTGCAGCTGACCATTTGATTCTTAAATCACGTGATATTCCTTGTTTCAAATTACTAATTAATTCTGAGTACTCATTTGGGGAAACAATCACTGCAACATTTTCAAAGTTTTTGGCTGCAGCTCTAATTAAGGCAGTTCCGCCTATATCAATTTGCTCAATACATTGATCAAAATCTGCTCCAGATGAAACTGTGTCTCCGAATGGATAAAGATTTACTACTACTAAATCAAAAGGCTTAATTTGTAGATCGTCCAAAGATTTCTTGTGATCAGATTTTCTAGTATCTGCCAAGATTCCAGCGTGGATTAATGGGTGAAGAGTTTTAACTCTGCCATCTAAAATTTCAGTAAAATTAGTTACCTCAGACACTTTTGTGACAGGAATATTTAATTCACTTATTAATTTTGCGGTAGCACCTGTAGATACAATTTCTACTCCAGCATTATTAAGTTCTTTGGCTAACTCGGCTAAGCCCTCTTTATTGGAAACACTTATTAGTGCTCTCTTGATAGTTGTTTTACTCATTTGAAGAGGGTGTGCCTTTCCATGGAATTTCTAACTCAGAGCCTAGTCAGTTGAAATATCCAACCGAAAACCTCTGGCTTTACTTTCTATTCCTCTTCTGTTTCAGACATTTCTTGAGGCCGTTGTTTGACTTGGCGATTCTTTCGCCAAGCAAACACAACTCCAATTATCAGAACTTGGCCGATTAAAAACCAAGTCATATTTCTCTGAAAAATCTCTTTGGGGGAAACTCCAAAATTTAATAATAAATTACTACCCAATGATCCTGAACTAAGAAATCCAAGCAAACTCAAAGTTGCCGAAACCCCGAGAGAAACAAAAAATGAACTAACAACCCAAATTGAAATTTTGTTATTCCTGGTAGCTAAAGCCATTAAAGCTCCCAGAAGAATAGGTATTGCTATTAAGAATTTTGTCCAACTTGGTAAAGCCGTAGGAATTAATCCAAACCATGGCCATGCTGGTAATTGAGAAATTGTCACGCTATTTAGCGAAATACTTGAACCTTGACCAAGAGTAACTGTGGAACTAGTAATCCAAGCCCAAGACCACAAAACAAAATTTGGTAGCCAGCCAATTCCAGAAATTACCACTGCAATTACTGCAACAATTCCACCTAATAGAGATGATTGCACTAAAAGCATATTTTCATAATTAAGACCAATAGCTATTGCAACAATCAAGAATCCAACAGTTAACGTAACTAAAGTAAATCTAAATACTAGTTTGAGAATTCTTTTTATCATGTCATCTAGATCATCAAATATCAGTGACCAAGTACCACCCACTGTGCCAACGGCAAATATCGACATTGACACAACCATCACAGTTGGTTTAATCATTACTTCTAGCCAATTAATATTTTGAGAATCAACAAAGAGTCTTAATAGTGCGATTACACCGCAATAAGAAACAGAGGCAACTGATACAACTAGTAATGAGATAAGTGTTGGTCGATTCATTTCTTCGTGGAGTGCAGATCTAATTGCCCATCTAGAAGATCGATATAGCGACAAAAGCGTTAATAGTAAGAAACCTAAGAATGGTAAAGACAAAACTGTTGAATTGATAACTATGGGAACTCCTTGCATCGCAAGGTAACCCCAAATTACAACTTTGAAAGCATCAGTAATTGAAGTTGTTCTATCCCCTGCCAATATCCAAGTTGTAAAAACAAGAATTACAGATGATCCAAATGTGATTAAAAATGTCCAAAGAGTTACTAAAAGTCCAGCGGTAACAACGCTATGGCGTTGAACTGGAGTATCGATCACAAATTTATTTTATTGCGGCGCGTAACAAAAGTGCTGTTTCACTTGGAGTTTTACCAACTTTTACTCCAGCTTTTTCTAGAGCAACTTTCTTTGCTTCAGCAGTTCCACTTGATCCTGAAACAATTGCTCCTGCATGTCCCATTGTTTTGCCTTCAGGTGCAGTAAATCCTGCAACGTAAGCAACTACTGGTTTCTTGATATTGGCTTTAATGAATTCTGCAGCTTTTTCTTCTGCATCTCCACCAATTTCACCAATCATCACAATTGCTTTTGTATCTGGATCATTTTCAAATTCGCATAATGCATCAATATGTGTGGTTCCAATAATTGGATCTCCACCAATTCCAATGGCGGTGGTAAATCCAAGGTCTCTTAATTCATACATCATTTGGTAGGTCAGAGTTCCTGATTTCGAAACCAAACCAATAGATCCTTTTGTTGTGATATCTGCAGGAATAATTCCTGCGTTACTTAATCCTGGAGAAATAATTCCTGGACAGTTTGGTCCAATGATTCTGGTCTTGCCAGATTTTAGTGCGTAAGTAAAGAAATGTGCGGTGTCATGAACTGGAATACCTTCAGTGATAACTACAACTAATGGCATTGCTGCATCTACTGCTTCAACAACTGCACCTTTGGCAAATTTCGGTGGTACGAAAACCACTGAAACATTTGCACCAGTTGCAGCCATTGCTTCTTGCACAGAGTTGAAAACTGGAACATTTTGTCCCGCTACTTCTAAACTTTGTCCACCTTTGCCTGGAGTTACTCCACCAACAATTTTAGTTCCAGATTTAATCATTCTTTCGGTATGTTTTTTACCTTCAGAACCAGTCATTCCTTGAACAATTACTTTGCTGTTTTCGTTTAATAAAATCGCCATTATTTAACACCTGCTGCTAATTGCGCTGCTCTTGCTGCAGCATCATCCATAGTGTCAACAATTTCAACATTGTCAGGCTTTGCGTCTCTTAGAATTCTTAAACCTTCTTGTGCATTATTGCCATCAAGACGAACCACAATTGGTCTTTGTACATAGTTTGATCCTGATTTCAAAATTTCAATTGCTTGCACAATTCCATTTGCAACTGCATCACAAGCTGTAATCCCACCAAAAACATTTACAAATACTGACTTAACTGAAGGATCAGACAGAATAATTCCTAAACCATCAGCCATTACTTGGGCAGATGCTCCTCCACCAATATCTAGAAAGTTTGCAGGTTTTACTCCACCAAATTTTTCACCGGCATAAGCCACAACATCAAGGGTGCTCATAACTAGTCCTGCACCATTTCCAATGATGCCCACACTTCCTTCAAGTTTTACGTAGTTTAAATCTTTTGCTTTAGCTGCTGTTTCTAGTGGATCAACGTTGGCAGTATCAACAAAGTTTTCATTTTCTGCATGTCTAAAGTTTGCATTTTCATCCAAAGTTACTTTGCCATCAAGTGCGACTATGCGATCATCGTTGGTTCTAACTAATGGATTTACTTCAACCAATGTCGCATCTGTGGCTACAAAAAGTTTCCACATTTTTTCTATCAATACGGCAACATCTTTTTGAACTTCCTGCGGAATTCCTGCTGCAACTGAAATTTCTAAAGCCTTATTACTATCAACGCCAGTTAGTGGATCAATTTTGATCATTGCTAATTTTTCTGGTGTCTTTGCTGCTACTTCTTCAATATCCATTCCTCCGGCAACACTTGCCATGGAAAGAAAAGTTCTATTAGTTCTATCTAGCAAAAATGAAACGTAGTATTCTTCCTTAATATCTTCGGCAGGTGTTATCAAAACCTTTTTAACGATATGACCTTTTATATCTAAACCCAAAATATTCGTTGCTTTTTCTAAGGCTTCACTTGGATTATTAGCTAATTTAACGCCGCCAGCTTTTCCGCGACCACCAGTTTTAACCTGTGCTTTAACAACTACAGCGCAATTAAATTCAGCTGCTGCTTTTTGTGCATCTGCAGGAGTGCTGACAACTTTTCCAACTTGAGTGGTTACCCCATGGGCAGCAAAAAGTTCTTTTGCTTGGTATTCATAGAGATCCACTTTTTGACTTACTCCTTATATGTATAAAACAAATATTGAACAATTCCTCCTAAGCCTATTGTCCCCATAATTGAGTTCTGAATTTGAGTCAAATGACATTAGTCACTAACCCACCTCAGTGTTACTGGAGTGACATCGGGCAAGGTTGAGCACAAGATGATGAAACTAAAGGCGCCAAATAATCGTTGGATCTCAGGTTCAGTCCTGCTGGTTGCAATTGGTTTAACAATTGCTTTAGCTTTGCCTTCCAACTTTTCTGGATCATCTGAACCTGTTGTGGTGGCAGATGCTCCCGCAGAACTTTCTGTAGCAAATGAAGATGTTGCAGCAGCTGATCTTCCGATTGTGCAAACGCCAGTTGTTGCAAAATTAGGTGCTCCTGGAACTGAAGAAAAAATTCTAAAATTTAGAGCACAAGCTGCAGATAT
>Ga0208788_1001395_pt1 | contig 11739 bp, 7 predicted proteins | sample Wag4_2014_7_11_3_FD_187363 | JGI IMG/M metagenome (GOLD analysis project Ga0208788, IMG submission 187363) | Fresh water mixed with fracking chemicals microbial communities from Ohio, USA - Utica-2 Time Series FC 2014_7_11 (SPAdes) (version 2) ... | reverse complement strand
GCATCAAGTCGCTGGACCGCTACCTCGCTCGTCTGGCCGACCCGGCGCAGAGAAACGCGCAGTTCTATGCGCGTGCCGACAACCTCAACAACTGGCTGGGTGATGCCGGCACACGTCTTGGCTCGCTGTCGCAGCGCCTGTCCGCCAGTGTTGGTCAGGTGCGCCTGAACGAGAACCTGCAGGTGGGCAGCGATGCCGAAGAGTCCGGGCTGATTGGTGAAGGCGGCGTTTACGAGACGCCCTGGCTGCAGATCGATAACGTGTTCTACGAGGCTCGCGGCCAGGCCTGGGCGCTGGCTCATCTGCTGCGCGCCATCGAGGTGGACTTCGCCGACGTGCTGGCGAAAAAGAACGCCACCGTCAGTGTGCGTCAGATCATTCGTGAGCTGGAGGCCGCGCAGGCCACCCTGTGGAGCCCGATGATCCTCAACGGCAGCGGTTACGGTGTTCTGGCCAACCACTCGTTGGTGATGGCCAACTACATCTCGCGCGCCAATGCGGGTCTGATCGATCTGCGTCAGTTGCTGAGCCAGGGTTGATGGTCGCCATTTCGGCAGCGGAGGCGGCGCATCGTGCTGCCTCCGACCGCGAGCAGGTGGCCTGGGTTGACGAGCGTGATCGGCCACTGGGTGGCGTTTCCCGGACCGAAATGCGCGAGCGCCGGCTGATCGGGCGCGGCACCTACATTCTTCTATTCAATACGGCCGGTCTGCTGTGTGTGCATCGGCGCACCCTGAGCAAGGCGCTATATCCCGGTTACTGGGACGTGGCGGCCGGCGGCATGGTGCTCGAAGGCGAGGACTACCGCCTTTCGGCCGAGCGAGAGTTGGCCGAGGAACTGGGCATCGTCGATGCCGACCTGGTCGAGCATGCGCACTTTCTCTATGACGCTCCGGAAAGTCGCCTGTGGTGCATGACCTATTCGGCGGTATCCGATGCGCCGCTGGTGTTGCAGCCGGAAGAAGTACTGGAAGCGCGCTTTATCAGCGTCGAGCAGGCGCTGGAAGAAACCCGTCGTCTGCCCTATTGCCCCGATTCGCTGGCGGCGCTGGAGCGCTACATAAACAGGTCGCTTGCGGCCGGCTGATGACCCTCTCCCGCTTGCGGGAGAGGGTGCCCGAAGGGCGGGAGAGGGTGGTTGTGTTAGCTCCTGCGCATAGGGTGCGCTGTGCGCACCGCCCTTACCTCGGATGCGGGGCCTGGTACACACAGCGCACCCTACGGCGTCGAGGATTCCGAGCGCGCCGTGCGCGATGGCGAACGGCGTCGCCAAAGTGCCGCACAATGACGCAAATTTGGTCTTAGCAAGTCTGGCCTTTGCCGTTACACTGCGCGGCCTTTTCGGCGGACGTCTGTCCGCTTGCGCTGCCCCTGGCAGAAGGGCTTCGCCTATCCTGACCCCTACGAGGACAAGCCGGTGGTCAAGAAAGCCTCTTCATTTGCCGCCCTGAGCGGTCTCGTCTATTCCACCGATGGCGGTCGTCATTGCCCGGATTGCAACCAGGCGGTGGATGCCTGCATCTGCAAACAGACACGCATTCCCGATGGCGACGGTATTGCCCGTGTGCGCCGTGAAACCAAGGGCCGTGGCGGCAAGACCGTCACCACCGTTAGTGGCGTGCCGCTGGCCGAAGAGCCGCTCAAGGAGCTGGCCAGTGCGCTGAAGAAGCGCTGCGGCACCGGTGGTGCGCTCAAGGACGGGGTGATCGAGATCCAGGGCGACCATGTCGATCTGTTGTTGGCCGAGCTGAGCAAACGCGGTTTTACCGCGAAGAAGTCCGGCGGCTGAAGCGCGCCTCTAAAAACGTAGGCGAGACAGCCAGCGCAAGGCAAAAACAGGCGAGAAAGCGCAGTTTACGAGCAGTAAATGAGCATTTTGAGGCTGTTTTTAACGCGGCGATGGCAACGCAGGTAGTTTTTAGAGGTGCCCTTGGCGTCCTTTTCTAAACTTGGATGACGCTCATACGGTCAACCACCGAGCAAATGTCATCTTGCTTTCATAATTTCTAAACTGGCCGCCAGCAAGGTCAGGCTTTTCTCATGGGAGAACCCGATGTCCGCACGACGCACCCGCAAAGACGACGGCAGCCAATGGACCGTAGCCGATAGCCGCAGTGTCTACGGCATTCGCCACTGGGGCGCCGGCTATTTCTCGATCAACGACGCCGGGCGTATCGAGGTGCGTCCCAACGGCCCGGACAGCCAACCCATCGATCTCTATCAGCAGGTCGACGAACTGCGTCAGAGCGGCCTGTCCCTGCCGCTACTGGTGCGCTTCCCGGACATTCTGCAGGACCGCGTGCGCCGCCTGACCGGTGCCTTCGACGCCAGCATCGAGCGCCTGGAATACCAGAACCGCTACACCGCGCTGTACCCGATCAAGGTCAACCAGCAGGAGGCGGTGATCGAGAACATCATCGCCACGCAGAACGTCTCCATCGGCCTCGAGGCCGGCTCCAAGCCCGAGCTGTTGGCCGTGCTGGCGCTGGCGCCAAAGGGCGGCACCATCGTCTGCAACGGTTACAAGGACCGCGAGTTCATCCGCCTGGCGCTGATGGGGCAGAAGCTCGGCCATAACGTGTTCATCGTCATCGAGAAAGAGTCGGAAGTCGCCCTGGTGATCGAGGAGGCCGCTGACCTCAAGGTCGCGCCGCAGATCGGCCTGCGCGTGCGCCTGTCCTCGCTGGCATCCTCCAAGTGGGCCGACACCGGTGGCGAGAAGTCCAAGTTCGGTCTGTCCGCCGCGCAGATTCTCTCGGTGGTCGAGCGCTTCCGCGCTGCCGGGCTGGATCAGGGCATCCGCCTGCTGCACTTTCACATGGGCTCGCAGATCGCCAACATCGCCGACTACCGCAAGGGCTTCCGCGAGGCCATCCGCTATTACGGCGAGCTGCGCGCCATGGGTCTGCCGGTCGATCACATCGACGTCGGCGGCGGTCTCGGTGTGGACTACGACGGTACCCATTCGCGCAATGCCAGCTCGATCAACTACGACATGCAGGACTACGCCGATGCCGTGGTCGACATGCTCAAGGAGTTCTGCGACCGCCAGGAAATCCCCCATCCGCACATCTTCTCCGAGAGCGGCCGGGCGATGACCGCGCACCATGCCGTGCTGCTGGTGCAGGTCACCGATGTCGAGCGCCACAACGACAAGGTGCCGGAGATCGATGCCAGCGTCGAGCAGCCGGAAGTGTTGCAGGTGCTGATCGAACTACTGGAAGACAGCGACCCGGAAATGGTCGCCGAGACCTACTGGCGCGCCACCCACTACATCGAGGAAGTGGCCGCGCAGTATTCGGCTGGCAAGCTCAGCCTGGCGCAGAAGGCGCTGGCCGAGCAGTGTTACTTCGCCATCTGCCGTCGCCTGCACAACCAGCTCAAGGCGCGCCAGCGCTCGCACCGCGCGGTGCTCGACGAGCTCAACGACAAGTTGGCCGACAAGTACATCTGCAACTTCTCGGTATTCCAGAGCCTGCCGGACACCTGGGCCATCGGCCAGATTCTGCCGATCCTGCCGCTGTCACGTCTGGACGAAGAGCCGCTGCGCCGCGCCGTGCTGCAGGACCTGACCTGCGACTCCGACGGCAAGATTCGCCAGTACGTCGATGAGCAGTCGATCGAGACCAGCCTGCCAGTGCACGAGATTCGCGAGGGTGAGGACTATGTGCTGGGCATTTTCCTGGTCGGCGCCTACCAGGAAATCCTTGGCGACATGCACAACCTGTTCGGCGATACCGACTCGGTGAACATCTACCAGGGGGGCGATGGCAGCGTGGTGCATGCCGGCATCGAGACCCACGACACCATCGAGGACATGCTGCGCTATGTGCACCTGTCGCCCGAGGAGTTGATGACCCACTACCGCGACAAGGTGGCCAGCGCCAAGATCAGCGCCCGTGAGCGTACCCAGTTCCTCGACGCTCTGCGTCTGGGCCTGACCCGTTCGTCCTACCTGGCGTCGTAAACCGCCTGCGGCAACTCCGGATGCAATCCGGGGATGGTGCAACGTCAGACATCGTTCCCGGATTGCATACGGGCTACGGTGCTGCTCTGTGGGCGGCGCTTTCGCGGCGATGCTTTGTGTCTCTCGGTTCAGCCAATGACGCCATGACCGCGCGCCATTAGCGTCGCCAGCAGCGGGATCACCAGCAACAGCAGCAGCTCGATGCGAATGCTCCAGGTCACCAGACGTACCTGCCGAGCGCTGGGCGCGGGCACCTGGCCTGTCTTCAGGGTTTTGCGCCATTTGATGAACACCACCGTGGGCACGATCGACAGCAAGCCGACCAGGATGAACAGCCCTAACTTCGCATGGAACAGGCTGTTGCCCATGTAGTAGGCGGCGCCCTTGCCGAACCACAGCACGCGGGCGACACCGGTGGCCAGCACCAGGCCGGCACAGATGCCGTAGACCAGGTCGGTGATCATCAGGCTGCGCGCGCGGGCAAGGTCAAGCGGCGCCTTGAACAGTACATGCTCGACGCTAAGCAGGGCGAACAGGGCGAAGATCGCCAGAAAATGCAGATAGGCGACGAGTGCGGCGGCCATGGGAGCTCCTTGCGGCAGACGGGCTGAAGGCGGATTAGCGGCCGGCTCGGGCGAACCACAGGTCGCGCCGCGACAGCTGCCAAGCATAGCCAGCCAGTACCAGGCTGCGCAGCCCCATGAAGGCCAGAAATGCCAACCACAACCCGTGATTGCCCAGGCCTTGCAGCCACCAGGCCAGTGGCAGTGCCAAAGCCAGGGCGATGAGCATGGCGTCGCGCATCTCGCGGGCCCGGGTGGCGCCGATGAACAGGCCGTCGAGCAGGTAGCTCCACACAGCCAGCAGCGGCAGCAGGGCCAGGTAGGGCAGGAAGGTCAGCGCCAGTTCGCGGACTTCGGCGATATCGGTCAGCAGGCCGACGAACCAGTGCCCGCCAAACAGGAAGAACAGCGCGAAGGCGGCGCTGGCTAGCAGCGACCAGGTGCCGGCCACCAGCAGCGAGCGGCGCAGCGCAGCGCGATCACGCGCGCCCAGGGCATGACCGCAGAGTGCTTCGACGGCATGCGCCAGGCCGTCGAGGGCGTAGGCGGTCAGGGTCAGACCATTGAGCAGCAGGGCATTGGCCGCCACCGTGGCATCGCCCAGGCGCGTACCTTTCACCGTGATCAGGAAGAACACCAGTTGCAGCGCCAGGGTACGGATGAAGATGTCGCGGTTGACCGCCAGCAATGGGCGCCAGTTGCGCCAGTGTTGCAGCGCGCGGCGGTCGAGTTGGCCGGGATAGCGTGCCAGCGCGCCACGGGCCAGCCACAGGCCGAGCAGGGCGCCGCTCCATTCGGCGATCACCGAAGCCCAGGCCGCGCCGGCCACGCCCCATTCCAGGCCGAGCACGAACAACAGATCCAGCGATACGTTGATCAGGTTGGCGGTGAGCAGAATGGCTAGCGGGCCACGGGCGCTTTGCGTGCCCAGCAGCCAGCCGATCAGCGCATAGGTCGCCAGGCTGGCGGGCAGGCCGAACAGGCGAATCTGGAAATACTGGCGCGCCAACTGATCCAGCTCGGCGGAGGGTTGCATCAGGCTCAGTGCGGCACTGCTGAATGGCAGGGCCAGCAGACTCAGGAGCAGGGCCATGAACACGCCCAGACCGAGCCCCTGCACCAGCACCTGGCGCAACGCGCCGCCATCCTCGCGCCCTGCAGCCTGGGCGGCGAAACCGGTGCTGCCCATGCGCAGAAAGCCCATGGCCCAGGTCAGCAGGGTATACAGGCTGCTGCCGACTGCCACCGCAGCGAGCTGGTGGGCATGTGGCAGATGGCCGACCACGGCGGTGTCGACCAAGGCCACCATGGGCACCGAGAGGTTGGAGAGAATCATCGGTGCCGCCAGCGCCCAGACCTTGCGCTGGGTCGGGGTGTGGCGCCAGGCATCGAGCAGAGCGGACATGGACGGCTCCAGAAAAACGCCGATTATAGGCGCCCTGCGGAGTGTGCGCAGCTTGGCGGATTTCGTCGCCTTGCCTCGTCGGCGCATTGGCCGCTCGGCTATAGTGATGGCCTTCGCGCCCCTACTCTCCGGAGCCCGCAATGCCGAACAAAGGACTGCTTCTGGCCATGCTGCTGAGCCTGCTCAGCGCCTGTGATTCTTCCCAGCCCCCTGCCACGGTGACCCCTGGCGCGCCTGCTGCGCAACAGCCGCAGGCGCCCAAGCCAGCGGTCGACCGCGACGCGCTGGCCAAGCGCTACGCCGGGCGCGAGCTGGAGGTGGTCGACGTTTCCGAGGTGCAACTCGACGGCGCCAGTGCGCTGTCGGTGACCTTCTCCATCCCGCTGGACCCCGACCAGCCCTTCGCCGAGCGCCTGCACCTGGTCGACAGCACCGCTGGCAAGGTCGACGGCGCCTGGGAGCTGACCGACAACCTCAGCGAGTTGCGCCTGCGCCACCTGGAGCCGCAGCGCAAACTGGTGCTGACCATCGATGCCGGCCTGACGTCGATCAATGGCGGCAAGCTCGCCAAAGAGCATGTCAGCCGTTTCGAAACCCGCGACCTGCAGGCCAGCGTCGGTTTCGCCAGCCGCGGTTCGCTGCTGCCGACCCGTCTGGCCGAAGGCCTGCCGGTGATCGCGCTGAACGTCGACAAGGTCAATGTCGAGTTCTTCCGCATCAAGCCCGAGGCGCTGCCGCGCTTCCTGTCGCGCTGGGGCCGGGCCAGCAACCTGGATACCTGGGAAGCCCGCGAACTGCTGCCGATGGCCGATCTGGTCTACGGCGGGCGCTTCGACCTCAACCCTGCGCGCAATACCCGTGAAACCCTGCTGCTGCCCATCGCCGGCCTGGACCCGTTCAAGCAGCCGGGCGTGTACCTGGCGGTGATGCGTGAGGCTGGCAGCTATAGCTACTCGCAGCCAGCGACGCTGTTTTCCCTGAGTGATATCGGCCTGTCCGCGCATCGCTATCGCGACCGTCTCGACGTGTTCACCCAGGCGCTGGAAGGTGGCAAGGCGCAGTCCGGCGTGCAGCTCGAACTGCTCGATGGCGACGGCGCGCTGCTGGCTGAGGGCAAGACCGATTCGGCCGGCCATGCGCAACTTCCGCTGCCAGCCAAGGCCCAGGTGCTACTGGCCAAGCAGGACGAGCAGACCAGCCTACTGCGCCTGAACACGCCGGCGCTGGACCTGGCCGAGTTCGATATCACTGGCCCGAAAGCGCACGGCCTGCAGTTTTTCGTGTTCGGCCCGCGCGACTTGTATCGCCCCGGCGAGACCGTGCTACTCAATGGCCTGCTGCGTGATGCCGATGGTCGCCCGGTCAAGGCCCAGCCGGTCAGTGTCGAGGTGCGCCGTCCGGACGAGCAGATCAGCCGCAAGTTCGTCTGGAATGCCGGCGATGAAGGCCTTTATCAGTATCAGCTGCCGCTCGCCGAAGAGGCCCCGACCGGCCGCTGGCAGCTGTTGCTCGACCTGGGTGACGGCAACCCGCAGCTCTACGAATTCCTCGTTGAGGACTTCCTGCCCGAGCGTATGGCCCTGGAGCTCAAGGGCCAGGATCAGCCCTACGCGCCGGGCGACAGCGCCGAGTTCGCGGTGACCGGACGCTACCTCTATGGTGCGCCGGCCGCTGGCAATCGTCTGACCGGGCAGCTCTATGTGCGTCCGCTGCGTGAAGCGGTGACGAGCCTGCCGGGCTATCAGTTCGGCGATATCACCGAGGCCGATCTGAGCCAGGACCAGGAGCTCGACGAGGTCAATCTCGACGACCAGGGCCGCGCCATGCTGCGCCCGGAAAACCGCTGGAGCGACGCCAAGTCGCCGCTGCGTTTGATCCTCCAGGCCAGCCTGCAGGAGTCCGGTGGCCGTCCGATTACCCGCCGCATCATTCAGCCGGTATGGCCCGCCGAGCGTCTGCCAGGTGTGCGCGGGCTGTTCGACGGCGAGGAGGTCGATGCCGACAGCCTGGCCGAATTCGAGGTCCTGGTGGCCGACGCCGCCGGCAACAAGCTGGCCGCCGACAGCCTCAACGTGCGTCTGGTGCGTGAGCGCCGCGACTACTTCTGGAGCTTCTCCGACGGCGAAGGCTGGCGTCACAACTACAACGAGAAATTCCTTACCCTCAGCGACGAGCCGCTCAAGGTCGCCGCGGGCGGCACCGCCAAGGTCAGCTTCCCGGTGGAGTGGGGCCCGTACCGGGTCGAGGTGGTGGACAACCAGACGGGCCTGGTCAGCAGCCTGCGCTTCTGGGCCGGCTACCGCTGGCAGGACAATGTCGACGGTGGTGCGGTGCGTCCCGACCAAGTCAAGCTGGCGCTGGACAAGCCTGCCTACGCCGCGGGCGACGTGGCCAAGATCACCGTCACCCCGCCGGCTGCCGGCAACGGCTACCTGCTGGTCGAGTCCAGCGACGGTCCGCTGTGGTGGCAGGAGATCAGTGTGCCGGCCGAAGGTCAGACCTTCGAACTGCCCATCGACGAAAAATGGGCGCGTCACGACCTCTACCTCAGTGCTCTGGTGATTCGCCCTGGCGAGCGCAAGGCGCAGGTCACGCCCAAGCGCGCCGTCGGCCTGCTGCACCTGCCACTGGAGCGCGCCCCGCGCAAGCTGGCGCTGAGCCTGGAAGCGCCCGAGAAGATGCGGCCCAAGCAACCGCTGCAGGTCAAGGTCAGCGCGCGCAACGCCGACGGCAGCATCCCCGACAAGGTGCATGTTCTGGTCGCCGCGGTCGACCTGGGCATCCTCAACATCACCAGCTACGCCACGCCCGATCCTTTCGCCAACTTCTTCGGGCGCAAGGCCTATGGCGCTGACCAGCTGGATATCTACGGTCAGCTGATCGAAGCGCAGGGGCGTGTTGCCAGCCTGGCCTTCGGCGGTGACGCCGGCCTTGCAGCCGGAGGCAAGCGCCCGGATACCAGCGTGCTGATCGTCGCGCTGCAGAGCGATGCACTGCAGCTCGACGACAAAGGGGAAGGCGAAGTCAGCCTGGATATCCCCGACTTCAATGGCGAGCTGCGCCTGATGGCGCAGGCATGGACCGACGAGCGCTTCGGCATGGCCGAAGCCAAGACGGTGGTCGCTGCACCGCTGATTGCCGAACTGTCGATGCCGCGCTTCCTCGCCGGTGGTGATGAAACCACCCTGGCGCTGGACCTGACCAACCTGTCCGGCAGCGAGCAGAAGCTCGATGTGCAGCTGGACGTAGAAGGCCAGCTGCGCCTGCTCGGCAAGGGTGAATCGCCGATCAGCCTGAAGGATGGCGAGCGCACCACCCTGCGCATTCCGGTGCGCGCCGAGGGTGGCCTGGGCCAGGGCCGCATCCATGTCGAGGTGCAGGGCCTGGCGCTGCCGAACGAGACCCTGGGCGACTTCAGCCGCGAGTGGACACTGGGCATCCGACCGGCCTACCCGGCGCAGTTGCAACACTTCCGCGCGGTACTGGGGGAGGGCGAGCCGTGGAGCATGCCGGCGGGCACCCTCAATCAGTTCGAACCGGCCGGGCTGGAGGCCGTGTTGGCGCTGTCGAGCCGCCCGCCGCTTAACCTCGGCGAGCAGATTCGTGCGCTCAAGGCCTACCCCTACGGCTGCCTGGAGCAGACCACCAGTGGCCTCTATCCGTCGCTCTACGCCGATGCCGCGAGTCTCAAGCGCCTTGGCCTGGAAGGCGAGCCGGACGAGCAGCGACGCAAAAGCATCGAGCTGGGCATCGAGCGTCTGCTTGGTATGCAGCGGCATAGCGGCGGCTTCGGCATGTGGAGTGCCGAGAGCGAAGAGGAATACTGGCTCACCGCCTACGTCACCGATTTCCTTCTGCGTGCTCGCGAGCAGGGCTTCGGCGTACCGCCGGAAGCACTGAAGAAGGCCAGTGATCGCCTGCTGCGCTACCTGCAGCAGAGCAGCCTGATCGAGGCCAGCTACAGCCAGGACTTCGCCCACACCCGCTTCGCCGTGCAGGCCTACGCCGGCTACGTGCTGGCGCGCAGCCAACAGGCGCCGCTAGGCGCGCTGCGCAGCCTGTTCGACCGCCGCAGCGATGCGCGTTCCGGCCTGCCGCTGGTGCAACTGGCAGCGGCGCTGAAGCTGATGGGCGATGCGCCGCGTGCCGAGCAGGCGTTGAATCAGGGGCTGGTCCAGCAGCGCGATGGCGAGCGCTGGATGGCCGATTACGGCAGCCCGCTGCGCGACCAGGCGCTGATCCTCGCCCTGCTGGAGGAGCACGACCTGGCGGCTGGCCAGCGTGAGCAGCGCCTGTTCAACCTGGCCGATGAGCTGGCTGGCCAGCGCTGGCTGTCGACCCAGGAGCGCAATTCGCTGTTCCTCGCCGGTCGCGGCATTCTCGGCAAGCCGGAGCAGACCTGGAGCGCTGCGCTTACCAGCGGCACCTTCCAGTTCGAGCTGAGCAACCAGCAGCCCGGTATCAAGCTGGAGCGTGGCGAACTGGCCGAACCGCTGAGCGTGAGTAATGCCGGCAGCACCACCTTGTATCAGCAGCTGACCCTGTCCGGTTATCCGAGCCAGGCGCCACGCGCCGGTGGCGAGAACCTCAGCATCGAGCGCGAATACCTGGGCATGGACGGCCGTCCGCTCGATCTGCAGCGCCTGGACAGCGGCGAGCTGGTGCTGGTGCACCTGGCTGTGCGGGCCAAGCAGCGTGTACCGGATGCGCTGGTCGTCGACCTGCTGCCGGCTGGCCTGGAGCTGGAGAACCAGAATCTGGCGCAGAGCGCGGCGAGCCTCGATGACGCCGGCAGCAACGTCAAGGAATGGCGTCAGTCGATGCAGAACGCGCGGATCAAGCACCAGGAGTATCGTGGCGACCGCTACGTGGCAGCGGTGGACGTGGAGGAGTACGGCACCACCCATCTGCTCTACCTGGCCCGTGCGGTGACGCCGGGCAGCTACCGCGTACCGCCACCGCAGGTGGAGTCCATGTACCGGCCGAGCTGGCAGGCGCTGGGTAGTGCGCCGGAGAGTCTGGTCGTCAGGGGGCGCTAAAAGCGACCCTCTCCCCAACCCTCTCCCATGAATGGGAGAGGGGGCCGAGCGTGTCAGCTGTCAGATGTGCGTCACACGGCTTGCAAGTCAGGCTGCACTCGGTATCAGGGTTACCTCATATCGCTCCCCTCTCCCGCTTGCGGGAGAGGGGCTGGGGGAGAGGGCAAAAAGGTTCAAGGAGGAACCATGACCTTACTCGACCACGCCAAACGCCTTCGCCATGAGATGACTGATGCCGAGCAACGGCTCTGGTATTACCTGCGTGCTCACCGCTTCCTAGGCCTGAAGTTCAAACGGCAGAAGCCCATTGGCCCCTATATCGTCGATTTCATCTGCACTGAACGTTGGCTCGTCATCGAGCTGGACGGTGGGCAGCATCAGCTGCAGACGGAATACGATCAACAACGTGAGCGTTATCTGGAGACTCGAGGCTATCGTGTGCTGCGTTTCTGGAATCATCAGGTACTGGCTAAAACGGAGGCTGTACTTGAACAGATCCGTCTTGAAATCGGCGAGCAAGATGGCCCATGAGCATCGCCGCGAGTCTTGGCATAACGTTGATCCGCTCCCCTCTCCCATTTATGGGAGAGGGGTTGGGGGAGAGGGTTTTGCATGCCCCGCCTAACTCGCCGCTGGCTGCTTATCCTCCTGCTCCCCCTGGCCCTGCTCTGGCTCGCCGACCACCTCTTCCCACTGCCCCTGCCCGAGGACGATCTGGCGCGCGTGGTGCTGGCCGAGGACGGCACGCCGCTGTGGCGCTTCGCC
>Ga0208788_1001394_pt1 | contig 11740 bp, 6 predicted proteins | sample Wag4_2014_7_11_3_FD_187363 | JGI IMG/M metagenome (GOLD analysis project Ga0208788, IMG submission 187363) | Fresh water mixed with fracking chemicals microbial communities from Ohio, USA - Utica-2 Time Series FC 2014_7_11 (SPAdes) (version 2) ... | reverse complement strand
GGGTTTTCATGGAGAGCAACCAAAGTAGATGTTGACATGCGAGATGGCAGCGGAACCTCGACAACATCTGATGCTCGGTTGCGGACTTCGGTAATCAAACTGTGCGCATCCATGATCCAGGAATTAATTCCGGGATCTTGCGAATCAATAAGCGGGTGAACCGCTGATGCATTTACTAATTCAATCGCTGCATCAAACTGTGCCCGCTTGTCACCTAAGTAATCTCGTGGCCATACCGCAGTCAATGGATTTTCCAGTGTTGGGTTCTCGGCTTCATCATCAGGTGCTGCAACATCTGAAATCAAGCGTCCGCCATGTGTCGATGCGGCAGCTGCGATCAAATTAAAGATCTGCGACGGTGAAACAGAGTTTGCTCCGTCTCGCCACCATGCAGTTGTACAGATTAAATGTGTGCGGGCACGGGTTACTGCAACATAGGCAAGACGCATCTCTTCCCGCATCTTGATCTGATCAACACACTGGCTTGCAAAGGCTTTAATTGCCTTTGATGCATCGCTATTTTTGGTGATTCCATCCAGCGAAAAGTACGGAAGTTCATGTGCATCACCGCGAAGAGCAAAGGGAACATGCTTTTCATTTTTCAACCAGTTATCCGGGTCAGAGCGGTTAACACCAGGGAAGGTGCCTTCTGATAAACCAGGGACTGCAACAACATCCCATTCAGCACCCTTTGCCATGTGAACTGTAAGGATTTGGACCACATCTGTGCGTACTTCAGGGGCTCCAACCTTTAATCCGCCCTCTTCATCAGATGCAACATCCAGCCAATCTAAGAATGCTGACACTGATCCACCGCTGCGTTCAAACTTAGAGGCTTCATCTAAGAATCGATCTAAGTGACGACGACCGGTCTGAGTTCCTTCGCGCAAGGTGATTTCAGATTCCAGAGTTAAGTAGTTTTCAATCTCTGAAACTAAGTCGGTGATCTGTCCACCTGCTCGTGAACGCAAACGACGAAGATCTTGTGCAAAGGTGACTAATCGTTGATAGCCAAGATCGCTAAAGCCGCTCTTCTTGGCAGATGTGATCTCATCAAGTGCATCAATGATCGATCCTGCAAATTGATCATCTGCTTCTAGTTGATCAGGGTTACCCGCTGCGATCTTTTTAATAAAGCTCTTGGAATCTGCATGCATCGCTTTGGCGCGTTCACGACTAAATGCACCAAGTGCTGCAATATCTCGTGGTCCCAAATTAATCCGTGGTCCAGTCAAATGTCTCATCAACGCTGAACCTGCATCGGGATCTGTAATGATTCTCATCAGGGTAACAACATCTGCAACCTCTGGAATATGAATCAAGCCGCCGATACCAATTACTTCAACCGGCAAACCTTGTTCACGTAAAGCGTTTTCAATGGAGGCGATCTGACTGCGCTTTCGAACTAAGACTGCAAAGGATTTATTGCTCTCTGGGTTCCAAAGTTCTTTAAAGTATTCAGCAATAGCCTGAGACTCAGTTTCAACAGTTTCGTAAATACCGTATGCAAGTTCACCGTCACCTGCACCATTGCGTGCTTCAAGCTCAACAACTTGTTGACCGCCTGCAGCTTTAATCTCGGCGCTAATGGTGTTTGCTGCAGCCAAGATGATTGTGTCATTACGGAAGGTTGTTGGAAGCGAGAATTGTTCTGTTCCGGTTTGTCCTGCTGCCTTTGGAAAGTACTTATGGAAAGAGGCCATCGTGCCGGCAGATGCTCCGCGCCAGGTATAAATAGCCTGCGACGGGTCTCCCACAGCCATAACTGGATGGCCGGTCTCAGAGACAAAGTTGCCATACAAAGCAGACAACATGCGTACCTGCGACTGCGAAGTATCTTGATACTCATCCAGCAATACGACCTTGTACTTACCGCGCTCTAATGTGCCCACATCTTCAAAGTTCTGCGCAATATCTGCCGCTAATGACATCTGATCATCAAATGACAGCTCACCTGCTGCTTTGCGACGTTCCATAAAGGCTTCAACCATTGGCAAAAGTGAATTGCGTTGACGCATCGCACGAGCAACTGCGCGGGTATCTTCATTGGTGCTTCCAGCAAGCAGCTGCAACTTCTCAAGCATCTCGTTGCCGATTGCTTCAATATCTGCAGCCTTGACTTGGTGTTCTAACATTAACTTTGAAAGCCCCAGCAAATCCTTAATCACCGTGCTTACCGCGCTGTCATTGCGATAAGAATCATCAGACCAGTTGCGGACAACATCGGATGCGATCTGCCAAATAGCGGCTTCTCCCAACGGTTCAGCATCTGCATCAATGCCGTAACGGATTGCATGTTCGCTTAGTAACTTGCCCGCATAAGAGTGATAGGTCGTCACTGCGGTGCTGGTTGATGTGATGTGCTTAAACTCTGGTAACTGCGACAATTGACGCAAACGCTTGCGAATACGAACTGATAGTTCACCAGCGGCTTTACGGGTAAAGGTAAGACCCAAGATTTGATCAGGGGTGGCAAAACCGTTGGCTACTAAATACAAAACACGGTTGCTCATGGTTTCTGTTTTGCCAGAACCTGCACCTGCAATAACAACGGCAGGTTCTAAACCGCTACTGATAATCGCAGATTGATGCTTTGTGATTGGCTTGATCTGTGAACCAAACTTTGGATGTGCCTGAAGCTTCGCAATGATTTGCTCAGGTGTGTACTGAGGCTGGATTGATTCAGTACTCATCACTCAATCACCGCCCGACCATCGCTTTGAACAGGGCAGGATTTCCTTACTGGGCAGCCTTTACAGCGCTTATTCACGGTGGCAAAGAAGGTTGCAGCTCCCATGCCCTCGCCAATGGTTTCAATAGTTTGCTTGGTCTCTTCAAGGTCAATCGCATACTGCTGACGAATTGATGCACCTGCGCTACTTGTTCCAAGGTATACAAGTTCAGCTCCTGCGCTCTTATCACCATCGGTAAATCCACCTTCATGGACACCTAACTGATAACTAGCAAGCTGCAGATTCTTCTTTGCATCCTCTTTGCTAATAGCGGTGTTACCGGTTTTAAAGTCAATAATGAATAGTGAACCATCAGCTTCAACTTCAAGGCGATCTACTGTTCCAATAATGCGAGCACGTCCGAGCTTTACATCAAAGCGAAGTTCAGCACCCTTTACTTCACGCTTTGTCTCCTTGTGGTATTCCACAAACTTTTCAAGCATGGTGACCGCTGATTCAAGATGTGATGCACTGACCCAACCACTATCTGGATCAATCAACTTCCATGAGCTTTGTAGATTCTCAATTAACTGTTCACGGGTTGTACCTGGCTCTTGAACCATCTTTGCTGCAAAGGCGTGAATCGCAGAACCCAACACTTGTGCGGTGCTGTCACCATCGGATCCACCGTTGTTTTGCAGGAACCATTTGACTCCGCATTCCACAAAACTTTCAGCACCTGATGGCGAAACGATTACCTCTTTGTCGGGATCAATCACTGGCGCATCGGTACTGAGCGGAACTGATCCAATCCAACTATCAGGGTTTGCTAGATAAATACCCTCTTGACTCATCGCCTTTAACAAGGCTGCAGCCTCTTTTGCCTTTGGTCCTGCTAACTGCGCACGAAGTTCGGCAACTAAAGCAGGTGCAGTGATTGGACGAGGAACATCGGTTAATACATGTTCATCCTCATCGCTCTTATTGACCATTACCTCAATCGCCTCAAAGAACTGTGATGGCTCCTCATCCTCACGCTGAACGGCAGTGACGAAAAGTGATTGCTGGGCGCGGGTTAGCGCCACATGGAACAAGCGTTGTTCATCCTGCATCAGGCCATTGGCTGCGATGACATCTAGCTGATCCCGTGGAATATCAGGGTTGCGCTTTCGTTCTACTAAACGCTCTGCACCTAACAGGGATGATCGTTGCTTCAAATTAGGCCATGTGCCCTCTTGTAATCCAGCGATTGCAACAACCTGCCATTGTCGACCCTTTGCACTGTGCACAGTCAGAATCTCTACGAAATCTGGACGAACACCTTTGGCGGTAATTACATCGCCAGCAATATCTTCAGTTGCGATCTCGTTGATAAAGGCTGCAGGACCTGACAAAGGAAAGCGCTCAGAGAAACGTTGTGCTGATTCAAACAACTGCATCATCGCATCCAAGTCACGATCTGCAGCAGCTCCACGAACTCCTGGTCGCAGCGCTTGATTGCGCCAAGCCACGGACAACTTCTGACCATCACTTGTTACCGCGTTATCCCAGATAAACCACAACAGATCATCTGCTAAGGCTGTCTTGTTACGAGCAATCGCCTTTGCACCCTTAAGTAATGCATGAACTCGAAGAACGCTATCCGCACCTTCAATGAAGAGTTCTCCATCGTTGATCGCGTCCAACAGCAACTGAGTACCTGAACGCTCATCACCATCGGGACGGGCTGTAATCATGGATCGGCGAATTCGACGCAATGAGATTGAATCCGCTCCACCGAATTCGCTCATTAATAAACGCTCCGCGGTGTCTAAGTTCAACGGTTGAGCACCGATTGCAACACGTGCGAGCAACAAAAATGGAGCAATTGCGGGATTGCCAGCTAATGCTTGTAATTCAGATGCAACTGGAATTCCTACTTGTGAAAATGCACGACGCAACGCAGCTGCTTGAACACCCGAAGAACGCAGGATCACCGCCATATCGCTGTACGAAACTCCCTGACGAAGATGGGCGCTACGGAACTGATGAGCAATAAAGGCTGCTTCCTCTGCCCCGCTTCTAAAGCGATGAACCCCAACAAAACCGCCACTTTCTGCCACACATGAGCGCTTACGGGTTACTGGAGATCCGCGGAATCCCTGAACATACTCATGCCCAACATCAAAGATCTCTGGTGCGCTGCGATACACACTAGAAAGTACAACTTCCTTTGCCCGGTATGGATCTAACGCTGCTGCTAATCCATCTGGGTCTGCACCGCGGAAACGACCAACTGCGCTGTCCGCATCTGCACAGATGATTACATCGTTGCCTGCAAGCAAAGCCAATAGTTCGCGTTGCGCTGGATCGCTTTCCTGGAACTCATCCACCATGATCGTCGTAAAGCGATTTCGTAGTTGATCCAATAAATCAGGGTTGTTACGCAAATGAATTGATGCACGCGAGACTAATTCAGATGGATCGATACGTAGCTTTGCATCCTGTGCGCTGAACTCGCGCATGATCATGGAGTTGGTATATCTCTTCCAGAAAGCAGCTGACGCTTCCCAATACTTTTCGCCCTCTTGCTTACCAAGTGCGGCTAACTCATCTGCATCAATGCCACGTTCAGATGCACGCAAAATCAAATCGCGAAGTTCGCGGGCAAAACCATTTGTAGTTAAAGCTTTATGTAAATCCTCTGGCCACTCTTTGAAGCCATCTTCGATATCGCCCTTAAGCAATTCTCGAATGTAGCTTTCCTGTTCAGGGCCGCTGAGCAAAATCGGATCAGGATCTCCCTTGGCCTTCATCTTCAAGATTGAAAAAGCTAGAGAGTGAAAAGTTCGAGCCAATGGTTCAAACATCGTCTTGGTAGTACGCAGCGCGATCGCATCACGTAACTCTGATGCTCGCTCGCGACCATAGGTCAATAGCAAGATTGAATCGGGGTTTTGTCCCTCTTGAATTCGAGCAAGTGCTGCTTCAACTAAAACAGTTGTCTTTCCAGTTCCTGGTCCACCTTGAACAACAATGGGTGAACCACGGTGTGCAACAACCGCCTGTTGATCAGCATCCACAGTAAGCGGGGCAGCCTGAAGTACCTGTCGTACAAGGCTGAAGGGCTGCTTACTCACAGTGAGCATCTTGCCCGACGGGTGCGACAAATGAGCCCCTTTACGCGTACGGCGCTAGGAACTCTTTACTTCACGAGAAATTTGTTGCTAACTCTTTCTTGGCTTTTCAATCAATGACGCGATCAACAAAAGAGCTAGAACATAGAAGGAAGCCCCGTTAAGGCTTTCACCCGGTGGTGTTCCCTCAGCAGTTACAGGCATGATCTTGCCTGCAATTAAGCGAAATATTGGCTCAATCACAAGTGTCAAAGCGATCAGTGGAGTCATTCCGGGATATCTGAAGAATAAAACATAGAGCAGAAGCACTAGCAACAATTGCATCGCGCCCCATTGATGGAAAATCGCGACAATGTTGTCTCCGCCCTCAACAGAAATATCAATTCCTGCAATGCTGTTTGCTCCTCCATCTGAGGAAAAGAAGTGAATACTGCTACGGACTACTATGACAAACATGTAGATCGCTAAGAAAATGCGCACTGCGCGATATCCACTAAAAACTGATGGATTCTTTGGAAGAATCTTCTTCACATCGATTTTCATAAATCTCCTAGAAGGTTGAGCCAAGATTAGTAGGTCGGAAGTTCTTGCCGTGCATGGTTAATGCAAGACCTTCAGTACTTAATGAAATGGATTTTACGCTCATTCCCTGTGGTGCCTTTAAGGTCCGAACGCTTTTGCTTTTGATTTGATCCTTGATGTCAGCAGGTAAGGAATCTGCAGGTATTTCATTACCGAAGAGAGATACGCCTTGTAGTTCAAAATAAATCTGATTACCTGAATACTTTGGAACAAGAATTGCTGTGCCAAGACCACCGGAGCCAACTGATACCTGCAGCGTGTTTCCAACGATCTGCGCATCACTGAAATCAACTAATTGAGTAATTGTGGCAGCAGAAATCGTTGCTGTGACATCTAGAGTGCCAATTAGATTTGGTTTCGACTTTGAAATATCGCGAGCATCGATTGCTAGAGATGGTTTAAAGGTTGACTCCTTTAATTGATACTCACCAATGTCGATGTGAACTGACTTTATGGAGTCCCCAACGATATTCCCGGGAAGATCAAACAAAGGAACTGAAGCTGTTACATCAGTAGCTCTAGGCATCACTTCATAAACCCGGGTTGTTATGCGCGTGGAGATGGATTTTTCAACGGTGATCGCTCCGATAGAAACTAGTGCAAGTAAAGCAATAGGCAATAGGCGGCTCTTCTTCATCAACTACAACGCTCCTTAATCATCGATGTGGCAGTGTATTCCAGGAAAGTGCACATAAGTTTAAGAATGTCTTCCGAATGTTGTATTCACAGCACTTTAAGAGAAACAAAAAGCCCCGCATCGAATAATCAGTGCGGGGCTTTTCCTGTGAATTATCTGTTAAGCGTTGAGGTTTGCCTTCTTCTGACGAGAGGTCGCACGTGCGCGCTCATTCTGATCAAGAACAACCTTGCGGATACGAACAACCGCAGGTGTTACCTCGACGCACTCATCTTCGCGACAGAATTCAAGTGCGCCTTCCATGTTGAGCTTCTTAGGCGGAATCAAACGCTCTGATTCATCAGTACCTGAAGCACGCATGTTTGTCAGCTTCTTTTCGCGAACACAGTTAACATCCATGTCATCAGAACGAGAGTTCTCGCCGATAACCATTCCTTCGTAAACCTCATCGCCTGGCTCTACGAAAATAGTTCCGCGATCTTGAGTTCCGTAAAGAGCGTATGAAGTAACTGTTCCCATGCGGTCTGAAACAAGTGATCCCGTTGCACGAGTACGAATATCTCCGTACCAAGGTTCGTAACCATCAAAGACGTGGTGTAGCAAACCAGTTCCGCGAGTTTCAGTTAAGAACTCGGTACGGAAACCAATAAGTCCACGTGATGGAACCTTGTAATCAAGACGGATCCAACCGGTTCCGTGATTAACCATTTGCTCCATGCGACCCTTACGAAGCGCCATCAACTGAGTAAGAACACCTAAGTACTCTTCAGGCGCATCAATTGTTAAACGCTCCATTGGCTCGTGAACCTTGCCATCAATCTTCTTGATAACTACCTGTGGCTTACCAACAGTGAGTTCGAAACCTTCGCGCTTCATGATTTCAACGAGAACAGCCAGCTGAAGCTCTCCACGACCCTGAACTTCCCATGTATCTGGGCGATCAGTATTGAGGACACGCAATGAAACGTTACCGACTAGTTCGGCATCAAGGCGACCCTTTACCTGGCGAGCAGTAAGCAGCTTGCCGCTCTTGCCCGCTAGCGGAGATGTATTGATACCAATTGTCATCGAAATCGATGGCTCATCTACGATGATCAAAGGCAGCGCATGTGGGTTTTCAAGATCAGCAAGGGTTTCACCCAATGTGATTGTCTCGATACCAGCAACCGCGATGATGTCTCCAGGATGTGCTTCCAATGCTGGAACGCGCTCTAGCGCTTCAGTAATCAGTAGCTCTGAAATCTTTACTCGTTCGATAGTTCCATCAGTCTTAATCCAGCTAACGTTCTGACCCTTTTTAATAACACCTTCGCGTACGCGACATAGTGCAAGACGACCCAAGAATGGAGATGAGTCAAGGTTTGTAACGTGTGCTTGCAATGGTGCACCCTCGTGATAAACAGGAGCTGGAATTGCAGAGAAGATAGTGTCAAACAAAACATCTAGATTTTCTTCTTCTGGCATTCCACCATCTGCAGGACGCTTCAATGATGCACGGCCTGCTTTAGCTGATGCATAAACAACAGGGAACTCGATCTGCTCTTCATTTGCTCCAAGATCAAGGAACAGTTCGTACGCCTCATCAACAACTTCAGCGATACGTGAATCGGGACGGTCAACCTTGTTGATCAACAAAATTACTGGCAAGTTTTTCTCAAGTGCTTTACGCAAAACGAAACGTGTCTGTGGCAGTGGACCTTCTGATGCATCAACCAACAAGATAACGCCATCAACCATTTCAAGTCCGCGCTCTACCTCGCCACCGAAGTCGGCGTGGCCCGGAGTATCAATGATGTTAACGATTGTGTTGCCGCGCTTAACAGCGGTGTTCTTGGCAAGGATCGTAATTCCCTTTTCGCGTTCTAGATCCATTGAATCCATCATGCGATCCTGGCCTTCGCCCTGAACCTTGTGGGATGCGAATGCGCCGGATTGCCACAACATGGCATCAACCAGTGTTGTCTTTCCGTGGTCAACGTGAGCAATAATCGCTACGTTACGCAGATCTTCGCGCTTCTTTTCAGGTAGATCCTTTAGGTGTGCTTGCTTCTTAGACATTGAATCTGAACTCCACTACATCTCCATCGGCCATTACATATTCCTTGCCTTCCATACGGACCTTGCCCTTAGCTTTCGCTTCAGCCATAGATCCTGCGGCAATGAGATCTTCAAAGCTGACGATTTCAGCCTTAATAAATCCCTTTTGGAAATCTGTATGAATAACACCAGCGGCCATGGGTGCGGTGTCACCTTTGTGAATCGTCCACGCGCGTGCTTCCTTTGGACCTGCAGTTAAATATGTCTGCAATCCCAAAGTATCGAAGCCAACACGTGCCAAGGTTGCAAGACCTGGTTCTTTCAAACCAATTGATTGCAACAATTCCAATGCATCCTCATCGCTGAGTTCTGCAAGTTCTGCTTCTGTTTTTGCATCTAAGAAGATCGCCTCTGCTGGCGTTACTAGCGCCTGCAACTTTGCCTTGAGCTCTGGATCGTTCAGCTCGGCAGCATCAACGTTGAATACATATAAAAATGGTTTCGCTGTTAGCAAATGCAATTCAGCTAAAAGTTCGCGATCAATTGAACTTTGTGACAACGGCTTTCCAGATTGCAACCATTCATTGGCCGCCTTTACCGCTTCAAGAACTGGTGCCTTTTCCTTGGCAACGCGTGCTTCCTTTTCAAGACGAGGAATCGCTTTTTCAATTGTCTGTAAATCTGCGAGCGCTAATTCGGTGTTGATCGTTTCCATATCTGAGGCTGGATCGACTCGACCATCAACGTGAACCACATCGCCATCATTGAACACACGGATGACTTGGCAGATCGCATCGGTGTCACGAATATTTGTAAGGAACTTGTTGCCAAGGCCTGCACCAACGGACGCGCCCTTAACGATTCCGGCGATATCTACGAAGGAGACCACAGCTGGAAGAAGTTTTTCTGAGCCAAAGACCGTTGCTAACTTGGCGATGCGCTCATCTGGCACTCCCACGATTCCCACATTGGGCTCGATAGTGGCGAAGGGGTAGTTAGCGGCCAAAACATTGTTCTTAGTCAGAGCATTAAAAAGGGTCGACTTTCCGACATTGGGCAGTCCGACGATTCCGATAGAGAGGCTCACTGGGGTAAGCCTACGCGGGATTGTCGGTGCTCCCTGCCACGATAGGCCCATGCCCGCATACGTAGTGACCCTATTAATAGGACTAATCGCAGGATCTGCGATCGGATACCTATTGTCAGCCCTGAAATCCAAGGATTCAGCGGGCAATCTTGCCCTGCTCGATGATTACAAGGCTCAACTCGATGCTGAACGTGGAAAGACTGAATCGGCAATTAAGTTAAATGCAGAGCTAATGGCGGTGAAGGAATCGGTTGCGAAGTTAAGTACGCAATCTAATGAGGCAAACCGCATCCGTACCGAGGCTGAGGCAAAGCTCAATACAACAATTCTGGAAATGCGTCGTGCATCTGAGTCCATCTTTGATGAGACCAAGAAGATCGCTGGTGCGCTTTCAAATTCACAGACCCGCGGAAAGTTTGGCGAGGCACAGTTAGAGCTACTGCTTCAAGGTGCAGGTCTTCGCGAGGGACATGAGTACACCGCGCAGCGTTCTACAACTGATTCTGATTCATCAGGAATTCCAGATATCACCGTTTCCATGCCAGGTGGTTCATTGTTGTTTATCGATTCCAAGTTTCCTTTTGAACGTTTCCTAGAAGCCTTTGGAACTGAGGATCAGGCCCAACGTGATGAGTATCTGCAGCTGCACACTAAGGATTTACTGAAGCATGTTGAAGCGCTCGCAAAGCGTGGGTATCACAAATCTCAAGGATCACCAGATTTTGTTGTGCTCTTTGTTCCCTTTGAAACCTTGTTATCTGAGGCTTTGCGGTTGGATCCAATGTTCCTTGAAAAGGCCTTCAAAGTTGGCGTTACCGTTGCAACTCCAACATCGATGATGGCGCTGCTGCGCACTATTGGCTACATCTTTACCCGCAATAAGTTGGCGGAAAATGCTGATGAGATTCAAAAGGTTGCCAGTACCTTCTTAAAAAACATCACCTTGCTGCATACAAAAATCGTTGCAGTTGGTAAGGCGATCTCATCAACCTCCAAGGCGTATGAGGATCTTGTACCAACAGCTGAAAAGACTGTTTTGGCTCCTGCTCGAAGAATTCATAACTTAGGTGTCACAGGGGATAAAGATAAGTTGGCGATTGAGTATCCTGAAGCCCCTGGTGCGGTTCGCGATCTGAAAAGCGCCGAGCTAGAAGCTGGCGATGATTACATTGATGCAGAAGAGGTAGATGAGCGATGAGCACAGTTCAAAAGTTGCAGATCCAGGGTCCTGGATTAAAGAAGCAGGGCATCGTTGTTTTGCAGTTTCTCTTTATCGGCTTCTTTGTCTTAGTTGAAATGACGATCCGTACCGGTGTTGGAATCCTGACCGGTATCGCTATTTGTGCAGCAACCTTTGCCTCTATTCGCTTTGGCCGCCCCGGAACAACCTATGTTTCAGTGGTAACTCCCCCATTAGCTTTTGCTGGATCAGCGCTAGCTTTGACGATTCTGTTGGATGGATTTAGACCATCACGAGTTGGTATTGATTTCATCGCAGCCCTTGCATCAGAGGCGCCATTTTTAATTATTTCAGCGTTGTATGGCTGGTTTGTGTATTTGAATGAAAAGGCGAAGGCAAAACCTTCTAAGAAAAGAGCTGCGCAACAAG
>Ga0208788_1001393_pt1 | contig 11746 bp, 7 predicted proteins | sample Wag4_2014_7_11_3_FD_187363 | JGI IMG/M metagenome (GOLD analysis project Ga0208788, IMG submission 187363) | Fresh water mixed with fracking chemicals microbial communities from Ohio, USA - Utica-2 Time Series FC 2014_7_11 (SPAdes) (version 2) ... | reverse complement strand
CTGTTTGAATACTGGATTGGTGATGACGACTTAACCCCTTTAAATTGTCAGTTAATTGCTGAAATGGGGAAGTTCGCCTATCACACCCCCCTATTTATCATGCGTGGCAATCGCGATTTTCTACTCGGGCAACGGTTTAGCGAGTTAACCGGCGCCACCTTGCTAGAAGATCCCAGTGTGATTCAGTGTCAACACCATCGCGTGATGGTGTCCCACGGTGATATTTGGTGTACCGATGATGTCGCCTATCAACGCTATCGACAAAAAATTCGACAGCCGTGGCGATTGGCCTTGTTGCGGCGTCTACCGCTGTCTTTCCGCCAACAACTGGCAGAAAAACTGCGCCAGCGTAGCCAACGCCATAAGCAAGACAGCACCGCCCAGATTATGGATGTCAACACCGCAGCCCTTGAACACAGCTGGCACCAGCAAGCAGCAGACTATCTCATCCACGGCCACACCCACCGCCCGCGCCATCATCGTCATCACATCGGCTCGCGGCTGTTATCACGTTGGGTGATTCCAGATTGGTATGACAATAAAGGCGGCTATTTAGCAATGGATAACGGGCACATTACTCGTTATCAAATGACGATGGCAAATGACAAAAAATTATTAGAAACCCTCTTGCCGAGTAAGGATTGCTGATGTCATCATTACTGCATGACAAACTTCTCTTTAATGACGATCATGCGACGTAAACTACGCCGTATGATTTTAATCCTCTATCGTTTGCCATCACGGTGGCGAATGGTGGCGTTTTTGAGTTGGTTAGTCGGTGGCTTATTGGTGGGAGCTGTCTATGGTTATTGGCAATGGCGCGAGTGGGAAGATCGGTTTGATAAAGAAAGTGAGCTGATTGCCAGCCATATCGAAACCCAACTGCGCCAGAATGAGCATGTACTCAATAGCATTGTTGGCTTGTTCGAGAGTTTGCGGGTAATCGATTTAGAGGACATTCGGCAATACGCCGCCCATCTTTTGAAACCACACCCACAGCTACAGTCGTTTGAATTTGTCTCACCGGTGCCCTACCACCTGCGGCCACAGTTTGAAATGTCGTGGTCGATTTTGTACCAACAACCGTTTCATATCCGCGAATTTCATTTTGGTGAAGCACAGCCTTGGCGCATCGCTCCCGACCGTGCCCTGTATGCGCCTATCGTGTTTCGTGAGCCGCCCGAAAAACAATATCCGTTTATTATCGGCTTAGATTTACTGCAACATCCGATCTTGCAACGCACCGTTGCCCGCGCCTTACGCCATCCCAATGCCGTCGCCTCAGGGGGGTTTGTGTCGATTCAAGGGCGCTATTCTTATATGCTGATGCAGGCCATCCGTACCGATAACATCATCCATCCGATGCAAGGGGCGGAACAAGCGATTGTGGTTTTGTTGGTCGATAGCCAAAAATTGATCGATGCCAGTACGCATAAATCCAATTTGGGGGCTACCCTCACCATGCGGCATACGGACGGCAAAGAATCAATGGTGCACCCACTGTATCAATCTAAAGCCAACGATCACAGCAGCATTTGGTTACCTCGTTTTCAAAAAACTTTGGGGCTTCCCAGTGAAAGTCAGCCATTTGTGCTGGATATTGCATGGCAAACGCGCTGGCAACATGCACAGTGGACCTATCTATTATTTGGCTGGGCAGTGGTTTGGGCGGCGTGTTTCTTTTTAATGCGTGGGATTTTGCAAAAACAGCGTACACAGCGCCAGCAACAACAAGCCGAAGCCTCACTCCGCCGCCAACGCGAATTAGCAAAGGTCACACTAGAAGCCATCGGTGATGGCGTCATCACCTTTAATCGTCAACAACAAGTTGAATATATCAATCCGATTGCATGTCAGTTATTACAACTTGACGAAGGCAATGCATTAGGCAAACCGCTACAAGAGCTGTTTACTGTCCGCACCCAATCCGGCGCCTTGCCAGATAATTTATTTGCCTATTGCCTACAAGAGGCAAAGGCAATTGAGTTCGGCGAAAATGCGCGGCTACAGCGGCAAGGCCACACCCTATTGCATGTGGAAGGGATGATTTCACCGCTGTTTTCTAATGAAAGACGGGTGCGGGGTGGCGTGCTCACGTTCCGCAACATTGGCCCAGTGCGGCAACGTGCGATGGAAGCCCTCGCCGCCAGCGAACAGCGCATTCGTGAACATGAAGTGCAACTGGCCCACGTCGGTCGTCTGCATACGATGGGTGAGATGGCCTCAGGGATCGCTCATGAGATTAACCAACCGCTTTCTGCCATCTTGAGCTATAGCCAAGCCTGTTTGCGGTTGTTAGATGAACCTGAAGAAGAGATTGAATTTAATCAGTTACAACGGGCGATGCAGGCAATTGCCAACCAAGCACAACGCGCCGGCAGCATTATTCATCGTCTGCGACAATTTATCACCCGCCGCCCAGTCAATATCCAAGCCATCTCACTCAATCAAGTCGTCGGCGATGTTTTAGAATTGGCTGACCATGAATTACAAAGAAAACACGTGAAAGTGCAATGTCACTTAGCACCCGATTTACCGCTTGTGATGGCCGACTCAATTCAGTTAGAACAAATTGCACTCAATCTATTACGCAATGGCATGGATGCCGTTGAATTTATGGGACATCTCGGCGAACTCACTCTCCACACCAGCAGCGACAGCGGTATGGTGCGTCTTTCTATCGCGGATAACGGCAAAGGGATTGCCAAAGGCGATTTCGAGAAATTATTTCAACCGTTTTTTACCAATAAAGCGAGTGGGATGGGCTTGGGATTGACCATTTGTCAGACCATCGCTCAATCGTTTGGGGGCAGCTTAAAAGCACAAAACTTGCCACATGGCGGCGCAAACTTTATCTTGTCGCTTCCTATTGCCTCTATGAATCAAAACGACTATGGACACCACACCCCACACCCCAACCCCTAGCCAAGCGCAACAGCCAATTGTCTATTTGGTCGATGATGATCCGGCGGTGTTAGATTCGCTGTCGATGTTGTTGCGTTCCAACGGCCTTGAAGTGATTGCCTACGATTCTCCCGAAGTGTTCTTATCCACCTACAACCAGCACCACGATCACCAAATTGCTTGCGTGATCTTAGACTTACGGATGCCTTTGTTTTCTGGGTTAGATGTCCAAAAAATTTTACAGTTGGCCAATGCCGATTTGCCTATCATCTTTATTACTGGGCATGGTGATGTTGAACAATGTGCGGTGGCCTTCAAAAATGGGGCAGTGGATTTCTTAACAAAACCGATTGATGAACGTGCCTTGCTCAAAGCGATTGATACCGCGCTGCAACGCAGCATCGAAAAACATCGCCAAGAAGCCGCCCATCAAGAAGTCGAAACTAAATTATCGCGGCTGTCGCCGCGTGAGCGCGAAGTCTTTAAACAAGTGATGCAAGGCGCTTCGAGTAAGCAAATTGCTTCGGTGTTACAAGTTTCTTCACGCACCATTGAGTCACACCGCGCCAGCTTATTTGACAAACTAGAATGCCATTCGCTTGCCCAGCTGATCCGCACCTATGGCCATGCGCTTGATCTTGCCTAAGACAAAGTAAATCAACTCCCGTCTAAAGACAGAAGCTTTATGGTCAGGAAAACCCGCCACATTCCGGACATTTACAAGGCCGGTTGCACAAACGGCAGTTTGTGCAATCCCCCGTTATTCGGCTTTGCCGCCATGCCACGAGAGGGATACGGGCGACGCACTGACGATAGCGCAATTCCTCCCCTGACTCAAGTCAGGGGTTTCCTTGCAGAGATTCTATGAATATCCAGCAACTCGAAAACGAACTCTGGGAAGCGGCTGACCAACTACGCGCCAATTCCAAGCTCACCGCCGCCGAATATGCAATGCCGGTACTTGGCCTGATCTTTCTGCGTCATGCCGACAACCGTTTCAAGGCTTATTTGCCTGACATCGAGGCCGACATCCCGTCACAGGTACCTATAACCCTGCGCGAAGAACTCATCAAACTCGGTTTTCAGGGCAAAGCTGCCATTTATTTGCCAGAAGCTGCACGTTTTGACCGCATCGTTAGCCTGCCACAAGGTGCTCAGGTGGGCGAGATTATCGACGCCGCCATGGACGCAGTCGAGGCCGAATACCCAGTACTTTCTGGGGTGTTGCCGCGAGGCTATGCTGCCTTTAAACCTGATCTGCTGGCCGAACTGGTCAAGATTTTCGACCGCCCCGCCATCAAGGCCGCCACCGGTGACGTGTTCGGCCGCATCTACGAATACTTCCTGAACAAGTTTGCTATGAGCGGTGCACAGGAAGGCGGCGAGTTTTTCACGCCACCTTCGTTGGTGCGTATGATCGTCAATGTCATCGAACCGGATCATGGTCTGGTGTTCGATCCGGCCTGCGGCTCGGCGGGGATGTTCGTGCAAACGGGCCACTTCATCGAAGACGTGCGTCACCAACAGGCCAACGACACCGTTACCTTCCACGGTCAGGAAAAAAGCGACACCAACACCAAACTGGCTCGCATGAACCTCGTGGTGCACGGGCTTGATGCCTCCAATATCCGCCAGGGCAACACCTTTTACGACCAAGCCGAACACCTGATTGGCCAGTGCGATTTTGTGATGGCCAACCCACCCTTTAATGTGGACGGTGTGGACGCTAAAAGAGTACAAGCCCAAGTTGGCGATGGCGGACGTCTGCCCTTCGGCCTACCCGGCACCACGACCAAAACCGGTACCAATACCAAGACCAGCGCCATCAGCAACGCCAATAGCCTGTGGATTCAGTATTTCTACGCCTACTTGAATGACACCGGCCGCGCCGGTTTCGTGATGGCCTCTAGTGCTTCAGATGCCGGCAACAAAGACCGCGACATCCGCGAAAAGCTGGTCAAGACCGGCCACGTCGATGTGATGATGGCCATTGGCAACAAGTTCTTCTACACCCGCAGCCTGCCGTGCACGCTGTGGTTCTTTGATAAAGGCAAGCAGCAAGACCTGCACGACCAAGTGCTGATGATCGACGCGCGAAACGTCTATCATGTCGTCTCGGCACGTTCACACGTTTTCACTGACGAGCAACTCGCCAACCTCACCGCTATTGTCTGGCTGTACCGGGGCGAGCACGAGAAATTCATCGCCTTGGTGGCCCGCTACCAGCGGCAAGTGGATGACTGGCTGGCCGCCCTTCCCGCACGCCTCGAGGCTGACACCGCCGCTGTGCAGGCATTAGCCGCGCCGCTGCAAACCTTTGCCAATCAGACCACGCTGGCTGAGTTGAACGCCGACCAAGCCGAGGACACGCAAATCACGCAGGCCCAACTTGACGCTTTTAAGGTCGAGCTGGCGACGGCACAGGCCGACACGCAGTCGGCGGATGCTATCGCCGCGCTGCTCACCACCTGCACCGAGGCCCGCGCCGCTATCGCAACCGTTCGGGCTGAGCCTGTCGAAGCCCATTCAAGCCAAGTCACCTTGCAAGCCACGCTCGAGGCCTTGGCACCGCAACTCAAAGCCGCTGGTAAAACCATCGAAGCCCGCCACAAGCAATGGCTCAAGCTGCTGGACACGGCTGAAAAGCAGCTACGCGCTCGGCAGAGCAAAGCCTTCGACGGCAAAGCCGCGCGCGAAGCCAAGCGCGCTCTGCTGGCGGCTGATGCAAAGAAAAACGAGGACCCGACGGTGCGCGATGCAGTGCTCGACGCGCTGAAACAAGCCGCCTACTTCATCCATCAGGTGCATTGGTTGCATAGCCGCTTTCCACAAGGCTGGTTTCAGGATGTGCCGGGCTTGTGCAAAGCGGTGACGATTGACGAAATCGCCGCCAACGACTGGTCGCTCACGCCCGGGCGCTATGTGGGCGTGGCTGCTGCGGCAGAGGATGATGAAGACGATTTTGTCGAAAAGCTGCGCGAGATTCACGATGAGTTGGCCGAGTTGAATGACAAGGCGGTGGAATTGGCGGGGCGGATTGCCCGCAACTTTGAGGAGTTGATGGAATGACGCGGCTGGGTGATGTGTCCGATATGCTGGTCGGCTTCGCATTCAAGAGCGCAGGCTTTTTGGATGCGGATTCAGACGGCATTCGCCTATTGCGTGGCGACAACGTCCAGCAAGGCTACATCCGCTGGGGCGACAAGACCAAGAAGTGGCCAGCAGCACAGTGCGATGACCTGGGGCGTTACCAGCTCGCGGAAGACGACGTGATCCTTGCCATGGATCGTCCCATCGTCGGGGATGGGTTGAAGATGGCCTGGATCCGGCAGGAGGACTTGCCCGCTCTTCTCGTTCAGCGAGTTTGCCGATTGCGCGGTAAGCCGGGCGTTGCGCTAACGAATTTCATTCGTTACGTCTTGGCGGCTCCCAACTTTTCTGGCCACATTCACCGAATCACCACCGGGGCCAACATTCCTCATATCAGTGGCAAGGACATTGCGGCCTATGAGTTCGAGTTGCCTGACCTCGACGACCAGGCGCGCATAGTTGAGTGCTTGTCCGCCTACGACGACCTGATCGCCACCAACCAACGCCGCATTGCCTTGCTCGAAGACGCTGCTCGCCGTCTGTACCGCGAGTGGTTCGTACACCTGCGATTTCCCAGCCATGAATCGGTGCCGGTGAAGGATGGTGTGCCGGAGGGGTGGTGTAAGAAGCCAATTGCCGAGCAAACATCCTTCTTGAATCGCGGGATTGCCCCGAAGTACGACGATTCAGCGAAGGGCTGGGTCATTAACCAGAAATGTATTCGCGAGGGCCGGCTTTCGATGCAGCCAGCTCGTCGGCAGTCCAAGGATGTAAAGCCGGATCGGCTTGTTCAGGTTGGTGACGTACTCATCAACTCAACCGGGGCGGGAACGTTGGGGCGCGTTGCTCAGGTCAGGACGGCTGTCGAAAACTGCACCGTGGATACGCATGTCACGATAGCCCGCCCATTGGGTAACGAGTGGACGGCCTACTTGGGTCAAGCGCTGCTGAGCTTGGAGCCTGTCTTTTCCGAGATGGGTAAAGGTGCGACCAATCAACTTGAACTCAGTCGCGGAGATATTGGCGCCGTTGAGATTTGGCTTCCACCCTTGGAGGCTTGCAAAGACTTTGGCCGCTTGGTGGGGCCGCTTCTGGAACAAGCCGAAAGCCTGCTGTGCGCAAATCAGTCCTTGGCAAAGGCCCGCGACCTTCTGCTCCCCAAACTGATGTCCGGCCAACTCGACGTCTCTGGCATCCGCCTGCCCGATGAGGTGATGGTATGATCGAACCGGTGGCCAACTACATCATCCCTGGGGGCGGTAGTAGCCACAGCGACTACATCGTCTACGTCGACGAAAGCGGCGACCACAGCCTCACGTCAATCGACCCAGACTATCCGGTATTCGTACTGTCGTTCTGCATCTTCCGCAAAGAGGAGTACGCGAACAGGGTGGCTCCGGCGATCCGGCAACTGAAGTTCACCACCTTCGGCCACGACATGGTGGTACTGCACGAAGCAGATATCCGACGCAAGAAAGGAGCGTTTTCGCGGCTATCGAAAGAACCGCGCGAGGCGTTCCTGAACGAACTGACCGACATCATCGGCGCAGCCGATTTTCAGTTGGTGGCCGTAGTAATTGACAAGCGCAAGCTCAAGGCCCGTTACCACAATCCGGCCCATCCCTATCACTTGGCGCTGGAGTTCGGGCTGGAGCGCATCTATCGACTGCTCAAGGGGGCAGGGCAAGACGATGCACTGACCTATATCGTGTGTGAAGCGCGTGGGGCCAAGGAAGATGCCGAGCTAGAGCTGGAATTCCGCCGTATTTGTGACGGTGCAAACTACTTCAACCGGCCATTGCCGTTCGACCTGATTCTTGCCGACAAGAAGACCAACTCGGAAGGCTTGCAACTGGCCGACCTGACGGCTCGGCCGATCGGTTTGACCGTGCTACGACCTGATCAGCGCAACCGAGCGGCCGAGGTGCTGGAGGGGAAGTTCTACCGGGACAAGACCGGCAGCAAGCTGGGCACAGGGCTGAAAGTGTTTCCATGAGAGGCAAAACCATGCACCAGAAAGCAGAAGGGCCCCTGTAGTACCAGGAGCCCGACGCCGGCCGCGTAGTCGCAACCCATTTGTGACAGATAATAGCGTATCGACCAGGACTTGACAAGAAAGGTCGGTGGCGTTAGAGCCAAAGCCGACCCGTAGAGGAACCCCAGAAAATGGCCAAGAAGGACTATTCCGAAGACCTGTTGATCCAAGCGCCCACAGCTGAACTGCTGGAAAAGCAGCTAGGCTGGGAAAGCGTGTTTGCACAAGACGAAGGGGGGTTCGGGCCTGATAGCCTGCTGGGGCGGACATCAGACACCGAGGTGGTGCTCACTCGGGATGTGCTGGCAGCGCTCAGGCGCTTGAACCCGGGCTTGCCCGATGTCGCCTATCAGGATGCCTTGGCGCTGGTGGTGCAGGACGACATCACCAAATCGCTGATCGCGCAAAACGAGGAAAAATACACGCTGTTGCGCGATGGTGTGCCGGTGAAATACCGCGACGCTGCCGGTCGGCTGGTCGACAAGCGGCTGCGTTTGATTGATTTCGATGAACCCAAAAACAATCGCTATCTCGCAGTGCGTGAATTGTGGGTACGCGGCAAATTGTGGCTGCGTCGCCCCGATGTGATCGGCTTCGTCAACGGTTTGCCCCTTGTGTTCATCGAGCTCAAACGCTTCGAGGTACACATCGACAGCGCGTACAAGAAAAACTACGCCGATTACTTGGACACCATTCCGCACTTGTTTCACTGGAACGCGCTGGTCATCATCTCCAACGGCCACGATGCCCAGTACGGTTCGCTGACCAGCTCCCGCGAGCATTTCTATCGCTGGAAGCGACTCGACGAGGACGATCCAGAACCCAGCAAGGACCAGCCACTGTTGCCGATTCTCTTGCACGGCATGCTGCATCAGCAGCACCTACTAGATATCGTCGAGAACTTCATCTTGTTTGATGCTTCTGACGGCAACACACACAAAATCGTGGCACGTAACCACCAATACCTTGGGGTAAATCGCGTGATCGACCGCTTGACCTCCACCGATCCCAAGATTCAGGCAGAGGTCGCTGCGGGTCAGTTGGGGGTGTTCTGGCACACTCAAGGCTCGGGCAAATCGTATTCGATGGTGTTTTTGACCGAGAAAATCCATCGCAAGCTGTCCGCTGCTTGGACATTTGTGGTCATCACTGATCGTACCGAGTTAGATGATCAAATCGCATCGACCTATACCAACTGCGGGCGCGCTAATGGCAAGACTGATCAGGCCAAGAATGGCGCTGCGCTGCGCTCGATGTTGCGTGACCAGAATCGCCGCTATGTGTTTGGCCTAATTCAAAAATACCGTGAGCGCGTCACTGAGGCCTATTCAGACCGTGACAACATCATCGTTATCAGTGACGAAGCACACCGAACGCAGTATGGACGGCTGGCGCTGAATATGCGCAAAGGACTGCCAAACGCCAAGTTCCTGGGCTTCACAGGCACCCCATTGATCGATGTTGGCGAGAAGCAGCTGACCCGTGAGGTGTTCGGTGACTATGTCTCTATCTACGACTTTCAGCGTGCGGTGGCAGATGGTGCAACACTGCCCTTGTTCTACGAGAACCGTGGTGAAAAGCTAAAAATTGTCGACCCAAAGGTCAGCGAACGCATCGCACAACACATCGAAGCAGCGAAGCAGGCTGCCGCGTTGGATGATCCGTGGACCGAGGAAAAAGAAGAAAAGCTCTATCGGGAATTGGCGCGGGACTATCCGATCCTGACCTCACCCACGCGACTGGACAAAGTCGCACAAGACTTTGTTGACCATTTTCACCAGCGCTGGCGTGTGGTCGAAAACGGGGGTGGCAAGGCCTTGATGGTATGTCTGGACAAAATCACCTGCGTGAAAATGCATGATCTGATCGTGGCCAAGTGGCAGGAAAAAACTGCCCAATTAGAAGTTGCTGTGGCAGCGGAGGAAGCCTTGTTTGCGGCAAAGGGCAAAGCGCCTACCGGACTCCTCAAGCAACGACGAGAGCATGTGGAGTGGATGAAAGCCACCGAGTGCTGCGTGGTAGTGTCACAGGAGCAGGGCGAAGTGGCGGAGTTTGCTAAGTGGCGGAATTTCCGTGATGAGCCATTAGACATCACGCCACACCGCGAAAAGATAGTCAAACGCGACTTGGAAAAAGAGTTCAAGAAAGCAGACAACCCTTTCCGCATCGCGATTGTCTGCGCCATGTGGTTAACCGGCTTCGACGTGAAATGCCTGGCCACCCTGTATCTGGATAAACCCATGCAAGGCCATACCCTAATGCAGGCTATTGCTCGCGTGAATCGAGTTGGTGGTGGCAAGAAACATGGGCTGATCATCGATTACAACGGCATGATTAAGAGCCTGCGACGGGCGCTGGCCACTTTTGCACAGGGTGATCGTGCTGGCACGGGCAAGGGAGAGGCGGAACAGGATACAGTGCGCGATGATGCCGAGGCACTGGCAGAATATGCCGATAGTCTCAAGGCTGCAGCCGAGTTCCTGATGAATCTGGGTTTTGATGTTAACGAACTGATCAATGCCAAAGGCTTCGATAAACAAAAACAGATCTTGGTAGCGGTTAACCTTCTCTGCGAAAGTGACGAACGCCGCAAGACCTATCAGGTGATTGTTGAGGATGTGCAAGCGCGCCATCGTGGTCTCTTCCCCCACCCGAGGCTTTTCGATTTCGATGAAATGGAGAGTGCTGTCACAGCCATCTACAACAAGATGCAGGATGCGCGCGTATCACCCGATGTCAGCAGCTTGCTACAAGATTTGTACGATGTGGTGGATGTAGCTGTAGCGACCGACACCCCAGCAGTCAGAGAGACTACCGCCCGGTATGACCTTTCTAATATTGACTTTTCTCGCCTGCGTGCTGAATTTAAGAAGTCGCCCTTCAAGAATGTCATAGCAATGAACTTGATGGAAAAAATTGAGGAACGCCTAGCTGCGATGGTGGCACGCAACCCCACGCGAGTGGACCTGTATGAGCGTTATCAAGAAATCGTTCAGGCATACAACAAGGACAAGGATGCAGTTGAAATTCAGAAGGTGATGGACGACCTGTTCGCCTTCAATAACGACTGTAGCGAAGAGGAAAAGCGTTATCTGCGCGAAGGGCTTGATAGCGAAACAGAACTGGCCGTGTTTGATTTGCTTCAGAAAGATTCACTCACCAAGAGTGATTGTAAAGCGATCAAGAAAGTTGCCAAGGACTTACTGGGCAAATTGGCAGATCAGCGCTTCGCGCTGGAGCGCTTGCGCAATATGGCAACCGTACAAGCGCAGATGAAGGCCGAGATCATCAAGCACTTGTATACCCACCTCCCTCCCAGTGCCTATGACCCAGACGAAATCAATATCAAGGCGAGTGCTGTGTTCGCGCATATCTACAGCGCTGGTCTTGGTGGTCGTGAATCGCGCTACCATTAAGCCAGATCTAGCGTTGCCAATGATTGATAACATCGGGACAAACAAACCCTATCTTTTGCCTACAGCACGAGGACAATCTCTCAAAGAAGCGTGTCTCAAAACAACGGCTAAAGCCTAGGTAAACAACCCGCGACTGAAGTCGCAGGCTTTATCGTAGGACGAGACAATGCCTATCCCCGACATTAGGCCGGTTTACAACAGCCCTTGGCGAGACGGCCGTCTCGCCAATCCACCGATATTAGCGCCTCGGTGGAGAACGGCTACAGATCCTGTGCTCCCACCGCTTTGCGGTAACCTGGGA
>Ga0208788_1001392_pt1 | contig 11754 bp, 7 predicted proteins | sample Wag4_2014_7_11_3_FD_187363 | JGI IMG/M metagenome (GOLD analysis project Ga0208788, IMG submission 187363) | Fresh water mixed with fracking chemicals microbial communities from Ohio, USA - Utica-2 Time Series FC 2014_7_11 (SPAdes) (version 2) ... | reverse complement strand
CCCACACCCTGGAGCCCTCTGCACTGGCAAACGCCGCGATCAGCGCCTCGATGGACCACCCCAGCGGGGTGAGTCCAGAAATTGCCTGATAGAAGGTGGGAAGAATCTCCAGGGGGACCAGGTTGCCCAGGCTCACAATCTGAATGACAAACGCACCCAGAGACAGCGGTGCCAACCAGCGGGGATTCCATGCCCACACGGCGAAGTGCAGACTGGCAAAGGCGAGTGCACTGAGGGCCACCAGTGGCCCGGTCAGGACGCCACTCGCCCAGGGGACACTCCCGAGCGTGTGGATTAACACGGTGACAATCACTGTCCATGCGAGAACAACGGCCATGACTGGTCGCAGTGCGCGAGTGAGGAGTGTTGATGTCCTCGCGCTACTGCTCAGTACTCGTGACGAGTAGGACGGAAGCACTAGGAAATACAGCAGCACCACTAGCCACAATCCCACTGGCGCCAGAACGCTCGAGAAGGTTTCTTGGAGAGAGACATCTGCCGATCGATCTTGACGGGTAAAGACAACGGGGCTTGTCAGCACACCTGATGTTTCGTCATCGGCGGTGGCGAGGGCATTGTCACCGAGTTCCGCTGCGCCATCAGCAAGGCCGTCGGCGAATTGCCGTGAACCATCCGAGAGCTCCTCCGTGCCCTCCGCGAGGGCACTGAGGCCCTCACGAATATCTCCAGATCCAGCCTCTACGTCAACACTCGAATCAGCGATAGCATCGGCACCCTTATCGAGCGCAACGATTCCGTTGCTCACTTTGGGGATCGCTACTGCTAGAGCGTCGATGAGCGTGTTGAGAGTCGGTTGGGCGGGATTGCCGGTGAGCGCACCACTGTCCTTGATTGCCGAGAGGCCGGTGGAGAGCTGGCTGAGTTGGGACGTGCTGGCACTCAGCGCGTCTAGGCCATCGGAGAGGCCCCGGGTTCCTGCGGTGAACTCCCCAAGGCCATCGTCAAAATCCTCATAGCCTGAGGCGAGCTCACTCATTCCATCGGACACGCCCTCTACCCCGGAGGCAAGCTCCCCGGCGGCGTCAGCCGTCTCTTGGAATCCATTCGAAACATCGACTATTGCTGCGAACAAACCCTCCATGATGCTGGAGCCAAATTCGTCGCTCACACCCGCCGCCAGCGCTGAACCGATCTGGTCCGAGAGCACACCAGCGAGATAGCTTCGTGAAGAGTCAGTAATAATCGTGAAAGTTGCTTGCTGGGGCGCCCCGCTATCCAGGGTGGTCACCGCTAAAGAGAAGTCTTCGGGAATTTCGACAATGGCATAGACGTCCCCGGAGGCAAGCAAAGCCCGAGCTTGTTCTGAGTTGGTGACCAACCAGTCAACGGCAAAATCCTCGGAGGTCACGAGCTCCGTCACGAGCGGTTTGCTCGCAAAGATGACGGTCTCCTCGCCCTCCTCATCGGTTTCACGAATCAACTCGTCGTTATTGACCAGGGCAACCGGGACTCGTTCCAAGCCGTTTCCTGCTGATGACAGGGCACCCAATAGCCCGCCAATAATGATGACCGGCGTGACGATGGCGACTAGAACCCACAGCGCTAGAGACGGGATGTTCTTCACAGGATCAGCGCTCCCGAGTGAGCGGCGGCGAGATCCGTGACCCCGGTCGGCGTTGAGATTGTTGTCAATGCCCTGGCTGGAGGGAGGCTGAACAGCGCAACGGTCTGCTCGGGGGAGGCAAAGGTGTCCAGGGCTTTCCACCACAGCTCACGGTCCGCGGCTTCGGTCAATGGTTCAGCGGGCGAGACGAGGCAGACGGGGGATGCATCCGCCACGGCGATGGCCGCCCACACGAGAACGCGCTGTTCGGGGGAGAGTAGACCGGGGATTGAGTCCTCGGAGATAGTTTTTCCGGGGAAGCGCTTGGCACCGAGGCTGTTGATTCTCTCGATGGTCTCTCGCACGAGGGCCCTGCGCTCCTTCGGTGTGTGGCCGCCGAGAGTTCCCGACCACCGCATCCGTTCATCGAGTGCCAATCCGACGGGGGTGAGCGCATCCGAGTCTTGGGGGCTCCATACAGAGACCTTGGCGTGGGCGCGACGCGCCTCACTGGGGAAAGGGTGTCCGCCCACGTGGAGAGAACCTGACACTGGAGCAATTGCGCCCGCTAGGGTTGCCGCGAGAAGACGGGTTGTGGTCGGCTCCCCGACAACATCACGGCGCTCGCCTGCCTTCCACTGGAAACTTATGGGTTCGAGTCGGTGGCGTTCATCACCCAGCACCAGGTAGTTGGCGTGCACCACGAGATGAGAGGTCTTTGATGCCCACTCGACATCGTGAATGTGGGCAATGAGTGCTTCGCCCTCGACATCTGCGTGGGGCACCCGCTTGTCGATGGACTTGGGCAACCACCAGGCTGCGTTCTTGAAGAGCGCCATCAAGGCGGGCACCAGTGTCATTCGGACAACGAATGCGTCGAAGGCGATGCCAATTGCTAGCCCGAGTGCGATCGGTTTGAGTGTGGCGGAGCCCTCTGGCACGAAGGCTGCGAAGACAAAGAACATAATCAGGGCTGCCGATGTCACCACCCGAGCGCCTTGCGAATAGCCCTCCTCGATGGCGAATCGCCAATCCCCGGTCTTGACGTGTTGCTCTCTCATTCCAGAGACCAAGAACACCTCGTAGTCCATGGCGAGCCCGAAAAGCACTGCCATCAAAAGAATGGGCATAAAGCTCAGCACAGGCCCAGGCGTCACGTGGAGCAGGTCAGCAAACCATCCCCATTGGAATATGGCGACCACCACTCCAAAGGCAGCGGTCACGGACAGCACAAAACCGAGCGCTGCCTTAATCGGAACAACGATGGATCGGAATACTGCCAAGAGCAAGATGATGGACAGTCCGACCACCACGAGCCCAAAGGGAATCAGGGCGTCTTGGATTCGCTGGGATATATCCACACCAATAGCTGTCACGCCGGTAATGGCCAGAGCGTTTCCGTAGGACTCCTCCCAGCCGGGTGTGCGCTCGCGCAGCTCGCCCACCAGATTCTTGGTCTCCACAGAATCCGGCGCGAACTCGGAGACCACCTGGATGATGCCGGTATCGAGGCCGGGGGAGGGGAAGCCCTGGCTGACATAGTCAACGCCTGGAACGACAGCCAGTTCTGCGCGCAGGAAATCCAAATCTTTCATCAGGTCGTCGCTGCCGGTGAGATCCACAGCGACCAAGAGTGGACCGTTGTATCCGGGCCCAAACCCTTCGCTAATCAGGTCATACGCCTTGCGTTGGGTCGAATCGGCCGGTTCCTGCCCCCCACCGGGAAGATTCAAATCTAGGGAGAGCGCGGGAATTGCGATCATGCCAAGGCCCAGAATCGATACGACACTCACTGCCAGCGGATATTTCATCACCATGCGCACCCAGCGCCGGCCCATGCTGGGCTTTTCAGCCGACGCGGTGGCCAATACGAAGGCTTTTGAGCCTGCTGTGGGTCGCAGCTTCTCGCCCATCAGGCCCATGAGTGCTGGCAACAAAGTGATCGCTGCGACGATGGCAATAGCGACTGCCATGGCTGCTGAGGCGCCCATGACGCTCAGGAAAGGAATGCCGACGACGAAGAGGCCAAGCAGGGCAATAATCACCGTGAGGCCTGCGAACACCACGGCGTTGCCGGCTGTTCCCACCGCGGTGGCGGCAGACTCTAGTGCTCCCTGGCCCCTGGCCAACTGATCGCGGTGACGCGAGAGAATGAAGAGTGAGTAGTCGATTCCCACGGCCAACCCCAGCATCACCGCCAGCAACGGAGCAGAGCTTGAGACGGTGACACCGAGTGTCATCAAGAAAATGATGCCGACGACGATTCCGACGCCGAGGATTGCGCTGGCGAGGGGCATCCACGCGGGGCGGAATGACCGGAACGTAATGATGAGCACCATGCCGGCAAAGATCACTCCAAAAAGCTCTGCAATGGTCAGGCCGGGGGTTTGGTCTTGAAAAATGCCACCGCCGAATTCCACGGTGAGGCCGGACCCGGCGAGAATTTCGCGGGACTCCAGCAGCTCCTCGAGCATCTCATCGGTGACTTCGGGTTGGCTCATAGCGAATCTGATTTGGATAAATCCATAGCGACCGTCATCGCTGAGCGCGCGACCCGCAAACTCGTCGAACGGGCTCACCGCATCGTCGACTCCACTGCTGGTCGACAGAGTTTCTGTCATCGCTTCGATGAGTTCGATGTTCCCAGCGCTATCGAGGCGATCGCCCTCTGGCGCCACAAGGACCGCCTGGGCACTCGCCCCGGCAAAGGTTGGGAACACGGCGTTAAGACGGTTGAAGGCGGTCTGCGATTCGCTGCCGGGTATCCGGAAGTCTTCGTCGGTTTGGCCTCCCAGGCCCACTCCGAGACCGAGGAGTGCAACCATGGCAATCACCCACAGCGCGAGGACGCGGCCAGCATTCTGGTAGCTCGCCTTTCCCAGGCGATAGAGAAAAGTAGCCACCTAGCCAACCCCTAATGTCGGGCCAGCTGAGTGCAGGACCATGTCCTGAAGGGCTTCGGTGAGGAAAGCCTTTAGCTCAGTTGGGCCGAGGGTGGCAAGTTCCAGAATCTCGGTCGACACTAGGGCGTAGGTGACACCGGCTACCGCAATACCGAAGCGGATTCGATCAAGCTCGCTCGTCGCGCTGCCTGCGACAATGTTGGCCATCCTCGCCATGAGTTCGCGCGCGGTGGCCAGCGCCGGAATCGAGTCTCCCAAGTATGGGTGGGTGATCACAATGTGGATACCGCGGCGGTATTCAACGAGAAGATCGACCAGCCCTTCGGTGAATTCGCGTCGATTGTCAACACTCACAAGACCGCGATTTTCGAAGCGATCAATGAAGTGAGCTGTGGCACTGAGCGTTCCCGCCAACGACTGATCGATCAGTTGTTCCTTGTGGGAGAAGTGGTAGAGAACATTCGCCTTCGAGCACGAGGATGCGGCAGCAATGTCCTGCACCGACGTTGCTGAAATACCACGTTTTGCGATGAGCTGAAGCGTGGTCTCGAGGATGACATCGCGAATAGGCACGCGGGAAAGCCTAGGGTGCGCCGGCAACCAGTCCTGACCAAACGGTCAGTTTCTTAGTGAACTCCCAGTTTGAGGCCCAGTCGCGTGTCTAGACGCTGCGGAAAGCGACAACGGCGTTGTGGCCGCCAAACCCGAACGAGTTGCTGATTGCTAATTGCGGGCCTGATCCCAGGTCGCGCGGCGATGTCACGACGTCCAAGGGAATCGCTTCATCTTGGTTGTCCAAGTTTATGGTCGGCGGCGCGGTCCTCTCATAGACCGCCAGCAGTGCAAACACTGCTTCAAGAGCTCCCGTTCCACCCAGAAGGTGGCCGGTCGCTGCTTTGGTAGCAGACACGGGGATTGACGACGTTCTCTCACCGAAGACTGCTTTCAGTGCCGCGTATTCGGCAATATCTCCTACCGGTGTTGAGGTGGCGTGAGCATTGATGTGGGTCACATCCGCAGGTGTCGCACCGGCCTGATGGAGCGCTGCCATGACGGCACGGGAAGCACCAAGGCCAGCGGGGTCTGGGGCGGTGATGTGGTACGAATCACTCGTCACGCCGCTGCCTGCAAGCTCCGCGTAGATGCGTGCTCCCCTAGCCTCGGCGTGCTCTTTGGTTTCGAGAACCAGCGTGGCCGCCCCTTCGCCGAGGACAAAACCATCGCGGTCAACGTCATAGGGCCTGGATGCTCGCGCGGGGTCGTCGTTTCTGCGAGACAGCGCCTGCATAGCCGCAAAGGAGGCAATGGGCATCGGGTGGATGACGGATTCAGTTCCTCCGGCGACCACAATGTCGGCAAGTCCCAATTGCAGATGTTCGTATGCATTAGCGATTGACTCTGTGCCAGAAGCACACGCAGAGACGACGGTCCTGGCTCCGCCCCGTGCGCCAAGACCCATGCTGACCGCCGCAGCGGCAGCATTGGGCATCAGCATCGGGATCGTCATTGGCAATACTCGACGGGGACCTTTTTCGCGAAGCGTGTCCCAACCATCCAGCAGAGTCCACAAGCCACCAATACCGGTGGCGTAGTCGACAAGAATCCTCTCCGGCGCCACGTCGGGGGAGCCGGCATCGGCCCACGCTTCCCTGGCAGAAATCAGAGCAAGCTGAGCTGAAGGATCGAGCCGCTTGAATTCTTGGCGCTCCAGCACGGTCTCGGGTCGGACTTTTGCTTGACCGGCGAAGGTGACCGGCAAGTCATAGGTTTGCACCCAGTCGTAGTCAAGGGTGCTCACACCGGATTCACCAGCCAGCAATGCCTTCCAGGTGGACGCTACGTCACCACCGAGTGGTGACGTAGCCCCAATGCCTGTGACAACGACGGTAGTCATCGGTGTGATCCCCGAAGGGGGTCGTTAGCCCTGCGCCTTGGCGATGAAGGAGACTGCTTCGCCGACGGTGGTCAAGTTCTTGACCTCGTCGTCTGGAATCTTTACGTCAAACTTCTCTTCGGCGTTCACGACGATAGTCATCATCGAGATGGAGTCAATGTCGAGATCATCGGTGAAGGACTTCTCCAGTGTCACCTGATCAGGAGAAATGCCTGTCTCGTCATTGATCAGCTCGGCGAGTCCAGCCAAAACTTCCTCAGTTGTGTGTGCCATGGGTTCCTCTTCCTTGTGTGTTTCGGGACGGCTCCAATCTTAGAGCCCGGGTGCCATATCTAGGGGAGTCTGACGACCTGTGCGCCAAAGACCAACCCGGCGCCAAATCCAATCTGGAGCGCATATCCGCCGGATGCCTCGGGGTGCTCCTCCAGCAGCCGGTGCATGGCCAGCGGAATTGACGCAGCCGAGGTGTTACCGGTGGTCTGGATATCGCGCGCAATCAAGACCGAATCGGGCAATCCGAGTTGCTTGGCGAACTCATCAATGATGCGCATATTGGCCTGGTGGGGCACGAAAGCGGTGAGTTCCTCGGCCGAAATCCCTGAGACTTCAAGAGCTTGTTGCGCGACCTTGGCCATTTCCCACACGGCCCAGCGGAAGACCGCTTGGCCGTCCTGTCGCAGGGTGGGGAACTCACCCTCCGGGTCCTCGAACGCTTCCTTGATGGTGTGGTCCATACCGACGGCATCCCACTTAGACCCGTCCGAACCCCAGACCGTTGGTCCGATTCCGACGGAATCACTCGGTCCCACCACCGCTGCCCCGGCACCATCGCCCAGCAGGAAAGAGATGCTGCGGTCAGTCGGCTTGGCAAAGTCACTGAGCTTCTCTGCTCCAACGACCAGCACATACTCGGCAACTCCAGCACGAATCAGAGCATCCGCCTGGGCAATACCGTAGGTGTAGCCTGCGCAGGCGGCGGAGATGTCATACGCGGCCGCCGGTGTTGCACCAACTCGATCAGCCAGCAGGGCTGCAAGAGACGGTGTCTGCACCGAGTTGGAAATCGTCGCCACAATCACGGCGCCAATAGCGCCGGGGTCGATTCCTGCCTTCGCGATTGCTTCCTTGCCCGCGCGCTCGGCCAAATCAATAGCCCCCTCTGCCGCGCTGGAGCGGCGGCGCTCGATAATCCCGGTGCGCTGGCGAATCCATTCATCCGAGGAATCAATCGGACCGGCGAGCTCATCATTCGAGACTACGAGGTCGCCTCGGGCTGCGCCGAGGGACATAATCCGGGTTCCTGTAGGGCCGTGGGATTGGCGGAGTTCGGTCATGCCCCGCTCACCATCTCCAGTGCCCGAGCAATATCCTCTGGTGAATTAATCGCCACGGTGGGCACCCCTTTCAATCCGCGCTTAGCAAGACCAGTGAGTGCGCCTGCGGGAGCTAACTCCATCATGCCGGTGATTCCCTGGCTGGCAAATGATTCCATGCATGAGTCCCAGCGCACTGGTCTCGCGATCTGGTCAACCAAGTAGGAGACATAGGTCTCACCGGAGCCCACCTGAGAACCATCTCGGTTTGTATAGAGCGGGTAGTGGGGTTCGCCCGGAGTGACTTCCGCCGTTGCGGTAGCCAACGCGGCGACCGCGGAGGCCATATAGGGCGTGTGAAAAGCGCCGGCGACGCTCAGTGGAATAACTCGGGTACCAGCAGGAGGCTCTTCAGCAAAACGCGCGAGTGCCTCTTTGGCACCAGCGATTACCGTTTGCCCCCCACCGTTGAAGTTCGCGGCGAAAAGTCCGTGGCGGCCAAGTGCTGCCTCTAGTTCCTCGGCGTCACCGCCGATCACCGCGCTCATACCCGTTGGTTCGATAGCTGAGGCATCTGCCATCGCGCGTCCGCGCAACGCCACGAGCCGGAGAGCGTCCTCATCGCGGAGCACACCGGCGAGGGCGGCAGCGGTGAACTCCCCGACGGAGTGCCCTGCCATGTGGAGAGCAGCCGAGGCGGGAAGCGCCTCGAGCAGGGCGCGCCCGGTGAGCATGCCCGCGGCAACAATGAGGGGCTGGGCAATCGCTGTGTCAGTAATGGTCTCAAGGTCACTGGTCGTGCCATGGGTCACCAGGTCGATGCCAATAACGGTGGACCAGCCAGTGAGTGTGGCCCGGTAGTCGGGGTGATCAAGCCATGGCTCAAGAAAGCCAGGCTTTTGCGAGCCTTGACCCGGCGCAGCGATGACAAACATAGTTTCCAGTTTCTAGTGGGGGCGGGGGAAAACCTTGGTGCGACCCGGCCTACAACTCCGGTAAATCGCTGTAGGCAACCTACAGTGATGAGCCAGACGCCCGTGGAGGAGTGTTGGGCTCGCTCATCGCGCCAAGGATGATGGCTAAGTGAAGGGTCAGAGCATCGCGGGGCGCGCCGGGGTCCCAATCGAGCACTTCGGAGACCTTCTTTAATCGATAGCGCACAGTGTTCGGGTGCACGAACAGTTCACGGGCGGTTGCCTCCAGAGAATGCCCCTTCTCAAAGTATGTCCACACAGTTCCGAGCAAATCCAGTGGGTGATCGCGAAGCGGTTCATAAATGCTTGCAATCAACTTTCGCCTGGCTAACGGGTCTCCTGCCAGTGCGCGCTCTGGCAGGAGGTCATCGGCCGCCAAGGGGCGGCCGGCACTGCGCCAACTCTTCGCGACCGAGAAACCAGCAAGAGCAGCTTTGGCACTTTTGACAGCGTCAACGACAGAGGCAACGGTTGGCCCAATGACGAAGTGGCCCGGGCCAAAGCTCTCATCGAGTGCCTGAGCAATCTCAACGAAAGTGTGGTGTTCGCGCGGAGCATGGTCGTCGTCGAGACGTTGCCCGATCACCACAACCAGTCGATTACCTTGAACGCCGACCAATACGTCGGCGTTATGGTGTCGGGCGGTGCGCCTGATCTGATCCACATCCACCATGCGAGGACTCGTTCCCACCAGGACGCACACTTCTCCGTGGCCCGTCCAGCCGAGTGCCGCAATGCGGGAGGGGAGCTCTTGGTCGTATTCACCGCTCAAAATCGAATCGACAACGAGCGCTTCTAGCCTCGCGTCCCAGAGCCCCCGCGCTTCGGCGGCTCTGGCATAGACATCGGCGGCGCCAAAGGCAATCTCCCTGGAATAGAGAAGTATGGCTTCGCGAAGGTCCTCGGGTGCTTCGCGCAGGTGTTCTTCCACCACTTCCACAGTGGCCTTGATGAGTTGAAGAGCCTGCTGCAGGCTTACTGAGCGCAACAGCTCTCGCGGTGCCACGCCGAATACGTCGGAGGCTATCCACGGGGTGGACGCGGGGTCCTCATACCAACTAATGAACGAGCTAATGCCGGTCTGGGCGACCATGCCCACAGCCGAGCGCCGCCCAGGGGGCATATCCCGATACCAGGGGAGCGTGGCGTCAAGCCGTGCCAGGGTTGCCGACGCCATCTCCCCTGAAACATTGCGCAGCCATGACAACGTTTGTTTCTTTGTCATGGACTGGCTCATGGGATTCCTCGAATCGTTAGTGGCCAGCTGGACTAGGCGTCGCCGCCGGTAGCACCGCTCGTTCCCGCATTGACATCGTGGAGGTGATATTTCTCGATTGCGCCCTGGTGGGACCCGGCTGGCACAAGGCCTTCTTTCGCCAATTGCTGCAACACCCGCACCACCACCGAGGGGCCATCGATAGCAAAGTGCCGTCGGGCGGCGGCTCTCGTGTCACTGAAGCCAAACCCATCAGCGCCGAGAGTCAGGTAGGTGCCCGGCACAAACTCGCGAATTTGGTCTTGGACTGCGTGAGTGAAGTCGCTCACCGCTACGAAGGGACCCGGGGCCCCCTGGAGTTTCTGGGTGACGTAGGGGACCTGCGCGGGCTGGTCGGGGTGCAGGAAGTTGTGGCGCTGGGCGGCGACGCCGTCTTTGCGCAACTCGTTCCAGGAAGTGACTGACCACACATCGGCGCTCACACCCCAGTCAGCGGCCAGCAGGCCTTGAGCCTCCAATGCCCACGGCACACCTACGCCGGAGGCGAGGATAGAAGCGCGGGGACCACTCTGGCTTGCTGCGGGCTTGAGAAGGTAGAGACCCTTCAGCAGGCCGTCAACATCCAGGTTGGCGGGTTCTTCTGGCTGAACCATGGGCTCGTTATAAATTGTCAGGTAATACATGACGTTCGGGTCGGGATGGGACCCGCCATACATGCGCTCCAGTCCGGCCTTCACGATGTGGGCGATCTCGTAGGCGTAGGCGGGGTCGTAGGTGATGACGGCATGGTTGGTTGATGCCAGCAGCGGCGAGTGGCCATCCGCGTGCTGGAGGCCCTCGCCGGTGAGAGTGGTGCGACCAGCGGTGGCACCCATGATGAAGCCTCTGGCCATTTGGTCTCCGGCAGCCCACATGGCATCGCCCGTGCGCTGGAATCCAAACATGGAGTAGAACACGTAGATCGGGACCATCGGTTCGCCGAGGGTCGCGTAGCTTGTGCCCACCGCCGTAAACGCAGCGAAAGCGCCCGCTTCGTTGATTCCGGTGTGCAGAATCTGCCCCTCGGGGCTTTCCTTATAGGCCAGCAGTAACTCGCGGTCGACCGAGGTGTAGCTCTGGCCGTGAGGGTTGTAAATCTTGGATGTGGGGAAGTAGGCATCCATACCAAAGGTGCGCGCCTCATCGGGAATGATGGGCACCAAGCGGTGGCCAAAATCCTTGTTCTTGAGGAGGTCCTTGAGCAGGCGCGCAAAGGCCATGGTGCTTGCGACCTCTTGTTTGCCAGAGCCCTTTGTTGCTGGTTCATAAACAGAGCTATCGGGAAGACCCACCTGCGTGTAGCGGGAGCGCCGCTCCGGGAGGTAGCCACCGAGTGCTCGGCGGCGCTCGTGCAGATACGCAATAGCTTCGTCGTGCTCACCAGGGTGGTAGTAGGGAGGCCGATAGACATCCGCCTCGAGGGCTGCGTCCGAGATTGGAATACGCATGTCATCGCGGAACGCTTTCAAGTTCTCGAGAGTCAGCTTCTTCATTTGGTGAGTGGCGTTGCGGCCTTCGAAGCTGGGTCCGAGGCCGTAGCCCTTGACCGTCTTAGCAAGGATGACGGTGGGTTGGCCCTTGTGCTCTGTAGCAGCCTTAAACGCGGCATAGACCTTGCGATAGTCGTGACCACCACGTTTGAGGTTCCAGATGTCGTCGTCACTCATATGTGCGACCATGGCCAAAGCTTTAGGGTCGCGACCAAAGAAGTTCTCCCGAACGTAGGCACCGTTCTCAGCCTTGAAGGTTTGGTAGTCACCATCTGGAGTGCGGTTCATCAAATCCCGCAGTGCACCCTCTGTATCAGCCTGCAGGAGCGCGTCCCATTCGCGGCCCCAGACGACCTTGATG
>Ga0208788_1001388_pt1 | contig 11774 bp, 8 predicted proteins | sample Wag4_2014_7_11_3_FD_187363 | JGI IMG/M metagenome (GOLD analysis project Ga0208788, IMG submission 187363) | Fresh water mixed with fracking chemicals microbial communities from Ohio, USA - Utica-2 Time Series FC 2014_7_11 (SPAdes) (version 2) ... | reverse complement strand
GTTATCCCGCGAGACTATGTATGCGCCACCCGTTTTTGTATAGACGTCGATGACATTTCGATATGACAAGGTAATGATTACAAGAATTACAAGAACGATTGCTGTCATCGGCATCAAGATTGCAAACGCAGCAAGTCCAAATGCCGGAAGGAGCGCAATCAAAATTTGTTCGGAGCCGTAGGCAGAAGATGAGATGCAGTCAGAGGAGAGAATCCCAAGCCCGTATCGCTTGCTCAGACGCTGATGGCCAAGTGAGTGGCGATTGAGTGCGCCACCTAGGAAGAAGCGCTTTACCTTGTACGAGAACGGATCCTTCACATGTGCATGTTCTTGAAGTGCTACCGGCTCCGGTGCATCATCGGTCCAAGACTTGGCCACTACTACTCCCTCGGGTGTTGCAGTTAAAGCATCACCATTGCGCGGGTAACCAGTTTAGGTGACCCATCGATAACTCGTAAGTATGCTTATCTTATGCGCACTCAGTTATATATAGATGGTCAATGGTTAGACGGAACTGGCACTGTAGATGTTCTCGACCCAAGCGATGGCTCAGTTATAGCCAAAGTCGCCACATCGAGTGACGAACAGAATCTTGCCGCCGTAGCCGCCGCCGACCGCGCCGCCGCCTCCTGGGCGAAGACCGCCCCACGGGTGCGAAGTGAAATTTTGCGTAAAGCATTTGAGACCATGATTGCTGAAGCTGATTACTTGGCTGAGCTGATTTCGAAAGAGAACGGCAAGGCCTTGCCTGATGCAAAGGCAGAAGTTAATTACGCCGCCGAATTTTTCCGCTGGTTCGCTGAAGAAACCGTACGCATCTCAGGTGATTTCCGAATGGCGCCATCGGGGGATAAACGAATCTTGGTTACTCACCAACCCATTGGTGTTTCACTTCTGATTACTCCGTGGAACTTCCCAGCCGGAATGGCAACTCGCAAAATTGGACCAGCAATTGCTGCCGGCTGCACCATGATTTTAAAACCTGCCGGTGAGACTCCACTTACTGCGCTCGCCATCGTTGACATTCTCGAACGTTGCGGACTGCCAAAGGGTGTATTAAATGTAATTCTTCCAGCACAAACAGGTCCAGCAATCAGCAAATTGCTTCACGATGACCGAGTAAAGAATCTTTCATTTACCGGCTCAACATTTGTTGGAAAGATTCTGCTCAAAGAAGCTGCAGATCAAGTTATTCGTTGCTCGATGGAGCTCGGCGGAAATGCGCCATTTGTTGTATTAGATGATGCAAATATTGAAGAAGCTGTTAAAGGTTTGATGATGGCAAAGATGCGCAATGGTGGCGCTGCATGTACCGCTGCAAATCGTATCTATGTTGCACGTTCAATTGGCGATAAGTTCATTGCAGAATTTACTAAGGCGATGGCTGCCATGAAGATGGGTGTCGGTCGCGAAGCTGGGACACAGCTTGGCGCAAGTGTTTCCATGAAGGAGCGAAACAAGATTGCAGAATTAGTTGATGCATCCAAAGCTCGCGGTGCCAAGATTCACCTGGGTGCCACAACTCCCGAAGGTGCTGGTGCTTTCTACCCAGCAACAGTTCTTGAAGTTGCAAAAGATGATGAGATCTTGGCCAACGAAGTCTTTGGCCCGGTTGCTCCTATTGTTCTCTTTGATACGGATGAAGAAGCGCTCGTCATGGCGAATGACACCGAGTACGGACTCATTAGTTACGTGTACTCAGAAGATCTCAAGCGAGCAATTCGTTTTGCGGAAGGAATTGAAGCGGGTATGGTCGGAATCAACCGAGGCTTGCTCTCAGATCCGGCGGCACCTTTCGGCGGCGTAAAGCAATCAGGTCTAGGTCGCGAAGGTGGATTCGATGGCGTGCACGAGTTCTTGCAGACTAAATACATCGGCGTAGAGATCTAAATACTTCGCCCATTATTTACCGGACATTCACTATCGACCCGTGGGTAAGTCTGTGGCTGCGCGGAGAATAGAAGCGCTTCCCCAGCCGATTACTTGCTCAAGAAGGGGTTGCTGTGTCACAAATTAATGATCTACCAGAGTGTTTCTTGTGTCGTTCTCAAGACCTCGAACTTGTTATGAATGCAGAAAACGGACCAATGGTTCTCTGCGACGAGTGCGGGTACTCAAGCCTGATGTCTAATAAACATCTCACGCTGCCAACCGTTATAACTATCGCTTCATAATCTCGGCCAAATACTTCCGGCCTAAACCTGGCGGAGGATGAGGGATTTACCCTCTACCGTTGAGTTATCTGCCTTTTTCGTAATGATTTGCTGCTGAAAGTTAGAGAAACAGTTTTTCGTTTGCCTAATGGTTGAGTCTTTCCTAGCCCAGAAATCTGTTGTTTTACTCGGCAAAAAGTTAATCTTAGGTTATGAAATTCCGTGCGGTCCTGGTCCTATGCACTCTTACTTTGTCTGCTTCGCAGTACGCAGCTACCGCTGCAGTAAAGAGCGGAGGAACTTGTTCCAAATCTGGTCAAGTATCAATTGCAAACGGTAAAAAATTTACATGTATAAAAAGTAAAGGAAAATTGATCTGGAGTGCCGGTAAGGCAATAGTAGAAGTGCCTGCAGTTGATTTAAGCAAACTTCCAGTCACCCCACAGGTTGATTTATCAAACCCATCGGAATGCAAACTTAAATTAGGCAAGAATATGCCGCGTCTTTCTAATTCGATAAGTTTCCCAAGGCCAACCGTAAAGGGCAGCACTACTTCGCCAAGAATTTTGGTCATCGGGTTTAGTTTCAACGATGCTTCTGCCGTAAACATTCCACAAAATGATGTCAAGAACATAACTGATCAGGTAACCAAGTTCTATTCTGAGCAATCTTTTGGTCAAGCAAATTTACAATTTGCATTTACGCCTGGCGATTCAAATGGCGTCCCACAGAAAATTAAGCTTGATCGTTCTATAGATAGTGAGCGATTATTGCGCGGCGGAGGTCCGTTAGATTTCCCAAAATTCTTGAGAGAGTTGCTTGATAACACGGCCAAAGAGTGGAATTTGCATGAATATGAGTCCGTCTTGTTTTATCCAACAGACCGCCGAGCCATAATTGGGGTTTCTACGCAGCATTCACCTGAATCAGAGTCGAACGCTATTTGGGAGAAGCCAATCCCAACAAAATCAGGAGATATCTGGGCTGCTGTTGTTGCAACTCCAGACATGTATACATTTGCACACGAGTTAGCCCATGCCCTCTTCAGATTCTATGATTTGTATTCGAAAGATGAGGGAGGATCTTCAGCGTATACACGTGGGTTAGATTTGATGTCAGGGGGAGGAATCCTTCAACCTTTCAGCGAGCAATTAGATTTCCTAAGTTGGCATAAATGGCTTGCAGGCTGGATTACCGATGACCAAACGCTCTGTTTAGCGAAGGAATCAACTACAAATCATTTAATTACTAATTTAAATAAATCAGATGGAAAACCAAAACACATTGTTGTGCCCGTATCTACAAGTAAAACAGTCGTAATTGAAGTAAGAAACGGGACTCCGATTGTCTACACGGTTGATTCCTCCATCTCGACCGGCAAAGTTCCAGTAAGAGTTTCAAACTTTGTTTACAAGGCAGGTGGGCAGAGAATCACCTCACTCGAAGGTGTGTTAATCACAATAAACGCCTGCGACAAAGTCTCTTGCAATATTTCTGTGAAAACTAAAGGTCTCTCAGGCGTGGTTCAAGAAGAACCAAATAAAGGCCAGAATTCTGCAGTTGGTATTTCAATAAAAGAAATGAGTGCAATTGGCAGCGGCCTAAATTCAGGAGAAATTACTTTTGCCTCTGAAAATGTAAAGTCTTATTTGATTAAACTTGAACCCAAAGAAGGTCAAGGTCAAAGCTGGAATTCTGGCATAAAGACAAATTCTACGAATAGAACGATTGTTACTGCATCCGGACTGACGTGCGGCACAACTTACAAAACTACTCTTACGATTTATTCGCAGAGCGAAGGAAAAGGTGAGTCCGTGGAAGTCATCAATGAAGGACAGTTGAGAACCAGTCCTTGTGGCTAACCACAATCCAACCTGATGCGCTCCGCTGAGTGATGTGAGTGGTCAATTTGAATAATTACCCACCTTTTGGCTGAGGATGTCCGGGGTACTGGAAGTGAGAAATTTGGCAGGGGTTCCAGGTAAATGAACATCAAATATTCGTGATTCAGCCAAAGCGAATTAAATGAGCGGAGGATGAGGGATTTGAACCCTCGATAGGTTGCCCTATACACGCTTTCCAAGCGTGCGCACTCGGCCGCTATGCGAATCCTCCTGAGTCATACCCACCTGCTTAAATAAAGCCCGCGAGTTCGACCGGCTAAGGGTATCGGTCTCCAAGTGCGCGCTCTGACACTTAAGATTGGCGCAGATCTCCGGTGCGACGCCATCGTGCTGAACTCCCCCAGGGTAGGAATACAGCAAGGGTAGGTACGCTCTGACGGGTGCACCGGAGGTCCCAAATAATTGAATACAGTCTGTAATTAAGCAGCTCGCAGCCAATTAGAAGTGAATTGAATTGCGACCTTCACGAGAGTAGAAATAGATGTCGTTAGCGTTATATCGAAAGTATCGCCCCTCTGTATTTGCAGATGTCATCGGGCAAGAACACGTCACTGTTCCTTTATCTAACGCACTCGAATCGGGAAAAACACATCACGCATATCTATTTAGTGGACCTCGCGGTTGCGGAAAAACTTCTAGCGCTCGCATCATGGCGCGCTCACTTAACTGCGAAAAAGGACCAACTCCAACCCCATGCGGACTCTGCCAATCGTGTAAAGATCTAGTTGCCAACGGTCCGGGCTCGATCGATGTGATTGAACTCGATGCTGCAACACATGGATTGGTAGATGATGCTCGCGATCTTCGCGATAAAGCATTCTTTGCGCCAGTACAAAGTAAGTACAAGATTTACATCATCGATGAAGCGCATCAGTTGGGGCCCGGAGCTGCTAACGCTCTGTTGAAGGTTGTAGAAGAGCCACCTCCCCACGTAATTTTTATCTTTGCAACAACTGAACCAGAGAAGTTAATTTCTACGATTCGTTCACGTACCCACCATTACCCATTTCGTTTAGTACCACCAGGAATCCTTACAACTCACCTGGAAAGCATCTGCCAATCCGAAGGCGTAAAGGTTGCTAAAGGTGTGCTGCCGCTTGTAGTTCGCGCATCCGGAGGCTCAGTCCGAGATGCGCTATCTGTGCTTGGTCAGCTTCTTGCAGGTGCGGGTAAAGATGGCGTTAGTTACGAAATCGCCATTCAACTTCTTGGCTTTACCGATGGCGCACTTCTTGATGATGCAATGGATGCTGTCGCTGCTCGCGATGGCGCAACGCTATTTAAGACCGTGGATCGCGTGATTGAATCTGGCCACGACCCACGTCGCTTCACTCAAGACTTACTCGAACGTCTGCGCGATCTCATGATTGTTGACGCACTCGATGCCACAAATGCAAACAGTATTTTGCGCGAACTTCCTGATGACCAACTCGAACGCATGCGCATACAAGCAAAGAACATCGGACAAGCATCACTTTCGCGGGCCGCAGATATTGCAGCTGAAGGCCTTACCCAAATGCGTGGAGCAACCGCGCCCCGTCTAATCCTCGAACTCATCTGCGGTCGCATCCTGCTACCTATCGGCGACGCCAGCGAATCAGGACTTCTCGCTCGCATCGAACGCCTCGAACGTGTTGGCAATATTGCCACTCCTGCTTCGCACTCAGAGGCAAAGCCCGTTAAAGAGGTAGATCCCGCAGATTACGTAAGTCCCGCAACCGCTGAAGCAAAACGTGCTCCTGCAGTTCCGGCAGCGAAGGCGAAAGCCGCTGATGTAGCAGAGGTTGTGAGCGCAGCGAGTAGCTCTGCGAATCAAGCGGCGACGCCGACCAAGGTAGAAAGTTTTGATGTAGCGGGGTTACGTAGGCTGTGGCCGGAAGTCATTGAGAATGTAAAGAAGCGCCGCCGCTTAACGTGGTCGTTGTTATCTGCGAGTGCACAGATTCTCGGCGTGGACGATAAGAACATCACGATTGGCATCGTTAACCCAGGTGCACGTGATTCATTTATTCGCAGCGAATCAGATGAAATTCTGCGCCAAGCATTTATTGAAGTTGTCGGCCTCGATCGTAAGATTGAAGTGACAGTGGATCCAAGTATCGACACAACATCGACTCCGGAGGCACGCGCAGTGCGAACATCGGAGGCTCCAACAGATAAGACACAGCTTTCGGGGGCAGCACTTCTTGCCGCCGAATTAGGTGCCACTGTCATTAGCGAAACGAACCACGAATAATGTCAACCGGAATGTATGAAGGCGCGATTCAAGATCTCATTGATGCGTTAGGTCGCTTACCTGGAATCGGACCAAAGAGCGCGCAACGCATTGCATTTCATATCTTGCAATCGGATTCTGAAATCGCAGCTAACTTAGTTGAGGCGGTACGCACTGTAAAAGAGCGTGTGAAATTTTGTACGCAGTGTGGCAACGTCTCGGAAGAGACTGAGTGCAGAATCTGCCGCGACCCACGACGCGATGGCACAAAGATTTGTGTTGTGGAAGAGAGTAAAGATGTCATTGCAATCGAGCGCACCCGCGAATTCCGCGGTAAGTACCACGTGCTAGGTGGCGCCATCAGTCCGATCGATGGAATCGGCCCAGATCAATTGCGCATCCGTGAATTAATGCAGCGCCTTGCTGATTCATCGATTACTGAAATCATTCTGGCCACTGATCCCAACCTCGAAGGTGAAGCGACCGCCACCTATCTTGCGCGCCTGATTAAGCCGATGGGTATCAACGTTTCACGCCTTGCATCCGGTCTGCCGGTGGGTGGAGATCTCGAATATGCAGATGAAGTTACGCTCGGTCGTGCATTTGAGGGCCGGACCAACCTTTAATCTCACTATCTGGGCGCTGTCTCATCTCGCATAGTAAGATTTTCCGATAATCAGGTAGCGTCATTTTTTCTCCTGCTTCACACTTACGCCATGGGTCTGATTGTTCAGAAGTTCGGCGGTTCCTCCGTAGCTGATGCCGAGGGCATGAAGCGCGTTGCTGCCCGCATTGTGGCGACTAAGAAGGCCGGCAACCAGGTCGTAGTCGTAGTCAGCGCTATGGGCGATACCACCGATGAACTGATCGAACTGGCCAATGCCGTCACCCCAATTCCGCAGGGGCGCGAGCTCGACATGTTGCTCACTGCCGGCGAAAGAATTTCGATGGCCGTACTTGCGATGGCAATTAACAACCTTGGTTTTGAAGCGCTTTCATTTACTGGTTCGCAAGCTGGCGTTATTACCGACTCTGTTCACGGTAAAGCTCGCATCATCGATGTGACACCAGGTCGTATTCGGGAAGCGATCGATAGCGGCGCGATTGCAATCGTTGCCGGTTTCCAAGGCATCTCGCAAGATACAAAAGACATTACAACTTTAGGTCGCGGTGGGTCAGATACAACTGCAGTGGCGCTCGCGGCCGCACTCGAAGCAGATGTCTGTGAAATTTACACAGATGTTGATGGCGTCTTCTCTGCCGATCCACGGGTTGTTCCATCGGCTCGCAAGTTAAAAACTGTTACCTATGAAGAAATGTTGGAACTCGCAGCAGCGGGTGCAAAAGTTCTTCACCTGCGTTGCGTTGAATATGCGCGCCGATTTAATTTACCGATTCATGTTCGATCATCATTTTCACCTAACGAAGGAACATGGGTGGTTGAAAACCATCCGGATGGAGGCACCATGGAACAAGCAATCATCTCTGGCGTAGCGCACGATAAGTCAGAAGCTAAGGTCACCATTGTTGGGGTACCCGATCGAACTGGTGTTGCTGCGCGCATCTTCCAAGCCGTTGCCGACAATGACATCAACGTAGATATGATTGTGCAGAATGTTTCTGCTGCAGCTACGGGTCTGACAGATATTTCATTTACAGTGTCAAAGGCCGAGGGACAGAAGGCAACATCTGTTCTTCAACGCATCCAAGGTGAAGTTGGCTTCTCATCAATCATTTACGACGACACAATCGGCAAGCTCTCACTAGTGGGCGCAGGAATGCGTTCGCACCCAGGTGTAACAGCTACATTTTTTGCGGCTATGGCCGATGCCGGAGTTAATATTGAAATGATTTCTACCTCTGAAATTCGCATCTCAGTCATCGTGCGCGAGGCAGATCTCGAGCGCGCAGCGAAGGCTGCTCACACTGCTTTTGGGCTAGATGCAGATCAAATTGAGGCAGTTGTATACGGAGGAACAGGACGATGACAATCAAAAAAGCTAAGTCAGCAAAGAAACTTCCTTCGTTAGCAGTTGTCGGAGCAACAGGTGCGGTCGGCACAGTAATGCTGGATATTCTGACTAAGCGCAAAAATGTTTATGGTGAAATCCGTCTGATTGCATCTGCTCGTAGTGCAGGAAAGAAATTGATGTGTCGCGGTGAAGAACTCACTGTTGTCGCACTCTCACCTGAAGCATTCGATGGAATTGATATTGCAATGTTCGATGTCCCGGATGAGATTTCTGCCGAATGGGCGCCTATTGCGGCAAAGCGCGGAGCAGTTGTCGTTGATAACTCCGGTGCATTTCGCATGGATAAGAAGGTGCCGCTGGTTGTTCCGGAAGTAAATCCAAAAGATATTAAGAAGCGTCCAAGGGGAATCATCTCTAATCCAAATTGCACAACACTCTCCATGATTGTTGCGATGGGAGCGCTAGATAAGAAGTTTGGATTGAAGGAACTTGTTGTCTCTTCCTACCAAGCAGCATCAGGTGCCGGACAACCGGGTATCGATGCGCTGCATGATCAGATCTCAAAGGTAGCCGGAAAGAATCTTGGTTCAGTAACCGAAGATATTCGTAGCGTCATTACCGATCTAGGACCATTCCCAGCTCCACTTGTTATGAACGTTGTGCCATGGGCGGGTTCACTTAAAGAAGCGGGATACTCATCGGAAGAACTCAAGGTGCGCAACGAGTCACGAAAGATTCTTGGTATGCCAAAGCTAAAGGTGTCGGCGACATGCGTGCGCGTTCCTGTCATTACAACTCACTCATTAACAGTGCATGCAACATTTTCAAAAGTTGTCACACGTAAAGCTGCGCAAACTGCCCTGAAAAAGGCGGAAGGCGTATTCCTTTATGACAATCCGGAGAAGAAGGAATTCCCAACTCCGGCAGATGTCGTCGGAACCGATCCAACGTGGGTTGGTCGCGTCCGTCAGTCTTTGGATAACCCAAAGTCGATTGACCTCTTTGTTTGCGGCGATAACTTGCGCAAGGGTGCAGCGTTAAATACTGCACAAATTGCCGAACTCGTCGCTGCCGAATTCACTCAGAAGTAAATTAACGCAGTAGGCAGAACTAGACTGCGCCCATGACAATCGTTGTCGCAGGTGGAACTGGGCTTGCCGGATCTGCAATTGTGCGGGCCTATCAGGCCACCGGTGCTGACGTTATTGCACTGAACCGAAAAGTTGTCGACCTGCTTGATCGCGATGCCACCACAGCTTTTTTGAAATCGGTTAAGCCTTCACTTGTTGTAGATGCTGCCGCCAAAGTGGGAGGCATCGGTGCCAATAACGCTTACCCCGTTGAATTTCTCTCAGATAATGTGCGCATCCAGAGCAATCTCATGGAAGCTGCACATGCCGCAGATGTAGAAAAATTTATTTTCCTTGGTTCTAGCTGTATCTACCCACGCGATTGTGCACAACCAATCAAAGAGGAGTACCTACTTACCGGCCCGCTGGAAGAGACAAACTCTGCATATGCAATTGCAAAGATTGCTGGAATCGAACTGATCAAATCTTTCCGTAAAGAATATGGCCGCACCTGGATTTCACTGATGCCTACAAATCTTTATGGGCCACATGACAATTTCGAATTACAGGGCTCTCACGTTCTTCCGGCATTTATCCGTCGCTTTGTTGAGGCTGCTCAAAATAAAGTGGCGACCGAAACATTGTGGGGCACAGGATCGCCTAAGCGCGAATTCCTTCATGTTGATGATTTGGCTTCGGCTGTTGTGCTCTTGGGCAACAAATATGATTCTAAAGAACACCTCAACATTGGAACAGGTGAAGATCTCACCATCAAAGAGTTAGCCGAACTTGTCGCCGAATTAGCGGGCTTTGAAGGTGAAATCGCGTGGGATGCAACGAAACCTGATGGCACTCCTCGCAAGGTTCTTGATGTTTCCAAGGCTAAATCGCTAGGTTGGGCCCCACAGATTTCTTTACGCGATGGAATCGCATCAACTATCGCTTGGTATATCGATGCAACTGTAAAGGGAGAAGCGCGACGATGAGTAGAAAAGTTGCATTAATTACCGGTGTAACAGGACAAGATGGTTCTTACCTTGCAGAGTTCTTGTTAGCAAAAGGTTACGAAGTACACGGCCTGATTCGTCGTTCTTCAACCTTTAATACCTCTCGCATTGATCATATTTACCAAGACCCACATGAGAAGAACCCAAAGTTGTTTCTTCACTATGGCGATCTCATCGATGGCGTAGGACTGACAAATCTCATCCGTGAAATTAAACCAACCGAGGTTTACAACCTGGGTGCGCAATCTCACGTACAAGTTTCATTTACGATGCCGCAATACACCGGACAGGTTGATGCCGTCGGAGCGGTTGGACTACTTGAAGCTATTCGATCTGCCGACCTTGATATCCGCTTCTATCAAGCATCTACTTCCGAACTTTTCGGATCCACCCCTCCGCCACAGAATGAAAATTCAGTTTTCCGTCCGCAATCTCCATACGCAGCTGCGAAGTTGATGGCGTATTGGTGCACAGTTAATTACCGCGACGGTTATGGCCTGCATGCGACAAATGGAATTCTCTTTAACCACGAATCCCCTCGTCGTGGTGAAACATTCGTTACGCGCAAAATTACCCGTGCTGTAGCTGCGATTAAAGCGGGCAAGCAGGAGAAGCTCTTTCTTGGAAACCTCACAGCTGTGCGCGACTGGGGTTATGCAAAAGAGTATGTCGAATCAATGTGGCTGATGCTCCAAGAAGATAAGCCTTCAGATTATGTAGTTGCTACCGGTGTTGGGGCTACTGTGAAAGATTTTGCTGCGGCGGCGTTTTCACATGCAGGACTTAACTGGGAAGACCATGTAGAGACAGATAAGAAATATATTCGTCCAACAGAAGTTGATGCACTTATTGGCGATCCTTCAAAAGCCGAGAAGGCGCTCAATTGGAAAGCTAAGACTCACTGGAAAGAGTTGGCAGAACTTATGGTTGATGCCGACATTGCAGCACTCAACAAGTAGTTAAAAACCTGCGGTCAGAGTTATCAGTGAAACTTCTGGCGGACTCGCAACGCGAATTCGTGAGAATGGCCCTGTTCCCATACCTGCAGAGACATTAAGTAGCGGTTCACCTTTCACAACTGTTAAACCACGAGCGCGCCAATTCGGCAGATCACAATTTGTAGTCAACGCTTTAGAGCCACCGGGCCACGGCAATCGAACCTGACCACCATGGGTATGGCCAGCAAAGATTGCATCAAGATGATCCTGCGCCATAGCTTCAAGAATGCGCAGATAAGGCGCATGTGTAACACCAATTGCCAGGTGACATTTTCCTGGTTCACCTGCGACAAGTGAGTAGTCATCGAATTCAAGATGGGCATCATCAGTACCGCGAGCTTCGATAACTGTCTTATTAATTGTCAGCGTTGTGCGCGAGGTATTGAGATTCTTCCACCCGCGAGTTTGTAGACCAGCATCAAGTTCTTGCCACGGAAGTTCAGGGCCATGAACG
>Ga0208788_1001387_pt1 | contig 11774 bp, 5 predicted proteins | sample Wag4_2014_7_11_3_FD_187363 | JGI IMG/M metagenome (GOLD analysis project Ga0208788, IMG submission 187363) | Fresh water mixed with fracking chemicals microbial communities from Ohio, USA - Utica-2 Time Series FC 2014_7_11 (SPAdes) (version 2) ... | reverse complement strand
ATTTCATCTATCCTTTGTTGCCACTGTTTAACCTGTTCAATTTGTTGGCGATAGACGTTAGGGTCTAGTAAACGGTTTTGTAATTCGGCTTGTTCGGCTTCAAGCTGTGAAATTTCCTCTGGCAATTGCGTCAACTCTTTGTTTTCATTATAAGTGAGTTTGTTTTTTCTTTCCTTAACCCGTTCCGTTTTTTCGGTTTTTACTGTGGCTTCGGGTGCCTTCTTAGCAGGGGGCACAGTCAAGTTGAGGTTTTTCTTAAGATTCTGCCAATCAGACCACCCACCAGGCGATTCAATTAACTTGCCTTCACCTTCAAAAGCAATCACCTGTGTCACGACATTATCTAAAAAGGCGCGGTCATGGCTAACCAAGAACAGCGTACCTTGATAATCACTTAATAATTGCTCTAACAAATCAAGCGTATCAATATCTAAATCGTTAGTGGGTTCATCTAAAACAAGAATATTAGCTGGCTTTGTAAAAAGTCGAGCTAATAATAGGCGGTTGCGTTCACCACCGGATAAAGACCGGACAGGGCTACGAGCGCGAGCAGGAGGGAATAAAAAATCCTCTAAATAGCTCATCACATGCTTACGACCAGTTGGTAAATCAATAAATTCACTGCCTTGGCTGATGACATCAATCAACGTGGCATCTTCATCTAATTGAGTACGGAATTGATCAAAATAGGCAATTTCTTGTCGTGCGCCTTGTTTGATTGTGCCACTGTCTGGTTGAATTTCACCGAGAATCAATTTAAGCAGCGTGGTTTTACCAGCACCATTTGGCCCAACTAAACCAATTTTATCACCGCGCATAATTCTGGTTGAAAAACGATCAATCAGCTTTTTATCGCCGAATGATTTAGAAACTTGCTCTAATTCAGCAATTAACTGGGAACTTTTTTCTGAAATAGAAACAGATAAGTTAACACGTCCTTGTACCTCTCGGCGCGCAGCGCGTTGTCGGCGCAGTTCTTCTAAACGGCGAACTCGTCCTTCATTACGAGTTCGTCTAGCTTCAATACCTTTTCGAATCCAGACTTCTTCTTGTTTCCAAAATTTATCAAACTTACGATTATGGATAGACTCAATGGTCAGTTCTTGTGCTTTTCTCTGTTGGTAAGCAGCAAAATTACCCGGATAATTACGAACAAAACCGCGATCTAACTCAACAATACGATTGGCCACATGATCTAAAAAAGTACGATCGTGGGTAATAAATAACAAGGTACCTTTAAACTGTGCTAACAGTTCTTCTAGCCATTCAATTGCATTAACATCAAGGTGGTTGGTTGGTTCATCTAATAATAATAAATCAGGATTACTGACTAGAGCTCTCGCTAATGCAACCCGCTTTTTCCAACCTCCGGATAAAGAACTGATCAGTGCATCTGCATCTAAGCCTAAACGCTGAAGGGTATTTTCAATCATATTTTCAAACTGCCACCCTTGACGAATTTCAAGTTCATGTTGCAAGTGGTGAAGTTTTTCTAACAAATCGTCGTGATCTTGTTGAGGATCGTGTAGCAATTTGGTTAATTGATGGTATTCGGTTAATAAGTTTTTTAACTCACCTAATCCCTCTGCAACAGCTTCAAATACCGTATGGTTAAGGTCAAACTCTGGTTCTTGCGGAACCCACGCCGTCTTGATGTTGTCTTGAAAGACAATCCGACCATCGTCAAGATGAACCGTTCCCGCAACTGCTTTTAATAAAGAAGATTTGCCCGCACCATTACGGCCAATTAAACCGACTTTATCACTTTGTTCTAAACTAAAACTGACTTCATCCAATAGAGGATGATGGCCAAAAGCCAAGCTTGCTTTTTCAATTGATAAGATAGCCATTTGATTCTCAAAAAATTAAATAGACACCAAGCCCATTTTGACTGCGGCTTTCACTAAACCAGCAAGATCACGACATCCCAATTTTTGGGCAATTTTATTGCGATGAAACTCAACGGTTTTCGGGCTAATTTCTAGGTTTTTGGCAATTTGTTTTGCCGAGAGTCCCTGAGCAATAGCAGTTAAGACTTTTTGCTGTTGAGATGTGAGCACGAAATGTGCGGATTCTTTTTCTGCATGGGGCTGTGTTGATAAATCCGCAATTTTAGGACTTAAATAACGTTGCCCTTGCTTGACTGTATAAAGCGCCTGTTCCAGTTCCGCTAATAGGCAATCTTTTAACAAATAGCCATCCACGCCCATGTTGAGTGCCGCAATCACCGTTTCTGGTGCTTCTACGCTGGATAACATGACAATTTTTAAGGTCGCATGCGTCGTACATTGTTTAATGTGTTGCACGGCCGATAAGCCTGTCATGCCCGGCATTAACACATCCATTAACACAATATCTGGATTGAGCATTTCAATCTGTGTAATGGCCTCTGCTCCATTTGAGGCTTCGCCACAGATGGTGAACTCATCTAATTGTTGCAACAGCGCAGTGATACCAACTCGAACCAGTAAATGATCGTCTGCAATCAAAACGTTGGTTGTGGTTTTAGCGGTGTGGCAGGGCACTGTTACAGAAGGGAAAACATCCATAAAACGAAGGAAAGAAGCAAAGGGAAGAATGGCCGCCAATCATACGCGAATATGTCTATGAACGCTGCGTTGCAAAAATGAAAAACCTTGTCAGGACTTCACTTAGCCCACTATTTGCAGTTAGCATGCCAAAAAAACATCAAAAAAACAGAAAAATGAGGAGAACATGATGGGCCCCCTAACTGGTATTCGTGTTGTTGAGTTTGCAGCCCTCGGGCCTGCACCGATGGCGACCATGCTTTTAGCTGATCTTGGTGCGGATGTGGTGAGAATTGAGCGTGCTAATCAACATATTGGCGCACTATTTGATCCAAAATTAGACATCCTAAACCGCAACCGCCGCGTGATTACGTTAGATCTGAAATCTCAAGATGGGTTAAATACAGCGCTAGAGTTTATTACCCAAGCCGATGCCTTGATCGAAGGTTTCCGACCCGGGGTAATGGAACGTTTAGGGCTAGGGCCTGCGGTGTGCTTAGAGAAAAATCCAAAACTGGTGTATGGCCGTATGACCGGTTGGGGGCAGCATGGCGCGTTATCCCACGCCGCCGGACATGACATCAACTATTTATCGTTATCTGGTGCGTTACATGCCATCGGTGAGCATGGTGGTAAGCCGGTGGTGCCGCTGAATTTAGTCGCTGATTGCGGCGGCGGGGCGATGTTTCTCGCCTTTGGTGTGCTAGCTGCACTGCTTGACGCAAAACGGACTGGGCAAGGCCAAGTGGTTGATGCAGCGATGACAGATGGTTGTGCCACTCTTATGACCATGATGCACACGCTTATGGCAATGCAACAATGGCAGCCGATGCGTGGCAGCAATCTGTTGGATGGCGGGGCACATTTTTATGACACTTATCGTTGTGCGGATGGTGAATATGTGGCGGTCGGGGCGATTGAACCGCAGTTCTATGCGTTGTTATTACAAAAGTTAGGCATTGACGACCCCGATTTTGAACAACAATGGAACCGTGACGCTTGGCCACGCTTAAAAGAGAAAATGGCTGCGGTGTTTTTACAAAAGACCCGCGATGAATGGTGGGAGATTTTTCAGGGAACGGATGCCTGTGTTTCGCCGGTGCTTAATACCGCCGAGGCCGTTCAAAATAGCCACAATCAATCGCGAGGGACTTTCGTTTCGGTCAATGGCATCGCGCAAGCAGCACCCGCTCCACGATTTAGCCAATATCCACAACTGCCTTTGCCACAATCACCTGCATCGCCACAACCTTGGCAATCTATTTTGGCGGATTGGCAACAACACCATGACTAAGCGAAACTTTTGCAACATTGCGTTAATGCAATAACCACAGGTACGGAATCTGCAAGGGGCTCGCAATTTTCTGCTTTTTTAGCAAAGTACCTACGCTTTTCTTCACAGCGGGACCACATCCGTATAGAATAAGCAAGCTTTTTGCAGCCCGAACGTTTTCGCCGGCGCATCTCTTATTCGCAGCGTACGGTCGGGCGAAGTGTTATCCCAAAAGCGACGCTATATCTATATTCGAGAGAGAGGATTCAAGCCGTGTTAGAAGCTTATCGTGCCCATGTCGCTGAACGTGCTGCTCAAGGTATTCCCCCCCTGCCATTAAATGCAAAACAGACCGAATCGCTGGTCGAATTATTAAAAAATCCTCCTGCTGGTGAAGAGGCCACTCTGGTTGAGTTGATCACCCACCGTGTGCCTGCTGGTGTGGATGATGCGGCTAAAGTGAAGGCCTCTTTCTTGGCTGCAGTTGCAGAAGGTTCTGTGACTTCTCCCCTGATTTCCCGCGAAAAAGCCACCGAGTTGTTAGGCACTATGTTGGGTGGCTACAACGTCAAACCATTGATCGACCTGTTGGCTGATGAAGCCGTTGGTGCGATTGCTGCTGATGGCCTGAAAAAAACCTTGTTGGTGTTCGATGCTTTCCATGACGTGAAAGAATTGGCCGACAAAGGCAACACCAACGCCAAAGCTGTGTTGCAATCTTGGGCCGATGCCGAGTGGTTCACCAGCCGCCCAGAAGTGCCAGCTACACAAAAACTGACCGTGTTCAAAGTATCGGGTGAAACCAATACTGATGACCTGTCGCCAGCACCTGATGCTTGGTCCCGTCCAGACATCCCATTGCACGCTTTAGCCATGCTGAAAAACCCACGTCCTGGTATCGAACCAGAAGAAGCGGGTGTGCGTGGTCCAGTGCAACAATTAGAAAACCTCAAAGCCAAAGGCAATTTGGTGGCTTATGTGGGTGATGTGGTTGGTACTGGCTCTTCCCGTAAATCAGCAACCAACTCTGTGTTGTGGTTCACCGGCGAAGACATTCCTTTCGTACCGAACAAGCGTTTTGGTGGCGTGTGCTTGGGTAGCAAAATTGCTCCGATCTTCTTTAACACCATGGAAGATGCTGGTGCATTGCCAATCGAGCTGGACGTGTCCCAAATGGACATGGGCGATGAAATCGAACTGAACATCGATTCCGCGACTGCCAAAGTGACTGCGCTGAAAAACGGCGAAGTGATTGCTGAAGCACAACTGAAAACCCCAGTGATTTTGGATGAAGTGCGCGCCGGTGGCCGTATTCCTCTGATTATCGGTCGTGGTTTGACGGCAAAAGCACGCGAAGCACTGGGCTTGCCAGCTTCGACCCTGTTCCGCCTGCCTGTGGCACCGGAAGATAGCGGCAAAGGTTTCTCGTTAGCTCAAAAAATGGTTGGTCGCGCTTGTGGCTTGCCAGAAGGTCAAGGCGTTCGTCCAGGGACTTACTGTGAGCCACGCATGACCACCGTTGGTTCGCAAGATACCACCGGCCCAATGACTCGTGACGAGTTGAAAGACTTGGCCTGTTTGGGCTTCTCCGCCGACTTGGTGATGCAATCTTTCTGTCATACTGCTGCTTATCCGAAGCTGGTTGACGTGAAGATGCACAAAGAATTGCCTGCATTCATCTCGACCCGTGGTGGTGTGTCGCTGCGTCCAGGTGATGGTGTGATTCACTCTTGGTTAAACCGTCTGTTGTTGCCTGACACAGTGGGTACCGGTGGTGACTCCCATACCCGTTTCCCAATCGGTATTTCTTTCCCAGCGGGTTCCGGTTTGGTGGCGTTTGCCGCTGCAACTGGTGTGATGCCATTGGATATGCCTGAGTCTGTGTTGGTTCGCTTCAAAGGCGAAATGCAGCCAGGTATCACCTTGCGTGATCTGGTAAATGCAATTCCGTTGTACGCAATTCGCCAAGGTCTGTTGACTGTTGAGAAGAAAGGTAAGAAAAACATCTTCTCCGGTCGCATCTTGGAAATCGAAGGTTTGCCAGACCTGAAAGTGGAACAAGCATTCGAGCTGTCTGATGCCTCCGCTGAGCGTTCTGCTGCTGGTTGTACAGTGCATCTGAACAAAGCGCCTATCGTTGAGTACATGCAATCCAACATCACGCTGATGAAGTGGATGATTGCAAATGGCTACGAAGATGCACGCACCCTGCGCCGTCGTATTAAAGCGATGGAAGAGTGGATTGCAAATGGCGAATTGTTGTCTCCAGATGCCGATGCCGATTACGCTGCTGTGATTGAAATTGATCTGGCTGACATCAAAGAGCCTATCGTTGCTTGCCCGAACGATCCTGATGATGTGAAATCGTTGTCCGAAGTGGCTGGCGACAAGATTGATGAAGTGTTCATCGGTTCTTGCATGACCAACATTGGTCACTTCCGCGCAGCGGGTAAAGTACTGGAAGGCAAATCGGACATCCCAACTCGTCTGTGGATTGCACCACCAACCAAGATGGATGCAATGATCCTGAATGAAGAAGGTTACTACGGTATCCTTGGTCGTTCCGGCGCACGTTTGGAAATGCCTGGTTGTTCGCTGTGTATGGGTAACCAAGCACAAATCCGCAAAGGCTCGACCGCCATGTCGACCTCGACTCGTAACTTCCCGAACCGTTTGGGTCTCGACACCCGCGTTTACTTGGGTTCCGCCGAGTTGGCAGCAATTTGTGCCTTGATGGGCAAAATCCCAACAACAGAAGAATATCTGGCACAAGTGGCGGTTGTGAATGCGAAAGCATCCGAAATCTACCGCTACATGAACTTCAACCAGATTGAAGCATTCCAAGAAGTGGCTGACACTGTAGAAATGTAAGTCCTTACAATTCAGATAGTGTGTTAAGAATGGCCTCGGAATTATCCGAGGCCATTTCTCATTTTGAAGCCAAGTTAATCAATCATTTACATTCTTTCTAATAAATTACTGACATAGAATATGTTCGGGATATAATTTCACTATTTTGAATACAGGTAAAAATTGCTTAACTGGGTCACTGTTTCATGCTGAAACAGAAAATAACCACAATATCGAATTAGAGGACGCAAAAATGGCAAAGGAAGTTACAGCACGTTTACAGATTGACCAAAAACTTGAACAAGCCGGCTGGATTATCCAGGATATGAAACAACTCAATCTTGGTGCGGCGGTGGGCGTTGCGGTGCGCGAATATCCCACTAACACAGGGCCGGCGGATTATGTTTTGTTTGTTAATCGTGAAGCCGTTGGTGTGATTGAAGCCAAGAGAGATAGCGTTGGCGAAAATTTGACCGTCGTTGAAGAACAAACACATCGTTATGCTACGTCAAATCTGAAATGGCGCAAAGACAACACCCCTTTGCGTTTTCTATTCGAGGCCACTGGCCAAATTATCCGTTTTACCGATGGTGCCGACCCACATCCACGTTCACGCGAAATCTTCCACTTTTTCAAACCAGAAACACTGGCTACATGGTTAGCTCAGCCAGACACCTTACGTCAGCGTTTAGCTAAGCAAATGCCTGCGTTACCAAACCAAAATTTACGTGATTGTCAGATTAATGCTGTGACTGGCCTTGAAAAATCACTGGCGCAGAACAAGCCACGTGCCTTAGTACACATGGCGACGGGTGCAGGTAAAACCTTTACAGCAATCACATCGGTTTACCGCCTCCTCAAATTTGGCGGTGCTAAACGTATTCTGTTTTTAGTGGATACTCGCAACCTTGGTAAACAAGCACATCAAGAGTTCATGGCTTATACCCCTCCCGATGATGCTCGTAAGTTTACTGAACTTTATAATGTGCAACGTCTTACTTCACCAAATATCGACCCACATTCACAGGTGTGTATTAGTACCATCCAGCGGATGTATTCGATTCTGAGCGGCGAGCCGATTGATGAATCGGCAGAAGAAATATCCCTCAACGAAATTCAACAAACGGCCAAGCAAGAAAAATTTGTGCGTTACAACCCCACTGTGCCGGTGGAAACCTTTGATTTTATTATCATTGATGAATGTCACCGCAGTATCTACAACCTGTGGAAACAAGTGCTGGATTATTTCGATGCCAGTTTAATTGGTCTAACCGCCACGCCGGATAAACGCACCTTCGGCTTTTTCAATGAGAATATTGTTGCTGAATATACTTACGAACAGTCTGTTGCTGATGGTGTCAACGTCGGCTATGACGTTTATACCATTGAAACAGAAATCACCCAAAAAGGCGCGGAAGTCAAAGCTAAACAATGGGTAGATCATCGTGATCGGGCCACTCGCAAAAAGCGTTGGGCGGAGACAGAAGAAGACATTGCTTACAGTGGCAAGGCGTTGGATAAATCTGTCGTCAATGTGAGCCAAATTCGCCAAGTGATTTCAGCAATGAAAACAGCGGTGGAAACACAAATTTTTCCATCTCGCAAAGAAACGCCCAAGACCCTAATTTTCGCGAAAACCGACAGCCACGCTGATGACATCATCAATATCGTGCGCGAAGTTTACGGACAAGGAAATGCTTTCTGTAAAAAAGTGACTTACCGCGCCGATGAAGACGCCGACAGTATCCTTTCCAGTTTTCGCAACGACTACAATCCGCGCATCGCTGTTACCGTGGATATGATCGCCACCGGCACCGATGTGAAACCGTTGGAAGTGCTGCTGTTTATGCGTGATGTGCGCTCTAAAGGTTACTACGAACAAATGAAAGGCCGAGGCGTACGTAGTTTGAATGGTGAAAGTCTTAAACGGGTGAGTCAATCCGCTGACGGTGATAAGACGCGCTTTGTGTTAATTGATGCTGTCGGTGTCGAAAAGTCGCTGAAAACCGAAAGCCGCCCTTTGGAAAAGAAACCTACAGTAGCGTTAAAAGACCTATTGCAAGGCGTGGCGATGGGTAGCCGTGATGAGGATACTGTGCTTTCTCTTGCGAATCGTTTGGTACGGTTGGCTAAACAACTGGATGATAAAGCTCAGGTACGGATTGAAAAAGCCAGTGGGGGTATTCCAGTCGGAGAACTTGGTAAAACGCTGATAACAGCGGTTGACCCTGATGCCATTGTGCAAACGGCACTGGCAACTGCAAAAGCCAAAGGTATGGTTCGTTCAGAAGAAAGCCTCTTGCCAGAAGAAATAGAAGCTGCTCGTGCCGCGCGCGTGGCCACTGCTTGTGCGCCTTTTGATAATCCCGCGCTGCGTGATGAAATTGAGAATGCGCGCCGTGAGCGAGAGCAAATTATCGACCATATCAACCTTGATCAGGTTATTTTCAGTGGTTTTTCAGCAGATGCTGAAGCACAAGCCAAAGCAACGATTCAAAGCTTTGCGGATTACATTGCCGCGCATAAAGATGAAATCACTGCACTGGGATTTTTTTATCAACAGCCTTACCAGCGCCGTGCACTTACCTTCGATATGCTTGAAGAGTTGTACGATCATTTGAGTAAACCGCCGTTGATGTTGACGACCGAGCGACTGTGGAGTGCTTATGCCCGTGTGCAGAATGCGGCTGTAAAAGGCGCTGACCGTAAGCGCCAGCTTACTGATTTGGTGTCGCTTGTGCGTTTTGCTTTGGGCTTGGATGGTGAGCTTAAACCGTTTGCTGAAGAAGTGGATAAGCGTTTTCAAACTTGGATTTTCCGTCACAACGCCCAGCGCGGCACGGCCTTTACGCCGGAGCAAACGGAATGGCTGCGGCTGATGAAAGAGCACATTGCCAGCAGTTGTAGTATTAGCCGTGATGATTTTGATTATGCTGAATTGGCCGACAAGGGTGGATTGCAAAAAGCTTGGGGCTTGTTTGGCAAGGAGTTGGACACTTTGATGAATGAAATGAATATGGAGTTGGTGGCGTAATGAAATTGTACCTAACCGCTCCCTGAGCGAAGTCGAGGGGAGTCAGTGGGTTGGTTGTTTTGGCTTTGATAGTGCTGGCTTCGACTGCGCTCAGCCAGCGGGGGTGTTACACCTAACTGCTCCCTGAGCGAAGTCGAAGGGAGCAATTATCGAAGTCGAAGGTAGTATCTAATAAAGAGAAGAAATTTCATGCCTTATATGTACATCTTGCGTTGTGCTGATGGCAGTTATTACACCGGAAGTACTTGGAATATTGAGAAACGTCTTTGGGAGCACCAGCAAGGTTTAGGAGCTCGTCATACGGCCAAAAGACTGCCAGTTGAATTGTTGTATTTTGAAGAGTATTCACGAATTGACGAGGCATTTTTTCGTGAAAAACAAATACAGGGGTGGAGTAGAAAGAAAAAGGAAGCGTTGATGGCGAGGGATTTTGACCGACTGCATCAACTGGCAGCCTGTAGAAACGAGAGTTCGTATTTGAAAGCTGATAGTGCTGGCTTCGACTGCGCTCAGCCAGCGGGGGGCATTGCACCTAACCGCTCCCTGAGCGAAGTCGAAGGGAGCCATCTAAATGAATCGCAAGGAATTAACCATGTTGATGAGTGAAATGAATAGGGAGTTGGTGGCGTGAGTGAATTGCCAAATGGATGGATGCAAATAGCCCTAGGTGATGCACTGCAAATCCAGAAGGGGAAGAAGCCGATTGGTCTAGGATCCAAGGGTGAAAATCGGTTGGTGCCTTATATCAACATATCAGCTTTTGAAACCAAACAGGTTGAGGAGTACGCACCAGAACAGAACGTACCATGCTGCCAGCCATCGGATACTTTATTGGTGTGGGACGGTGCGAGAGCAGGTTTAGCTGGCAGAGGAATCGGCGGCTTTATCGGATCAACACTTGCTCGATTGACATCTGACTTAGTAGAGCCTTCATTTCTTTATTATTTTGTTCACTCGAATTATGGGTATCTGAATACTCGCACCAAAGGCGTCGGCATCCCGCACATTGATCCCGTGGTATTAGCAAAAATTCCTTTTTCATTACCCCCCACCTCCGAACAAACCCGCATCGTCGCGAAACTCGAAGAACTGTTATCCGACCTCGATGCCGGCGTAGCCGAGCTCAAAGCAGCACAGAAAAAACTCAAGCAATACCGCCAATCATTGCTAAAAGCCGCTGTCGAAGGTGCGTTGACTGCCGAATGGCGAGCAAACAACAAGCCATCGGAAACCGGCGCGAAATTGCTCGAACGTATCCTGACCGAGCGCCGCGCCCGTTGGGAAACCAAGCAATTAGCCAAATTCAAAGAACAAGGCAAAACCCCGCCCAAGGATTGGCAGAAGAAATACCCCGAGCCAGTGCAACCAGATACAACCGATTTGCCGGAACTGCCAGAGGGGTGGGTGTGGGCTCGAGTCGATCAAGCAGGAGAGGTGCAACTTGGTCGGCAAAGAGCGCCGCAATTCCACAGCGGCGCAAATATGGTGCCGTATCTGAGAGTGGCAAACGTGTTTGAAGAACGCATTGATATTTCAGACGTTATGGAGATGCACTTTTCTAAGGAAGATGAAGCCTCCTTTCTGCTCAGTTCTGGGGACATTTTACTGAACGAAGGACAAAGCCTAGAGTTGGTCGGGCGTCCAGCAATCTATCGTGGTGAGCTCCCCCGTGTTTGTTTTACAAATACATTGGTTCGTTTCCAAGCCGAAAGCGGTGTGCTCTCTGAATACGCAATAGCGGTTTTCCTTCACTACATGCACTCAGGCAAATTCAGGAAGATCGCCAAAATCACAACAAATATTGCTCACCTCGGTGCGGGGCGATTCGCTGAACTGGCATTTCCTCTACCGCCAATCGACGAGCAAAAAGAAATCGTTAATCTATTACAGACTGCAATGGATGCTGTGCAACAGCAAAGCACAGCAATCGAACTCTCCCTCAAACAATCCGCCGCCCAACGCCAAAACATCCTCCGCGCCGCTTTTGCCGGTGAACTGGTCCCTCAAGACCCAAATGACGAACCCGCCAGTACTCTGCTGGCACGCATCATTGCCGAACGGGCTGAACGCGCCAAACAACCCAAAAAAC
>Ga0208788_1001386_pt1 | contig 11778 bp, 13 predicted proteins | sample Wag4_2014_7_11_3_FD_187363 | JGI IMG/M metagenome (GOLD analysis project Ga0208788, IMG submission 187363) | Fresh water mixed with fracking chemicals microbial communities from Ohio, USA - Utica-2 Time Series FC 2014_7_11 (SPAdes) (version 2) ... | reverse complement strand
ATCTGCCCGATCATCGAGGCACTGATCAGAGAGTAATGCCTGGCGGGTGAGCTGGAGATCGGAAAGCCCCTTTACGGTGGGATTCAGAGCTTACGTTGGTTTTTGGTTCCATTGCTCCCCAAACCCCTATGCCAAGGCTGGGGTGGTGCTGATGGATTTCACTGTTCCAGGGAGTTACACGCCGGATCTGTTCGCGCCGGCGCCGCGCCCTGGAAGCGATCGGCTGATGTCGGTAGTCGATGCGATCAATGCGAAGCAGGGCAGAGGGACGATCAGGCCGGCCAGGCTGGCGGCGGATCTGGGGTTTTCGATGAAGCGCGAGCGGCTGAGCCCACGGTTTACAACGTCCTGGAGCGAGCTTCTCCGAGTGAAGTGCTGATATCGAGGTACTCGGCATAGTAAAACGCAGCTGCAGGATGCGAGCGCAACGCCCGCAATTGATAGGTATCTGTGCCGAACAAGGCCAGTCTCAACCCGTGATGAGCAGAGCTATTCAATTCATCTCGTGCCGCCTTGAGCGCGTAGAGCAGATTATCTGTGGCGTAACGTTCAACCGCTTCGATCAACAGCACGATCGGGCGCTGGAGTGCATCAGATAGTTCGGCGAGGCCTGCGGCCAGCGTATGCCGTGGGGCGATGCCGGCGGCGATCAGCGCCTCCTCAATCACACGATCTGCGTCCTGGTCGTGGCCAACATGGATCATGGGTGCGCCAGTGACAGCAATCTCGGTCGCAACCTCGTGCGGTAGATCTGCCGACGCGGCGATGAATATCCCGGATTCAGCGGCTAAGATGCGTTTGGCTATGTCCATGAGGCTCGACCAGGTGAAACCGTCTAAGGTGTCAGGCTCTGCTAATGCCTGCTGCATTTCATGCGCGTAAAGTCACAGATATGTGATTAAGCGTACACGCTGGCTGTATTGATCTGATGGAAATTGAACCATGGGCCATCTTGCTGAAAACATCATGTCTGTTGCCCTGGCGATGCCCGAGGGCAGCATGATGTCGGCTAAGGATTTCCTGAATCTGGGGCCATCGGCCGCGATCAACAACACTCTGTCCCGGCTAGCTCAGGACGGGAGGCTGCTGCGCGTGAGTCGCGGCGCTTATGTCAGGCTTCATCAGGGCAGGTTTGGTGTCCGCCCCCCATCCACTGAATCTGTGCTTCAGAGCATTGAGGCCCGCCGCGGTGAGACTGTAGTGGCTCACGGTGCTGCCGAAGCCAATGCATTGGGGCTGACTACGCAAGTGCCGATAAGGGAGGTGTTTTTCACTTCCGGACCATCTCGGACCCTGCATCTTGGCAGTCGCTGCGTAGAGCTCAAGCACGGTAGCCGCTGGCAACTGTTGCTCGGTACACGTCCGGCAGGTCAGGTGATTCGAGCGCTGTCGTGGTTGGGACCAGAAGCCGCACCGGCAGCGCTGGAGCAACTGCACTCCAGGCTGCCAGAGGCTGAATGGAAGGCTGTATGTGGTGCGCGTGACGCATTGCCCAGTTGGTTGGCCCAGTTAATTTCAATCGGAGTCTGCCGCCTTTCTGACGAAGCCGAGAAACGAACGCGGGAAGGCCTGGCCGATGTTGACGCTGGCCGGGTTGTCGATCAACAGATGGTCGAGGCCTGGGCGGCGAGTCTGTCATCTGATGTCCCGTTGTCTGTTCCAGGACTCAACCAGGGCGGCGAGTAGGCGGGCATCTTGAAGCGCGTGGTGGGGCGGCTCGTCGCCGCTGTATTCAGCATCGAGGTCGATAGTCAGTCGCCCTGGTTCCGGTCGTACATTAGCAGGTAGGCCTGCAGGGCCTGCAAGCCACAGCAGCAGGGGCCAGTCATGGTCTGGTGCGTCTGTGATGATCTCCACTGGCCCGAGGGTCTGCAGGAAATTCAGCAGCTCGGCCCTGGCCTGCTTGGTTGTGCGCCCGTGGTTGGCTTGATCGAGGAGGGGGAGAACGGTGTCGGTCACGAATGGGGAGCAGTCCGCCGGCGACCAGGTGTCGGTCAACTCGACGTAGAACTCAGGGCCTCCCGGCACTACCAGGGCGAGGCTGATCAGCTTAGCGCGGTAACGGTTGAGACTCGTGAACTCGGTATCGAGGTAGATCCGGGTGAGGTTCATGCAGTGTTCACCTTCCGCCATTCTTGAACCCGTTTTTGTTGCTCATTCGTCAGATGAGGGATCGCCTTCAGTAGCAGATCAAAAACCTGCTGTTTGTCTGTATCGCGGGGCATCCAGTCATCCAGCACTACGAAATCCGGGGACTCACCTCTCAAAACCGCCGCCAAGACGAGATCGACTATGGCTCTCGCATGGTTTGCAGCGTAAGCAATAGCGCTCTCGTGGTGAATGCCCAAGCCATCGAGGATGGCCGTGCAATCATAGATCCCTGCATCCCCAAGAATTGGGGTCGTGTCGGTTGAGCAACCGACGCCGGAAATGAATGAGCGAGACCGCTTCACCCTAGGTCGAAAGAATGTCTGCGTCATATGCCAATCCCCGGTTCCGTTGGGCCCCGGCAAGTTGAGCGCAGCCATTCCACCAAGGTATCGCAGTCGCGATGTCGCAGGGACGGTGAACGCGGTATCGAGGTAGATCCGGGTGAGATTCATGCTATCGAGGCCTCATCTCGCAAAACATCTTGAGCGAAGCTAACAAGCTCCCGATAGTCGCCAGCGTCTTCCGACCTGTCGAGAAAATGCCCCTTGATCCCCACTTCTCGCGGGCCGTCTCGATCACAGCGTCGTGAGTCCCCAATCATCAAGGTCTGGGCCGGCAAGGCTCCAAGTAGCTCGCAAGTCGCGTTATAGATACCAGCGTCTGGTTTGATAACCCCGAGTTCACAGCTGAAGGCATAGGCATCCAGGGTGGGATAGTGCCTCAAGATGGCTTCCCGGTAGGGATAGGCCAGATTCGAGCAAACTCCGATGTGGATGCCTTCTCGACGCAGTAACTCAACCGCTTCGAGGCCATCAGCATACGGTTCGATTCCCGCTAACTCAGCGGCCAGCAGCTGTTCCAGGTCGGCCAGTTCGTCCAGTTTTACTCTGATACCCAGTCGATCAGCAGCCTGCGTGAGAGTCAGCGGCTCCTGCATGAGGACATGAGCGTCATCCGGGCGAGGTCTGCGACCATTGGCCTGGCCGATCCTCAATAGGCGGCGATATGGATGCCTGCCAGCTTGGATTTTCAGCAGGGTTCCGAAGGCATCGAAGATGACTGCGCGGCTAGTAAGGATCATGCTGTCATCTCCAGCTTATGGGTCAACTCAGCTGCCACCGCTGGATCCGAAAGCCCATGATCAGGGTCGGTGAGGATCAGGCGATCACGCTGAGCAATCGGCCACCCCTGGCCATCATCGTCGATCGCGAGCCAATTGACCGGCTCAGCAAGGCGAGATAGATACGCCTCGATCTGTTCCCAACGGGTTTGGGCATCCCAAGGGATAAAGTCGGGCCACCCTTTCCCCATAGCCGAATGCCAGGTTGCTCCTATGACCTGGTGGCGTAATACCGCTGGCAATGCTCGGCGCGCTCGATCAAAACCGAGGTTCCTCGCCCAGCTGGTCGAGAGGACGATCTGCAAGTCTGGATAGTTTGCCAGCACCTCGACCAGTAGGGGCGCCCACATGAATAGTTCGCCTTCAGCGCGCAGCTCAATTCCACGGCTGGTCAGGTAGACAGCATCGGGATGAAGTACGCCGTCGAAGTCGAGAAAAAGCAGTCTTTTCATTGACCTATGCACCATGCATAGGTCGCCAGCTTTTGCCGTAGCAGCACCTCGATTCGATCATCAAGCCCATCATAGAAAACGCACTCAACGAGGCGGTCCCGGTGCTGGGTGAACTGCCAGCCTGCATCGTCGAGAGCGAGCCACGGTTCGGCGATCCGGCCGGTAGATTCCAGCCATTCGAGGATTTCACCCTCACGCCTGGCGGGCAGCCAGCCGTCCACCCGCTCGGCGATGGGTGTCACGTCAATAATGCGGCTGCGGATCTCGGCAGGGAACAGGTCGCGCAGCTGGTCTAGTGTAAAGTGCTCGCGCCAGAGCGAGCTGATGACCACCTCGACCTGAGGGAAGTCGCGCAGGACCTCGACCAGGCGCGGCAGCGAGCGCAGCCTCTGATCTGGTTGTGGCGGATCTGGATGCAAAACGCCGTCGATGTCGAGGAAGAGGATCACGTCTAAACCTCGATGACCAAATGAGCATCGAAGCCGGTTTCTTCGCCCGGATACCCTCTCGGGTTGGACACCACACGGGTGCCAGCCACCTCGTAGTCGACGGCCGTGTGCGAATGGCCGTGCACCCACAGCACCACCTGGTCACCGCACATGAGGTCTTCCCAACGATTCGCAAAAGCAGCGTCCAGGTGAGTCCCTGCATGGGGGTTGTCCTGAAGCGACCGCAAGGTCGGTGCGTGGTGGGTGATCACCACAGTAGGCCCGTCAAAAGGTTCGGAAAGCCGGTCGCGCAGCCAGTCTTTCGTCTTCACTGACTGAGCGATCAGATCAGCTGGCCTGATGCGTCGATAGTTTTCAGCACGGATCTGCCGGAAGTCGTTGAGCGCATTCTGGGCGCTGAACGCCGCGATATGCGGGTTGCCGGTGGACGCAAAGTCCGTCCACATGATCGCGCCGAGAAACCGCACGCCGGCCAGGATCACTTCATCACGATCCAGCACCCGCACGCGATCATCTTGAGCAGCCCTGAGCTTTTCCAGACTGTAAGTCAGGTGGCCACCGTAAAACTCATGGTTGCCGGGGACATACAGCACCGGCCCGGAGAAGGATTGCCTGGCCCACTCAACCCCGCGGGTTTTGAGGTCAATGTCTCCAGCCAGAATGACCACATCGCAGTTCAGTGTCTCTGGAATGAAGGGATCGAATTCGTTGTGCAAGTCGGACAGCAGGTGGATACGCATCACGTCTTCTTGCTCCATTGAGCTATGCACCGTGCATAGTCGTGCGTAATTCGTAATTGCCAATTGCGAACCGGCGCCGAAGCGCCGGCCGCAAGCTAGGTTTTACCAGACGTAGGAGGCTGAAGTCCGGAACACGGGTTTACCTTCGCCCGACACGCCCGAGACGCCACCGGACACAACGATATTGCTGCGAGGCGCATAGCCGAAGCTGACGCCTACGGCGTTGGCGCCGTTGTAGTGGCCGGTGCCGACTGCCACGGCCTTCTGGCCTTCCTGGAGGGCTGGCAGCATAGGTTGCGCAGCTACGGCCGCGATACCAGCGCTGAGGAATTTCTCAGTTTTGGCGATCTCGCGATCCGTGTACGCCTTCGATTCCTGGACGGCCTCTTGAACAGCCTGGTCGTAGCGAGCATCGGTGTAGCTGTTTGCACTGTTGAGGGTCGTAGTGCTGCTGTTGTCGACGTAAGTTTGGTCAACGGTAGATCCGCCACCAGTACCGCCTGTGCCGCCGCCAGAGGTGCCGCCTTCCAGGACAGTGATTCGTTGGTCGAGGTTGGTAATGTCGGCGGCCATGGCGTCAGTGATCGCCTTCATCTGGCCCACGTTCACCGCGTCGGTGTCGGCTATACCAGCCGAGATGCCCACGATACGGCGAGTGAGGCCGGATCCGCCGAAAGAGACAGTGAAGGGATCGGTTGCCCGGGAGCCTGTGCCAAAGGCCAGCGAGTAGTTGCCGGTAGCCTCTGCGTCAAAGCCCATGGCGATGGCGTTCCAGCCGGTGGCTTCGGACATTTGACCGATGGCAATGCTGTCGTTGGTAGACGCCAGCGCCGATTTGCCAAAAGCCAGCGCTCCCCATGCTGTGGCTCTAGCGTTGTAGCCGATGGCCACGGTTTCCAGCGCAGTGGCTTGAGAGGCAGCACCGATTGCGACTGCGTTGGACATTACCATTGGATCAAGGCCAGCACCGGCGCCGTCGCCGATTGCTACTGACGAATTGGTCGCCCGCGCGTTACTTCCTATTGCGGTGGAAAAAAGCTCAGCTGATGAGTTTTGACCGACTGCGGTCGATGTATCTGTCGCTGTTGCGTCGGTGCCGACAGCAACCGAATTCGACACCGCGTCTGCGTTTTCACCTACCGCAACAGAGTTGACCTCAGCCCTAGAGTTATCCCCGATAGCCACTGAGTTAGCGTCTGCAGTCGCCCCAGTGCCTTGCGGTGTTACATCTGCCGTGGCCATGCCGGCAAAAATGATGGTGGAGATTGCCAGGGCCAGTTTGGTCTTGAAACGTTCCATGCTACTTCTCTTCTTCATGTTTGATCGCGAGGGGCAGCGCCCCTCCTTCCGTGGTCTTCAATCGGGCAACTGAGCCTTGATCTCGGCTAGCAGATCTACGATGCGGGCTTGTTCACGCGGATCGCGTGGGGCTGCAGCCAGGGCAACCGCCTCAGCACGTTCGAGTAGCGTTCGCAGCGCATCCCGGTCGTTAGCGTTCAAGTCGAGGCTAAAAGTTGTCCGAACGGTCATTTTAATTGCCCGTGTAATGTCAGTTGGATACCGGCTGTCTGGCACTTAGCCATCATCGCCGAATTGTCGTAACAAAAGAGTTCGACTCGATCCCGGACGCTGCTGGGCGCATCGTCGAAAAGTGCGTTGCGCAGATCAAGAAGAACGGCCTCGGTCGGTGGCCACGGGCTGAAAAGAGCCAGATGCCAGCTGGTGTTGGCATCACCAGGCAGGTCGAGGGTGTGACTCGGCACGACAAAGGCCGCGCTGACAGGCACTACCAGGTTGCAGATAGTCATAGTCAGAATGAACGGGCCGGCCAAGCCGTTGCCTGGTGAAGCGCGCAGCTCTGCGAGCTGCGCCTCCAGGTTCGCGATCTGGTGATCGCGCATGCGCTCGGCCAGGCGCTGGATTTCAGAGAGGGTGTCAGACACCAGCCACCTCCAGGATTCGCGTGTGGGCGTGCTCCTGGCAGCGGGTGCGTAGCCAGCCGGCCGGCTGGCCAGGGTCGCCGTCATGCCACAGGTGGCCATCGGCGCCACAGATCTCGCAGACGGTCAGGGAACGGTGCTCGATCGGCTGCAGCGCTTTGCGGACATCAGGAGAACAGGCGTTCGAGAGGATGCGCAGCCCGCCAAATTTCTCTTTGATCTGCAGCACCTCGGCGCCGGCCGGCAACACGGCCAGGGCTTCGCGCACGAGCGGAAGCCAGCCGCGCCCGGCAGAGATTGGTGTGAGCAAGCTCAGGGGGGCGCCGAGGAGATCGGTGGGGGTGATTTTGGCCCATGCTTTTAATCGTTCTTCACGGTACGCCGCGAGAGTGGCCATGTCCGATTTCCAGGCAATCACGAAATCGGGCCAGGCCAACTCCCAATCCTGTCGGTTCACTTCATCCCAGGCAATGAAGCGCTCTAACCAAGGTGATGGCAGCCAATCAATGATGATCTTGCCGTTTTCATACCGAGGAATGTGTTGTTCGATGTAAGCAATGTCTACGGACTCGTACATCATCGGCCAGCGTTTTTCACAAGCCTCTTCTAGTACGTCGATCACATCCAATTGGAATAGGCAATCCTCGCGTACAGAGGGATCAGCAAGCTTTTCCAATTGAGCTCGCCGCCACTGCTCACGCGCAAAGTCATCTTCAACCATTTTTTCACCGCCCATCTTCTCGACAAGTACGGTGCATCGCTCAACGAAGCCTTCGATTTCGCCGGGAGGGGCCAGGTAGATCCAATTGAAGTCGGGCCATGGTTGACGGGTTTTAGCAGTCTCAGCAGCCATAGGGTTTTCTTCCTTTCGTCATTGACGGGGGTTGCCGCCCCCTGTTGGTGTTAAATGCCCCGGCCGCGTGGTCGCGTCTCGGTTTCGTGTTCAGTTGATTGCTCAGGCTGTTCAGTCACCGCCTGAGTGCTCTCGATCGTTTCAAATGTTTTGCCCTGGAGTTGGCTGGACTCATTAGCTGGAATGCTGATGTGTCCAGGACGGTCATTAAGGGCCTGAACAGGTTCACGGCCTTCGGCAACGGGAGCGTCATTGCCGGCGCTGGACCGCCCTACTTCATTGGTTTCGATCTTGCTGGAGGTAACTCCCTGCAGCTGATGCCCGCTCTGCAGGGCATTGAGTCGCTGCACGAGCTGGTTAGGGTCTTCGCCGAGTTGCAGGCCGATGCGCTCGCGTACGTCCTCGATCTGGGCATCGGGGAAACGCTCGGCCAGGCGGGCGGCACGCTTCGCCGTGAGGTTGTCGCCGCCCTGATCACGGTCGTACGCCATCGAGAAACGGCGGATGTTGTGACGCTCGGCCAGGGCCGCGATTGCCGCCTCGGTTTTAGGGCCAGGTTCGCCAGTGGTTCCCACAAACAGGATCCGCTGACGTTCTTCAGGGCTCGCCAGCTGGTATGCGCTCAGAACGTCGACGCCGCCTTCGCTGAAGCGGATTTCGGTGGGAGTCGCACATTCACGGTTGGCGATGTAGATGCCTTTCTCGGTATCGGTGCTGAAACCCTTTGCCTGCCTGTCTTCGCCAGTCGTCTTGTCCTTGTAATCGAAGCCGCGATACTCGTAGCCACTAAAATTCCGGTCGGCGTCGTAATGCGGAAAGCAGGCGCTACCGTAGATATTGGTTTTCCACCTGGTCGCGGCCAGAACTTCCGGCGAAATACCGCGGGACTCTAGGTAACTGGCACTGCCACGGCTCATCAGGCCGAACGATCGTTGAGCCTTTTCAGTACCAGCCTCGATTTTTGCCTGACGGTCCAGCGCGTCTGATTTCAACTCGCTCATCGTGCGCTGGGTGCTTTCGGCCAGCTGCTCTTTGCTAACTGTCACACCGATGCCATGGAAGGCCGCAACAGCTTGCTTAGCTTCGGCGAAGGAACTGCCTTTCACCTCCATGTGAAGCTTGAAGATGTCACCGTTCTTGCCGCTGTGGCGCTCTTGCCAACGCCAGGTTCCATCGGGCGCACGATAGGTGTCGAACTTACCGCCACCGTAGCGATAGACCTGATGCCCCTCGTAGGAGGCCTTTTTGTCCAAGTGCATGCCGAGCTTTTCGGCATAGCCAGGTAGATCCGCCATGATTTTCAGGTTGGCGATCAGATCCTTGTCGGCCTGTTTGTCGAACCTGTTCACGGCTAATCCTTTGGCGGCTGGAACCGACCGTCGCAACTCGGGAACAGCGCGTCCGGCCAAAAATACATTTCCTTGCAGTACACCCTGATTTCGCTCTCGGTTCTCAGCCAGTGAGCGTGCGGACAACCGTTGCAAAACGTTTTCGGGCGGTCTTCTACCGGCAGAAGGTCCAACGTAGGAGAGCTGATAGTCGGCAGACTCGGGGGTGAAAACGGGTGCTGGCTGAAGTTTCGCGAGGCCTCTGCTGATCGGTTTTCTGATTCCAAATCCGGTATTGATTCGAGCAGGCTCTGCATCTCTTCGGTCATCAGCTCGGCCTGGTTGGTTTTCTGTTCCTCGCCGGGAATCGGCGGCAGCAAGTCGCTCATGTTTGGCCTCCTGAGGCACTGGTTTGATGTAGCGATATTTGGTGGTGGTCAGGGCGGGAGTCATGCCCTGGAGGGTTTCGCAGATGTCACGGCGCTGATCGGCAGGTACGAACGAGCCGGGATTTTTCCAGGGCTCGACTTCCACACCAGGAGCGGGGTTCTCGGCGGCGACGACAGCAACGCGACGGGCATCGGCCGGCCACGTTTGTTCATCGCTGCGAAGGTCGACGATGGCAGCGCCGAATGCCTTGGCGTGCTCGATCTCAGCCTCTACGGGCGGGATGACAGTGACTGACTGCTCGGGCTTTTCACCATCAGCGGCGGCAGGCTGCTGGGCTGCGTTCGATAGGGTCGGGAATTCGAACAGCGAAGATGTGTCCGTCACCATGTCGATAACGGAAGTTTCTTGAGCCTTGAGCGGCGCCATTACGCCTGATTGAGCAGTTGCACGGATCGACGCTTGCAGATTTGGCATCAACTCAAGCGCGTTTTCCTTGGGCTTGAATTTCTCGACGTTCTTGACGAATTCAGTCCAGTTAGCTGAGTTCAGGTAAATCTTCGCGCCGTAAATCCCTCTGGTGTAGTTGACGTAAAGCGATTCCAGCGAAATGGGGTCAATCGCGTACGCCCGAGCGACCGTCATGCCCTGTGCCTTGTGCCCGGTCATGCTGTAGGCATACTGCAGTGACTGATATTCACTGGCGTTGATCTTTACGTTTTTTCCGTCATCGCGAATGATCGTGAACTGAATATCCTCAATAACTTCACCATCAATCGCCCTAGTGATCCTCTCGATTCCGGTTACGGTTCCAAGGTCGCCGTTGTAGATCTGCTGACTGTCTGCATCCTTTGCGTTTTTACGCAGAAGCAGGCGCTCGCCAATGGCGACTTGAATAGTGAAGCGTTGGCCAGGCAGAACTTCAGTTTCGATAGAAACACTGCCATCGGCTGAAAGCTGCCCTCTGGCAAAGCGGCCGTCACGGATCTTGTCGTTGAGCGCTCTGACTTGATTGTTGGTGTCCGCAAGAACCAGAACATCCTTCCAGTCCAATTCACGAACAACGTTATCTTCGCCAGGCAGACCGGCCTTCATATCCTCGAAAAGGTCGCCAACTAATTCATCAGCCTCGTTTACTCCATCGGCGAAGACCCTGAGCTGCTCGTCGCGCAGCATGTAATCCAGGGCAAGTTTTGTTTTGCCCTGGTACAGAGCTTGAGCGGTCGGCTTGTACTGTTCGACTTGTCGAGCGATTGTTTCGATTTTGGCGCAGCGATCGCCGACAGCGGTGTGGAGGAGGCCAAAAAGTGCTGCAGTTTCAACCGCTCCATGCTGGTTGCGGTCACCAACACAAATCAGTCGAGCCCCTGCCTGGTGGCAAGCAACAACCAGGTGGTGCATCAAGTAGGTGTCGAGCATGCCGGCTTCATCGCATACGACAATATCGCCGCTATTGATCAGGTGTTCGGGCTTGTAGCGCTGACCAGATGCCTTAGCAGCCATAGCCGCCTGATGCTTGATAAGCAGGGAGTGGACAGTCTGCGTCGCGATACCTGTCGACTTGCCGAGTTCACTATGCTGCTTGTTGCCCGGAGCAACGCCGATAATTCGACGGCCATTGTTTTTGAAAATCGCTTTATAAATGCGGAATGCAGGCGCGAGTGATGCGGATTTACCAACGCCCGCTGCCCCTTTCAAGAAACAGAACTGACCTTTTTGAGTCAGATCGTAGACAGCTTGACGCTGCTCATCTGTCAACTTGAACGGCTTCGCGCCGGGCTTCTGCTTCGACTGTTTCTCCTTCTCGTAGGCATCGATCATGCTGTCTACGAATGCTCGATCCACTGTCCAGCGCGGATCATCCAGCCCAGAGTAAACGGCTTTCAGGCAATCAACTTCGAGACGGATTAACCCCTTTGTGGTGTAACGCTTGGGCGGGGTGCGTCCTTCATCATCAGGTTCCTGGGGAATCTCGATGATTCCCAGTTGCTTGAAAATTGCGCTTTTTGTAGCGGCGATATCATCAAAACCGCCACGGCCAATAGTCAGGCTCGCAGCAGCAGCGTCTATCGCGAATTCATCGATGACGGTATTGCCTCGAAAAATCAGGCGACGGACCTGATTGAGCGTCGGCCCTTTCAACTCTTCTTCGGTTGATGCCTTCAGCTCAATTGGAGGGATGGTCGAACGCCAGTGAGCATCGAGGCTTTCGCCTAGCGCCACATCCTTTCCATCGCGTGTACGAAGCGCAATGGCCTGGGCTGCAGCCAATGTCATCAACTTTGGAAATTATCCATAAATATCATATAATTAGCGCTCAAATCAGTGCATGGGAGAAGCCCTTTTGACTACCTATAC
>Ga0208788_1001385_pt1 | contig 11778 bp, 12 predicted proteins | sample Wag4_2014_7_11_3_FD_187363 | JGI IMG/M metagenome (GOLD analysis project Ga0208788, IMG submission 187363) | Fresh water mixed with fracking chemicals microbial communities from Ohio, USA - Utica-2 Time Series FC 2014_7_11 (SPAdes) (version 2) ... | reverse complement strand
CCACGATCGCGTCGTCCCAGGCCTTCTGCCGGCCGGCGACGGTGCTGGCCACGTCGGCAGCGGTTTCCTGTGCTGCGTCAAGACCCTCGATCGGGAACACGATCAACGCCTGCAGCCGCCGCGGGCTGGTGAGGGCGTTCACCGGGCCGGAGTCTTCATCTACGTCGCCCTCGAAGGTGTACTGATCGGTGCCTTTTTTTTGGACCGTGATTGTGACGTTAAACCTGGATTGGATCGTCTGGCGGCTCTGTCCTGTCAGGCCGTTGTCCACCTCGATCAGGTACTCCACCAGGTACTGGCCGGCGGCGGCATCCTCGTTGATCAGCAGGGTCCGCACCGTGTCCACGTCGAAGGTGGCCGTCACCTCTACCTGATCAGTGCCGAGTGTCACGCTGCTCACCGTCATGCGAGCCGCGAAATCAAACCCGGTGATCCGATCCTCGGTGTCTTCCTCGTAGATTTTCGGTGCTGACTGCAGCACCACCGCAGAGGCCCAGGTGGCGCCGCCCTGCGTGCTCTGGAACGTTGTCTCGTAATCGCTGCTGCGGTCGAGCCGATAGGTGAACGAATCGCCCAGGCCGAACGACCCGGAGATCACGCCGGAGCGGGTTGAGTAGAACGCTGATTCCTTCGCCCGCTGCACCACCACGGACTGATCAATGTCGCAGGCAACGATCGCGTTGCCACTGCTGCCGATGGGCCGCAGCCGGGCGGTGAACTGCGGCCGGAGTTGCGGATTGAGCTTGAATCCCAGGTTGTTGCCGATCAGGCCGTAGACGCCAAACGTGGTGGAGGTGCTGGGCTTGCTGGTGGCGCTGAACACCGCCTGATAGGTGTTGCCCAGGCCTCGGGCCATGAACACGTCGGCGCCGCCGTCGTTCTCTGCGTTGCCGATGTCGTTTGCAGCGGTCCGGCCGGCGATGCGATCGGCGGAGCGGATCCGGCCGCCGTCCGGGCGGTGGTAGATCGTGATGCGGGCGCTGCTGCTGTTGGCGCCGCTGCTGCCCAGGTCGTAGGTGCCGATGGTGCTGTCGCCGATGGCGAACCCGTTGGGGTCGATTCCGGCCAGCCGGCCCTCGCCGAGCATGAAAACGGCGCGGAGCATCTGGCTGCCGCCCAGGCTCCAGATTTGCGACCACAGCAGGGTGGCGTTCACCCGCACGCCGCCATAGGCCACGCCGTTGATGGTCTCGCGGTGTGCATAGACCACGGGGATCGCCTCACCGATCGCCGCCACGTCCTGGACCGCATCGAACCCGCCACGGGGCGCCAGGGATTGGATGCTGGTTTGGTTGCGGCCCTGCAGCTGCCGTTGGCCCAGCTCTGCGCCGCGGCGGTTGCGGGGGGCGCCAGGGGCCAGCAGCGCGCCGATCAGCTGTACGCCGATGCTCACGGCAGTCAACACCAGCACCACGATCTGCGCTGCGGTGAACTCGATGCCAGCCGTTACCGCAGGCTTGGGCGCCTCTGCTGCACGCTTGCGGACCTCATCGCGCCAGATCTCGTACTGCTCATCGCTCAGGCCCAGCAGCTCAGCCAGATAGCGATCAGATGGCAGCATCGCGGGGCCTCCAGTATTCGAGGGGCATGAGCTGGCCGGCGACCTCCAGCGGCAACCACTGCGCCCCGCGGCGGTGATGCACGATCAGCAGGCCGTCATCAACCACCACGCCAACACTGAGACCCAGGGGCTGGCGGTGGAGCGCCAGCGCGTACTGCTCCAGTCTGTGGGGGACCATCAGGCGCCTCCATTCCCGCTGCAGCTGATCCCATTGCCCGGCGGCGGCCATGGCGAACCATTGCGGGTCCAGATCGGGCATGGCCAGGCCAGCGGATCGGCGGACCTTGGCGGCCATCACCAGGCAGCAGATCCCGTGGCCGTCGTCCGGGTCGGCGCCGATCACATGCGGCAGGCGGGCGCTCACCCAGGCCGGCCAGTCTGCGGTCATTGCAGCGTCAGATTCCCGCTGGTGGGCAGCGCCCCCACCAGCACCTGAGACAGCACCCTGCCGCCGGGCGCCTTGACGGCATCAAGCGGGCTGGCCAGCTGGAGCTTGGCGATCGGCTCGCTGGTGTCGTGCTGCAGCTGCTGCGCCGCCCAGTATTCCGTGGTGAGCAAGACGCCGAGGCTCTGGTCAACCCGGTTGACCTTGACGGAGCGCACCTCCAGCAGCCATTCGCTCTGGCTGGCCTCGGCAAACACGTTCAGGGTCAGGGCGGACGTTGTCGCGGCGATCACCGCCTCGGATCGATCACCGCCACGGGTGCTGGAGTTGGTGGCCACGGCAACGGGAAGGTGAGGGTAGCTCTGGCCGTTGTGCGCGATGGTCTGGCCGATGAAGTAGTTCTGGGCCAGCCAGGTGGTATAGGTGCCATCCCGGCGCTTGAACCGCAGGAAGTTGCAGATTTCCATTAGGGCAGGCCCGCCTGGCGCCTGATGGTGGGGTTGTTCACGTTCCGTTTGTGCGCCAATGCGGCGCCGCGCAGTTCAGATCTGCGACCGATGGCTTCGGCCTGCTTCCGTGTGACAAGCTCCTCGCTGTTGATCACCACGGATTCAAAGCGGATGGTGCTATCACCGCCGCCTCCACCCATGCCAGCAGCGCCCATGCCGCCGTCGATGCCACCCCGCTGGAATGGCACGGACAGGCCTTCCATGCCGCGCTGAAACGGCACCGAAAGGCCACTGGTGGACGCTGCAGCGCTGCCCTGTTGGGATGATGTGCCGGCGGTGGGAGCACTGGCCTGGAACGGCACGGACAGGCCCCGCAGGCTGGCGCTGTTGATCGACTGGAGCGCCTCGGTGGCCTCAGCCGGGATGATAGTGCCGGCTTGGTAGGGAACGAACAGCTCGGGGCCTTTTTCGCCGACTGGGTAGGGGCGACCGGCTGAGACGCCGCCGCCGAGAGCGCGACCGAAGAACGGGATGCCGGTATCGCCGGCTGCGAATCCGCCTGGGTCAAAGCCGAGTGCAGGGCTAATGCCGCCCTGCCCACCCGCGGCAAACGTCGAACCACCCCCAGCCACCGGACCCAGCGCCTTCAGGATCGTCTGGAGCGCGATCATGGCCATCTGCTTGGCGATGATCTCCGCGGCCATCTGCGCGAAGTTCTGGGCCACGTCTTGGAAGAATCCGGCCAGCACCTCTCGCGCACTGGCAGCGCCGGTGATCAGGTCGCGGAACGCATTGCCGAACGCCCCACCGATCGTCTCGGCAGACTTGCCCGCCAGGGTGGCGATGCTGGTCATTTCGGCTAGGTCGTCTTTCAGGGTGGCGATCTGGGCCTCGATCGCCATGCCCTGGGTCTGGAAGGCGGCTGGCTCGGCGGCCTGGCTGGTCAGCTGCTGCATCATGCGCACCCGTTCGGTCATCAGGTCGTTGATGTCCTGTTCGGCCTTGACCTGGGCGTTTTTCAGGGCGTGCTGTTTCTCCGATTCGATCCTCGCCAGCTGTTGCTCAGCGTTGTAATCAATGCCTAGCTCGACCAGCTGTTTCTCCAGCTCTTTGAACTCCTGCTTTGTTTGATTCGCCTTGTCATTGATCTCCATCTGCTCGAAGGCGTACTCCAGCCGGCGGCGTTCAAGATCAGTTGTTGCGCCCAGCAGCTCGCTTTCCTGGTTGAGCTTGACGACAGCCTGGGTCCTGGCCTCGATGAACTTTTCGAGCTCGGTGGTGGCGGCTTGTTGGCGTTCGCGGAGTTGCTCGGCGGCTTGCTGCTGTGCCTCGAAACCAGCATTATTTGCCTGCGCCTGATCAAACGCATCAAATCCCGTGTTTTCCGTTGACCCGCCAAAGAATGTCTGCAACGCTTTCTGCCGATGCGGGCCCATCCTTGCTACGCCACTCCTGGGGCTGGTTCCAAACGAATCGCGCGCATTGCGGTTTGCCCGTGGATTGCCCGCCAGCACCGTTGTATAAAGATCCTCAAGGCTTGCGCCTTGGGTGCTCATGCCAACACCCTTAAAGCGATCTTGAAAATACCTAACAACGGGCCCGGTTACCTGCTCCTCAAATGATTGATTAGGCGTTACGCCATACTGCCGCCGCTCAGGTATGCCAAACTGAATCAGCCCCTGATAGTTGCCGCCAGCGCCGCCACGAATTGACGGGCTGAAAGTGCCAGCGGTTTCAAAGCTGATGATCGTGGCCAGGTCGAGCGGGCTGACACCGAGCTTCTGCGCTGCGGCAATCAATGCCCTGGCGCGGCTTGAGGGCTGGAACGATGGCGCTGATCCGCCGCTACCTGCAGCCCCGCCACTGGCAGCCGCAGCCCTCACCCGCGCCGCTTCCCGTTCACCAGCCGCCGCGGCCTGGGCCTGCTGCTGTTGCTGCGACACGCTACTAGGCGTAAACGCTCTTTCGCCTTGATACTGCCTAAACAGCTGTTCTTCGCGCTGTCTGAAGAACTGCTGGCGCCCGCCGAAATCAAACAGCCCAAACGGCCTGGCGTTGGTGTCGCGTTCCGCCTGTTGCCGCGCCCTTAGTCGATCCTGAATTGCATTTTGAGCGGGTTGATCGCCACTGAACGCGCCAATCGTCTGATTGGCAGAACGCAATGCAGCCGCAACGGCATTGATAGCGGTTACGGTTGACGGCCCAAATACCCGAGCAAATGTTACGCCTAGGTTTTCAGACGCCACCCGTAGATCAATAAGCGCTTGACGACCAGTCTTGAACTGCTCATTTAGCTTGCCTAATTGGGTATCATTTAGCCGATTTAGTGCATTTAACACTATATCTGTCGTGATTTTGCCTTCTGCTCCTAGCTCTTTCAGCTCGCCAATCGTTACGCCCATTTCAGCGGCAATCGCTTGCGCAACCAGTGGCGCCTGTTCCCGAATCGACCGCAGTTCTTCGCCCTGCAGCACGCCGGAAGACAGTGCTTGCTTTAATTGAGTTAACGCGGCACTGGTTTCTTGCGCTGTTGCACCGCTATTCCTTACTGCTGCGGAAAAGCCTATAAAGGCCTTTTCGATCTCATCTAGCGTTACGCCGGTTGGCCTAAGCGACGCATACAGACTTGCGAAACTATCCTGAGCTTCAATGTTGCTGATTCTTAGCGTGCTCGCAATTCGCGCAGCCGCCACCTGTGCTTCGTTGTACTCTCCAAACTCACTCGCTAGCGCCTTTAACCTCACTTGAGCAGTTTCCGCATTCAGGCCAACCTGAAAAGCGCCCGCTGCAACCATCCCCGCTTGCGCACTGATTGCCCCAGCAATGCCACCTGCAGCGCCTGCCAGCAGTGCATTGCGTGCAGATAGTCCATTGCTCGATCTGGCGGTGTTGTCAAGGCTTCTAAGCCTCCCCTCCAGCCGCTGAATCTCAGCCCCGTACTTCTGAAACTCCCGGCCACCGATCTTCGCCTGTTCCTGCAGCCCGCGCAATGCCGCAACGCTGGTGCGGATCCCGGCAATGGTGCCGTCATTGGCGCGGGCGAGCTGCAGCGTTGCGGTGCGCAGCGCTGTTTTCTCCCGCTTGGTTACCTGCGCGGCCTGGCCCAGATCCTGCAGCGACCGTTTCACCCGATCGATATTCCCGCCGCCCTTCACCTCGGCCGACAGCCGGATGGCGGTATCCAGGCTCATCCGGGCCATGTGTTATCCGATCGCCAGTCCTAGGGTCAGGCTATGGATCTCACCCCACCCAAATACTCCCGCTCCAGCAGCCGCAGGTCCTCCAGCAGCCACACCCGATCGGAGCGCTTCACGCCCTCATCCTTGGCGCATTGAATGAACGCCCCGTAATCGAGGCCCACAGGGCCAGCCATGCCGACCCGCCACTGGGTCTGCATCTTCAGGAACCAGGCCAGTGCTTCGCAGTTCTCCGGCAGGATCCCAAACGTCATCGGCCGCTGCTCTACCTCGGGCACCTCCAGGCCGAACACGGCTGCAGCGTCCGCCGCATCCTTGCCGTCGTCAGCATCACCCTTCGCGGCGCCAGCGAGGAACAGCGCCGCGTCTATGAGTTTTTTGCTCGGAAGCCTCCAGCCTTCGCTGCCGACTTCTCAGTAGGCCGGCCAACGCTTTCGGTCCACGCATTGAAGATGGCCGACGCAGCGCCTTGCATCTGCAGCATCCTGGCCTTGGTGGCTGGCGTGAACTCCAGCGGCTCATCATCCTCGCCCACCACCTCATCACCCCAGCCACAGAGCACCTCGGCCGCCAGGTCCTGGTAGGTGCAGGGGAGCTCCTCGGTGACGGGCTCTAGGTCGGAGCTGCCCCGGTAGTCCCTAAGGGCTTCGTAGCGCCTGACCGTGGCCACCACCAGCGCGTTGTGCCGTTCGTTCAGCTCATCGCACTCCTCCTGATCGAGCATCCGAAAATGCGCGGTGAAGGTGTAGGCCTTCTTTACGCCTGATTTGGACGGCAGGTCAACACTTACCGGCCACTCGATGTGGTCCAGCTGATACAGGTGAAACATGAGGATCAGAAGAAAACGAGGCGGGTTTCGTCGTTGCCAGCTGCGGACTTGGGCAGCGCGGTAAATGGGATCTGCAACATGCTGGTCCCGTCAGAATCAGAGAACGAGAGGTCGCCACTGATTGCTGCCTTGGGACAGAAGAAAATGGAGCTTTCGGTAGCCGTAGTGCCCTGTTGCACAACGAACGGGCCATCGCTGGCGCCGCTGTTGTCAGCTGCGGCGGTAAAGAAGTTCTTTGTCGCCACAGGCGGGTTTTCGATCGTGATCGTGCCGTTCGGGTTGGGGCGGTCGGTGATGCGGGCTTTAGGTTCGCAGCCAATCAGTGAGCGGAACACGGTCGACAGGCCCCAGTCGAACGTGAACCCTTCAGAGCAGGGATTGAATCCCTGGAACCTCATCGCTTTGGTGTGGGTCGGGGTGACAGGCACCGGCTCGGCCTGGTTGCTGTAGATAAATCCTTCAGCGCTCCTAGCGGTGGGGGTGGTGTAACGGCCGACGCCGGTAATCGTGAACGTGCCGTAACCGTTCAGAGTGCTGTTGAGGGCCGGGCTGCCGCGGAATCCATCGATCCGGTGAACGTTGGTGCCGTCCTTCACCGCCACGATGGTGCAGCTGCTGCCGTTGCCAAAGGTGCTGATCGGCTGCAGCAGGGACAGCGCGGGGATCTTGTAGCCCACTGCGCCGCCAGTGAAGGATGCAGTGGAAGGAACAACCGTCACTTCACGGGTCGAGCCGTTGTGTGCCACGATCACGCCCTTGTGGCCGGTGTTGGCGCCGCTGGTGATCTCGATTGGCAGGCCCAGGTAAGCGTCAGTTGCGGGGTTGCTGCCGCCTAGGTCGGCCAGGGTGAGGGTGTTGGCGCCGCCTGCGGTGGCGGTGCCGGTTAGCTCGGCCATTGCCGAGACGTTCATACCGGCCGCCTGCAGCAGGGGCGTGAACCGGGGGGCAGTGGCGGCAACGCCAGAACCGCCCCACTCGAACGTGATCGTGACGGCCGCGTGCTCATTGGTCAGCGGTTGCCGGTCGGCGCCGAGGAACCCCTTGATCAGGGCCCGCTCCACGCGAGTACCAGTGATCGGGTTGATCTCCAGCGACACGATCTTTACCGCGTCGGTATTGGCGATCGAGCTGGCCAGGGTGCCGTAGCTAGTCTCGGCCTTCACCAGCGCGAAGCTGTTGCGAATCAGGAGATCAGTCATCAGTCCTTGGCCTTCGGCGCGGGTTGAGCGGGCTTGGCGGGCTCAGGCGTGGGCGCCTCAGCGGCGGGCACCATCTGGCCACTGGGGAGCATCACAAACTCGCCAGATAGGCCGTGGTGCTCATAGTGTTGGTCGGCCGCCATAGTTAGGGGTGAGCTTCCGTACCCTCAGGCTATGGAGCGGCGTTGATTGCGTTGTCACGTGTCCGGTAGCGGATCAGGAATCTTTGGGTCATGCGGCCAGACGTGGCATCGGCTGCCTCCATCTCTGGCAGGTAGCCATCCGGCTGCACGTCATGGGCCAAGCCGCCAAGGGTGCGGTCGGCCATCATGCGGGCGTGAACGTCGGTCACGATGGGGTCCGCCAGCTGGTCCGGCACATCGCCGCGCACGTAGGTTTCGATCAGGGCCACCAAAGCGTTGTCAAGGCGCCCGAGGCTTGCGCCGGTGGTACTGGGAGCCTTCACCGGGTTGTCCTCGCCAGGGCTGACGATCACCGCTGGGGTTTCGGGCCTGGAGATCGCCTGCACGCGGCTGCGGTAGATCCTCGTGCCGACCCGCACCGTGCCCGGCAGGGTGACGGTGTGGATGTGGTTCAGGATCTGCTCTCGGAGGCTGGGGGCTGGGGTGGTCATACCTCAGTGTGCAGGGCACAAAAAACCGGGCCCGTTGGCGCGGCGCCCGGTGGGGTGGTGGATTGGCGGGGGATTGCAGGGCGGAGAAGTCGAGGGACACTACGAGGTGCGGTTTAGCCTCTCGATCTCTTCAGGCTTGATTGGCGTCCTGAGCCATGCCTTGAACTCTCGGTCCAGTTCGGCAAGGTCGCAGGCTGGGCCGATGCTGAACGAAAGCAGCGTTTCGGGCGGACGATGGGCCAGAGTGTTCTGAGTGGTGGTAAGTGTGTTCATTGCTTTACGGTATCGCCGCCGCGATGGCGTTGATCAGAGCGGTCACGCGGGCGTCCAGGAGGGCGAGGTTGAGGGATTCGCCTATGGAGTAGAAGGCTAGGCGGACAGCATTGGACAGAAAAGCTCCTGGGGTGCCGCCAGTGCCATTACGCGCAAATACATATATTTGGGAAGAATCAGGAGTGACGGAAGTTAGCACACCCCCTCCAGTAATTGTAGGAGCAACAGTTACTCCATCGGTTCTCACGGAAAACGTTGAGCCATTGTTTCTAGTGCTTCCCTTAAATCCAATGATATTGTGCGTGTTGGGTGTAAGCTGGTCGGCGCTAGGTGATCTGCTATTCCATCTATCGCGTGTATTAGTAGGGTCATTAAGAATCATGCTACTGCCAGAAACTAATACATTTGAGCCTAAATAGTATCCACCTGTACCTGTTGTAGATACATGAACACTCATGTGAAAGTTGTTTTGCGGATCAGCGTTGTTATTTCGGCCGGTGTTCAGATAGTTATTCGTCCCATTCCCCGCCGTCCCCGTTTTTCGATTGTAATTCCAACCGCCTTCCGTGCCGAACCGAGTCGGCGCCGCCCCCACCAACGGCACCAGCGCACCGGCCAGTGTGCGGGCACCGGCCATGATGCACGACGCCTTGATAGCGCTCCAGATCCCATCAGCTTTGCACCCCACCACAAACGCATTTATTGCATCCTTCACGCCAACTTCCAGCGCCTGGGTATCAGCAGCCTCCACGGCAGTGATGTACGCCTGCGCGTCGGGGTCGTAGGCACTCACCCTCCTTCTTTGAACAATCAGCATCCGATTCCCTCCTGCATAAGGCCCCCTGCGCCACTCATGCTGGCAGCTCATTGATCCATCCAGCAGAGAGGTCAAACGGCTGGCCTGCCTCGATCTGCTGGCGCAGTTCTTTCGCCCGCTCTATGTTGCCGTAGCCCGCCTCGACCAGTGCCTGATGGCGCTGCAGCAGGTCAACCATGGCAGCAGTTGCCGTGCCCTCCTGATCGCGCCGGATAGCCTCAGCCAGCAGCACGGCCAGCATCGGATCTTCGTTGCTCGGATACAGCCGGGCGTTGGCCTGCAACCTCGCGGCCTCCACCTGATTCAGCAGCTCGTCATCTGGCCGGCGCAGCACCTCCAACGTCTCTTCCCACGTCCCAACAGGGCCGCCGACCTTCGGGTTCGGATAGTCCACAGGCCCCCAGCTGGCCACCTCGTAGAAAATCTGAGAGTCGTACTCGCGCACCTGAGGTTCGCCCCTCAGGTAGAACTTGATCTGGGTGCCGTCGTAGGGCAGACCGAACAGGTTGGGCCACCTGGCGCCGGCTGGGTTGGTGGGCACATTGTTCCTCATCGGCACAAACAGATCGACGCTCTGGCCCTCGCGCGGGCCTTGCTCGTCGTAGTACCGAATGCCGGTGTCGAGATTGGTCTTGATGGTGTCAGTCATGGTTAGACAGCAGAACGGGTAAACAGAAATTGAGCGAACAGGCCCTGAGCCCCAGTGCCGACGCCAACCAGATCGACGCCGATCCGGTCCCCGGCGGTAAATGTCGGGCTGGCGATCAGCGAGGCGGAGGCATTCACCAAGCTCGCGCCTGATGCCAACGTGGCGTTGCCGGTCAGCACCGATGTCTTGGTACCGGCGGCGGTGCGTTTGTAGGCATTGAAGGTGCTGCTGCTGCTGCCGGTGTTGTCGATATGACTGCCAAACCGCACCGCTGTCAGCGTAAAGTCCCCCGATGGCACAGGCACAGGCCACTCGACATAGTTAGTCCCGGCGGTTGCTGTTTCGCCCTTGTTGCTGAGCACCAGTATTAGGCCGTCACCGAGAGGCCCCAGGTCGGAGTATGTGCTGGGAATCGACGGCAATCCCGACAGGCTGCCGTAAGCGATCTGCGCCCCATCGCCGCCGTTGTGGTCGTGGCTGTTGCCGTTCGTGACGCCTTGCGCTGCGGGGGCGAAGTCCGTGCTAGCTGCTGCTGCTGCCGTGCCCAGCGTGGGGCGCCCGCTTAGATCGCCATAGGCGCCGCTGGTGGCTACCGTCGCCAGGCTGCCGGGTTGGACTGCCGTCGCCGCGAGTGAGCCTTGCGCAGCCGTTGCAGCGCCAATGTCGCCCGGGGTGAGCGCATCAGTGCCGCCCGTGGCGTGGGTGGTTTTGTGCGCCGTGGGGGTGCGGGCGTCGGTCAGTGCTGCATTCCCTGGCTGAATCGCTGTGCTCGCCAGCGTGCCCTGTGCTGCGGTGGCGTAGGCCGCGTTGCCTTCCGCGGCGGTCAGGTAGCCGGGGTGGGGGTCTGCAGCTGCTACGTGGGCAGCCACAGCACTGCTGATCGCGCCAGCCGCCAGATTCGCAATATCTTGGGTGGTGGCGTCCTTCGTCGCCCCAGCCTGATCCATCGGCACCCGCTCAGTTCCATCGAGCGGGGTCGTGGCGTTCGGCAGGCCTGTGATCGTGGTTTCAGCCATACCTACAGAATGCGGAGCTGTCTGTTGTCGAGGGTCGTGATCCGCAGGCCGCTCAGCGTCACTAGGTAGGTGGCGACCTTCTGCACTAGCTCCAGCACCATCACGCAGAACCGGCCGTCAGCCAGCCGCAACGGTTCATGCTGCAGCTTGTACGTCAATCCCTCGTGCTGCACCTGGTCGCCATACTGCAACTCGCCAAACTGATCGGTCCTGGCGGTCAGCGCATAGTCCACCGTCACCACCTGATCATTCATGATGATCTGGCTGGCGCGGTCCATAATCCCCAAGCCAACAACGGCCCCAGCAGTGACGCTGGAGCCGAAGTCAGCCAGCAGGAAATCATCGGGGATTTCCTGGAGCATGGTCAGACCGCGTAACGGGCGCCGCCGACAGCCACGCAGGTGACAGTGGCGGAAAAGCTGCCGGTTTCATCGGTGAAGGCCAGCCGCACAAACTTGCCCACCTTGTCGCGGGGGATCGACAGCTTCTGCAGGGCGGCGGTGCTGCCAAGATCGGCAAACGCTCCACCGGCAACGTCCGTAGCATCGCTGCCATCGGAAGCGTTGCCAGCCTGCACTTTCACCTTGATCGCGGTGCTGGAGGCGCTGGCGGCGGCATACAGCAGCAGCAGCAGATCGCCGTCAACGCTGCTCACGTCCACCGCAGTGGTGTTGCCCGCGGCGTCGCGGGTGGCAGGAGCCAGGATGGTGAATGTCTGGAGTTGCTCCAGGTTTCTGAGTTCAATGGCCATTGATCAATCCTCCGGGGT
>Ga0208788_1001384_pt1 | contig 11780 bp, 11 predicted proteins | sample Wag4_2014_7_11_3_FD_187363 | JGI IMG/M metagenome (GOLD analysis project Ga0208788, IMG submission 187363) | Fresh water mixed with fracking chemicals microbial communities from Ohio, USA - Utica-2 Time Series FC 2014_7_11 (SPAdes) (version 2) ... | reverse complement strand
GATGAGCGTCAGGGCGTCGACCTCTTCGCCATAGGTATGCGAATGCAGTGCCGCGTAGCGCTCGAGGTCGGCCTTCAGGCTGGCGGGGCAGGTGAAGGTCAGCTTCAGGTTCTCGGTTCTCGCCACGACCACCGGCCAGGCTGACGTGGGCACTGCGTACCAGTCCGCTGCGGTGCTCCATCAGCACATGACCCATGTAGCTCAGCTGCGCGCCGGTGTTGTGGCTCTTGCGATATAGCCGGGCATCCGGATCGCTGGTTGAAGCGTGGGTGTCGTTGCTGCGCTTCTGCCCTTTGAAGTCAGGCTGGGCATTGCGCGGTCCGGGCCCCTGATCATCCGGAGGGCCGTCCTTGGGGCGGAAACTTTTCTGTGAGGCCCAAGCCTGCAGCAGGGTGCCGTCGACCGAGAAGTGCTCATCCGACATCAGTCCCTGCTTCTCGGCCAAGCGCACCACTTCGCTCAGAAACTCGGCGGTCACGGCCTGGGCATTGAGGCGGTCGCGGTTCTTCGAGAACACCGAGTGATCCCACACCGGGTCGTCGATGGCCAGGCCAACGAACCAGCGGAACAGCAGGTTGTAACCCAGTTGCTCCATGAGCATTCGTTCACTGCGCAGCGAGTAGAACAGCTGCAGCAACTGCGCCCGCATCAACTTCTCCGGGGCAATCGAGGCGCGACCGGTGTCGGCATACAAGGTGTCGAACAGGGCGCTCATCCGCTGCAGAGCGGTGTCTGCCAGCTTGCGGATGGCGCGCAGGGGATGGCTCGCCGGCACGAAGTCATCGAGCTTGGCGACGGTGAACAGGGATTCCTGAGTGATATCGGCTCCACGCATGGAAATCGAGGGTCCAGACAGATTGGAGCCGATATCGTAAACCTCACGCAGCAAAACCAGACAGGGCGGGAGCCAATTTCAACAGGCTGCTAGTGCTGCCCCTGGCCGGCCTGACGGCCTGCACCGAGGACGCCGAGGCGACCTGGAAGGAGGCCCTGGAACAGGAGTTGCGCCGCATCGACGAGGCGGCTCCCGGCAAGCTGGGCGTCTACCTCAAGCACCTGGGGGATGAGACCGGGCTGCGCTACGACGCCGAGCGCTTCTGGTACCTGGGCTCGGCGGTGAAGGTGCCGATCGCCATCGCCGTGCTGCAGGGCGTCGATGACGGCGAGCTGGATCTGGAGCAGCGGCTGACCCTGGAAACCGGGGATAAGGTGGATGGTTCCGGCGATCTGGTCTGGCAGGACCCAGGCGTGGATTACTCGCTGCGCGAGCTGCTCAAGGAGATGCTGATCGAAAGCGACAACACGGCGGCCAACATGCTGATCCGCCTGGTGGGCGAAGACCAGCTCAACGCGCGCACCGGCAAGAGCATGGGCGGTGATTTCGAGGCCATCACCACCTTCACCCAGGTGCGCCGCGACCTCTATGGTGAAGTGCACCCGGATGCGGCACGGCTGGAAAACATGCAGCTGGTGGAACTGGCCTCCGCGCCCTTCAGCAAACCGCGCTATGAGGCCGTGGCCAAGGCGCTGGACCTGCAGCCCGAACAGTTGAAAGCCGCCAGCATGGAGGAGGCCTACGAGCGCTACTACGCGCGCAACCTCAATGCCAGCAGCCTGGTCGCCTATGGCGCGATGCTGGAAAAGCTGGTGCGTGGCGAGCTTTTGTCCGCGCAGAGCCGCGCGCTGCTGTATGACGACATGAAGCTCGGCTCCTACGACAACTACCGCCTCGAAGCCGGGCTGCCCGAGGACGTGCCCTTTATCCAGAAGACCGGGACGCAGCTGGAACGCGCCTGCCACGTCGGCGTCATCGAGCCGCAGGATGCAACCCGCGCGATCGTCGTGGTGGCCTGCGCCGAAGCGCTTGACGAAGGCAGCGAGGCCGGGCGCCTGTTCGAGCAGGTCGGGCAGGCGATCAGCCAGGCGTTGTTGCGTGCCGACGCGGAGGGCAATTGAAGGGTGCGAGGCTCTACTGTAGGCGCTAGCCATGCTCGCGAGCCGTTGTCCGTGCGAGTGGTCGGCTCCGTTCGGCTGATTGCCCCGCCTTTGTATCTCGATAGTATTAGCGCTTGAGCTGAGCAGACTCTACGGGGGCTGGAGCACGTGCCCCCGGCATTGAGTTGCAGCGACGGAATTGCCTTCTGTCGGAGCAACAGCGACTAGCAGGGCAGGGCGGCGCCTCAGTAGTCCACCAGCAGCTTGAGCTGTGCCGTGCGGCCCGGCTCGACCAGCGGGTTGCCGAGCAGGTCGTTGGAGTAGGCCAGATCTTCGGCTGTGGTCGGGTTGCGTCCGACCCGATCGAACAGATTTTCTACGCCGACGCTGACCTTCCAATGTTTCCACTGCGCGCCGAGCAGTTGGCTCAAATCGCTACCGGCATACAGGTCGACCATGGCGTAGCTGGCGGTTTTGCGTTCCTGGCTATCGTCAATGCGGGTTCTGCCCCGATAGCCGCGCACCTTGCCCTCGCTGTACCAGCGATCGGCCTGGTAGCGCAGGGTCAGTTGGCCGCTGAGCGGCGCGATGCCGTCCAGTGGCTGATCTTCGGCCTCATTGGTACCGCGGGTGGCCGCCAGCGCATAGCGCATGCTCCAGGGGCCAAGCAACCGGGCCTTGCCCTCCAGTTCGATGCCTTCGATGATGGCCTTGCTGATGTTCTGCTGCTGCATCACACCGCTGCTGACAGAAACGAGGTCGATCAGGTCGTCGTAGCGGCTCTGGTAGGCGCTCAGACTGGCCTGGCTCTGCTCGCCATACCAGCGCACGCCGAATTCGGCGGTGAGGTTGGTTTCTGGCTCAAGGTCTGGTGCGGGTAGGGTGGTGAGAGTGGCGGCGACACTGGTCCGCGCCATCTGCTGGCCGGAAGGTGCGCGGAATCCGCGGCTCAGGTTGCCCACTAGATGCCAGTCGGGCGTCAGTCGGTACACTGCGCCGAGGCTGCCGCTAAGGGCACTGTGGCGATTGTTGGTGTTGCCCTGGTAGGCGCGCGTGACGGCGCTGTTTTCGCCAGTGATGCCGCTGCCGACCTTGACCTGAACCATGTCGCCGCGCAGGGCCCCGGCCAGCGACCAGCGCTCGTTGAGGTACCAGTCGTCGCTGACGAACAGGCCGAAGCTGGTCTGCTCGGTATCTCGCTCCAAGGTATTCCAGGTACCTTCGGCCTGCAGCGTGCCATCTTTGTTGTAGCGCTGTTGCAGGCTCTTGCGTCCGTCGGCTGCCTCGTTAAAGAAGTCGCCACCAAAGCTCAGTTGGTGATCTTCGATCTGCCGGGTGGCGGTCAGGTGGCCGCCGAACACTGTCGGAGAATGGTTCTTCTGGTGAGTCGCCACATCGCGCGTGGCGTTCTTGCGGTTGACTTGGTAGCTATCGGTCTTGATCTGGCGGACATAGAGGCTGGCATCCAGGGTGTCGAGCCAGTCGTCGAAGGCCAGGTTGGCGTAGCTCAGGCGCAGGTAGCGTTCGACCAGAGGATCTTCGCGAACCTCCAGCAAGTCGGGGCCAGGCGCGGCACCCAGGCCGCCGGCGCGACCGGTGGTGACGTGCTGATAGCGCCCGGACAGTTCCCAGCGCGCCGTAGTGCTGGTTCGGTAGCCGAGGTTGAAGTCCAGCCCCCGACTGTCGTAGTCGCTGTTGTCCACCTTGCCGAGGGGGCTGTCGTAGTCGTTGGCGGTACGCTGGTTGAGTCCGATCAGTACGTCGAAACCATTGCCTCCGCCAACCAACTCGCCGCGCACGCCGTACATGTTGCCATTGCTCGACCATTCGGCAGCCCGCAGCTTGGGCGCCAGCGAGAAGTCCTGGCCATCCTCGACATGGGCGCGGCGGGTGATGATGTTGACCACGCCGCTCATCGCATCTGAACCGTACAGCGCCGAGGCTGGGCCGCGAATGATCTCGATGCGCTCGATGGCGTTGGGGTCGAGCAGGTTGAACTCCAGAGTACTGCGACCACGGTGACGATCGCCGTCGATTGCCAGTACCGTGCGACCGCTGTTGCTGTTCTGTCCGCGGATCACCAATTGCCCACCCAGACCGCCACTGCGCGCATACTCGATACCCGGTACCTCAACGAGCAGGCGCTGGATACCGCCAGCATTGAGATACTCGCGAATCTGCTGCGAGTCGATAACCGTGATGGTACGAGGGGACTCCTCGATGCTGACGACCGAGCGGCTGGCGGAAACGATCACCGACTCCTGCAACTCGATAGGCTGTGCGGAGCTGGCGATGGCCGGAGCGGCCAGCAGGAGCAGGGCGCTGAATGAGGGAGCCCGTAGCGGGTGGGCGCATGGTGTGTTGAGCACTTCAAACCTCCTTATTCAATTGATAGATGTTTTCTTACGCAGATAAGACGTATTCACATTTTGGCGCTGATGACATCTTCGGCTGGGCAGCTTTACGGGCTATGGGCAGGGCCTGCTAACCAGGCAGTTCCAATTCCTGATCGGCCCAGGATGTCGGCGCGTGGCTGGTGTAGATCACCAGCCGATGGCTATCTTTGGCCTGCCTGAGCAGTTCCACGACGTGCTCGTAGCGACTCCGATCCAGCCCGGTGCAGGGTTCGTCCAGTAACAGGATCGGCGCAGGCGAGCAAAAGGCCCGCAACAGGGCAAAGCGCTGCAACTCACCACCGGACAGATCCGATGAGCTGCGCTGCAGCAGACCGGACGCCAGATCGAGTTGCTCAAGCCCCGCCTGTAGTTGCCTAGCAGAGCAAGCGCAAAGCCAGTCGCGCATCCTGATGCGCGGCAGCACGGTGGGACGCTGCTCCACATAGGTCATCAGGCGTGGGCGGACAAACGCCAGCCGGGCGGCTGGCATGCCGGCCAGATCCAGCGTGGTGCCGTCTATCTCTACTCTCAGTTGGCCGCCGCCCATGCTGCGGCTGCCCCAGATACGCGAGAGCAACGTGGATTTACCCGCCCCGGATGCCCCCCAGATATGGACGATCTGGCCGGAACCGGCTACCAGGTGGGTGGCCGGGCCTTTGAGCATGTCGCTGTAAACGCTAAGTTGCACGGTGGGCCGGTTCATCACAGCACCGCCTTGACCAGTGCCTGGGCAGTGGGGTGATCCGGCTCGGTCAACAGTCGGTCGATAACCGCCTCGCTGACGATCCGGCCCTGATCCATGACCAGCGCCCGGTCGGCAATCAGCCGGGCCAGGCGCAGGTCGTGGGTCACGAACAGCATCGAGGTGGCGCGCTCATGCTTGAGCTGCATCAGTATGTCGATGAGCGCGGCCTGGGCCACCGAGTCCAGCCCCGAGGTGGGCTCATCGAGAAACAGCACAGACGGGCCATGCACCATGGCGGCAGCAATCTGGATGCGCTGGCGCATGCCGCCGGAAAACTGGATGACTGGCTCATGTGCGCGCCCGGGCGCCAATCCCAGGCGCTCGATCCAGCTCCTGGCCTGTGTCAGCGCATCGCCGGCATGGTTCAGGCCTAGGTCGAATAGGCGCCGCGCGATATTGGCGGCGGCGCTCAGGTGCAGATCCAGGGCCTGGTGGGCATCCTGCGCGACATACCCGGTCGCGCGGCGGCGCAATTGCAGGACGGTATGGTGCTCACTGGCTCGTACATCCTGCCCCTGCAGTTGGAAAAGCGCGCAGGTGCTGGGTGCTTGTCGGCCCGACAGAACGTTGAGCAAGCTGGATTTGCCCGCCCCCGAAGGGCCGACAATGGCCAGCACCTCGCCGGGGTACAGGCACAGATCACAGTGCTTCAACACGCGCCGGTTACCCAGGTTCAGGCAGGCATCGCGCAGCTCCAGCACCGGTGGTGGCAGTTCAAACACGGGAGCGGCTCCGGCAGGCTTCGGAGTCCGAGCACACCCAGTGGGGGACTGCGCCGGTCCCGATGTTGTCGAGGTAGTGCTCGGTGCTGCCACAGATCAGGCAGTTGCCGGGCACCTTCGGTGGTATGCAGTCCACGTCTTCGAATGCCAGGCTTTGCACCGGGCAGTAGGCGGGCAGGGCGTAAACTCGGCGTTCGCGGGCCGCGCCGAAAATCTGCGGAGCGGGCATCAGGTGCAGGCGGGCGTTGTCCATGGCCGGTACCGGCGAGGGCGACATGAGCGCGCCGCCTGCGACGACCACCGGATGGTCATAGCCCAGGCTGGCCTCGCCATGGCGCGACCACATCTCGAACAGCGCGGTGCGTACCAGCCCGTAGTCGTGGTGAGCGTGGCGCAGGCGCGCCTCGCGAGCGCTGTCGATAAAGCCGCGCAGTGGGTCGGGGCGCGGCACCTGATAAATCAACACCTGGCCTTCGCACAGCGGCATTTCGGGCACCCGCTGGCGTGTTTGGATCAGGCTGGCGGTCGCCGTTTCTCGGGTGGTTTCAATACCGGCGGTCCTGGCGAAGAAGTCGCGGATGTTAAGGGCATTGACGGTCTCGTCCGAGCCGTGGTCGGCCACCTTCAGGCGGTCGCCCGGATGCAGCAGCGCAGCGGTGATGGCCATGCCGCCGACACCCCAGCCATAGGCTATCGGCAGCTCCGGTGCGCTGAAGGGAATTTGCCGGCCCGGCAGGCACAGTGCCTTGAGGATCTTGCGACGGATTTCGCGCTTGGAGGGCTGGTCGAGATAGGCGTAGTTCATGAGTCGCTCTGGTTCTGTTCGCGGTTCGCGCTTGCCGCTTGCTGGGCGCGTATCCTTCGCAGCCGGGCGATATCGGCATCGAAGTCCGAGTAGTGCGGCAGCTTGAGATGGCTGACATAGCCCGCCGCCGCCACACCATCGCAGTGCATCAGCACATCGGCATGGGCCTGTCCGGCCTTGATGTGCTGGTCCACCACCGCCATCGCTACCGCCTTGCGCTCATTGGCGCCGAAGGCAATGCCAAAGCCGCTTTGCAAGTGTGGCGTGTCGCCAAGATTGGGTTGCAGGCTGGTGCAGATCGTCAGCGGCAAATCACCGATGGACACGCTCAGGCCGATGTCCTCCAGCTCCACCACCACCTCCACGCTGCCCATGGCCAGCTCGGCCACATAAGGATGGGCTGCCCCAGCCTTGCGCAGGCGCTCGTAGGCCAGCCCGGTCAGATAGCCTTCCTCGCCGCGCGCCAGGTGAGCCAGCCGCTCGCTGGGCGTGGCCTTGGCTGACAATGGGGTGCGGGTGATGTCCACAGGGGCTTGTGCGGCCTCCTGGGCAATCAGCTCGGCATGATCGTTCAGCGGAGACTCAAACGCTTGATCCGCGCCAACGACTGACGGCTCAAGCTCCGGACGAGGCTGTGTGGTTTCCAGCCTGAAATCCAGCAGCCGGTGGGTGTAGTCGTAAGTGGCCCCTAGGATCTGCCCGCCGGCCAGCTCTTTCTGGGTAGCCGAGATATGCCGTTGATAGCGCAGTTGCGTCAGGTCGATCGGCGCGGCCAGACCGAAATCGGGCAGACGGGCGCGGTGCGCGCGCAACAGGAAAATCGCTTCGGCCAGATCACCCTGGGCCTGCTTGAAGGCAATGGCGGCCAGGCGCGGGTCGTAGAGCCCTCCTTCGCTCATGACCCGGTCGAGTGCCAGGCCCATCTGCGCGATGATCTGGGCAATCTCGATATCGGCCAGCGATTCGTCGCCGCGCCGCGCCCGCTCCACGGCCAGGCGGGACGCCGCAACGGCCTGCTCGCCACCCTTGATCGGGACGTACATCAACGTAGCTCCAATGTCAGATGGCGGGGCAGGGCCACAACCTGACGCCCCGCGCATAATAGAAGGTCCACCCCGCACGGGTACTCGCCATGCCAGGCCTGGTGGTGTTCGATGACACCGCGCTTGAGACCGCTGACAAACAGCAGTGTGGGCTCTTTCAGGCCCGCGCCCCGGGCACCGATGCACAGCTCGCCGGGGGTGTGCAAGGCGGTTTCGGACAATGCCTCAACGCCGATCACCGCTGTGGCACCCTCCTCGGGTGCCTCGCGACTGCCGGTCGGAATGCTGTCAAGATCGGCCAGTGCTGGACCGGCGAACACCCACTCGGGCTGTGATGAAAGCATGGCTCCGGTGGCCAGGATTCGTTCGCACCAGGCATGGCTGCCAACACTCAAGGCAACCCGGGTCGCGGTGTCCAGCAGGCAGTCGATGCAGGCCTGCATGGCGCCTACCTCCAGTTGCTGCAGGCGAGCGGGGTAAGCAAAGGCCATCAGTAACGTGCGATAAGCTCTGGCCTGCTGGTGCTGGAACGATAAGGATGCAGATGCCTGCAAGGGGATTCTCATGAGGCACCGGAGGTCTTGGTGGTGTAAAAGTGCACGCGGGTCGCCGCTACCAGGCGCTCGCGTTCAGCCTGTTGTTCGGCGAGGCGTAGGCTTATCGGCTCCAGGCAGGCGGCGCGCTCGGTGGGCGCCATACCCTGGAACAGTGCGTCGAGGCATGCCGAGAGCTGGGCCTTGCGCAGGTCGGAGCCAAGCTGCACCGCGTAACCGCGGTGCAGCCCGATCTCGACCACGCAGCGGCTGCAGGTGGCTTCGCCAAACTGGAAGCCCACCGGCGAGCCGCTGGCCTGGGTGGTCAGGCGCAGCATGCCGGTCTCAGGTCCGGCCAGCATCCGGGGCTGCAGGTGCTGCTCCAGTTGCAGCCAGAGCTGCTCCAGCCAGGCGCAGTCAGCTCGGGACAGAAGCCCCAGCCACTGCGTGCGCTCCTGCTGCGCCATTCTACTCATGCGGCAATAACCTTGGCGTCGTAGAGCTCTTCGCTGGGCATCCTGATCAGTCGGCCACTCATCTCAAGTTTCATCTTGACCAGTGCAGCTTCCTCCTCGGGAGTGCGGTCTTGCTTGCGTGCCAACTGGATGAACTCGGGGCGCACATGACCCGGACGAATGGTGATTTCCACCGCCTTGCCACGGTATTCGAAGCGGAAGTAGTAGCGCCCGCCTGGAGATTCTTCCACGCCTTCACCCAGCGCTTTGTCAACGATATAGCGCCCTTCGGTCAGGCCTCGGGTGACGAACTCAATTGCATCGCGACCGCCGGGGCCGCCAAAGGCGGTCACGCAGCGTACTTCGCGACGTTCAGGCAGGCGGCCCTCGTCGAGCAGTGGCCAGGCGCGTTGCATCACCTTCAGTCCATGCACCACGCCGCCCGGATAGCCCGGTCCGTGGTACTTGAGCAGCTCATCGCAGGTGACGGTGAACTCTTCGCCGTTTTCCAGATAGGAAATAGCATCGTGTTTCATTGGAAGCTCCTTTGGGTTCCAGGGGAAGAAGCAGGGGTAATCCCCCGCCGGGATATCTCGTGAGGGCATTGGCAGTTCTGTTTGCGCAAGCCAAACAGCGGGAACACGGTACTTTGCTGGTACTCGCCTGCTTGCACCTGAAGGCGGCGCAAAGGCATGCCATAGAGCTGGGAGAGCTCGCTTTCGCTCAGCAGCTCGCTGGCCATGCCAAAGCGCACGTTGTCACCTTCGTGCATCAGCAGTGCCTTATCGGCCAGGTAGAGTGCGTGCTGGGGATGGTGGGTGGTGAAAATCACGGTATGGCTGCGTTGGCGACGCAGCTCGAACAGCACCCCCAACAGCAGATCCTGGTTGGCCAGGTCCAGCGCCGCGGCCGGTTCGTCCAGCACCAGCAGCTCTGCGCCGGTTGCCAGGGCTCGTGCCAGCAGTACGATCTGCCTCTCACCGCCGGAGAGGCTGCCAAAACACTGCTGAGCCAGATGCCTCGCGCCGACATGATCTAGCGCGCGCAGCGCTAGATCGTGATCATGCCGTGAGGGTACGGAGAACATCGGCAGCAACGCGGCTCGGGCCATCAGCACCACATCGATGCAGTGGTGATTTTCGCCGCCATGGTGGTGCTGCGGCACATAGCCGATCAGCCGGGGTGCCTCGCGCCGGCCTTGGGTCAGGCGCTGCGAGCCGAGCAAGGCCTTGAGCAGGGTGGTCTTGCCGCGCCCATTGGGGCCAAGAATGGCCATGGTCTCGCCTCTGGGTACGGCAAAGCTGAGATCGCGAAAGATGCAGCGTGGGCCAAAGCGCACTTCGGCCTTGCACATGCGCACGTGGATGCCGTGGTCTGTGGTGTGCATCAGAACCCCCTGCGCTTGCGTGTGCAGAGCAAATAGATGAATACCGGGGCGCCGATCACCGCGGTCAGCACGCCCAGGGGGATTTCCGAGGCGGTCAGGCTGCGTGCCAGGGTGTCGGTAAAGACCATGAAGGACGCCCCCAGCAGCACGGTGCTCGGGTACAGGCGCATCTGGTCCTCACCCACCAGCAGGCGCGCCATGTGGGGAATGACCAGCCCCACCCAGCCCACTACGCCGGAGGCCGTCACGCAGGCGCCGATGACCAGCGAAATCAGCAGGAAAACCACTATGCGTGACTGCCCAACGCGGATACCAAAGGACCGCGCCTCGTCGTCGCCCATCGCCAGCACGGCAATGCGGAAACGCATACGATGCAGCAGGAAAATGCTCACCAGCAGTACCGGCGCGACCTGCTGGAGCTTGTCCCAGCTGGCCGAGGCAAAACTGCCCATGAGCCAGAAGACGATGGCTGGCAGGCTGCTTTCGGGGTCGGCTGCGTACTGCACCAGCGAAACCCCAGCGGCAAACAAGGCATCGATGACAATGCCTGCCAGCACGATGGCGACCAGCGTACGGCCAGCCACATTGGCAATCAGCACCACTAGAAACAGCGCGCCAAAGGCCGACAGGAAGGTCGCTCCCATCAGCAGCGGACCACTCAGCCCGGCCAGAATGGCCAGAGTGCCGCCCAGCGCCGAGCCCGACGACAGGCCCAGCACCTTGGGCGAAACCAGCGGATTGCGAAACAGGGTCTGCAAGGCTACGCCGCAGATGGCCAGCCCAGCACCGGTCAGGGCTGCCAGAAGAATGCGCGGTAGGCGCACATTCAGTACCACCAGCGTATCGACGCTGCCGTCTTCAAGGCCGTGCGCGGCATCCCAGAGCACCTGCAGTATCTGCCCGGTCGTCAGTGAGTAACGACCGGTGGTCAGACCCAGCAACACGGCTGATAGCAAAAGGCCTACCAGTAACGGCCAGTGCAACGTGCGCAGCAGGTTCTGGATCAGCCGTTGCGCGGGTGGGACGAGGAAATCGGTCGATGCACTCATGGCGAGGAAAACACCTGGTAGCCGCGCGCTCCGGCATTCACGTCCAGGCGCAGGATGCGGTCGATATCGGCGTCCGACAGCTCAAAATCGTAGAGCAGCCTGAACCCCTGACGCAGCTCCTGACGCAGGTCGAAGGCAAAAAGCTCCGGGTGGGTGAGATTGGCCAGCCACATCCAGGTGAACGGATTTTCCGGGGAGGCGCTGTCCCAGATGTAGCCGCCCTGCGGCGTCTTGTAGATACGCTGGTGTTGCGCCGCCGACAGGTGCGACAAAATGGGGTCGTCGTACACCCTTTGCGGCAGGGCCTCGGGATCGGCTGAAGACAGCAGGATGATGTCTGGCTGCCAGGCCAGGATCTGTTCGCTGGTGACCGAGCTTTCCACCCCCAGCTCGGCGGCCACGTTCTGTGCGCCTACCAGCTCGATAAAACCGTGCTGGTAACTGTTGCGCCCGGTGGCGGTCAGGTGAGTGTTGGCCGCGCGCAGGTGCAGGATGCGCGGCATCTGCACCTCACCGGCCTTGGCCAGGGTACTGCTGATTTGCACCATGACTCGGTCACGCCAGTCGAGCAGTTGCGCCAGTTTGGGTATCTGGCCGGTAATCTCGGCAGCCATGCGCATGTTCTCGCGCGCCAGCTCTTCCGTGCCGCCGTTGCCGCCGCCGACCATCAAGGCAACCGGCAGCCCAGCATTGCGCAGAGGGGCCACGAT
>Ga0208788_1001381_pt1 | contig 11791 bp, 6 predicted proteins | sample Wag4_2014_7_11_3_FD_187363 | JGI IMG/M metagenome (GOLD analysis project Ga0208788, IMG submission 187363) | Fresh water mixed with fracking chemicals microbial communities from Ohio, USA - Utica-2 Time Series FC 2014_7_11 (SPAdes) (version 2) ... | reverse complement strand
GGCGCCTTGTGTAGGTAAAATAGCAGGAAAGGATCCGTTGGATTCCGTTCCTTCTGCAGCCATTCCAAGGTCATGTCGGTGATGATGTCGGTGACATAGCCTTCCACGCGGATTCTACCTTCGTTCTTGGTGATAAAATCCGGGTTGTAATAGAATCCCTGTCCAGGAAGAATTTTAAACTGATCAAATCCCTTGGGATTGTTGCCGAAGTGCAGCTTGCCAAACATGGCCGTTTGGTAGCCGGCCTCCTGAAAAAGTTGGGGAAAGGTGATGTTGGTGGTATCGAAGGGGAAGTCGTTGTCGATTTTACCGTTGAGGTGGGAGTGCTTGCCGGTGAGAATGGTGGCCCGGCTGGGTGCACAGATGGAGTTGGTCACCGTGGCATTCGTAAAGAGCATGCCCATCTTGGCGATTCGGTCAATGTTGGGGGTCTCGATAAGACGATTGCTGTAGGCCGAGATGGCTTGGTAGGCATGGTCATCGGACATGATAAAGACGATGTTGGGACGGCTTGGGTCCTGGCTAATGGCCGTCTGTGACCAGGCTTGACTGCTGACTAGAAAAAGGGCTAAAATGGGCAGTATTTTCATATAGGCTATGATTAAAAGATGATGGAGTTGAGATTCAATTCGACACTGATCTAATCCACTCTTTTGGAACAGCTTCAACCTACAGAAAAAACATAAAAAATCCGAGAGAATGTACGGGAAGGGATAGGTAGTATTTGTTAACGATATGGTGCACCTCCGGAGCACGACTGAATTTTTGTTTAGATTTTTCTATTAACATATTGCTCCTCCGGAGCACGGTAAAAAACTTCCCTTTACAAATGGAACTAGAACAGGATAAACCTTTTCTCATCCTTGCCCTAGAGGAGCTTGCCCCGAAGAATTTCGGGGGCAAAAGGTTAATAGAATAAATATCAATTCGCAAGGAGTGCTCCAGAGGTGCACAATAAAAAGTATTCCTATTTACCTTCAAGTGCCTAAAGATCTGCGCACCTTTTCCGCGTGAATCAGCGGAAAAAGAAGCTTACGCAGATATCCGCAGATAAATTAGTTGATCAACCTTCTTTCGGCAGGCTGGTCTACCTGCCGAAGGCAGAATCTTTGCGTCTTGGCGGCTTTGCGAGAGTTAATTTTTTTTAAACGTCCTCAGAAGCGGAAGAGTATTTAACTTCCTGATGGTGCCACGTACCTACGGGGCACAATAAAAAATATCCTTCATTGACCTTAAATCAGCGAATCCATTACCCTAAAATCCAACCGAAAACTTGATTTTAATCATAGTTTAATGCCTTTATTTTCTTGTAGTTAGCACAGGTTTACAGGCTTTCACTTTTTACAAGTTCACACCTACTCCCCTACTCACATGGAATCAAACGGCACAAAAAAATTGGCACTTTGGATGGATCAAAGTCATGCCCTTCTACTAAGCTACCAAGAAAAGCAGGCACTACTCCTGGAAGAACTTCCCTCTCCCATTCGCTCGCAGGTACGCATCCCAGGAGAAGGATCTGACCTCACACGCTTTGGGCCAGGCATGGGAGATGCCTCCAACAATGAAAAACGGAAAAACAACATCCACCAGCAGCAGCTGAAGGAGTACTTTGGGCAATTGGAAAAAAAAGTAGCTAAGGCAACGGACTTGCTGCTCCTCGGACCTGGGGTAGTCAAAACGCAGTTTCTCCACTACCTGCAAGAGCAGAAGCACTTTGCTACACTAAAAATCAAGGTATTGGATGCAGACAAAATGACCCACAACCAGCTACAAGCCCTGGTGCGGGAAAGCTTTGGTGCATAAAAAACATTCTCCAATCTCCAATTTACATCCCACTAGTTATCCCCTAGCAACTTAAAATGCCAATCAAAGGAAATTGTTTGCCAAAATGTTCAACCTAGCAAAGAAACCTCTTTCTAGGCCTGAAATTCTACTTTTGAATAACTTTCAAAAGGCGGTGATAGATTTCGGTGTTGTCATACACCCCAGCGAATGCACGCGAGCGAGCGCCATAGGCAAATAGCGGAACCAATATTCCGGTATGGTCGTCGCTATGAAACGCCAACTCTACTTCCCGACGTTCCAGATCGCCTTGAGGAATAGACACCCCTCCTGTTTCGTGGTCGGCAGTCACCAAGACCAAGGTTCCCGGATGGATATCGGCATAGCGAATGGCTTCCGCAATAGCGCGATCAAAGTCGAGTAACTCTGTCACAATCGTAGAAGGCGAATTGGCATGTCCCCCAGAATCAATTTTTGCTGCCTCCAGCATCAGGAAAAATGGGGATTTGCCTTTACCCAGATAAGAACTAGCTTGCAAAAAGGCTTGGGAAAGGAAATTTCCCCGACCTGCCTCCATGGACGGCATCCCTCCTTCGCTTGCAAAATGTGCCACTCGCGGTTCCTTTACCTCCGTAAGCACTTGCAGGTCTGACACAAGCGTGAATCCTGCTTGGCTCAACTTTTCTTTTTTAAAGTGTTTTCCTCCACCACCAATCACCAAATTCAAGGCACTAGTGGGTAAATATCCCGCTATCTCCACTGCAGCATCTCGCTCGGGATGGTGGGCATAAAATGCTGCCGGCGTGGCTCCAGTCAGCTCGTCATTGGTCACCAGACCAGTTTTGAATCCCTTCAGATTCAAAAAATAAGGAAGGTTGGGTACCGAATCCCCCGAAGCATTGAGTCCAAGGGCTCTGTTATTTGCTTTTTGGCCGGTAGCCATGGCGGTAGCGCCAGAGGCAGAATCAGTGGTAAAATCATCTGCCGCCTGCGTCTTGACCAAGCCTATCGTTCGGAGTTGGGTCAAGGTAAGCTCCCCTCCATTGGCTACTATTCCCGAAGAAATCTGTGACAAACCATTCCCATCCCCGATAAGAAGAAGGATTTGTTTCACGGGAACGTCCTTTCCATCCACCGCATAGCCAGGTGTGTACACTTCTTGAGGATTGGAATTGGCGTAGACATTCTTTGTTAACCCGCGTAAGTACTTGTTTGCCTCTGCTGGGCGATCGGTGTTGATGTAATCGATACCCATTTCATGAAAGGCACGCCAGGCAGTTTTGCCGTCTGGAGAAGCCCAGAAGCGAACGGGACGATCAAAGGAGTGCACTAAATCGATGAATGCCTGAAGTTGCTGACGCTGGGATTCCACCATTCTTCCTTTCCCATTCCACAACGAAAATCTGGGGAAGCTCAAACTCACCATTCCAATCTTCTCCCAAGGCAGCTCTGCAGTCAATTCCTTGCTCTGGTAATCAAAAAATATCCAAGAGGGGTACTTCACATAGTCAGCGGCTTTGGGTCTACTTCCTGAAATAATGAGTTTTAACCCTCTGGGATTTTCTGGAGAATAAAGAATAGCAGCATAAGGCTGGGTTTGCTTCACCACCAAATCAAGGGTGCTGTACGCCTCGGTTTTGATATCTACCAACAGATGAAAGTTAAACTCCTTAATCAAGCCAAGGTCAACTCCTTGCTGTATGGGCTTCAGGTACAGACTCTCAAAAGTGCGGGAAGCTTGAATGGATTCTTTTTCATGCGCAACCCTAAGCTCTCCCTCCTGCAAAATCACATCTACTTCAATGGAAGCACAGCCGGCGCTAAAAGCATCCCAAAAGGGAACGGGCTGTAAGTAGTCGTTGTGTGAATGGACCGCAAATGCAGTTTTATTTTGCGCATACCCGCCAAAAGAGCCGAGTACACAAACGAGGATTAGGAGGTTTTTGAAAAGTTTCATCCCCAAATCTACTGGCAATTAGTTCCCTCAAGCCACTCAAAATCAAGAGTTAACAAAAGAATAATGTTACCCGCTAAACATGGTATCGTAACACTATGATGATGTAATTTTGACTTAATTCAGGCGAATTAATGAGAACTTGAAGCCTTAAACTCTAGGTCATGAAAAACATACTTTTACTTGCGCTTTCCTTCTTGTTGTGCTTTCCCATGCTTGCGCAAACCCTCAACCAAACGCAAATCATTGGTAGCCACAATAGCTACAAAAATGCCATGGCACCCGAGATCCTCAGCTACCTCCGCAGCATGAGTACCAAAACTGCCGAAGGTCTTGAGTACGAGCATGAGCCCCTTGAAAAACAATTGGACATGGGATTGAGAAACCTTGAGCTGGATGTTTTTCACGACCCTCAAGGCGGCCGATACGTGCAACCCAAAGGGATAGAAATGATCAGAAAGGGAGGAAACCCCAACTTCACCTTCGATACGGAGAATAAGTTGGCTATTCCTGGACTGAAAATGTTCCATGTGCAAGACATTGATTTTCAGTCACATTACCTCGTTTTTGCAGAAGCCCTTCAGGCACTTAAAAAGTGGAGCAACGCCCACCCAGATCACCACCCCATCTTTATTCTAGTCAATGCCAAGGATGCTTTCGTCCCAAATACGATTCGTCCCCTCCCCTTCACTGCGACGGCATTGGACAGCATTGATTTGGAAATCAGAACGCACCTGGGCTTGGAAAAACTAATCATCCCGGACCAAATAAAGGGAAGCTTTGCCTCCTTGGAGCAAGGTGTCCTCAACGGCAACTGGCCAAAGCTCGACCAAGCACGAGGCAAATTCTTGTTTGTATTGGACGAAAGCGAAGAGAAAATCCGAAGCTACTTGACCCAAAAACCAGGCTTGGCCAATGCCGTATTTTTCGTCAACCTCAAGGAGGGCAACCCAGAAGCCGGGTTCCGCATCATCAACGATCCGGTGAAAAATGAAGCCTACATCCAAGAATTGGTTCGAAAGGGCTACATGATCCGTACCCGATCCGACTCCGGCACGGAACAAGCACGAACCGAAGATTACAGCCAATTCGAAAAAGCAAAATCCTCGGGAGCCCAGGTCATCTCCACTGATTACTACCTCCCGTCCAAGTTATTCAAATCCACGTACAAGGTGTCTTTTGAAGGAAACAAGTATGAACGAGCAAATCCAGTACTTAACCCAGGTAAAAAATAAGTTGAGACCTAAATTTTGGGTTCCCTTAGCCCTTGGAACGGCACTCCAATTTCATGGAGGTTCCGTTTTGGCGCAGCACCACCCACCGATTGCCTTTCTTGCGGACATCCACCTTCAAGAGGTGTATGCTGACTTAAATTCTGAAAAGTTTAAGGGTGTTCCCCATCCCGTTACGGGAAAATTGGCGACGATTCGGACCATGGGAAGTCAGCTCAACTCCACCCGACTCTTCAATGAGAATTACTTCGCTTTGCTTGCAGCCTTGGAGGAGCTGGCAAAGAAAAAAGTAAAACTTGTCGTCCTCCCCGGTGACTTTACGGACGATGGTCAACCGATGAACGTCCGCTCCTTGCAGAAAATCCTTCAGCAGTACGCAGCAAAGTACGACATGCGCTTTTTCATCACCACGGGCAACCATGACCCAGTCTCCCCCTTTGGTGGCCCTCGCGGGAAAACGGATTTTCTGGGTACCCAAGGGCAAAATCAAGCGGTTGCCAGCAACGCAGCTGTGTTCCCTGCCCTTGATGCCGCAATTACCAACCAAATCGACCACTGGGGCTACGCCGGAATTGGTGAAGCACTAGCCGATTTTGGCTTTTTCCCAGCCAAAAAAGACTTCTTTTGGACCCACCCCTTTGAAGCATTCAACTACGACAATTACTCTTGGGAAAAGGCGAAATCTGGTGCCTCCTTGGACAAAAGAACCTACCTGCTCCCCGGCACCCAGCTCCTAGTCCCCGATGCCTCCTACCTCGTAGAACCCGTGGAAGGAGTCTGGCTCTTGGCCCTAGACGGCAATACCTACACCCCTGGACCGAATACTAGCAACCCAAAACCGGAAGATTGGTCCGGCTCATCCGTAGGGGTCAACCTGAGTTCAAAGGTAAAATCCTACCAGCTCGCCTGGATTGAAAAAATAGCGGCGGAAGCTAAAAAACGAGGGAAAAGACTGATTTCCTTTAGCCACTATCCCTTGGTGGACTTTCACAATGGCGCTTCCGAAGAAATGAAAGACCTGTTTGGAAAGGGCAAATTCCAGCTGAGCCGCGTGCCAGATACGGCCGTGAGCGAAGCCTACGCCCAGACTGGCCTTCAACTCCATTTTGCTGGCCACATGCACATCAACCAGACCAGCACGCACACAACCCAAACAGGCGAGCAGCTGATCAACATTCAGGTGCCTTCCCTTGCGGCTTTCCCTCCTGCCTACAAAATCCTGGAAGAAAAGCGTCCAGGTGAGCTACATGTTCAAACTGAGGTATTGGAGGAAGTTAACCGGATGGATGAGTTTTTTGAGCTGTACAGGATGGAGCACCGGTGGCTTACAAGTACCAACCCAAAGGCCCTCTGGGACGAGGATATCCTCAAGTCTCCCAATTTCCTAGCCTACACCCGATTTCATTTGCAAGAGCTGATTCGATTACGATTTATCAAATCGGACTGGCCTCAAGATCTTGGAACACTCATCAATACCCTAGATGCCTCCTCACTTCAACAATGGGCTGCTTTACCTTCGGAAAAAAGGGAGGAATACCTCAATCAACTACTGCTTGACAAGCAAGCTCAGCCGGCTGATTCGGTTCGAGTAGGAAGTTTAATGGAGGATTTTTACTTGATTAAAAACGGTGGAGACCTAGGCAAGTCTTTGATCCCCCAAGAACGATTGGTCGTTTATTCGCAGGTCTTTGCAGTAAAAGAAGCAGGCGACAAGGAATCAAATCCACGTTCAAGGCAACTAGCCGATTTTTTAAGCATCTTTTCCCAGCTTGTAGAAAGCTTGCCATCGGATGATTTTGTGATTGATCTCCCCAGCCTGGAGCTCAAGAGAAGCTACTAATCAAAAAGATACCCAAGGGCCATAAAAAAAACCGATCGACACCTGTCGATCGGTTTAAAAAAATTAAAATCCCCTCGCTACTATTTTTGGTATTTAAATTAATACCCTGGATTCTGAACTAGATACCCCTTTTCGTTGGAAGAACCGTCGATAGCTCTCTGAGGAATTGGGAACAAACGCTTTTGAGGATTTGTGCTAGTCTTGCCAGTCCAAGTTCCCTCATACTTGCCAAAACGGATCTGGTAGTTTCTTCTAAACGCTTCCCAATACAACTCAAAACCTGCTTCTCTAAACAAGATATCAATAGTCAATGAAGTCAAAGGAGCAGGACGTTGACTTGGCCTTGCAGTTCTGGAAGTTCTCAAGGCATTGACATCAGCCAAGGCACCTGCATTGTCACCGTTTCTCAATTTAGCTTCAGCACGCATCAAGTAGATTTCACCCAAACGGATCAACACCAAGTCAACACTGCTTAAAACACAGCAATTAGGAGCCGTGCTGCTGAATTGGTACTTTGAGAATCTGTAACCTGTATTGTGCAAACTTCCTTGTTCTGTGAAGTCAACCTGCAAGTTGTGATTTACATAAGTTCTGTTAGCACCGCTGGTTCTTGCGTTGATCACTGGATAGATTCTTACTTTGCCATCAGGACACAAGATGATTTTTCCAGTCGCGTCTTTTCTTGGGCCCCAAAGAACTCCACGAATGATACCACGGTCAATTTGGAAAGACTTGGCATCCACGCAATAGTAGTGATCCTGGTCATTTGCAGGAGTGATGCCTGTTAGGTTCTGTAGGTTTGCAGGAACCATCGTTTGTTTCATGCTAAAACGAGCATCTGCCACCGCTGGATCTACGGATCCATAAGCGTCTACCCAAGTTTGGTAAAAATCTGTCGTCATCGCTGCCGCATCTGTACCACGGGTATTTGGAAATTCAGGTCGTGGAATCAAATCACCAGAGATAGACCAGTACTGCCATCTTTGGTGCTCCGTCTCCAATACACCACGCTGATCCATCGCAAAAATAAGCTCGCGGTTGGTGCTGTTGTTGTCACCGAAAATATCGAAGTACTCAGGAGAAAGTGCATAAGGTCCAGCAACGATTTCGTTGGTGTACTTGATCACGTTGTCCATGTCTTCTTTTTTGAAGGTAGGAGTTCCGTAAGGATCACGATAGACAGCGGCATTCAAGTACAAACGTGCCAACAAAGCCTTTACAGAAAACTGGTTCAATCGGCCAGCACCCTTGTCGCTCTTAATTACGTCACGAACAGAAAGCAATTCTTTTTCGAGATAGCTAACTGCCTCTTGACCACGTAAAATCTCAGATTTTTCGTTGGCAGCATTTTTCTTAAATACCAAACCCCAGTTATCCAAAATCATCATGTTGATGTATGCCTTCATGGCAACCATCTCGTAAACCGCATCTTGAGCAGCAGCATTACCTTCTTTCACTTCCAATTTCATTCGCTCTTCTGCAGTTACAGCACGAGACAAACCTAGTGTCATGAAAGTCCAGGTATCACCTACCAAGCTATTGCCTGGCGTAGTGAGGTGCTGGTGTACCGCGATAAACTTACCACCATCAAACCAGTCTCTTCCGCCTCGGTAAGGAAGGATTGCCTCGTCAGAAGCAATTTCCTGAAGACCAAATTGCGCTGTATGCAACCAAATCGCACCTCTCAAAAAGCCATATACTGGACCGATTGAACCGCTGACCACTTCCGCCTGACCTGCACCCGTTAAGGATTCGTCAATCACCTCTTCTTCTAGCGTTGTACATCCGAAAAATGCGAAGAAGAACACAGTTAACGGCAACAATTTAACTACTAATGATTTTTTCATTTTTTATCGATTTTATAAAATCTTGGATTTTAATTAGAAAGTAAGGTTGAGACCGATCAAGAAGGTTCTTGCCTTAGGATAAGTAAATCGATCGATACCGAACGTTTGAATACCCCCAGAAGTGGAACCCGTATTTACTTCTGGATCAAAGCCTGAATAATCTGTCAAAACAAATAGATTTTGGCCGGTCACTGAGAATTGAATGTTCTGAAATGCATTCCCTAAGCCTACTTTGCTTGGCTGTACGTTGTATGCAAGAGTGGCGTTATTCAATCGTAGGAAAGATCCATCCTCAAGGTAACGAGTAGAAACAATGTTGGCGTTAGCTAGCGTTTCGGTAGGATACTGCACTGCAAAGTCTGTAGTATTGTTTGACTGAGCCAACAATGCCTTAGGGAATAAGGTCATGTTTGTGTGGTTATACACCTTACTTCCAGACATACCATTAAAGTTTAAGCCCAACTGGAAATCCTTGTAGTTGAAGTTGGAATAGAAACCATAGATGAATTTTGGTATCGCACTACCAACTACAGCTCGGTCATTGTCCAACACCTTACCATCCTTATTTGTGTCCGTGTATACACTGATACCATCCTTCACTTCTTCAAACTGGTACATGTAAAATGCGCCAATCGGCTCGTTGTTGATGTATCCGTTGATGGTAGCTCCAGTCTGTCCAGAACCCTGAGCAGCACCTGTCACCAATACAGCGTAAGGAGAATCCACTACTTTGTTTTGGATGTACGTCACGTTACCTCCAATATTGTAGGTAAATGAACCCTTTGGATCAGAGTTGTAATCCAAGGCCAATTCAAATCCGTTGTTTACAATCTTCATGTCTGGAATATTATTCCAAAATGTAGAAGTAGGCTGAATAGGGTCAGCTGGAACAACCTCCAAGAGAATGTTGGAAGACACCTTGCTAAAATAATCCAAAGTACCTGTTAATCTGAAGTTGAACAAGGCAAAGTCAACTCCAAAATCTAACTGAGAAGAAACTTCCCACTGCAAATCCGGGTTGGCCAATCGCGTATACGTAATTCCGTAAGGATACTTGTCAATGGTCGTTGCTGCCGGATCAAGAGGATAGGTGTTGAAACTTCCTGCTCCTGTCGCCAATCTATTTTCAGAGAAACTTGCAAGTGTAATTTTTGAAGGAATTTCCTGGTTACCTGTTACACCGTAGCTGGCACGAACCTTCAAGTTGTTGAAGAAAGAGTTGGCCATGAAACCTTCGTTGGTTACGTTCCATCCCAAAGCAACAGAAGGGAAGTAGCCATACTTGTTGTTGGCTCCAAACTTAGAAGAACCGTCCGCTCTAAAAGTTGCAGTCACAAGGTACTTGTTGGCATACGCATAATTCAAACGGCCGAAGTAGGATTGCAATTCATTTCGTACCGCTCCAACACTTGCAGTAGTTGGTAACGTTACTGTGCTTGTCTGATCCTGGTACCTTGGCTCTACGGCGTTATTTACAAAACCCAAGAAAGAATAAGTCCTGCTTTCATCGCGCAAATCTTGGTAAGAGTGTCCACCCAAGAAGGTTAAATTATGAGACTTCAAAGACCAGTTGTAGCTTAAGGTATTTTCTACGAGCTGGTTGCTGTTGGGATCAAAGATCGCATCCAAGGTACCATTTGAAATATTACCTTCGTTTACTACCGATGGAAATGGCTTGTACTGCACATCACGGTTAGTAGCAGAATAATCCACACCAAAGTTCAACTTGTATACCAAGCCCTTTGCAAGCTGAAGAGAAGGAGAAATGGAGGCCAATATTCTGTTGTTGGTTGCCAAATCCTTATAGATCTCGTTTCTTCTCAATGGGTTTAGCGAGTTGGTCGGCAACGCTGTAGGCTGTCCATTGGTGTATGCAGGAATCGTTGGGTTCAAGGTGATCATGTCGCTGATCACTGAAGTAATCGCTGGACGCAAGTTCTCAGTACGAGAAGCAGTCAAGTTATAGTCCACATTCAACTTACCATTTAACGCCTTCTGGTTGATGTTCAATTTACCAGAGTAACGCTTCAAGTTGCTGTTCTTTAAAATACCGTCCTGATCTTGGTAGCCCATTGAAGCAAAATAGGAGAACTTGTTATTGGCTGCACCGCTCATGGAAAGGTTTGCATTTTTGGCAACACCCACTTGAGTCAATTCGTCTTGCCAGTTTGTATTTCCATTCAAATCGACCAAAGTTCCACCTACAGCCTTTACCTGCTTACGGAAAGTGGCCGCATCAAATACAGGAAGTTGGTTTGGAAGGGAAGAAACTCCAGTAGACAAATTCAGGTTTACCTGACCTTGACCAGATCCTTTTTTGGTAGTGATTACTACTACCCCGTTGGATGCTCTAGAACCGTATACTGCTGTAGCACTCGCATCTTTCAAGACATCAATGCTGGCGATATCGGCTGGGTTAATGAAGTTTAATGGGTTTGTCGCCACACCAGTTGAGGAGTTGTCCAACAAGAAACCATCCACTACATAAAGCGGCTGGGTTCCAGATCGCAAACTACCTACACCACGGATGATCACGTTTTGGTTAGCTCCTGGCTCACCACTTACAGAGGTAATGGCCACACCTGCCAATTTACCTTGCAATAGTTCACCTGGGTTGTTCACCACACCCTTATTAAAGTTTTCGCTTTTCACGGAGGAAATTGCTCCAGTAATATCGGCACGTTTTTGAATACCGTATCCTACAACCACAATTTCGTTTAGCTCAGAACTATCTGGAGTTAATTGGATCGATAAGGTAGTTAATCCGTTAACTGAAACTTCCTTTGAATCGTAGCCCAAGTAAGAAATTACTAAGATAGCATCTGAGGCCACGTCAAGGGAAAATTTACCGTCTAAATCGGTAACAGTTCCAATAGTTGTTCCTTTTACCAAAATCGAAGCTCCTGGTAACGGTGCTCCTGTTTCATCGAGTACGGTACCTGTTACCATCCCGAATTTTTCAACTTCGGAAGTAACAGTCTTTAGTACTGTGGCTCCCTGACTCATCTGAGGCAAAGCAAGCAGTAGAGCACCGCACAAAAACAGGCTCAATTTTGCTTGTAGACCATTTGTAAAATTTTTCATCATGAATAAAATAGTTTAATGGATTTCATACAAAATTGAAACCTTAAAAACC
>Ga0208788_1001380_pt1 | contig 11801 bp, 7 predicted proteins | sample Wag4_2014_7_11_3_FD_187363 | JGI IMG/M metagenome (GOLD analysis project Ga0208788, IMG submission 187363) | Fresh water mixed with fracking chemicals microbial communities from Ohio, USA - Utica-2 Time Series FC 2014_7_11 (SPAdes) (version 2) ... | reverse complement strand
CGTTCAGTGCAGCCGTCTTCTGAAAACGACACAGAACCGCGCAGCTCCGTCAGAATAGAGTCTTCTTTCGCATTCTTTGACACATGCCCGCAAAGGTCATAGATTTCAGCCTGACAAAAGCAGGGCTTGAGGCGCAACGGAACAGAAAGTGCACTTAGCCCCCTTGCTCACCTTCAACGCGGAGTTGTTCTGATGACCTTTCTATGGGTTGGATTAGGGTTGGTAGTCGCCGGGCTGTGGTGGGGAACGGTTGTCTGGCGGCGGGAGCAGGCAGACCCTTGGATAAATCCACCAACTCCCGAGGCGCGGCGTTTGCTTCGAGCCGCGAGCCTGCATTTGCATTGCCACATTCTCGGCAGGCCTGCGGTAGACCAGGACGCGCCGTCGTTCGTTGGGGTAGATGCCCTCCAGGCACTTTATCTACGTGACGGGGTGATCTTTTTCGAGAAGGGGATCGCCACCTTGCCGGATGGAACCCAAGTCGAGCTGGGGGCACTCACTCATGAAGTGCTCGAAGTGCTTCGAGAAACCTACAGCGCCTTGGATGCCGCTTCAGCAGTGATCACTGACTATGCCACCACCTTCAATACTCCCGAAGAGTTAGAGAAGAGCGAGAATGAAATCCTGCGAAAGATCGCTGGCTACGGGAACATGTACCCGATGCAGAGCGCGATCGCTCGACTGGCATTGTTACTCAATCTCGATCCCGACAAGAACGATGTTGGGATTGGCGGCAAAGTGTTGTGGGAGCGCATCCGCCGTTGGCGTTGGCCCGAGCGCCATTTCTCGGCGGAGCAGTAGGCGTGCAGGGACATCGCATTGGCTACGTCCGGGTCAGCAGCTTCGACCAGAACCCGGAACGCCAGCTGGAGGAGACCGAGGTGAGCAAGGTGTTCACCGACAAGGCCTCGGGCAAGGACACTCAGCGCCCCCAGCTCGAAGCGCTGCTGAGCTTCGTCCGCGAAGGTGACACCGTGGTAGTGCACAGCATGGATCGCCTGGCGCGCAACCTCGATGACCTGCGCCGCCTTGTGCAGAAGCTGACCCAGCGCGGCGTGCGTATCGAATTCCTGAAAGAGGGCCTAGTCTTCACCGGCGAGGACTCGCCGATGGCCAACCTCATGCTGTCGGTGATGGGTGCCTTCGCCGAGTTCGAGCGCGCCCTGATCCGCGAGCGGCAGCGTGAGGGTATCGCCTTGGCCAAGCAGCGTGGCGCGTACCGAGGCCGCAAGAAAGCCCTGTCCGATGAGCAGGCTGCTACCCTGCGGCAGCGAGCGACGGCCGGCGAGCCCAAGGCGCAGCTTGCCCGCGAGTTCAACATCAGCCGGGAAACCCTCTACCAGTACCTCCGCACGGACGACTGATACATGCCGCGTCGCTTGATCCTCTCGGCCACGGAGCGGGACACCCTGCTTGCGTTGCCAGAAAGCCAGGATGACATGATCCGCTACTACACCTTCAACGACTCCGACCTGTCGCTGATCCGCCAGCGGCGCGGCGACGCCAACCGCCTAGGCTTCGCGGTGCAGCTCAGCCTGCTGCGCTACCCCGGCTATGCGTTGGGCACCGACAGCGAGCCGCCCGAGCCGGTCATCCTGTGGGTGGCCAAGCAGGTTCAGGCCGACCCGGCGAGTTGGGCGAAGTACGGCGAACGCGACGTGACCCGCCGCGAGCACGCCCATGAACTGCGCACCTACCTGCAACTGGCCCCGTTTGGCCTGTCCGACTTCCGCAACCTCGTGCGCGAGCTGACCGAGTTGGCCCAGCAGACCGACAAGGGCTTGCTGCTGGCCAGCCAGGCTCTGGAGAGCCTGCGGCAGAAGCGGCGCATCCTGCCGGCGCTGAGCGTAATTGATCGGGCCTGCTCGGAGGCCATTGCGCGGGCTAATCGGCGGGTCTACCGCGCCCTGGTCGAACCACTCACGGACTCGCACCGTGCCAAGCTGGACGAACTGCTGAAGCTCAAGGCCGGCAGCAGCATCACCTGGTTGACCTGGCTGCGCCAGGCACCGCTGAAACCCAACTCTCGGCACATGCTTAAGCACATCGAGCGGCTGAAGACATTTCAGCTGGTGGACTTGCCCGAAGGGCTGGGCCGGCACATCCACCAGAACCGCCTGCTCAAGCTGGCCCGCGAAGGGGGGCAGATGACGCCCAAAGACCTTGGCAAGTTCGAGCCGCAGCGGCGCTACGCGACCCTGGCCGCCGTAGTGCTGGAGAGCACCGCGACTGTGATTGATGAGTTGGTCGATCTGCACGACCGCATCCTGGTCAAGCTGTTCAGCGGCGCGAAGCACAAGCATCAGCAGCAGTTCCAGAAGCAGGGCAAGGCGATCAATGACAAGGTGCGCCTGTACTCGAAGATCGGCCAGGCTCTGCTGGAGGCAAAGGAAAACGGCAGCGATCCGTACGCCGCCATCGAGGCGGTGATTCCCTGGGACGAATTCACCGAGAGCGTCAGCGAGGCCGAGCTGCTGGCCCGGCCGGAGGGCTTCGACCACCTACACCTGGTCGGCGAGAACTTCGCCACCCTGCGCCGTTACACGCCGGCCCTGCTGGAGGTGCTGGAACTGCGCGCTGCACCGGCCGCGCAAGGCGTGCTGGCGGCCGTGCAGACCCTGCGCGAGATGAACGCCGACAACCTGCGCAAGGTGCCGGCGGATGCCCCTACCGCCTTCATCAAGCCGCGCTGGAAGCCGCTGGTGATCACCCCGGAAGGCCACGACCGACGCTTCTACGAAATCTGCGCGCTGTCCGAGCTGAAGAACGCCCTGCGCTCCGGTGACATCTGGGTCAAGGGTTCACGGCAGTTCCGCGACTTCGACGACTACCTGCTGCCGGCAGAGAAGTTCGCCGCGCTCAAGCGGGAACAGGCCCTGCCCCTGGCGATCAACCCGAACAGCGACCAGTACCTGGAAGAGCGCTTACAGCTGCTGGACGAGCAGTTGGCCACCGTAACCCGGCTGGCCAAGGACAACGAGCTGCCCGATGCCATCCTCACCGAGTCCGGGCTGAAGATCACCCCGCTGGATTCTGCGGTGCCCAATACCGCGCAGGCGCTGATCGACCAGACCAGTCAGCTGTTGCCGCGCATCAAGATCACCGAACTGCTGATGGATGTGGACGACTGGACGGGTTTCAGCCGCCACTTCACCCACCTGAAGGACGGTGCCGAGGCCAAAGACAGGACATTGCTGCTGTCAGCAATCCTGGGCGATGCGATTAACCTCGGGCTGACCAAGATGGCCGAGTCGAGCCCCGGCCTGACCTACGCCAAGCTGTCCTGGCTGCAAGCCTGGCACATCCGCGACGAAACCTATTCGGCGGCCCTGGCCGAGCTGGTCAACCACCAGTACCGCCATGCCTTCGCCGCCCACTGGGGCGACGGCACCACCTCATCCTCCGATGGCCAGCGCTTCCGGGCGGGCGGCCGGGGCGAAAGCACCGGGCACGTCAACCCGAAGTACGGCAGCGAGCCGGGGCGACTGTTCTACACCCATATCTCCGACCAGTACGCACCGTTCAGCACCCGCGTGGTGAATGTCGGCGTGCGTGACTCCACCTATGTGCTCGACGGCCTGCTGTACCACGAGTCCGACTTGCGGATCGAGGAGCACTACACCGACACGGCCGGTTTCACCGATCACGTCTTCGCCCTGATGCACCTGCTGGGCTTCCGCTTCGCACCGCGCATCCGCGACCTCGGCGAAACCAAGCTGTATGTGCCGAATAGCGTCCAGGACTACCCGACATTGCGCCCAATGGTTGGTGGCACCCTGAACATCAAGCACGTCCGCGCCCATTGGGACGACATCCTGCGCCTCGCCAGCTCGATCAAGCAGGGCACCGTCACTGCCTCGCTGATGCTGCGAAAGCTCGGCAGCTATCCACGCCAGAATGGCCTTGCCGTGGCCCTGCGCGAGCTGGGCCGGATCGAACGCACCCTGTTCATCCTCGACTGGCTGCAAAGCGTCGAACTGCGCCGCCGCGTGCATGCTGGACTGAACAAGGGTGAAGCGCGCAACTCCCTGGCCAGGGCGGTGTTCTTTAACCGCCTCGGCGAGATCAGGGATCGGAGCTTCGAGCAGCAGCGCTACCGGGCCAGCGGCCTGAACCTGGTGACGGCCGCCATTGTGTTGTGGAACACGGTGTACCTGGAGCGCGCCACTCAGGGGTTGGTCGAGGTCGGCAAGCCGGTGAACGGTGAGTTGCTGCAATACCTGTCGCCGCTGGGCTGGGAACACATCAACCTGACCGGCGATTACGTCTGGCGGCAGAGCCGCAGGCTGGAGGACGGGAAGTTCAGGCCGCTACGGTTGCCCGGAAAACCTTAGCGTACGATTTTTTCCGAATTCTGCGGGCTCCCCAAATAGAGGTGCATTCCGGCGCCCCTAATCAAAGGCTGGAGCGGCCCGCCGGAGGAGACAACCCCAATCGATGCGAAATGGCCAATAGGATATCCATGATCACGTAGCATAGCTTGAGTAAGCATTGCATCTCCCGGTCGCTGTCCGCCTTTTTCATCGCGCGCGACGCGTACAACAACCCATTCCAGTCCGTTCTCGCCCTCAAAGAAGAAACTGGGGTTTATGAGAGGATTATTGCAAGAGCTAGTTACCTGCCTGCCAAGATTGTCTTCGATATGCTTTCTGACACACATCACTGCAAAATCATGGAGCTCCCAATCGGTCATCTCCACAGGGCTATCGCTGCCAAGATCCGGCGGGTCCACCGGCATGTTATTCAGCGCATGAATCAGGCCCCAGCCGGGATTCGCTGGTTTCCATGCGCCGTTTTCCAGCCGCATCGGCAGCAGGCACGGTACGCCGTTCCACTGTTGTGCATGGTGAATTAGCCCAGCTGTCGTGCCTTGAGTGTCTACTTTGCCATCGGTATCAATGACACGAACTAAAAAGATTTGGTTTTTAATTCGGAAGCTGAGGTGCTCTAGAAGAGGCGGATGCAAATCAGCCTTAATCCAGATCAGGCTCTCGCTCATGGCGCTGGCTTGGATATGAGATCCTGCAGCCTGCCAGCACCGTGTAAACGCATGGCTAGCTGGCACGGATTCTACCCTGTACAGCTGGGTTTCGATGGTGACTGCAGCTTCATGAGAGCCTCTGCTTCGTTCAAGGGCGATTAGCCGCACGCTTGCTTCTTCAAAACGTCGTTTGTCGGGCCTGCCCCGTGCATCACCAAATTCAAGCAAGGCGAGGCGATAGGCGACTAAGAACTCTTCCTCCGAGTAACCTTGTTCGGTACTCGGGTGATCGAGCACCATACAAAGGCGCTCGCGCAGCGCATTGCCGATCCGTTGCTCACCTCCTAGTGAGGCGAGTGTGCGGCGGCGTTTGGTTGCAACTTCCTGCATAAGTCGCTCTGTGAACGCCCCGACGGGTGATTCGGAGGAGGTACCCAGCACCATACTGTAGGGATCTTCAGCTGCTGCCAGGTGATCCGCTAAAGGGTGCCCCAAGAGATCGACCCCCATCTCGGCCACCATCCGTGGCAGGAACTGCATGCCCTGGGTGCTTGCCAGCCCCAAAGCCTGCTGGACTTCTTCCGGTGCGGTGCGCAGGCGCTTCATCGCTGTGGTGAAGATATCCGGCGTCGCCTTTAGGATTTCTTCCAGGCCCTCCTCAGTGAGTGCCTGTTCAGTGTCGATACCGATGAAGTAGTCTTCGCTTTCACCCATGAGCGCCACTATCTGCTCAAGAAAGCGTGGATTACCGCCCACGCGCTGGAGGATCTGCAGCTGTTGGTGTTGCTTTAGTCCGGGAAAGCGCTGAACCAGCGCCGGCCCAAGATCGGCGACCACCCCGAGATCAATCTCGCGAACGATCAGGCCGGAATCGGAACCGGCCACCCGCGCGATAATCTGTGGCAGAGAGTTTTGCGACTCGCAGGTAGGCATCCCGCCCCAGGCAGAGAATTCCCGCCGCCAATGCGTCGCCAGAATCAATACCGGCCACTTCTGAGTGCTGGCGCGTTTCAGTAGACGCTCCAGGAAGCTAGGTAGTGCAGGGTCATGGGCACAGAACTGCGCATCATCAATAAAGAGTACCCCCGGGGTTTTGGCGAAGCTGCGTAGCGCGGGGTTGAAGATATTCTCAAGATCTACGAGAAGGGCGTCGCTTCGGGATAGCGCACACTTGGAGGCGGCCGAGCCGGCATGAGCCGGGCTTTTTTCATCAAGACCACCTTTGATGATCTTTATGCTTTCGCTGATAGCCTTTCCGACGGAGAGAATGGTATCGACCTGGAGGGTGCTTGCTGCCGCATCGATGCCCACCGAAAGCCATGCCTTGCCGAGTGAGATGGCCCGGTTCTCCATCCTGGCGCGCATGGAGAGCGTCACAAGATGTGGGGCTACGAGCCTGTCGTGGCTAGCGATGGCGTCTCCGGCGACGCTGTTTTCGGCTTCCTGATCGGCGCAGCGCACTCCCCACCACAGATAAGGGATTGGCAGGGCAAAATTGCAAAACTGGGGATCGGGATTCACCTCATGATTTCTACCGACAACATTTAAGGCGTTGGGCCAGTAGCCGCCATTACCTGGGGGGCCTTGATTTAATGAGAGCCAGCGGTAGAACTCAAGCGCAAGGCGAGTCTTTCCTAGGCCACGTTCGCCCTTGATCACAACCAGGTGGGGCGCCGGGGAGTTTATGTTGCTGGCTCTTTGCCAGTGCTCGGTCAGTAGTTGGAGTTCTTGTTCGCGGTCACAGAAATGAAGAGCTGAAGTCATGGAGACCCTTTTCTTAATTTTTTTGGCTGCTGGAAGAAGCGCAGCTTCAAAGTAGGTTGCCTCAAGGTGTCTGTCAGGCTAGTGCCATCGGTCTCTAAGGGGCGGCGGTTGGCTATGCGGCATGGTGCTCCAACTTCAATTCAATAACTGTGTTGCAGTCAGACCCTGCAACCGCCCTTTTTCAACATACGGGTCTCCGTTATGCTTCTTGGAATCTGGCGCATTTTGCAACAGTAATCCTAGTGAGTTGTGGCGAGTTTAGGTGCCTTGCGACCCCTTTTGGGGTTCTAGCTGGTAGCAGCTATCCTGAACCTGAATCTGGATGTTGGCTTTGGCAGTGTCGACAGACCAATTATCCCAAGCGACACCAGAGCTCTGGTGTCTCCTGGGTTAAAACCCAGCAGATCACTTCGCGCATTGCGCATATGAAAGAATGGCAGCCATGACACTCGTACACGCCGTGACTGGGATCGTTGTTTTTGTCGTAGTCGTCGGAATTATTGGCTATGCCTTGGCCGACTATCTGGACAAAAAGTACGGCACTGATGACCGCTAGCTGCGGTCACTCTGCTGCACAATCTCAATAGCGCACCTTGAAGGTGGGCGAGTCCTCCGGTCGCAATCCACGCCGGTCGTAAATTTTCGTCGTGCTGATGTTGGCGTGACCCAGCCACTTCTGCACTTTGGCGATGTCTGCCTCATGCTCAAGTGCGTTGGTTGCAGCCGTTGCCCGTAAACCATGTACACCAAGTCCATCTACCTCAATGCCTGCTGCCCGGGCATATCGCCCAACCAGGGCATAGATGCCACCCGCACTCAGGCCTGAGCCCGTAGTTTTACCCCGCAATGGCAAAAAAAGCGGTACCGCAGGTTGCTCCAAGTGATGCCCGGAAATCTCCAGGTACGCATGGATACGCTCCAGCGCGATAGGGTGCATGGGCAGATAGCGCAACTTGCCGCCCTTGCCGTGAACACGCAGGTGCTTGATACCCCGGCGTTCCTGCATGTCCTGGATGGTCAATCGGGCGGCCTCCTCGCGACGAAGGCCGTGGTAGAGCAATACCGCCAGAATTGCGCGATCACGCAGCCCCTGCAGGGTGGCCGGATCGGGTGCTTCAAGCAGCGCCTTGGCCTGGTGATCACCAAGGGCCGGAGTCTTGCCTTCATTGGTTTCAATCTTTGGCCGCTTAACCCCATGCACCGGGTTACCGCCTGCAACGGCGTTGGCTTCGAGAAGATGATCGAACAGGCTGGCCAAGGCTGCTAGCTTGCGGCGGATAGTGGCCCCTGAAAGACCTCTTTGCTCAAGTTGGCCTCTCCAGACAAGAACATGGGCGCGGGTAACGGCGCGGAATTGATCCGGGGCGTGGATGCCAAGAAAGCTGCAGAAGTCCTCCACATCGCCCTGGTAAGCGCGGCGTGTGCGCGGGTTATCCAGGTTAGCAAACCACTCGACCGCAGCCGGAACCTTGGTCAACTTCTGAAACTCGGAAGCAGTCAGCCGGCGCTCGGCGAGTGCAACACCTGAGGCGTGCTCGGGAGTGTTGAGCAGATTATTCATTTTGCAAAGCCTTCAGTCGGTGATGAGCAAGCACTGGTATTTGCTTGTCGTTCAATCACTTCTGTCACCCCCGGGCGAAAACACAAACGCCGGTTGGTTGCTGCGATCCTCGCGAGACCGCCTGAAATGCCGTAGCGCCAAAGGACTGGGGAAGTGCAACGCATCCCCTGGATGGGGGAAGGTTGCTCGGATTTCCCCGACTAATCATTAATTAACGATAACGGTTTTTATCGTTAATTAACGGCTGGTAGCTACCATGGGCCTATTTTTGGCACACATATATAATTCCTACCACGTGTGGCCCGGTGGCTTTCAGCCAAGAGCGGACCTGGCAGGTATTGAGCTGAGTTCAACTACTGCCAGACAAATCAGGTAGGCTCTAAAATTTACCATCTAAGCTAAATCGTTAGGTTCTGTAATCAGTATGACTACGAAAAGAAAGCGCTCGCAGGCAACCAGTCGTGATGGAGTCAACTTCGTAAAGAGATTGGTTGAGCGCCAGAACTCAACTTTTCAGGAAATTGATCTCCATAATGACTTAGGTAACGACGCCTATGTCGAATTTGTTGTGGAAGAGGATGCCACCGGCTGTTGTGTGGCTTTACAGATAAAGTCAGGTGCCTCCTACCATAGCCGTTCTGGCCGATATTTCTTCCAGTCAGACAGTGATCACTTTGAGTATTGGGCGTCCCACACATTGCCTGTGCTTGCGGTGATTTTTGATCCTGAAAGGGAACAGGCAGTTTGGGTTGATATCACGGATCACCTCCGTAATAAGCCCACAGCCATCACTGATGGCCCCTATACAATCTATGCTGACCAAGAGTTTTCGGAGTCCACGTTCCCTGAGTTCCGAAACCATTGCCTGCGATATCGAGACCAGTACAGTCGAGAACCAAATTTCGGACGGGCGCTGGAGAGTTTCTCTATTCGAGATGACGTGGAACGCTGTTTTGACGGCCTACGGGCTCTCTTTGCGTACCATCGAAATCAGCCGGCAACGTGGTACTACCTCATCTCCTGCATTGCAAACTACAGAGGGCATGCTCTTCTACGTATGTTAATAGCGCGGCTTTGCCATATCCCAGGGCATGGCGATATTTTTTGGAGTAAGAAAAATATTATTGAAGATAAAGTTCGTTGTAGTGCTCTTCTTCTCATGAGGGAGAGATTTGACCGCAGAGATGCTTTAACAATGCTATCTGCCATTGATGATGCAGGAATAGATAGAGGAACAATAGGACAAAGCGTTCATGTGCTAATTGATACTATGGCGGACACTCAAGGTATTATGGAGTCCATCGCGATGGATCCCAGCCAGGATGAGCGTGTACGGCACAGCGCACTTTTGTTTGCAGTTAGTGCTGCGCAGGGTATATCGGCAGAAAACGCCCTTGCACTTTTGGATCGAGTTCGACAATCCATCGATGATGAAGAGCTTAGTTCTGTAGTCGACTGGCTTGATGGAGATCTTCGGGAGTTTGGTCACGTTTCCATCTACTAGTTTACGTAATGATTTTGAGAGCTGAGGCAGAATTTTTCCTCTGCTCAAATTATTCGATTCTTACAGAATTCTGTCGAATTGACAGATCGCTTATGATCTGAAGTTATCTGCAAGTGTAGCCGTTTTGGATAATTTGGATCGATAACTACTTATCTCAAATAATACTATTTACATTATTCAGGCTGATGTGGCAGTAAAGTATTTCTGTGCGCGAAGGCTTGGCGTCACTTGGGTATTCCGTAGCTCGCGGGATACTGGTAGCACTTTCAACCAAAGGAGCTACTGATGAATTTCCTCACTCATCTCGCCAATTTTCTGCTCTCAGCTGTATCACAAAATAAGCGCGCTTATACCACTGTTATATACCCGGTAAAAGGCAAGGCTGTGGTAGTGCATGATGGTCTTGGCGTGCGCCACGAGCGCCCGTGGTACCTGTTGTCTGAGTCGCAGCAAAGTCAGGGCGATGATCAATTTCTATTTGCCAGCATGTTCGATAGCTCAGTCCAAAATACCTTGGATGGTCACATCCATGAGAGCGATTTTGCTTCAAATATCATGGATATCCACGGCACCGCTCCTTGCTTCAATCCAGCGAGCGGCTTACCCATGCTGGATGGCTGTATTGATGTAATGGGCAGTCCCAGTGGTACGGATTTTTTGAGTGAAAATTGGCTATCCGGCTGCGCTCTAGATGACTTTGGCGGCAGCTTTTCGGATTTTGACTTCTGCTAATGATAGTCACCACCTTCTAATTGATTGGAGATCATTTCAATGTCTGCACTTGGAATAGGCCTGTTCTTCATACTGATTTTTGCTGTTGGGATTTCCTGTTTAGCGCTCATGGTGAACTCTCGATTAGAGCGATTTAGAATGGCGCGGCAACTGCCTCTACCTATAGATGGAATTAGTTCATCTTTTGGCGGTGGCGTGCGGTTTGGGGTGAGGCCAGTAATGACGGTCGTTGGCTTTATGCTTCTGTTTTATGCAGCCATGGGAGCTGCTTTTCTAGGTAGGTTGGCTACGATGCAACCCGCAGAGGCAGTAGCGATTTTCGAGATATATCCATTGTTGCAGGATATGTGGAGGCTATTGCTGGGTGTTGGTCCCATAACTTGTATGGCAATGTCCGCACTAGGCACCTGCCTCATCAATAGTGGGCTTGAGAGTGGACGGACTTGAAAGGCATCATTTTTCTAGTTACTCGTAAATCCTAGCTATGTTGAGCAGCGCGCACGAGACCCCTTCCAGGGATAGCTTGAGGTATAGATAGCGTTGCCGTTTCTCATCCTCTATGGCAACAGAGTTTTGGAAACGTATGTTTATTAATCGGATCCTGCCTTGGTCCATCCTTATGTTGCCGTGTGTCATCCATTACGGCAACACGGGTGGCTTTTTGAGCGTGCTAAAGAAGGTGATATGTCAGAGGTTAAATTGCTTTTGTTATCGATAGGGGCAGTGCTGTTCGCCATAACTGTGGCCGCATTAATAGGGTTGTCAGTAGCTAGAAGGCTCGATAAGAAACGTGCCTTATCACGCTATAATGAATCTGTGCCAACTGATCGGGATTGATGGTTTAATATTTTTGGAACTGGTGCCTTGGAAGTACGAGGAGGGGCTGGCATTTCTCGTGAAAGTTTACTGGCGCACAATCTACGCCAGTAAACTCGTGACAAATATTGCTGTTTAACTGTTCAACCATCGAACTAGTCGAGCAAGCAGTGTCTTTTGAGTAGTAACACGCCGCCCATTTAAAGCGAAGATAATCTTTTCTGGGTGATTCTGCGTTGCTAATGTAGCAGCCTCTTGCTTTACAAGCTTAAACAAACAACTCAGCGTGGATGTTATTTTCTCTTGCGACCAAGGTGATCCGTCAGGATAGCTGAAGGCTATAAATTTTATTTTCCATCGAAAGGTTAAAACCACCGGCTTTCAGCCGGTGAGCTTTAGCGCCACCATGCGGGGCTGGAGGGCAAGCGCATGGATTACAGATA
>Ga0208788_1001378_pt1 | contig 11805 bp, 17 predicted proteins | sample Wag4_2014_7_11_3_FD_187363 | JGI IMG/M metagenome (GOLD analysis project Ga0208788, IMG submission 187363) | Fresh water mixed with fracking chemicals microbial communities from Ohio, USA - Utica-2 Time Series FC 2014_7_11 (SPAdes) (version 2) ... | reverse complement strand
CTTCATTGATAATATTGAAAAAGATGTTGCTAATCACAGATTTCTAACAAATTCAAATATTTTAAGTGGTTCATATACAAATTCGCAATATTTTTTAGTCAATATGCTTGCCTGCTCTAGGGTATTCTATGAATATTGCACAAACAACAAAGTGTTAGATATATGTGAAAAATTAATTGGTGATGAATTCAGATTAAAAGCACTGCGTTATTATGAGAGTTATTCGAATACAAGAATGCAATGGCATACTGACAGCAAAACTAGTGCGGGGTTTGCTCCTATACCTGGTCTTATTTTTATTGCATACATAACAGATGTTTTTGATGGTGAATTTCAGTATGTAAGAGGATCTCATAAATGGTCCTCTTCCATGATGCAAAATGATTTTCTAGAAGATTTTAATTCTGAGCAAATTCAGAGTTTTAGAATGCCCAAAAGATCGATTATTGTATATAATACACATGGTATTCATAGGGCAAAACCTGCAGAAACTTCAAGTTTTATTAGAAAAAGTTTGTTTTTTCAGGTTGATGGAAATAATAATTCTGAACCGCTTTTAATCAACCCATCTTTCATAACCAATCTTGATGAAAGAATAAAAATGTATCTTGGGTTTAGTAGAGAAGCATCGAATACTCCTTTTCCACATACTGATGAAACTACCATACCTAATTTTGAATTGAAAAACTTGATTTCTAAAGTTGGTTATGATAGAGTAAGATCTATGCTTTAATTTTATGACTAGTAAAAAACCTTACAATTTGGTTGGTGGTGGATTCAACAATTATGATAATGGAAACAAAGCGTCTTCGTGTCATAAACAAGAATCTAAGTTTATCGAGTGGGTTGATTCTGGAGCAGAAGAAACCTTTTATGTAGACCGGTATATTGGTCTTGCTTTTGATGATGATACGAGCAAGAAAAAATATGCTTGGTTATTGGAATCTGCAAATATATGCCCTGATGTTTTGGAAGATGTAAAAAGAAATTATCTTCATTACACTCGTATCTATGATGCTATTTTCACACATCACCAAGAACTAATTTCATTACATCCGAAGTTTAAGTTTGCTCCACTGTATGGAAGTTGGATTACTGAACCACAACTCTATGAAAAGAGTAAATTGGTTTCAATGATTTGCTCCAATAAGTTAATGTGTGAGGGACATCGGCATCGTTTGTCTTGGGCACAAAGACTTCAGGGTCAGGTTGATTTTTATGGTCGTGGTTTTAATGAGATTCAATCTAAAGAAGAAGGTCTAGCAGACTATATGTTCTCGGTTGCAATTGAGAATGCCTGTTATGAGACTTATTTCACTGAAAAGATTCAAGACTGCTTTGCCACTGCAACGATTCCAGTTTATTATGGGTCTCCTGATATTGGAAAGTTTTTTAATCCTGATGGAATTATTTTCTTAACTGATGACTTTGATGTAACGTCATTGACGCCAGACCTTTATTATGATAAACTGGAAGCAGTAAAGGATAATCTGGAAAGAGTTAAAAATTATCCTATCAACGAAGACTACATTTACAAAACTTATCTACAAGAATTATGATTTTAAGTTTTACCACTATGGTGAAGAAATACAATATGGATATCAAAGGTATCATCCATATTGGTGCTCATCGTGGACAAGAGATTGAAGAATATGTTGATAATGGTATCCAAGATATTATTATGTTTGAACCTGTGAGTTTAAACTTTAATATTCTTGAGAAGCGAATGCAGGATGTAAATGCCAATATCACTGCATATCAAGTTGCTCTTGGTAATGAAGAAAAGAATGTCACAATGTATTTGAGTGACAATGACTTGATTAGCAGTTCTGTGTTGCGCCCCAAAGTTCATCTTCAATTGCATCCTGGTGTTGGATTTCCTGGAACAGAAGAAGTTGAAATGAAGCGTCTGGATAGTTTTGCAGAGGAAACCCAAAACTTTAATTTTATCAATATGGACGTTCAAGGATACGAACTTGAAGTTTTGAAGGGTGGTGCAGAAACCCTCAAGCACGTTGATTATGTGTATTGTGAAATCAATCGTGATGAACTTTATGAAGGAAATGCTTTTGTAGAAGATTTGGATGTATTTCTTGCTGACTACAGTATGGAAAGAGTTGAAACTGATTGGGCAGGAACTCTCTGGGGAGATGCTCTTTATGTGAGGAAGTGAAATGACAATCAGTTATAATCGACTAGGTTCTAATGGGCGTCTGGGTAATCAGATGTTTCAGTATGCTGCTCTTCGTGGCATTGCTGCAAATCGGGGATTTGAATGGATAATTCCTCGCCCCGATAGTTATGGAGATTCCAATTACGGTCTCTTTGATTGTTTCAAAATGGAATCAGTTCAAGAGAGTAATTTTGGAATATTAAATTCTCCTAGTATCTCTACGGGGGAATTTCATTTCATTCAAAAGTTTTTTGATGAGTGTCCAGACAATGTAAATCTTCACGATTACTTTACTTCCGAAAAATACTTTTCGAATGTTACGGATGTTATTCGTAAAGATTACACATTCAAAGATGATATTCTAGAACCTTGTAAAGAAATCATCGACGAGATTGAGAATCCTATTTTCCTTCACGTAAGAAGAGGGGATTATCTGGTCAAACCAGAAGCACATCCTGCCTGCCCTATTGAGTATTATGAGAAGGCACTGACTCACTTTGATGAAAATTCTACAGTGCTTGTATTCTCTGATGATATTGAATGGTGTGGAGAGCAAGAATTATTTCAAGGTGATAGGTTTATGCTTTCGGAATATACTGAAAAGTATCCACAAACTTGTGATACTCTTCAAGGTCGTCAGCAGGCATTGATTCCTTACTTTGATTTGTGTATGATGTCTCTATGCAATGGTGGTATTATTGCCAACAGCACAATGAGTTGGTGGGGTGCTTGGTTGATTGAGAATCCTACACAACCAATCATTGCTCCTAGTCATTGGTTTGGGTCAATGTATAATCATTATAATATGAAAGACCTTCTGCCAGAGAGATGGGTGGAGGTAAGTTATGAATAATCTTACATTCTTAATGCCTTGCCGGATTGAAAGTGAAGATAGACTGAAAAACATTATCACTTCAATCAGTTATATCACGCACCATTTTCCACAGTCTCCAATTATTGTTAAGGAGAATGATAGGCAATCTGTTTTTCAAGATAAGGCACTTCCTGTTATTGAAAGAATTGTTGGAAATATTCCGACAAATCTTTACCATATCTTTGAACAATCTGAAGACAAATTCTTCTACAAGACACGTATTTTGAATGACCTTCTTCTTGCAGCAAAGACAGAGGTAGTTTATAATTATGATGTAGATGTTGTCTATCCAGTATCAAGTTATACCACTGCGTATAATATGATTACTCAAGGTGGATTTGATGCAGTCTATCCATATGGTTGTGGAGTCTATCAGTGGGCAGTTGATTATCCCATTTCTCTTTTTGATGCTTTTATTTCATCTGAATTTAACCTATCTGTTTTGCAACCAAATTGCAAATTACAACCTTCTGTAATGGGTTGGGGTCAAATGATTAAGCGTCAAGTTTATATTGACTCTTATATGTGGAATGAAAACTTCATCTCTTGGGGTGCTGAAGACTGTGAGTATTATTATCGCCTGCAAGCACTTGGATATAATGTGGGTAGAGTAAATGATATGGTCTATCATTTTGACCACGCTCGGACTTTTAATTCACATTATCATAATCCAAAGTTTATGGACAATCATAATCTTTGGCAGGTAATCCGAACATTGGATAAAGATGCTATAATAAGATACTATGAAGACCAAAATTATGTTAAAGAAAGAAGGAGACAATTGAATGCTGGCGTTTAATCATCTTGGTAGACTGGGCAGATTAGGAAATCAAATGTTTCAGTATGCCTCTTTGAGAGGTATTGCTTCTAATAGAGGATACGATTTTTGCGTTCCAAATCATAGTCAAGTTGTTAAGGACCCTTATGGGTTTGATTTGAAGATTGAAATCTTTTATCCATTTAAGATGTCATATGTCCTTCCACATAACATTAAACTTCTTGATAGGGGATATGCTCCAGTAGCAGAAGAAAGGCATTTTCACTTTGATGAGATTCTCTTCAATATGTGTCCAGATGAAATTACTCTTGCTGGATTTTTTCAGTCTGAAAAATATTTTGCACATATTGCAGATGAGATTCGGGTTGACTTTTCTTTCAAGGATGAGATTCTAGAACCTTGTAAAGAAATGGTGGGGTCTGTCGGAGAAGCAATCAGTCTTCATATTCGTCGCACAGACTATCTTCAAAATCCAAATCACACTACTCTTGACTTGGAGTATTATCAAACAGCACTTCAGAAGTTTGATTCAAATCTTCCAGTCATCATCTTTTCTGATGATATTGTGTGGTGTGGGGAGCAGGAAATCTTCTCCGATGAAAGATTTATGCTTTCTGAATCTGGAGACCAGTATGTTGACCTGTGTCTAATGTCTCTCTGCAAACATCATATTATTGCTAATTCTTCATTCTCCTGGTGGGGTGCTTGGTTATCTAATTCTAACCAAGTCGTTGCACCTATAAATTGGTTTGGGGAAACTTGTAAAGATAAAAACACGAAAGATTTAATTCCAGAAAGATGGATGAGAATGTGATGGACAAAAACAAATCAGCATATAAACTTAAAAATATTGGACCAATCTATTACTTGAATTTGGATGGTCAACCAGAAAGAAAACAATATATGGAAGACCAATTTAAGTATTGGGAGATTGAGAATTATACTCGCATCTCTGCTTATGATGGTCGTGATGATGATTTGGGAGATATCATTAAAGGTAGGTATCCTGATACAATGACTTCTGGAGAGATTGGTTGCACAACTTCTCACCTAAAAGCAATTAAACACTGGTATGAAACTTCTGATTCTCCATATGCAATCATTATGGAAGATGATGTTGACATTCAACTTGCAAGATTTTGGGATTTCACTTGGGCAGATTTTGTTTCCAAGATTCCTTATGATTGGGATGTGGTACAACTTGCAATTATCTGCACTGGAGATTTGCACGTTAAGTTACATAAGAGATTCGTCAATGATTTCTCTACTGCTGCATATATGATTACTCGTCATCACGCAGAAAAACTTCTTAAGTTTCACGTTCGTGATGATAAGTATAAACTTGATAATGGTGTAAAACCAAGAGCGGTTGCTGATGATTTGATTTACAACTCTGGAAATACGTATTCGATTCCTATTTTTCTTTATCGAATTGAATTGGGGTCTTCAATTCATCCAGAGCACATTGATGTTTTCCACAGAGCAAGTCACGACGGACTTCTACAATTCTGGGAGCAGCAGGGTCACGATATGAAGATTGATGATTTGATGAATTATGACCCATTTTTGGGTAGAATCACGCACCCCTCTCAAGCACAGACCCCTTGACAGGTCTTAAGATTCCCTATATAATTGTGTAACACTTCGTAATAAAACGAAAAAATGACTGTAACGACTAATGAGCGTGGTCAGCAAAATATGTTTGCTAAAGAACCACAGATGTATTATGAGAATTATGGGATGTATTCCCCTGCAGAAGTAAAGGAGCGCATCAATGGACGCTGGGCAATGGTCGGTATTATTGCTGGGTTTATTTCTTATGCTATCACTGGTAAATTCTTCTTCGGCATCTTCTGATGACTGAAGTAATTTTTACCATCACAAGCATTACTTTCTTCGTGCTTCTTGCACATTCTATTAACAAACTTTCCGAAACTTATTAAGGAGAAACACAATGGACAAAATTTTTACTGAAGCAGCAGAGCGTCTGAATGGTCGTGCCGCAATGATTGGATTTATTGCTGCTATTGGTTCTTATCTGGTTACTGGGCAAATCATTCCTGGAATTTGGTGAGTATTAGAAAATCAACACACCTTTGAAATAACACTTAATGATTATTAACTCTGCCCCTAAATAAGGCAGAGTTTTTTTGTATATGCCACGCGGACAACTGACCAAGCAGGAAATAAAGAGAATATTGTTAATGTATAAGAACGAATTATACGAAGAAAATATTGGATACACTTCGGACCCAAAGGGACTTGCTCATAAGTATTTGAACAAGGTGCTGGATAAAATTGAGGAATACGCCAGGTAAGCACTCGTACCTATTGACAGGATTTCCTGACAATGTTATGATAAATACATCAACAAGTTAAGGAATGTAACAAATCCTTAAGGTTGTTCCTCTACCTAACCGAGACCTATGGGGAGGTTAAACATAGTCTCTCATACCCACAATGGAGGGTGTTGTGGGGAATATTATAACATCCAGAACCCCCTGGACTTATACTTACCCTTTAACGAAAAATGACTGCTACTATTGCACAAAGACAATCTACTAACTCCTGGGAACAATTTTGCCAGTGGGTTACTTCAACGAACAACCGTCTTTATGTCGGTTGGTTTGGTGTATTATGTATTCCAACACTTTTGGTTGCTACAACTTGCTTTATTCTTGCTATCATTGCTGCCCCTGGAGTAGACATTGATGGTATTAGAGAAATGGTTTCTGGTTCTTTTATGGATGGAAACAACATTATCTCTGCTACTGTTGTTCCTTCTTCTAATGCTATTGGATTGCATTTTTATCCAATGTGGGAAGCACTATCACTTGATGAATGGCTTTATAATGGAGGACCATATCAATTGATTGTTTTCCATTTTCTTATTGGTGTTTGGTCTTATGCTGGAAGAGAATGGGAACTTTCATATCGTCTAGGTATGCGTCCCTGGATTTTTGTTGCTTTTACTGCTCCTGCTGCTGCAGCAACTGCCGTTCTTTTTGTATATCCAATTGGACAAGGTTCATTTTCCGATGGTCTTCCTTTGGGAATTTCTGGAACGTTTAATTTTATGTTAGTCTTTCAAGCTGAGCATAATATTCTTATGAATCCTCTGCATATGCTTGGTGTTGCTGGAGTATTTGGAGGAAGTCTTTTCTCCGCAATGCACGGTTCACTTGTAACTTCTTCACTGGTTCGTGAAACAACTGAAACTGAAAGTCAAAACTATGGTTATAAGTTTGGGCAAGAGGAGGAAACTTATAATATCGTAGCTGCCCACGGTTACTTTGGTCGTCTTATTTTTCAATATGCGTCCTTTAATAATTCCCGTAGTCTTCACTTCTTCCTTGCTGCTTGGCCAGTAATTGGTATTTGGTGTGCTGCTCTTGGTATTGCCGTTTCTTCAACCAACTTGAATGGTCTTAATTTTAATCAAAGCATTTTAGATCATACTGGTAAAGTTGTTCCCACTTGGGCCGACATCCTGAATCGTGCAGATTTGGGATTGGAAGTAGTTCACGAAAGGAATAGCCATAACTTTCCGTTAGATCTTGCGACAGCATCTACTGTAGAAGTAGCACTTACTGCCCCACAGATTGGTTGATATAATCATTAATCTGCGGTATAATGAAGAGACCTTTAAATATTTAAAGGTCTCTTTTTTATGTGCCCCAAACCAACCTAAATAATAATAGTTATTTTTTATTTCTATGTGTTCCTCTATTGTTCTTTCATCTAATAATTGGAATTACCGTAAGGTTGCACAGCATCATTACAATCTTACTGATGAACAAATGGAAAAAATTGATGTTCATCATAATCCTCCAAGATGTGAAGGTGGTAGAAATATACCAGAACATCTTTACATTTATCATCCAATAACACATAAAGCAATACACGATAAGCAAGCAATAGACTGGGCAAGAAAAAGTTCTGGTAATAGGAATGGTAAAAGGGGAAAACCACTTACTAAAACTGCACCAACACAACAAGAACTTTCAATATTAAAATATCGTCAATCTGGATTATCAAGAAAAGAAGTTGCAGATTTACTTGGATTAAAAGAACATCAAGTTAAAAGGGCAGTTAAAGAATGTTCTAGATTTGGATATTCTTTACATCTAAAACCTGGACCAAAAAAAGGATGCGAACAAAAAGGTGGAAATCCAACAGGTATAAATCAATATAAAAAACACCAATGACTTTCCTCATTATCCTTCTCCTCTTCCAACTTTTTGGATTCTTCCTTTTCTTGATGTCCCTCACACAAGAACTCTAATACATAAGACAGCGACTTTAATTAAATGAAAACATTAACTCTCACAGAAGACCAAATTAAACTTCTGGCAGATGCCGTTTGGATGCGCCAAAGATGTTTTATTGCAGGAGATAGAAGATTCAAAGAATATGGAGAAATGTTAGATAACTTAACTGAAGATATGAATTACACACCCAAAAGATCTTGAAATGATCACTTCAGAAACTCCATATAAACTTGCAGAGATTTATAGAGCAACCTGGATAAATCTTTACAATCAACCTAAAGTATCCTATAATAACTTAAAGACTGAAAAACAAGATGACAGAAGGAACACCTGATATGTTGGGGCAACTTGCGATTGCTCTTGAAAAACTTGGATGGGATAGAAATGATAAACTGGAAGTAAACATTGGTGGAGTTGCTTTCAGCGGCATTGAGCAAACTGAAGGTGTAAATCCAAAGTGGTCAAAACCTTATGGGACGACTACCTATCAGAATGATGCCTTTATTGTGATTAAGAATGCAACTCGTAATCCAGTAGTTTCATCAAAGGCGCCTGGTGATGAATGAATACTGGATTGTAACTGAAACAAGAACAGGAAGAGTCATTGCTCATTGTGGTGACGTAAACGATGCAATAATGATGGTAGGACTAGATTCAAACAACCGGTCCTATACTCGTTATCGTTTTATTTTGGATCAAATTATTGATGTGACTTCAACTACTGATAAGCAACTTCCCGGACAACTTGGATTGCCTCACGGTCCAGCATTGGTTCTAGATGAAGTTAGAGAAAAACTGCCAGAGGGTCAAGGAAATCCAGTATTAATTTGAAGGAAAATAAATAGAAGAAAAGAAAGGTTTTTATGGTTCCTCTCCATTCGCCTCAAGACTACATGTTTAATCTACATGTAACAAGTAGCGGAGATGCAAGAAGAATCTGGAGAAAACACATAAAAGACAGTTGGAATAATAAATGTGCATATTGCGATTCTGATGAGAATTTAACAATAGATCACGTTGTTCCCCAATGTAGGGGAGGAGCAGACATTACAAAAAATGTAGTCTGCTGCTGCCACTCTTGTAATCAGTCAAAAGGTCACGAACATTGGAAGTTGTGGTATGTGCAACAAGACTTTTACTGTGAAGAAAAATTGAATAAAATCGAGGAGTGGATGAAACCTGATCCTCCAACAGACCTGTTTGCTTATCGCCCAAGACGTAATAATGCAACTTGAATAAATATATCAAAGGCAGTATATACTGTCCTTATGGTAGACACCGCACATTATAAATGGCAACTCCGATTAGAATTAAACGCTCTGCCGTGCCGGGTAAAATACCTGCACAAGGGGTGCTCCAATACGGCGAATTAGCTTTAAATTTAAACGATGCTGAACTCTATGCTGTAAGAAATAGAGCAGGTATCGGATCGGAAGTTGTCAGAGTTGCAGCGGGCGCTACTGTTACAAATATTCTTTATGTTACTCCTGATGGAAAGGACACAAACACAGGACTCAAACTCGGAGACGCAAAAAGAACAATCGGAGCAGCAGTCACAGCAGCAACAACAGGAACTGTTATTAAAGTTGCTGCTGGATCTTATGTAGAAAATAATCCAATTGCATTACCAAACCAAGTAAGTATTGTTGGTGATAGTTTAAGAGAAGTTTCCGTTACTCCTCAAAATCAAGGAGATCTTTTTTATGTCAGCAATGGAAACTATATTGCTGAAATGTCATTTGTAGGAACTGCAAATACGGGTGCTATTTTTGCATTTAATCCAAATACTCCAGTTTATAATAATCAATCACCTTACATTCAAAATTGCACTAACTTTATTCCAAGTAGTATTGGAATGAAAGTTGATGGGAGGCATTCAATTGGACCAACTAAATCAATGGTCCTTGATTCTTATACTCAATATAATCAAGGTGGTATTGGTGTTTCAATTACAAATGAAGGATATGCCCAATTAGTTTCACTCTTTACCATCTGTCCAGATACAGCAGTCTTTTGTGGAAGTGGTGGTGCTTGTGATTTAACAAACTCTAATGCATCATTTGGTAATTATGGACTAGTTGCTGATGGTGTTGGTGTAAAAAAATATATTGGAATACTTTCAACATCAAGTGATGTTAATGCAGATACATTTGCAGTATCTTTCAATAATCCAACATTTAATGTTACAAATGCAATTTACAATAATGTAACTGGTATTGTAACGATTACAACTGATAACGAGCACGGATTTGAAGTTGGAATGGGAGTTACAATTGCAGGTCTTAATTTTTCTTGTCCATCTGGACCTGGAATTGTGACCTATCCAAGCGGAAACAATGGATATGTTTTTGATATATTATCTACACCAACAACATATACTTTCAGTACTAATGTTGGAACTTCTACTTTACCCCACACTTATGTTTCTGGAGGAACAGTTAAATTAAATTTGATTCGTCCATTTGATGGTCAGGTTATTTATTTTAATACTCTTTATTATACAGTATCTAAAATTCGTGTTGTGTCGGGTGGAAGTGGTTATTTGACTGCTCCAACAGTTACAATTTCAGCCCCACCTACAGATTGGGGGGTTACTGCTCAAGCTGCTGCAGAAATTAGAAATGGTAGTGTTGTTAACATTGAATTAATTTCAAGTGGAAGAGGATATGTAACACCACCCACAATTACAATTTCACCCCCGGATGTTGGTGTAAATAATGCATCAGCTTCACTTGAAACGCTTCCGACATACTACGCAGTTTTAAGTTCAACACCCATTTCTGCAGGAATTTCTACAATTACTGTAAATGAAAATGTTCCATATGCGGTAGGTGCTGGATCTTCAATTCCATTCTTTAAACAGAGTCGAATTCTTGCCTCCGGACATTCTTTTGAATATATTGGTTCTGGAACTGACATTAACTCTGCTCTTCCAAATCAAGGTGGTGTTCCAATTCAAGATAATGAAGTTGATATGAGAAATGGTGGTCTTGTAGTCTATACAAGTACTGACCAAGCAGGAAACTTTAGAATTGGTGAAGGTGTTGTTGTCAATCAAACAACAGGTTCTATTTCTGGTATTTTCTATTCTAAAAGTTTGTTTTCAACACTTACACCATTCATTCTAGCATTAGGAGGAGATTAATCGATGGCATTACCATTAAATGTATTTAAAACAATTACTAAAGTAGCAACAATAAATCCAGTTGGGATTTATACTGCTCCAGTTGGTTATACTGGAGTTGTTTTGCTTGCACAATGTGCAAACATCAGCAATACAACTCATACAGTTTCATTTTCACATCAAAGGACAACTTCTGGTATTGCTGTAACGACTGAAATTTTAAAAGATTTTGCAGTTCAGGGTAATGATACGGTAAGTTTGCTTTCTGGCAAACTCACTCTTGAATCGAATGATGTGTTAGTTCTTTCTGCAAGTAACGCATCTAATATTAAATTTATTGCTAGTGTTCTAGAAACTCTTAACTAATACTCTAAATGGCAAAGTTTCTTTCCGGTAGACAATCACAATTAAATGTAGGAGTATCCTCAAGTACTGAAAGTAGGACAGTGCTTCAGGTTACTGGCAAGGTCGGAATCGGGACAACGAATGCTGGCGGTAGAAGTTTATATGTAATTGGTGATACTGAAATTACTGGTGTTACTACACTTGCTTCTGCTGGTGGAATTACAACTACTGGTGGTGACT